>Ga0185307_1000052_pt1 | contig 79835 bp, 90 predicted proteins | sample LHCtaG_FD_128010 | JGI IMG/M metagenome (GOLD analysis project Ga0185307, IMG submission 128010) | Hot spring microbial communities from Little Hot Creek, USA to study Microbial Dark Matter (Phase II) - LHC4sed_matched (SPADES... | ecosystem: Environmental > Aquatic > Thermal springs > Hot... | reverse complement strand
GACAAGGTTTCTATAGAAGAAGCGAAAAAAAAATTTTATGCTGAAATAAATAATATTAAGAATAAAATTAGAGCTACTATAGAAAGAGTAAAAATAGAAATAGAAGAACTTGCATTACAAAAGCACAGATCAGAACTTGAGAAAAAAATAAAAGAAAAACTGGAAAAACTTGAAAGTGTCAAAAGGGAGATAACCAGAAAACGAAATAGCGGTTTGAAGTATGATAAAGAAATGGATGTAGCAAAAAGATTAAAGGAAGAACTGACTATTCTACAGGAAGATCTAGAGAAAATACCTAAAAGTTCTTTAATTATTGAATTTGAAGAACCACGTATAATAGGAGGATGCATATACTATTCTTAACTTTTAAATCTACTTATTAAGTTGTTTTTTAATTAGTTTAATTAGGATTGCTACACAACCAAAGACGACAAAATAGTAGTTATTTTTACTTTTTATGCCCAAATTATATTTTAATTGCTAAATAAGGGCAGGCTTCGTAACAACAGAAACAGGAGATACAAAGAGCTTTGTTGTATTTAATCTCTTTTTTTTCTAATTTTAAAGCATTATTGGGACAAATTTTTACACATTCGCCACATAATTGGCATAAATTTTTATCAATGGTAATTTTTTTATATCTTAATGGATGGTATATTAATTTGATAATACCTTTTCCTAAAAAGTTTAAAAAGTTATATAGTTTTTGGCTGGGCAATTTGAAATCTTTTACTTTGTTATAATTGCCTTCAATTGTTAGTTTGTCTAAATTGAAAAGGTTTTTCTTTTTAGCAATACTAAGATAAGGGATTGATAGGGGATTTTTATCTAAGAGATTGCCGATGATTGCCCATTCTAATAAATAATCATTATTACTAACGACAACAGTATTTAATTTTCGGAGATTGCCATTACTCGGTCCGTTGCCTTCCATGGCAATTATTCCGTCAACGATTGTTAAATCAGGTTTTCTTATTTCGTAAACAGTTAATAGAACTTCGGCAAATTCAAAAGGAGTAGGAAATTGATAATGAAGACGAGATTTTTGATTGCCAATGATAATACCAAACATATTTTTAATAGCAATGGTAAAAATTGTGAGCATATGGGTTTTCAATTTGGGAACCGAAATTAAAATATCGCAATCTAAAATAGCTGAGGAGATAAATAATTCACCAATAGCAGTCTTTATTTTTTTATAATCCTTTGAAATATCAGTGTAAGTGCCAAGTGCGGCTGCTTCAATTTTTGTAATTTCGCCAATCTTTTTTATCGCATCTTTACTTAATAAACTCGGATTATCACCCACTTTAACTACTGCTCCTTTATCCAAAAGATATTGAGTAAGTTCTTTGATAATTGCAGGATGAGTGGTAATACCTTTTTCTGGTGGATGGGCCGATAAAAGATTAGGTTTGATGAGGACTTTTTTATTTTTAAAATTAAAAGTGAAATCAGAAAATATCTGCGGAATTAAAGAAGAGATATTAGAATAATCACTTTCATAAAATTTTACTTTTGACATTAAAATTATCCTTGTCTCTGTTTATGGGTGGGGTCTCTTTTACAAATTACATAAATAACACCCTTTCGCTTTACAATCCGGCAATGGACACATCTTTTTTTAACTGAGCTTCTCACTTTCATAAAAACTCCCTTTTTAAAATTATATAAAAAAATATAAAAAAATTCAAGATTGTTGACTTTTGGAAAAATTTTGTTATCATTTTAAATATGAAAGAAAAGAAATGTCTTTTTTGTGAAAAGAAAATTAAAGAGATTGATTATAAGGATGAGATTTTAAAGAATTTTTTAAGTGAAAGGGGAAAGATAATAAAAGGCGAAATTACCGGTGTCTGCGCCAAACATCAAAGAAAATTGGCAAGGGCAATTAAGAGGGCAAGAAATTTAGCCCTTTTACCTTTTGAGATAAAATAATGAAGATACTACTTTTAGCTGATGTTGAAAAACTGGGAAAAAAAGGTGAGGTTGTGGAAGTAAAAAATGGTTACGCGCGCAATTATTTAATTCCTAAAGGATTAGCAGTAGAAGCTAATCCTTCAATAATTAAACATTTTCAAGATATCAATAAAATAAAAGAAGAAGTAAAAGCAAAAAAGATTATCAAATTACAAGCAATTGCGGAAAAAATTAATCGTTTAACTTATAAGGCAAGTTTAAAGGGTGGTGAGATTGGTTATTTTGGTAGTATAACTGACGAAGAAATTGTTGATTTTTTGAAAAAGAAAGGTATTAATATTGATAAAAAAGCTATTGTTTTAGAAGAGCCGATAAGGACACCTGGGGTGTATGATGTGAAGATTGCCCTGGGTGAAGGAGTTAATGCCGTTTTAAAGGTTTGGGTGGTTAAAAAAGAGGAATAAAAAATGATTGAGGTAAAAGTTTTAACGGTTTATTATGATGATGCTAATAAATCACCAGTAGTTTTATTAAAAGAGATTGAGGGTAATCGGGTGTTACCAATTTTTATTGGTTATGCGGAAGCTGCGGCTATTTCTTATGCTTTGGATAAAGTTCAATTTGTGCGCCCCCTTACTTTGGATTTGATGAAAAGGATAATCGAAAGTTTAAATTATTCGGTTAAAAAGGTAGTAATTACTAAAATTTTAGATAATACCTTTTATGCCGAAGTAATTTTGGAAGGCGATGGTAAATATGTAGCTGTTGATGCTCGTCCTTCGGATTCTATTGGTTTAGCCTTAAGAACCAATGCCCCTATTTATGTCGCCGAAGAGGTGATGGATGTCTGCGGAACGATTATTAGTGAAAGTGACGAAGAACGCTTAGAAAGAATAAGAGAGTCAATTAAAAGACAAAGACCCGAAGACCTCGGTAATTTCCAAATTTAGCCCAAGAATTAATACTTAAAAATTAAAAAGGTGGAAAAAGGAATCTTGGAAATTTTGTCTTTTTTAAAAAGGAATGTAAAAGATTTATTAACCGAGGAAGAATTAAAAGAAAAATTAATAAGAAAAAAAGTTTTAAGAGTAAAATTAGGAATTGATGCCACCGGTCCGGATATCCATTTAGGTTTTGCTGTGGTTTTAAGAAAACTTAGAGAATTTCAAGATTTTGGTCATATTGCCTGTTTGGTGGTTGGTGATTTTACCGCTAAGATTGGCGACCCTACCGGACGTTCTAAAGTAAGACCGATGTTAAGTGATAAAGAAATTAAAGAAAATATGAAAAGATACGAACAGCAGATTTTTAAAATTTTAGATAAAGATAAAACGGAATTTTATTATAATTCTTCCTGGCATTCAAAATTAAAAATTGAGGAGTTTATTGAAATTGCTTCTAAATATACCGTTGCTCGCCTTTTAGAAAGGGATGATTTTATGAAAAGATACAAAAATAATTTGCCTATCTATCTTCACGAGTTTTTATATCCTCTCTTTCAAGCATACGATTCCATTGCTATTAATGCCGATATTGAATTAGGGGGAGAAGACCAATATTGGAATTTGCTGGTTGGTAGAGAATTGATGCGGGAGTTTAATTTAGAACCCCAGATAGTGATGACTTTACCTTTGTTAATCGGTCTTGATGGTAAACTGAAAATGAGTAAGTCTTATAATAATTATGTAAGCATTGAAGATGATCCAAAAAATATGTTTGGCAAAATAATGTCAATACCTGACGAATTAATTATCCATTATTTTCGTTTATGTACTAATCGGCGTGAAGAAGAAATAAAAGAATTTGAAGAACGTTTAAAGCAGGGTGAAAATCCGAGAAATTTGAAAGCCCAATTAGCAAAAGATATTGTCAGCATTTATCATTCTTTGGAAGCCGCTAAAAAAGCGGAAGAAGAATTTGAAAGGGTTTTTAAATATAAAGAATTACCAGAAGAAATCCCAGTATTTTACTCTTCTTTTAAAAATATCAAGCTGGTTGATTTGTTAGTAAATACTCAACTTTTGCCTTCCAAAAGTGAGGCGAGAAGAAAAATAAGAGAAGGCGGAGTTTATCTTAACGGAGAAAGAATTTTAGATATTGATTATGAAGTAGTAATTGATAAAGAGATTGTTATTAAAGTTGGTAAAAGGAAATTTCTGAAAGTCCTTCCCCGTTAAATTATGGCTTTTACCTATCCAATGGAATACGAAGTAATTGTGGTTGGTGGTGGTCATGCGGGTTGTGAAGCTGCTTGGGCAGCAAGCCGAATGGGCTGTAAAACCCTTTTGTTGACAATGAATATTGACACTATTGCTTTGATGTCCTGTAATCCGGCAATTGGTGGTATCGGTAAGGCCCAATTGGTAAAAGAAATTGACGCTTTAGGAGGTTTGATGGGTATAGTAACTGATTTATCGGCTATCCAATACCGCTATTTGAATACTAAAAAAGGACAAGCGGTTCGTTCGTTAAGGGCCCAAACCGACCGGGTAAAATACCGATTAACAATGAAAAGAATTTTAGAAAAAGAAAAAAATTTAACTATCAAACAGGCAGAAGTAGTAAAGTTATTAATTAGGGGTAAAGAAGTTTGTGGGGTGGAAACTCGATTTGGAACCCAATTTTTAGGGAAAACGGTAGTTCTTTGTTTAGGAACATTTTTAGAAGGGTTAATCCATATTGGCTTAGAAAATTTTCCTGCTGGTCGTTTTGGTGAATTTAGTAGCCAACTGTTATCCCAGCATTTGAAAGAAATTGGTTTTTATTTAGGAAGGTTTAAAACTGGTACCCCGCCAAGATTGGATGGCCGAACAATTGATTATTCCCGACTGACACCCCAATACGGTGATGAAGAAGAAAGAAGATTTTCTTTTCGGAAATTAACTGAGGAATTTTTTAAAGAAAAAATTTCTTTGCCTTGTTATATCACTTATACCAATCCTAAAACCCATCAGATTATTAGAGAAAATTTGGACCGTTCGCCTTTATACACTGGAATAATTAAGGCGACTGGAGTGAGATATTGTCCGTCCATTGAAGATAAAGTGGTAAAATTTTGCCAAAAAGATAGGCACCAAATTTTTATTGAACCCGAAGGGATAAACACTTATGAAGTTTATCCTAACGGTATTTCTACCAGTTTACCAATTGATGTTCAAATAAAAATGTTAAGGACAATTGAGGGGTTGGAAAAAGTAGAGATTATTCGCCCGGGTTACGCTATTGAACATAATTATTTTGACCCAACTCAACTTTATCCAACATTGGAGACAAAACTTTATCAAAATTTATTTATTGGTGGTCAAATTGTGGGCACTACTGGTTATGAAGAAGCCGCGGCTACCGGAATTATTGCTGGTATTAATGCTGCCTTGAAAGCCCAAGGAAAAGAATTGCTTGCTTTAAAACGTTCGGAGGCTTATATTGGGGTTTTAATTGATGATTTAGTTACTAAAGGAACAAATGAGCCCTATCGGATGTTTACCTCCCGAGTTGAGTTTAGATTGCTTTTACGGGAAGATAACGCCGATTTACGCTTGAGTGAAATTGGCTATAAAATTGGTTTATTAAGTGAAGAAGATTATCGGCTGGTTTTAAAGAAAAAAGAAAAAATAACTATTGTTAAGGAATGGTTAAAGAAAGAAAAGTTATACCCCAATGAAGAAGTAAACAATAAGTTAAAAGAATGGGGAACAAATATAAAAGAAGTAGTTTCTTTATACGAACTTTTGAGAAGACCGGAAATTGATATGAGTAAAATTATCCAATTAAAAAACCCGCCTTTTGATATTAAAGAAAATCAAGAAATTTTTTGGAATGTAGAAATTGATATTAAATATGAAGGTTATATCAGCCGTTCATTAAAGGAGATTGAGCGGCTAAAAGAATTAGAGGCAATAGAGATTCCCGAAGATTTTGATTATTATCAGGTCCCTTCGCTTTCTAACGAAGCTAAAGAAAAATTAAACAAAATTAAACCGAGGAATTTAGCCCAAGCTCAAAGAATACCAGGAATTACGCCGACCGCGATTTTAAATCTTCTTATCTATCTTAAAAAATGAAAGATTATAAAGAGATAATTAAAAATTTTGCTTTTCAAAATCAAGCCTCTCTTTTTGGCGTTTGTGATTTTAAAAAAGTTGAAAAAGATAATTTTTTATTAGCAAAAGAGGTTTTGGAAAGATTTCCTTTCGCGATAAGTATCGGGAGAAAATTGTCAAAAGCTATTTTAGAAGAGTTAAAAGACCATCCCACACCATTATACTTTCATCATTATCGGCAGGTAAACAATTTTTTAGATAATTTAGCATTAAAGATTACTTTTTTAATAGAAGAACTTGGCTATCAAGCCTTACCAATCCCCGCTTCGCAGGTTATTGATTGGCAAAATCAGAAAGGACACTTATCGCATAAGAAAATTGCCTATTATGCCGGGCTGGGGTGGATTGGCAGAAATAATCTTTTAGTGAATGAAAAATATGGTTCCCAAATTAGATTGGTGACTATTCTTACTGATATCCCTTTAATTCCTGATAAACCAAGAGAAGGTTTAGATTGTGGCGATTGTTATCTTTGTTTAGAAGTTTGTCCAGCAAAAGCAATTAAAGAGAAAAAGGAAGAATTTGACCATTGGCGATGTTTTGAGAAATTAAAAGAGTTTCAGAAAAAAGGTTATGTCGGTCAGTATATTTGTGGCTTGTGCGTAAAGGTTTGTAAAGGAAAGGTTTAAAATCTTCTGCCCTTGATCCGGATACCCTTTATCAGTCCTTCATAATGGCGCATTAAAAGGTGGGATTCAATCTGTTGAATAGTATCCAAGGCAACACCAACAATAATTAATAAAGTAGTGCCGCCGAAATAAAAAGGTACCTTAAAGGTATGCATCAAATACATGGGCAGAAGTGCCATAGCTACTAAAAAGAGAGCTCCTGGAAAAGTAATTAAAGTTAAACTGCGGTCAAGATACTCGGCGGTTTTCTCTCCCGGTCTTATGCCCGGAATAAAGCCACCGTATCTTTGCATGTTTTCTGCTAAATCCCTCGGATTGAAAACTACCGAAGTATAAAAATAAGTGAAAAAGATAATTAAGGCAGCATAAGTTAGATTATATAACCAACCACCAGGCGATAATATCTCTTTTATTGTATTTAAAGCTGGAATATTTAAAAAAGTTGTTAAGGTTGAAGGAAAGACAACAACACTTTGGGCAAAAATAATAGGGATAACACCAGCCGTATTTATTCTTAACGGAATATAGGTTGATTGCCCGCCATACATTTTTCTACCAATGATTCTTTTTGGATATTGAACCGGTATTTTTCTTGCTGCTTGAGTTATGAGCACAACACCGGCATAGACACCAAAGATAACCAGTCCTAATAAAATTAAAGAGAAAAAGGAAATTTCACCAACTCTTACTAATTGATAAGTTTGAGCAATTGCTCGGGGAGTATCGTCTAAACAACCGACAAAAATTATAAAAGAAGCTCCGTTGCCTAATCCCCGGTCAGTTATTAATTCACTAATCCACATTACCAAAATTGTGCCGGCAGTTAGGGTTAAAATAGTGACAAATCTAAATAGAATTCCTGGCAGAATAATAATAGGACCGGCAGCAGTCATTGGTTGATTTTCTAAATAAACCGAAATACTTGTTCCTTGAATGATTGCTAAAAGCACGGTTAAATATCTGGTCCATTGATTTATCTTTTTTCTTCCTTCTTCATCTCTCTGTAATTTTTCAATTTTGGGAAAGACTGCTCCTAATAACTGGAAAATAATTGAGGCAGAAATATAAGGCATTATTCCTAAAGCAAAAATTGAAGCCCGCGATAAGGCTCCACCGACAAAAATGTCATACAATCCAAAAAAAGTACTTTTTACACTTTCTAAAAATAATTTTAAAGCCGCCGGATTTAATCCGGGTGTAGGAATATGGGTACCTAAACGATATATCACCACCATTGCTAAAGTAAATAAAATCCTTTTTCTTAGATCAGGAATTTTGAAAATATTGGGAACACTTTTAACCATTTATTTATTAATAATTTCAAAACTACCGCCAATAGCGGTAATTTTTTCTTTTGCTTTTTCTGAAAAGGCGTGAGCAATGATTTTAATGGGTTTTTTCAATTCACCGTCACCCAGTATTTTTATTGGTAAGTCTTTTTTTACGATACCTTCTTTTTTTAAAATTTCCGGAGTGATTTCATTATATTTCTCTATAATTTTTTCTAATTTCTTTAAATTAACAACTGCATATTCTTTTTTAAAAGGATTATGGAATCCTCTTTTAGGAATTCTTCGGATAAGCGGCATTTGCCCACCTTCAAAGCCCGGTCCATATTCTTTTCCTGACCTTTGTTTAGCCCCCTTGGTACCGCGACAGGCTGTTTTTCCGTGTCCAGAGCCGGGTCCGCAGCCTACTCTTTTTTTTCTTTTTTTTGCTCCTTTTGGCGGTTTTAAATCAGCAATTTTCATTCCTCAATCTCCTCCCATTCTATTAAATGCTTTACTTTATTTATCATTCCTCTTATTTGCGGATTATCAGGTAAAATATTTTCGGAATTTATTTTTTTAAGTCCCAAAGCTTTTACCGTTCTTTTATGAGTTTCTTTTTGGTCAATTAAACTTTTAACCAGTTTTACTTTTATCTTTTTCATCTTTTTTCTCAACAAAATAGCTTATCGGTTTATTTCTCGCTCGAGCAATTTCTTCTAAAGTTCTTAATTGTTGTAATGCTTTAATAGTTGCTCGGGCTAAATTAAGAGGATTTCGAGAACCAAAGGATTTTGAAAGTACATCTTTTAGACCCAAGGCTTCTAATACCGCTCGGACCTGGCGACAAGCGATAATTCCGGTTCCTGGTGACGCTGGTTTTAAAAGTATTTTTGACGAACAGTATTTTCCAGTAACTTCGTGGGGAATAGTTCGCTCTTTTATTGATATCTTTACCATTTCCTTTTTTGCTCTTTCAATTGCTTTTCTTACTGCTTGGGCAACTTCCACTGCTTTCCCGTGACCAACACCAACCATTGATTTTCCATCACCAACAACGGCGACTGCGGAAATCCTTAATCGTTTACCACCTTTGGTTACTTTTGATACCCTTTTTATTTCAATAACCCTTTCAATAAATTCCTGAGCCATAATTTACTTTAAAACTTTAAACCTCCTTCCCGGGCACCTTCCGCAACTGCTTTAACCCTTCCGTGATATTTATATCCGCCGCGGTCAAAAACAACTTTTTCAATCCCTAAAGATTTTGCCTTTTCCGCCAACCATTTTCCCAGTTCGTAGGCAATTTGTGTCTTTTTGGTAATTCCCAATTCTTTCATTTTTTCTTGAAACTCTTTTTTTGTAGAAGCCACACCGGTTATCATTCTTCCTAATTCGTCGTTGATTAAATAAGCATAAATATGTTTATTGCTTCTTTTCACTAATAACCGTGGCCTTTCAGTAGTTCCAAAAATTTTTTTTCTTATTCTTAAATGTCTTTTTTCTAAAGGTGTTAATTGTTTCATAATAAATTATAATAATAACAAAAATTTTTAAAAAGTCAAATTATTCTCTAACCTCTTTAGCAAGCCAATCAAGATATTTTTTATAGCCCCTATTAATATTAAGTTCCAAAAGACAAGGAACTTCGTAAGGGTGTAATTCTTTAATTTTCTTTTCAATCACTTTATATTTTTCTTTTGTGGTTTTTAAAAATATTCCGTACTCTCTTCCTTTTTCTATTTTGTTATTCCACCAATAATAAGAAGTAATTTTGAAAATATTGGCACAAGCAATTAGGCGTTCTTCTAAAAGTTTTTTAACAATTTTTTTACCGATGTTTAAATTATCAATAGTTGTGTATAAAATAATATACCTCATAAATATTTTTCTATTAACTTTTTTATTTCCTCGTCAATTTCAATATTTAAATTTTTTACTACATTCAGGAGAAGAGAAAGTTGTTTTTCCAAATCATAGGTTGAAGGGATAATAACATAATTTTTATCATAAAGCCGGCATTTGCCACCTTCTTTTACTTTACTGTCAAATATTACCTTTACTTTGTTAGCTTTCAGAAATTCAATAATTTTCTTTAAGGCTTCTTTTTTTGTCATTTTAAAGCCAATTATTTTTTTTATACCATTCCAAAGTTTCTTTCAGACCTTCAATTAAAGAATATTTAGGAATAAAATTTAATAATCTTTTTGCCTTTTCAATATTTCCTAAATAGCATTTGGCGGTTAAATCCCTTATTTTATCTCTCTGCCAGAGATAACCAATAAGGAAAACTAAAAAATTTGGCAAATAGATTTTTAAAACCTTTTTTTGAACAATCTTTTCATAAGCGGAAACAATATGTTGAAAAGTATAACAATTGCCGTCGGTAACATTAAAAATTTCGCCACTTTTTAATTTTTTGTTATTTTCAATAATATTAACAATTAAATCGCATAAATCTTTAATATAACATAAGGAAAAACTGCCTCCGAATATTAATCCTAATCTTTTTTCTAAAATCTTAAAATATTTTAATGTCTCTTTATCCCGAGGTCCATATATTGCTGATAATCTTAAAATAATTAAAGGAATTTGTTCGCAATATTTTAATAATAAATTTTCTTGGAGTAATTTAGAAGCACCGTAAAAAGAGAGAGGAATTGGGTTTTTGTCTTCTTTGATATTTTCTCCCGGTCCACAAACTGCTAATGTGGAAAGATGAATGAAAAGTTTTAGAGGCGGTTTCAATTCTAAAATATTTTCGATAAGATTTTTGGTTCCAAGATAATTTATCTGATAATAATCTTTTTTTCTTCCCCGAATTTTTCCCGCGCAATTGATAATATAATGACATTCTTTTATTGCCTCTTTTAAACTTTCTTTAATAAGTAAATCACCGTAATAAACTTTTAAATTTAAATCTTTTAAAAAAGAAAGATTAGAGGTTTTTCTTGCTAAAATAGCCACTTCATACCCTTTTTTTACTAAAGTTTCGCAAATATGGCTGCCGATAAAACCAGTAGCGCCCGTAATAAAAATTTTATAACTCGCCATTTTCTTTTAAGATTTTAATAAAATTTTCATAAGAAATAATAGCTGACTCTTTTGGTCGGACTTCAAAAATGAAATAACAATCATTATTCTTTAATAAACGAAAATAATATAAAAAATCAATGTTACCTTTGCCAATAATATTATGCTGATCCCAACTGCCGTCATTGTCATGCAAATGGCAAGCTTTAATAAATTCTTTATGTTTTTCAAAAAAATTGATTTCTCTTTTTCTCGCTTCTTTTTCCAAACGGTTGATATGGCCGGTATCTAAAGTTAAAGCAAAATTTCCCCCTAAGTATTTTTCTAAAAGGCTTAAAATAAAAAGATAACGGAAACCGCCAACATTTTCAATACAAAAATAGAGATTTTTATTTTTCTTAATATATTCTTTTAATTCTAAAAAAACTTTGTCGAAATATTCTTCATATTCTTGTGGGTATACCTGATAGGTTTGTACTTTATTGCCTGAAATACCAAAAGTAAAATCGCTACCTAAATGAGTAGTCATTCTTTTGGCATCAATTTCAGTTAAATAATCAAAAATTTTTTTATAGAAATTTAAAGAAAACCTTCTTATTTCTTCGTTAATTAAAAATAAAGAAATTCCTTCCGGAGCGTGAAAAAGAAGTTCAATATTTTTTTCTTTACTAAATTCCAAAATCTTTTTTCGTTCTTCTTTTTTTTCTAAATGGGAAAGAAAATAAAAATTATTAAGGTTAATTTCTACTGCCGGAAAGTTGTTTTCAAAAGCAAATTGAATGGCAGAAAGGATATCATTATAATCAAATAAAATTTGAAGAGCAAATTTGTATTTCATCAACTTATTATAAAAAAGTTTCAACATTTTTCAAACTTAGGAAAGAGCTCAAAAGGTAGCCAATAGGGAGTATTGTGATAAATTCGATTTTTATCAAAATAACAGAGAAAATTACTTATTGACTTTTTTGAAAAATTTGTTAAAATATATTCAAATGAATTTGATAATAATAGGTAAAAAAAATTCTGCTACGGAGAGAAGAAAGGAAAAGGTTCAGGTATCCTATTTAATAACCTCCTTATATTCTATCAGACAAATAGTCCCTCCTTTATTTTGCCTGAGCCTGACCACCCCACTTTCTTCTCTCCGTAGTTTAATAGATTTCAACTAATTTTTTATCTTCATCAAGAATAATTTTTTTCTCAGGCAAAAATTTTTGGATTACCCAAAGATTAGTTTTTAAATGATTAGTAATTTTATTTGTTCGATAACGGCAATGAGTATTACTAAGGACAATAAACACTGGTAATTGGTCAGCTAAATGATAATCAATAACGCCTTCGCTGTGATAATATTCTAAAAATTCCTGAGCCGCTTCCTCCGCTACTTTTTCCGCCGGCTTACCAATTTCACCTAATGACGAAAATCCCACATTAATATTTTCAAATTCTCCTAAAATAAAAGTATAAGTACCGGGAGAAGGACTTTCAATTTCTTCAATTAAAATTTCCGGGTTGAAATCTTTTAAAATTTGGTAAGCTCTTTCTGCCTGTCTTTGGGCAATACTTCTACTTAATTTGCCTACTTTGGAAATTATTTTAACTCTTTTCAATTCTCCTCTAGTTAAAAACTCAAAAAAATTTTGAGTTACCTTTTTAAATGGTTCTACTTCTAAAACTACCTGGCCACCACCTACCGGATAAAAACCGTATCTTTCAATTTTCGCTTGGCAAAAAAAAGAAAATTTTTTTATTGTTAAAAGAAGGACATTCTCTAAATAATCAAAAATTGGACTGAAAGGTACGTGAGTTCCTCCTTCTAACTTTATCTTTGAAGATGAAGGAGCAAAAAATAATATGGGCAAAATTGCTTGGATAACGAGAGTGACAGCGCCCGCACTTTTTTTCTTTTCCGCCACGTTAAAATAATATTCGCCGCTAATAATAGTTTTGGGTATAAATTTTAAAACCGAGGAAAAAAGTTGATTACCTTCAACAGTTGCTTGAGTAATTTGGCAACAAGCGTTTATTGCTGTTAAATGCTGTGGTAAAATTCCAGGTTTAGTTCTTCCTTTTCTGATGTTAGTAATAAAAAAAGGTTTTTTAAAACATGCTGAAAGAGATAAAGAAGTCCTTAAGATTTGTCCACCCCCTTCGCCATAGGAACCATCAATAATAATCATAGGTTAATTAAAATAAAAAATTTATTTAAGTCAAATTATTGACTTATGAATTTCTCTGATTATAATTATTAACAATTAAAAAAAGAGGAGCCTATGGGGTTAACAAAAGAAAGAAAAAAGGAAATTATTGAGCAATTTAGACTTCACGAAAAAGATACTGGTTCACCGGAAGTACAGATTGCTATTTTAACTGAAAGAATAAAAAACTTAACTCAGCATTTGCAGATCCATAAAAAAGATAAACATTCCCGGAGAGGCTTAATAAAATTAGTAAACCAAAGGCGTAAACATCTTAATTATTTAATGAAATATCATAAAGAGCGATATCTTAAAATTATTGAAAGATTAGGTTTAAAAGGCTGATGAGTAAAGTTGAGATAGAAGTTGGAAAAAGACTTTTATCAATTGAGACGGGAAATCTCGCTCGTCAGGCTGATGGAAGTGTATTAGTCCGGTATGGTGATACGGTAGTTTTAACTACTGTTACCTATAAAAAAGAAAAAAATAATACTTTCCAAGATTTCTTGCCCTTAACGGTGGATTATAGAGAATTAGCTTACGCAGCCGGTAAAATTCCCGGGGGTTTTTTTAAAAGAGAAGGAAAGCCTCGAGACAAAGAGATTTTGGTTTCTCGTTTGATTGATCGTTCAATACGGCCGCTTTTTCCTAAAGGGTTTAACCAAGAGATACAAGTAATTAGTTTTCTTCTTTCCTTCGATCAAGAAAATGAAGGTGATGTGTTAGGAATTATTGGCGCTTCTGCTAGTCTGTGTTTGTCTGAAGTTCCTTTTTTGGAGCCAATAGGTGCCGTTCGAATTGGCAAAATTGAAAGAAAATATGTGGTGAATCCTACTATAAAAGAATTAGAAATCTCTACTATGGATTTAGTAATAAGTGCTACCAGAAATACCCCAGTAATGTTAGAAGGCGATGGTAAAGAAGTTTCTCCTCAAGAGATCATAGAAGCTATTGAAATAGCCATGGAAGAGATAAAAAAAATAATCGATGCCCAAGAAAGATTAATAAGTAGCCATATTACTAAATTAGAAGTTTCGGAACGATTGGTACCGGAAGAGTTTGAGAAAGAAGTAATTAGTTTAATAAAAGAAAAAGTAATTCAAGCTTATCAAATTGTTGACAAAAAGGAAAGGCAAGAGAACTTACGAAAGATTCGGGAAGAAGTTTTTGAACTGTTAAAAGAAAAGTATCCCGATTGTGAAAATCAAATCCAATATGTAATAGAAGAAATCGCAAGAAGGTATATGCGCGAACTAATAATAAAAGACCGCAAACGAATTGATGGTCGAGCACCTGATGAAATCCGACCGCTTTCTTGTGCGGTATCGGTATTACCTCGAACCCATGGATCTGCTATTTTTACGCGTGGTCAAACTCAATGTTTAGCTGTAGTGACTTTAGGAACCAAAAGTGACGAGCAGATTATTGACGACTTAGAAGGAGAGGAAACAAAGCGTTTTATGCTTCATTATAATTTCCCACCCTTTTCTACCGGTGAAGTGAGACCCTTAAGAGCTCCCACCAGACGAGAAATCGGCCATGGTTTTTTGGCCGAAAGGGCTTTTAAATATCTTTTGCCTACTGAAGAAGAATTTCCTTATACTATAAGAGTAGTTTCTGATATTTTGGAATCAAATGGTTCTTCTTCTATGGCTACAGTTTGCGGAGCTTCGCTTTCTCTTATGGATGCGGGAGTGCCTTTAAAAAAAGCGGTTGCCGGTATTGCTATGGGATTGGTTAAAGAAGATAATGATTATGTAATTCTTACAGATATCACTGGTACGGAAGACCACTATGGCGATATGGATTTTAAAATTGCTGGCACCAAAGATGGAATTACTGCTATTCAATTAGATTTAAAAATTCAAGGTGTACCTTTAGAAATTTTAAAGGAAGCCATGGAGAAAGCTCGGGTTGCTCACAAAAAGATCTTAGAATTAATGGCTAAATCTATTGACCAACCCCGAAAATGCCTTTCTTCTTTTGCTCCCCGTGTTTTTGCTTTTCAAATTCCTAAAGATAAAATCGGTGCGGTAATCGGAACCGGGGGAAAAGTTATTAGAAAAATAATTGACGAAACTAATACGGAGATTTTTATTGAGGATGATGGGAAAATAACCATTTCTGGTCCAACGGAAGAAGCAATTGAAAAAGCTAAATCAAGAATTATGGCAATCGTCGAAGATGTAGAGGTGGGTAAAGTTTATTTGGGAGAAGTTAAAAGAATAGCTCCTTTCGGTGTGTTTATTGAAATCGCCCCCGGTAAAGAAGGACTTTGTCACATATCTCAATGGGCTAATTATAGAGTTAAAAATTTGTCTAACGAAGTAAAAATAGGTGATAAAGTTTTTGTTCGAGTAATTGCTATCGATGAAATGGGTAGGATTCAATTATCGCGAAAAGCTGTAGGAGTAAATGATACTAAAAGAAAAAATTGATGGCGTTACGACAATTTTAGAACATCGACCTTACCATCCTTCGGTTGCTCTTTGTATTGCTTTTAATCATGGTTCTCGCGATGAGCCTTTAAATATGAATGGAGTCTCTCATTTTGTGGAGCACATGCTTTTTAAAGGAACTAAAAATAAAACTGCTAAAGAAATTTCTTATTATGCCGAATCCATCGGTTGTATCTTGGATGCTTTTACTGGCAAAGAGATGACCGGTATTTATGCTCGATTTTTAAAAGAATTTGCTAAATCGGTATGCGAATTGCTCACTGAAATAGTTTCTTATCCACTTTTTAATTCTCAAGAATTTGAAAAAGAAAAAGAAGTAATAATTGAAGAAATAAAACAGTCTAATGAAGATGATGAGGATATTTTATTTAATCTTTTTTTTCAAACTCTTTTTCCTAATTCTTCCTTGGGAATGCCAATTGCCGGTGAGATAGAAACAATTAAAAAATTTACTCCTGAAATAGTTAAAAAGTTTTATCAAGAAAACTATACCAAAGATAAAATGGTTGTTTGTGCCGTGGGTGATTTAGATAATTTCGACGTTTACCGACAGATAGGCAAACAACTTTTTTTAAAAGAAAAAGGAGAAATAGAAAGAAAGATTAACGAAATATCTCAGGCTAATAAAATTGGTGTTAAAAGGAAAAGAGATTTGGATAGTGTACATTTTGTTTTAGGGAAAAAGATATTTTTAAAAGAGGAAATCGAAAAATATGCGGTAGCAATTTTTAACACTTCTTTGGGTGGTTCTCTTTCGTCTCGACTTTTCCAACGGTTAAGAGAAGATGAAGGTTTAGTATATCAAATTTCTTCTTTTGTAGATTTTTATGTTGATGTAGGAATTTTTGGTGTTTACTTTGTTTGTGATAAAATAAAATTGGAGAAAACTCTAAATATAGTAGTTGAAGAGCTAATAAAATTGAAAGAAAAAAAACTTACCCAAAGAGAATATGAAATTGCTTTGAATTATACTAAAGGAGCAATCGTTATTCATTTAGAAAATCCATTAAATCGGGGTTTTAATTTGGCAAAAAATGAATTTATTTATGGTCGTTGTTTTTCGGTTCAAGAAATTTTAGATACTTATACTCAAATAAGAAAAGAACAAGTTGATTTGGTAACGGAAAAAATTTTAAATTCTTTAAAAGATTTTAGTGTTGCCAGTGTAGGTAATATTAGTGAGGAGGATATAAGTAAAATTTTACCCAAAGAACTGCAGTAAAAGGAGGAATAATGGAAGTTTTATTTTTAAATCTAAAAGATGTAAGGAAAATTTTAAAAATGGAAATTGCTCTCCAAGCGGTAGAAAAAGCTTTCTACGAAAAAGGAATGGGACGAGTAATTATGCCGCCAAAAGTATATCTTTTTTACGAGAAATATCAAGGAGATATTAGGGTAATGCCTTCTTATCTTCCTACTTACGAAATATCTGGCGTTAAAGTTGTTAATGTTCACCCTAATAATCCCTTGAAATATAAATTGCCCAGTGTTATGGCCACGATTGTTTTAATCTCGCCGAAAAACGGAGCACCGTTAGCAATTTTAGATGGTACTGAAATTACTAATATTCGCACTGGGGCAGCCGGCGGAATAGCGACAAAATATTTGGCTCGTAAAAATGCTTCTGTACTTTCTTTAGTAGGAGCCGGTGTTCAAGCAGAGACTCAACTGTTAGCAATTGTTAAAGTTAGAAAAATTAAAAAAGTTAAGATTTTTGATATTAACTATAAAGTAGCTAAAAACTTTCAAAAAAAATTTCAACCCCAATTAGGCATACCTATTGTCATTTGTTCTTCTATTGAAGAATGTGTTCAAGATGCCGATATTATTTCTACTCAGACACCGGTAAGAGAACCAATAGTAAAAGCGGAATGGATTAAACCCGGTACCCATATTAATGCTATTGGTGCTGATGCGCCAGGAAAAGAAGAGTTAGATCCAGAGATATTAAAAAAAGGAAGAATATATATTGACGATTGGGAGCAAGCATCTCATTCGGGTGAAATTAATGTACCCTTAGAAAAGGGAATTATTAAAAAAGAAGATATCAAGGGTGAATTAGGAGAAGTCATTTGTGGCAAAATTCCTGGTCGCGAAAAAGATGATGAAATTACAATTTTCGATTCTACCGGTTTGGGAATTCAAGATTTAGTATGTGCTTATCAAGTTTATAAAATAGCAAAAAGAAAAAAAATCGGTAGAAAAATTCTCTTTTTTTAATGGATGAGAATCTTAATGGTATCCGATGTCTATTTTCCTTATATTGGTGGTATACCGGTTCATATTTATAATCTGGCTCAAGAATTGAGAAAAAGAAATCATATAGTAAAAATATTGACTACCAGATTCTCAGTTAATCGACTATTTAAAATTACTAATCCTTTATACCCGGAAAAAGATGATGAAAAGAATGTTTATCGAGTAGGAAAAGCATTAGTTTTTCGTGCTAATAAATCCTTTGCTTCTTTTCCATTTGGTTGGCGATTAGGTAAGCAGGTTAAAAAAATAGTGGAAGAGAACAATTTCGATATTATTCATATTCACGGTTCTTTAGCCCCGGTTTTGCCACTTTATATTTTGAAATTTTCTAAATCAAAAAATGTAATAACCCTTCATTCTTATTTTAAGAACAGTTTAGGTTATATATTTTTTCGTCCTTTTTTATATCCTTTTTTTAAAAAATTACACGGAATTATTGCTGTTTCTAATGCGGCTAAAATAGCAACAGAAAAATATTTTCCTGGTCGATATGAAATAATTCCTAATGGTGTTAATATTAATTTTTTTACCCCAGAAGTACGTCCTTTTGAAAAATATTTTAATTATTATCCACGATTGTTATTTGTAGGTAGGTTTGAGCCGCGAAAAGGTTTGAAATACCTTTTACAAGCACTCCCGTTAATAAAAAAAGAATTTCCTAACTTTTTACTTTTAATTATAGGCAAAGGAGTATTGGGATATTCTTATTATGAATACCTCTCTTCAGAAGTTAAAAAAAATGTAGTGTTCTGTGGTGCTGTTCCTTTTGAAGATTTACCTCGTTATTATACTACTTGTAATATTTTTATAGCTCCTTCTATAGGTGCTGAAAGTTTTGGTATTATCCTCCTAGAAGCAATGGCGTGTGGTCGACCAATAGTAGCTTCTAACATTCCTGGTTATCGAGAAATTGTGGAAAATGGAAAAGAAGGATTTTTGGTTTCTCCTTGCGATTTTAAAGAAATTGCCGAAAAAGTAATTAAATTAGCGAAAGATCCATCGATGGCAAAAAAAATGGGGGAAAGGGGACGAGAAAAAGCTTTAAATTACAGCTGGGAAAAAATCGGCATAAGGGTGGAGAATTTTTATTATAAAATACTTGCTTCTCCTTAATAAATTATGATTGACCGGACTATTAAAAAAAATGAATTTTTTAATCTTTTTAAAATAAAAAATTTTATGATTTTTTCAATTTCCCAAGCCTTTTCTCTTTTTGGGGATAAGTTAGATTATATGGCGCTTTTAGGCATGATCAGTTTTTTAGGACAAAAAAAAAATCTAGATCCTTCCCGAGCAATTTCACTTCTTTCGGTTGTTATTACTCTTCCCACAGTAATCTTTGGTCCTTTTGCGGGAATTTTTATTGATCGTTGGGATAAAAAGAAAATTTTAATCTATAGTGATTTTTTTCGAGCTCTTTTAGTGGGGGTGATTCCATTTTTAATTCTTAAAACCTTAAATTTAATTTATATATACATAATTTGTTTTGTAGTTTTTTTATTAGGTTTATTTTTTAATGCTACTCGTTTATCTATTATTCCTTATTTAGTGGCAAAAAGAAGGTTATTGGCAGCCAATTCTTTTAATAATTTATTAGGAAGATTAGCTACTCTTTTAGGTATTTTGGTGGGTGGTTTTATTGTTGATTGGAAGATTTGGGAAAAAATTGGTATTTCCCATAGTTGGGCAGCAGGCTTTTATATAGATGCTTTTACTTATTGGGTCTCGGTTGTCGCCTTAATTTATCTTTTTGCTCGAGTAAAATTAAGAAAAATAAATTTAGAAGATATTGGCGTAGAAAAACCAAAAAATTTTTTAAATTTAATTTTAGTTAATTTAAAAGTTATGATTAACGATTTTAAAAAAACTTCTCAGTTTGTTTTTAAAAATTCCGAAGTTCAGATAGTGATGATATCCATTTTTTTATTTGTAATTTTGGGCGCAGCCGCTTTGGTGCTTTATATACCTATCGTCCAGGAAGAAAATTTTAAATTGGGTACTTCCGGAGTAGGTTTTTTAGGTACCATAGGGTCTTTAGGGTTAATTTTAAGCTCCTTTGCTTACGGAATTTTGGGATATAAAGTAGAAAGAAAATTAGTTTTAACTGGAAGTTTTTTTATTTTTGGTGTATTAGCAATTTTTTTGTCTTTGGTTAAAAATCTCCCGTTGGTAATTTTCTTAATTTTTCTGTGCGGTTTTTTACTTTCGCCCATTTTCGTTATTCAAGATACTATATTGCAAGAAAGTGTTCCCGAAGAATTGCGGGGAAAAATTTTTTCGTTAAAAGAATGGTTTCTTCATTTATTTTTTGGTTTTTTTGCTTTGGTTATTGGACAGCTAACTTATTTTTTTCAGCGTGCCAAAATTTTATTTTTTATTGGTATTTTGGTAATTATTTCTTCTTTAATTGTATTTTTTGTCTACCGTAACAAAAAATAATGTCCTTTAATAAGGATTTTCGTATATCAAAATTGATTTGAAAGTCAAAAGAATAATGGCTAAATCTAACCATAGAGACCAATTTTTAACATAATATTCATCCAACAAAAGCCTTTCTTCTAAAGAAAGATTTCCTCTTCCGGAAATTTGCCACAGCCCAGTCAAACCAGGTTTAACTTTGGAGATTAATGGTAAATAATTTTTGATTAATTCCTGTTCCTCCGGTAGATAGGGGCGGGGGCCGACTAAAGACATTTCACCTTTTAAGATATTTATCAATTGAGGTAATTCGTCTAAACTAAACCTTCTTAAAATTTTTCCGATGGGAGTTATCAATTTTTCACTCCCCGGAACTTTTAATTTTTTTTGCCATTCGTTAAAATGTTGCTTTTTAAAAATTTCTTGATATTTTTGGGCATGAGTTTTCATAGTTCGAAATTTATAAATTGTAAAAATATTGCCGCCTAAACCAATTCTTTTTTGTTTATAAAAAATTGGGCCTGGCGAGGTTAATTTTATTAAAATAGCAATCAATAAAAATAAAGGTAGAGATAATATAAAAATAATTGTTGATAAAACGTAATCAATAACTGTTTTTAGAAAAATATTAAAAGGTTTTAAAAGATTATATTTTGGTTTTAAAAAAAGATAACTGCCAATCTTTTCCAGTTCTACATCTTGGGTTTCTAAAATATTTAGATCAGCTAAAACAAAAGTTTCTGAAAACGGCAAAGATGGTTTTTCTTTTAAAGATTTATTAGTTAAAATAACCACATCGGGTACTTCTTCACCATTGGTTATTTGGTAGCCTAAATACTTTCGGCGGTTAATTTCTTTTTTAATTTCTTCAGCTATATTTTCTTCTCCAACAATTTTAACTTTCTTAACAAAAAAACTAATTTTGGCGAGTAAAAATTTAATAAACCATCGGGTAAGAGGTAACAAAATTAACGAAAAAAAGAAAGCCAATAATATCACTAATCGAGAAAAAACATAGATTTGAGTTAGATAAGCTAAAAAAATGATAATTATTGTTCCTAACAAAAGTCCTTTCCATAATTTTTGAAGTTCTTCAGCAATATCAAATCTTTTGCTATATAAATCGTTAAAAAAAAATATTAAAAGATAAATAAATAAAAAATAAAAACGAGAACGAAAAATAATAAAAGGTAAAGGATTAGAAAGATTAGGAAAAATTTTCGGTAAAATTATTGCTCTTATTAAATAACTTAAAAAATAAGAAAAAGATAAACTTCCGAAATCAGTAGCTAAAAAAATTATAGCGGTAAATAAGTTTTTTTTCATTTATTGATTATAATGAGATTTTGGTTAATGTCAACATTGATTTTTAAATAAATTTTTATAAAATTACTACAATGATTACATTCGTTATTTATTTAGTAATAATTACTCAACAAATTACTTCCTCGCCTTCTTTTTTGCCTTCAACAATTTCTGGCACGGTTGGAACTTCATTTTCCTCAGCCAGAGCCGGAGAGTTAATTGGTGTAGAAGCGCCCATAATTTCTGAAGAATATATATTAATGCCGGGCGATAATTTGTTAGTTACTCTTAAAGGCAAAATAAATTATTCTTACACCACTTGGGTTACTTATGAAGGTAAGATTCAAATTATGCTGAAAACTAATCTTCCAGAAAAATTAGAGACTGTGGATGTAATAAGAATAAGTGGGCTAACAATAAAAGAGGCTCAAGATTCTTTAACCAAAATTTTTCTTAAATATTACAAAGATATCCAAGTTACTCTTACTCTTGTTGGCCTTCGCTCAGGTGTGGTATTAGTTACGGGAGAAGTATATTATCCGGGAACTTATTATGCTTTGCCAGTAGAAAGAGTTTCTCAAATAATTGCGAAAGCGGGTGGAATAACTCCTAATGGTTCAAAAATAAATGTAAAATTAATAAGAGGCAAAGATACTTTAAAAGTTAATATTGAAAAATTTGAAAATGAAGGGGATATAACAGCAAATCCTTTTGTTCAATCAGGTGATAAAATTTATGTTCCACCGATTACCAAAAGTGTTCAAGTAAAAGGAGCAATTTTTGGTCGCGGAGAATACCGTTTAAGAACCGCGGTTACTACTGTGGAAAGAGAAAGATTTAGCGAAGGCGAATACGAATTAGGGGAAGGAGAGAGGTTGCTAGATGTGTTGAAAAAAGCTGGCGGAGTAACTCCGTGGGCAGATTTGGATAATGCCTATTTAGAAAGAGAAATACCTAACGCTTCTAAGGTTAGAATACCTCTTAATTTAAGAAAATTGTTAATAGAGAAAGATTATTCTTATAATTTAGAATTAAAAAATGGCGATGTAATTTATATTCCGGAAAGAGAAAATAATATTTATGTAAACGGTGAAGTGGTAAATCCGCAAGCGTTTAAATTTCAGCATAATTTGACACTTTCTCAATATATCGCTATGGCCGGGGGGTATACTCGATATGCGGACGTTAAAAAAACTTACGTTATAAGAAAAGGTAAAAAAATTTCAAAAATAGCCAATTTGGAACTTTTGCCAGGAGATATTATTTTTGTACCGCGTATACCTTTAAAATTTTGGGAAGATTATTTGCAAATTTTTTCGGCTTTTTTCCCAGTAGCGCTAACAATTCTTTACTCTCTAAAATAATCATTTTACTCTTTCAAGATATCTCTTTGTTTCGGTACTCACTCTAACAATATCATTTATTTTAATGAATTGGGGAACCATGATTTCTAAGCCGTTTTCTAATTTAGCAATTTTATAAGCGGCATCTGTTTCGCTTTTCACGCCGGCACCAGTTTCTACCACTCGTAAATCAACGGTTTTTGGCATAATAAAATCTATTGGTTTTCCTTCGTGAAATTCAACCTTAATTTTAAATCCTTCTTTTAAGAAAATAGCGAATTCACCGATGATATTTTTAGACAGAGGGAACTGTTCGTAAGTTTCTGGATGCATAAAATAAAAATTTTCACCGTCATTATAAATATACTCCATTTCTATTATGTCGAGGTGTACATCAATTAATTTTTCATCGGGACTAAATCGCCTTTCAGTAAAAGAGCCAGTTTGAAGATTTTTTAATTTTAGATGAACTAAACTGCCGAATTTAGCGGTTCCAGCCTTATATTCAGCCGCAATAACTTTATAAAAACCGTCCTCCATTTTTAAAACCATTCCCTCTTTTACTTCGCTAGCTAATACCATAAGCCTCCTCCTTTTAGAAAATTATAAAGCTTAATTTTCTAATTTCAATAACTAATTTTCAAAGTCAAAAATTGTATTTACAAAATCTTCAGCCGAGAAGGGAATTAAGTCTTCAATATTTTCACCGCAACCAATATAACGAATTGGTAGTTTGAGTTCATAAGCAATAGGGATCAAGATACCTCCCTTTGCTGTTCCATCTAATTTAGTAACGATTATACCAGTAACTCCGATTTCTTTTTGAAAAATTTTAGCCTGTTCAATACCATTTTGTCCAACTGAAGCGTCTATTGTTAAAAAAATTTCTTCAGGCTGGCTGTTTTTAACTTTAGTTATTATCCTCACAATTTTCTTTAACTCTTCAATTAATTCTTTTCGAGTGTGTAATCTGCCAGCAGTATCAACCAAAACCATATCCAGCTTTCTTTTTTGGGCAGAAATTATGGCATCAAAAACAACTGCCGCTGCATCTTGCCCTTTTTGTGAAAGAACAATTTCGGTGTTTATCCTTTCAGCCCAGATTTTTAACTGCTCGGTGGCTCCGTCCCGATAGGTATCAGCTGAAGCGATAATTACTTTTTTATTGTTAGTTTTATAGTAATATGCCAATTTACCAACCGTAGTTGTTTTCCCGCTTCCATTGACACCGATTATTAAAACAACCTTAGGTAAAGAAAAAAAATTTTCCTTATAAGGTATTGACAAAATTTTAATTAATTCTTTCTTCAATACTTCTTTTTTGTCACCAGGGGTTTTTTTACACTTTTCGATTAAATTTTTTGTTAATTGAATGCCAATATCAGCTGAAAGCAAGCCTTCTTCTAATTTTTCTAAATTATCCGTGGAGATTATCTCTTTAAATTTTTCTTTTGTTTTTTTTAGAGTGTTTTTTAATCTTTCTAAGATATTCATTATGAGTTAACTTTTATAGTAAAAACTTTAGAAATTCCCGGTTCGATAGTGGTAACTCCTAAAAGAATATCAGCATTTTCTAATGTTAGACGATTATGGGTGATGATAATTATTTGGGTCTCGTGGGAAAGTTCTTTTAAAAATTTAACAAAACGTTTAATATTTATATCATCTAAAGGAGCGTCTACTTCGTCTAAAAGTAAAAAAGGCGTTTTTTTTATGCGATAGAAAGCAAAAAGAAGTGAAAGAGCTAATAGAGCTTTTTCGCCATCCGAAAGATGTTCCAATCTTTTTGGATTTTTCCCTTTTGGTTTAGCCGTAATTATAATAGGGGATTCAAAAACATTTTCTGGTTCACTAATAATAATATCAGCTTCGCCTTCCAAAAATATTTCCGTAAAGGTGTTTTTAAATTCTTTTCTAATATTTTCAAAAGTATTACAAAAAATTTCTTTAGCTTTTCTTTCTAATTCTTCCGCTGATTTTTTAAGGTTAGCAATTCCTTGGAGGATATCTTTTTTTTGGTTTAGATAATTTAAAAGCTCTGTCCTTTCATTATTATAATCCTCAACAGCTAAGGGATTAACATTGCCAATTTCTAATAATTTTTCTCTAATCATGTTTAACTCGGTTTCGTATTTTAAATCGTCAATATCTGATTCATTATTATCCTGAAAATCAGAAAATTCTTTAACAAAATTAGCCATATTTATCTCTAATTCTTTTTCAATACCGGCTAGATTAATTTTTTTTTGGGCAATTATGTCTTTTATTAAAGAACATTCTTTCTGATATTCGTTGACCTTTTTATTTTTTTCTTGAATTTGAGTAATAAGATTAGTAATTAATTTTTCAGGCAATTGTCCCTCTAAAAATTGTTTTTTTTCTTTTAATTCGAAAATTTTTTGGCATAATTTGATATAATCATTTTCAATTTGGGAAATTTCTTTTTTTATCGATTCTACTTTTTCATTTAATTCATTTATTTCCTTTTTAATTTTTTCCTTTTCTATTTCTTTTTTATAAAAATTTTGCTCTTCTTGGTAATATTTTTCTTTTAAGCCTAAAAGTTTATTTAAAAAAATATGAGCTTCTTCATTTTTTGACTTGAATTTATTGCGGAGAGTATTTAAATTTTCTTCTTTTATTCTAAGTTTTTCTTTTAAAAGCTTTTCTTCTTCATTTAAAATGTGCATTTTGTTTTCTATTTCTTTCTTTCTAAGAAGATAAGCATTCAATGTTTGTTCTTCTTTTTCTATTTGTTTATTATATTCCATAAGGAGATTTTTCTTTTGGTAATAGATTTCGGATAGATTAGTTAAAGAATAAATTTCGGCATAAATTTTTAATACTTCAACAGGTGGAATTTGCCAATTGTTTATTTTTCGAAGGTCAATAATCCCTTCTTTAGTGATAACTTCACCATTTTTAGTAAGGTAATTAAAATTTGGTTTTTTTAAGTAGAAATAATAACCTTCTTTTAAATTGTTTACTAAGTAACACTCCTCAATTTTCTGTTTAATAAACTCCGGGCAATTTTCTTTGAATTTTACTAAATTTTTAAGCGGTAACGGTGGATTATTTATTTGAATTTCTTCTTCACCTTCTTTATTTCCCAGAGGCAACAAAATAAATCCTTTATTAAGAAATGACGAAAAATTATCAAAAAGAGAAAAATTTTTAATTATATAGAAATTTAAATAATCTTTTAATAATTGGTTTATTAAATCTTGATAATTCTCTTCAATAATTAGGAAATCTTTTAAAGTTCCTAAAAAATCGTTGCCCAATTGATTTTTTAATAACATTAATTCTTGGTTTTCTTTTTCTTTTAGAATTGAAAAATATTGACTTTTTAATTCGTCAAGGATTTTCTCTTTGGTTATTAATTTTTTTTCCCAACTGCCAATTTCTTTTTCCATTTCCTCTTTTTTTATTTGGTTCTCTTTTATTGAATTTTTAATTCTAGTTATTTCGGAATCGATTTTTAGTAAAGAGGATTCTAACAGTCGGCGTTCTTCAAAGTTTCTTCTCAAAAGTTTCCAAAAATTTTGAATTTCGTCTTCTAATTGGTTAATAAGTTTTCCCTTTTCTTCAAGTTCCTTGCGCAGGACTTTGATTTTTTCTTCCAAATCTTTTTTTTCCGAATCAAATCTATCTAAATTTTCTTTTAATTGTCTATTTTCGGTCTCTAAATTTTTTAATAAAAGAAACAGGTTCTCTTTCGTACTTTCACTTTTTTCTAATTCCTTTATTAAAAGATTTTTTTTCTCTTCATAAACAAAACTTTCTCTTTCTAAAGAATTTAATTCTTTTTTCAATATTTGGTACTCTTCGTAAAGATTTTCTTTTTTTTGCTTAATTTCTTCAATCTCTTTTTGGTTTTCGTTAATTTCTTTTAATAAAAACTCGATTTCTTTTTCTTTTTGGCAAAGCCTTTCATTTTCTTTTAAAATTTCTTTTTCCAAATCTTCTTTCAATTTTTTTAATTTCTTAATTTCTTTTAAAAGTAAATTCCTACGACAGATTTTTTCTTTTTCTTTTAATTGCAAATATTCGTTATAGGCTTTTACTTGTTTCTGTAAATTCCTAACGGTTCGTTGTTTTTCTTTGATTATTATTTCCATATTTTCTAATTCTTGATTAAGACTATTTAATTTTTTTTCTATTTCTTTTTTATTTTCAAAATAACTTTTTAAAGCGCTTACTTCGTAAAGGAATTCTTTTATCTCTCCCTGGATAATTCGACGTATTTGATTGATATCAAAAATTGAATAGGCCGAAGAACCAATATTAGCAAATAAATCTTGCACATCTTTTAATCGGCAAGGTTGCCGATTAATAAAATATTCACTTTCTCCCGAACGGTAATAAGATCTTTTTATTTCAATTTCGGTGCTGTATTCGGGCCATTCCCCTTCATTTTCAATAATCAATTTTACTTCACAATAATTTAAAGGCGGGATTGTCTTAGTCCCCCCAAAAATTAATTCTTCTGTTCGATGACAGCGTAATAAAGAGAGACTTTGTTCTCCTAATACCCAGCGGAAAGCGTCGAAAATATTAGTTTTTCCACAGCCGTTCGGTCCCAAAATAGCAGTTATTCCTTTGGAAAATAATATTCGCGTTTTTTCCGGAAAGGATTTAAATCCAAAAATACTAATTTCTTTTATCCGCATCAAAAATAATTATAAAATTTTTGATTAAATTGTCAAAATACTAGTTTATTATTTTTAAATTTGTTATTTGTTTTTTTATTTTTAACCATATTATCTTGAGAAACAAAAATTTCAGCTTTTCAAAATTTTTGTTGAATGTTTTCGTGAATTTAATTCAAATAATCGTATAATTTTTTATGTTTCTAAAAATCAAAACATGCCGTTTACAATTTAAATTTTATTGACATTTTTAAATTTGTGATTATAATTTTCTTTTAAAAGGAGAAAAATATGCCAGTTCCGAAAAGAAGACATTCAAAATCAAGGGGGAGGAAAAGAAGAACTCATTGGAAATTAAAAATATCCCAATGGGTGGAATGTTCTCATTGCCACCAATTAAAATTACCTCATACTGTTTGTCCTCATTGTGGTTTTTATAAAGGAAAAGAAATTATCGTTGTTAATAAAAAAACAGAATGATTAAAATTGCAGTTGACGGTTTAGGCAGTGATTTTGCTCCCCAACCAGAGATTTTAGGAGTAGAAAAAGCATTGGAAGAGAATCCCGATTTGTCAATTGTTTTTATTGGGAAAAAAGAATTATTTCCTTCTTCCGTGTTGGAAGAAAAGTTTTTTTCTCGATTAGAATTTCAAGAATGTGAAGTTATTGATATTCCTTTTGACTCTCCGGTTGAGTTTTTAAAGAAGAAAGTTAACAACTCTATTATAAATGCTATTTCTTTATTGAAAACAGGAAAAGTTTCGGCAGTGGTGAGCGCTGGCGATACTGGCGTATTATTAATAATTGCTATAAAAATTTTAGGTACTTTATCCGGAATTTTAAGACCAGGTATTGGCATCCTTTTGCCAACTATCAAGGGATTTTCTCTTTTAATAGATGCTGGAGCTAATCCTACAGTGAAGCCAATTAATCTTTATCAATTTGCTATTTTAGGTTCTTTGGCTTACCAATCAGTATTTAAAAAAGCCAATCCCACAGTTGGTTTACTAAACATTGGCAAAGAAGCAAACAAAGGTACGGAATTATATCAACAAAGTTATAATCTTTTAAAAGATTCGCCCCTTAATTTTATCGGTAATATTGAAGGTTGTGAAATATTTAAGGGCATAAGTGATGTGATTGTCTGCGATGGTTTTGTCGGTAATATTCTTTTAAAATTTGGTGAAGGAATTGTTGAGACGTTAAATCAGGCATTGGCTAACTATCTTTCTTCGGAGACTAAATACCGTATGCGAAGGTGGCTTTCCAAACCAGTTTTGGAAGAGTTTATTGAAAAACTTAATTATGAAGAACAAGGAGGCGGAATTTTATTAGGAGTTGATGGCACAGTAATTGTTGCTCATGGACGAAGCAATGAGAAAGCAATAAAAAACGCTATTCAAACTGCGGTCTTTTTTGCCCAAAATAATACGCTTCAATTTCTTAAAGAAAATTTACCTTTTTATCTTAAAAAATGAAGATTAAATATCTTTTATTTTTAATTTCGCTTATTTTATTTTGTGATCATAGGCAAGTTGGTAAAGAAGGAATAAAAGAAAGAGTAGGAAAGGACACCTTAATTGAACTTCTCCCAAAAGAGAATGAAAAATTTGGTTTTTTTTACCCTTGTTACGGAGAAGAAGGACTATTTTTAGGAAGAAATGCATATTACGAGGCGCGGGTTCTTTTAAAATTTTTAATTGATACTATTTGGTTAAATAGCCAAGAAATAAAATTAATACTTTACACCAAAAACTTTGAGAAGGTAAAATTTTATATTTATCCTTTAAAATTGGAATGGGATGAAAAGGAGGTTACTTGGAAATTAGCAAAAAAAGATATCCGTTGGATTTTTTATGGTGGTGATTATTATGAAAATCTATTGCTAGGCAGCGGTGAAGGTGAAAAAGATTCATTAATTATTTTTTTATCTCCTAACTATTTTGATACCGTCATAAAAACCAATTGCGGAATGATTTTAATTCCTAAAGAGATAAAAGAAAACCTCCTATCTTTTTATCCCCGTACGGATAGAAAATCACCGAAGATTTGCATTAAAAAAAATAATAAAGAAGACACCCTTTATCCCATAGGTAACGCTTATATTATCGACACATTATTTGTGATTCCGGAAGATTATTTAGTGATAGGCACTGGTTATAATTTTTTTACTTATTTAAAATTTGACTTAAAAAACATTCCTAAAGAAGCCAATATTATAAATGCTGATTTATTCTTAACCGGTGAATCAGGAAACTCTTATTTTCCAATTGATACTAATGAGATAATAGTTTTAAAATTATTAAAAGAATACGAAAAAGAAAAAACTCCTTATGAAATTTTTAAAAGGCAGATATTTTATCGAGATTCTATAAAAAATGGGATAAAAATTGATATAAAAAGTTTGATTAAATTCTGGTTAGAAAAACCTGATTCCAATTTTGGTATTTTTATTAATCTCTATCCTTTTTCTTCCTATCCTCGGTATCTTTTATTAAAAGAGCCAAAATTGAAAATATTCTATTTTAAAGACAGTAAATTTAGAAATTGGGGATAAAATAGCCTCCCCCAGGCATCCTCCGAAGCATTCGGGGAAGGGTCTCTGGGAGAGGACTTTTCAAGCTTTTATACTACTTTAACCAATTATCTTTTTGATTTATTTATTTCAACTGTTTCGAAAACACCAATTATATTTATTATCAATTTTATTAGGTTACGTCTTATTAAATAATCTCTCGAATACCTTTCTAAACCTTTCGGGAGATTTTCTTTTAAATTAGATGTACTTAAAATTACTTTTTAAATGTCACCAAAAATTATTTTATTGATTTTTAGGGAAATTTTGGTATATTAATTAAAATGTTGGCTATCTTTTTTTTGATTTTTAATCAGTCCTTTTTTAATCCCTTTTATTTTGGCAACGAAAAGGAAGATTTTTTATTTAAAAAAAAGTTTTTTACTTCCTTAGCCAACACTAAGCTATTCTTCTCGCTAAGAAATAATTTCCTTTTGGGAATAGAAGAAAAAGAGAAAAGGGCTCTTTACTATTTTTCTCCAGAAAGGTTTTACTTTTTCATACCCTTTTTTAAAAATTATCAGATTAGTTTTCAATTGACTGAATTTATTAATCAAGATTACGATATTTATTACCAACCAGAAAATTTTAAAAAGGAGGATTATTTTTGGCATATAAAATCAATCGGTGGTATTTATAATATAGGTCTAATTTTAATTAGCTCTTTTAAAAATTTTACTTTCTTTCTAGAAGAGAATTATAATTTTGGGAATAATTCAGAAATATTTTCTATTCTAAAAGAAAAAAATATTCTTTCAGCCGAAACCCTTTTTTATAATTATTCCGGTATTAATTGTCAAGGAGGATTTATTTTTCAGAATGAAAAATTTTCTTTAGGGATTAATTTTTCACCTTTAAGAAGGATAATTATCCAAATGGGTAGTAAAGATAGGGAATTTAAAAAAGATTACTCCTTTAAACCACGCATTACTCTTTTGGGTACTTTTTTTTTAAAAGATAATTTTAAGTTTTCTTATTTTTATACTTATCAGTTTGATACTTTAATTTTTCCTGAAAAGAATAGTTTTGGTTTTTCTTTTAATAAATTTTTCTTTAATATTTCTTTGAGTAAAGTGAAAGAGATTGGTGTATCTTATTTATGGGAATTATCGATAAAAAATTACGGTAAATTTTATCCGGAATTAAAATTTTTTTATCATTGGCAAGGAAATTTATCGGAAATAATTAGTACTTGCAAACTGAATTTTCTTTTTGAAGAGGTTTGGAAAAGAAGAATAAGAAAATGGGGAAGTTAATGAAAGAAAAAACTTTGTTGATTATTAAACCCGACGGCGTTAAAAGAAAATTGATTGGTGAAGTTATTAGCCGTTTAGAAAAAAATAATTTTGATATTTTGAATATAAAATTTTTGCATTTATCTTTAAAAGAAGCCAAAGAGTTTTACAAAATCCACCAAGGGAAAGATTTTTATGAAAGCCTTTGCCAATTTATGGCAAGTGGTCCAATTGTGGCAATTCTTTTAGCCGGTGAAAATGCCTTACACCGATTGCGGGAATTGGTAGGGGCCACTGATCCTAAAAAAGCACAAAAAGGAACAATTCGAGGAGATTTAGGCACTTCTATCCAAGAAAATGTGGTTCACGCGGCTAATCCTGAAGAAAATGTTGAAAGAGAAATAAAATTTTTCTTTCCCGAAGAAAAACTCTAAAAATGATAAAAAAATATTCTTTTAGCTTTTTGGTGTTATTCAATTGTGCTTATTTTAACCTTTTTTATAACGCTAACAAATATTTTCAAGAAGGATTAAAGTCTACAAATATTGCTGAAGCTCAAACTAAATTTCAAAAAGCAAAAGAGAAAAGTAATTTACTTTTAATTAAATACCCTCATTCTAAATGGGAAGGAGATGCTCTTTTTATTATTGGGGTTAGCAATTATTATCTAAAAGAATATCGTAAAGCCCTTGAACAGTTTCAATTTTTTTTATCTTATTTTCCTAATCATAAAAAGAAAGCCGATGTTCTTTATTTTCAAGCATTAACTTATTTGGAATTGAAGGAATATCACAAAACAATGGAAATTTTGAGAAGTTTAACAAATCTTTCCCCTAAATATCAACCTTTGGCTAAATATTGGATTGCTTTGATATTTTATTTTCAAAAAGATTATCAAAATTTTATTGATTCTATGCTCTATTTTGTAAATCAGTTCAAAAAGCATCCTCTAAGAAAAGAGGCTTTATTAAAAATTGCTGAAGTCTATAAAGAACAGGGTAAGCTTAAAGAAGCAAAAGATTTTTATTATCAGTTAAAAGAGATTGAGCCCGATGAGAGAGAGCAAATAAAAATACTGTTAAAAATGGTTGACTGTCTATCCGCCAGCGATAAAAATAAAGATACTTTACATGCTTATTTAAAAAAATTGGAAGGATATATGGATAAGTATAGCGATTTAAATAACCAAATTAATCTTGCTATCGGAAAAATTTATTTGGAGTTAGAAAATGACAAAAAAGCTTTCAATTATTTACAAAAAGTTAAAGGTAGGGAGGCGCAATTAGCTTATTATTTGATTGGCGAAAATTGGGAAGAGAAAGGAAATTTTGATAGTGCCCTTGTCTATTACGATTCTTCTTATCAAAAAGATCCTTCTTCCGAATTGGCTTCGATAATAAGCTGGAAAAAAACTTTAATGGCTGAATTGTTAAATATGGAAAAGGATACTGCTGATTTAGGTTATTACCATTTTAAATTAGGCGAGGTTTATTTACTTTCTTTAAATAATCCTTCTTTAGCCGTTAAAGAGTACGAAAAAGTTTATCAAAATTATCCAAAGAGCAAATACGCCTTGAAAGCAAAATTTGCTTCTGCTTATCTTTATTATACGGAAGTTGATAGAAAAAAAGGAGAAAATCTGTTTTACGAAATTATTTATGAGGTACCTGATAGTGAATATGCCCAAAAAGCAAAAGAGATTTTAAATTTATGAATAAAATCTTTTTAGAAAAAGGAAAAATAAAACGAAGAATAAATTTTTCCCAAGAAATAATTGGTTTTTGGGTAACTGCTGAAAATATTAGCCGGCATATTAAAATTGGCCAATTTATTCACATAAAAGTAGCTGATAATACCAATTTGATTTTACGCCGCCCTTTTTCTGTTGCCGATGTAAAAAATCAAGATTTGTTTTTTATCTTTCGGGTAGTGGGAAAAGGAACATTATTAATGAGTAAATTGAGTAAAAATGATGAGTTAGATATTTTAGGCCCCCTAGGCAAACCGATTGAAATTCCTCAGGAGAAAAATATTCTTATCATTGGCGGTGGTTTAGGAATTGCTCCTCTTTACTTTTTAGCCAAAAATTTAAAGAAAAATAAAAAGAATTTATTTATTATTTTAGGAGCTAAAAGTAGCAAAGAACTTATATTAAAAGAAGCTTTTAAAAAATTGAAACCCCAAAAACTTATTTTTTATACCGAAGACGGCACTTACGGAAAAAAAGGGAAAGTACCTGACGGCATTCCTTTAATTTTCGAGGAAGAAAAAATAGACGTTGTCTACACTGCTGGACCAATAGCAATGTTAAAAAAAGTGAAGTTATTGTTAGAAAATAAAGCAATAAAAGTTTATGGTTTTTTAGAAGAAAGAATGGCTTGTGGTGTGGGTTTATGCTATGTGTGTGCTGTTCCTAAAAAAGATGGTGGTTATTTTCATTTGTGTGAAGAAGGTCCTTGTTTATCTTTAAAAGAAATAAAGTTATGAATTTGACACAGAAAATCAAAAATATTACTTTTCAAAATCCCATTTTATTAGCTAGTGGTACTTATGGCTTTGGTTTAAAATTTACTAAGGTAATTAATCAGACCGGTGGAATAGTTACTAAGACAATTACCTTTAATCCGTTGATTGGCAATCCGCCCCCGCGTATTTATGAAATCGAGGGTGGAATAATAAATTCTGTTGGTTTAGAAAATCCAGGAGCAGTTTATTTTTCAAAAAGAGTTTTATCCAATTTAAAAAACTTAACTACCAATCTTATTGTAAGTGTTGGGGGAGAGTCTGGTGAGGAAATGATAAAAGTAATAAAAATTCTTGACAATCAGTTAATTTCTGCTTATGAGTTAAATCTTTCTTGCCCAAATATAAAAGCTGGAGGAATTTTGTTGGGGCAAGAACCAAGAATGGTTGAGAAAATTTTAAAGGAAGTAAAAAATAATACTAAAAAACCAATAATCGCCAAAATTCCGACAACCTTATGTAATCCAATAGAAATTGCTAAAGCGGTAGAAAATGGAGGGGGTGATTTCGTCACAATTACTAATACAATTCCTGGTTTAGTTATTGACGTAGAAAGACAAAAACCATTTTTGGGAGGTGTTATTGGCGGTATTTCCGGTACTTTTTTAAAACATTATTCTCTCTATCTTATTGCTAAAATAAAAAAAATTATTAAAATACCAATAATCGGTTGTGGTGGAATTAAAAATTATCGAGATGTTTTAGAATATCTATTCTGCGGAGCAATGTTGGTAGAAATTGGGACCTTGAATTTGCAAAATCCTTTTGGAGTAGTTAAAATAATTAAGGATTTAAAAAAATGGGTAAAGAAAAATAAACTTAAGGATTTAAAAGAAATAATCGGAAAAATAGAAATATGACAAAGATAATTTTAGCTTTGGATGTGGAGACAATACAAAAAGCCAGAAAAATCGTTAAACGTTTGAAAGGCTGGGTTGAAATGTTTAAAGTAGGTATTTCGCTTTTTATTAAAACTGGTCCAAGAGTTATAAAAATGATTAAAGATTATAACGAAAAAGTTTTTTTAGATTTGAAATTTTTCGATATTCCTTCGGTGGTAGAAAAGGCGTGTGAAAATTGTTTGAAATGGCGGGTTGATATGTTTAATCTTCATATCCTCGGTGGCGAAGAAATGCTTCAAAGAGTCGTTGATTATGTCAATAATTTTTGCGAAAAGAAAAATATAAAAGAAAAACCAAAAATACTCGGCGTCACTCTTTTAACTAGTTTTAAAGAAGAGAGTTTAATCGGACTTTTAAATATAAAAAAAGAAGAATTTCAAGATTTAGTTGTGAAATTAGCTTTGGTTGCCAAAAAAGCAAATTTAGATGGTGTAATAGCTTCACCAAGAGATATTAAAAGAATAAAGGAAGAATGTGGGAAAGATTTTTTAGTTGTTTCACCAGGTATTAGATTACCCGATATTGAAATTTCTCACGATGATCAAGAAAGAATAATGACTGCGGAAGAAGCAGCAAAAGCAGGTGCTGATTATATTGTAATTGGTCGTCCCATATTAAAGGCTGAAGACCCCGTTGATTTAATTATAAAAATAAAAGAGGATATTAAAAGTTAAATGAAAAAAAAGGAAATCGAACAACTTCTTTTGAAATCTCAAGTATTACAAGAAGGCCATTTTTTGCTTTCTTCCGGTTTCCATTCTCAATACTACTTTGAAAAATTTCGAATAATCGAAAACCCATCTCTTTTAACAAGATTCTGCCAAATAATTAAAAACAAATTTAAAAATAAAAAAATTGACATTGTTTGCGGTCCGACCACCGGTGGCGCCATTATTGCCTATGAAGTCGCTCGACAATTAAAAAAACGTTTAGTGATTGCTGAAAAAGAAAATGAAAAAAGAGTAATAAGAAGAGGATTTATGATTAATAAAAACGAACGAGTATTAATTGTCGATGATGTGTTAACTACTGGTAATTCCATAAGAGAAACAATGAAGGCTCTAAAAGCTTTTGGTGCTAAAATCATTGGTGTCGCTGTTCTTATTGACCGTTCAAACCAAAAAATAAAAGATTTCCGATATTTTGCCATATACAAAAAAGAAATACCAGTTTTCGAAGAAAAAAATTGTCCTCTTTGTAAAAAATATCTCCCTTTAGAAAGACCGGGTTCTAAATAATTTGACATTATTTTGTTTTTCGTTATTATTAATAATTAGCTAAATATGATTTTTATAAATTTATTATTAATTGTTTTTAATCAGATTTACCTTATTGATAATCCTTCACCTTATTGTTTAGGGCATGGTGAATATTTAATTGGTTTCCGACTCCAAGGAAATAATGGAATAATGGCTAATTTTGGAATTGGTCTTTTTGACAGATTGAATTTGGGAATTTCCTACTCAGGAGATAGTATTTTAGGAAAAGGTAAGCCCATTTTTCCTAAAAAAAGAGGGCCTGAGTTTCAAATTCGTTTAAAGATAATTGGTGAAGAAACTTTTGTTTTTCCTGACATAATTTTAGGATTTGATAGTCAGGGTTTTGGTAGTTATGATTCAGTCAAAGGATATTCGGTACCGGAAAAACTTTTTTATCTTTTATTAAGTAAGACAATTGATTTTACAAATACCAATATTTTAGGCGGAGTAAATTATTGTGAAAATGTAAATTTCTTTTTAGCAATAAACCAAATGTTGCCAAATGACTTTAATCTAATTTTGGAGTATAGTTCTTCTTTTCATAATGAAAGAAGAGCATTAAAAAATTATGGTTTTTTGAATGTTGGTCTTGCGTGGAATTTTAGTGAACAAGTGAGATTCCTTTTTGCATTAAGAGAGATAATTAAAAATCATAAAGATAACAATTATCATTTAAATCGAATTGCTTGTATAACTTTTCAATCAGGTTTTTAATTTAAGTAAACAAAAATGAATTTTTATTTAATTGTTCGTTCAACCTTTAGTGCTGCTCATAAATTAAGAAACTTGGCGGGCGATGAAGAGGTTCACGGGCATAATTATCAGGTAGAAGTTTTCATCAAAGAGGAAAAAATTAATAATTTGGGTTATCAATTTGACTTTCGAGAAGTAGAAAATTATCTAAAAAATATTTTACCCGACCATAAATTTCTAAATGAAATTTTTGATTTTGTGCCAACTTGTGAAAATATAGCTCGGTATCTTTTTAATAAGATAAAAGAAAAATATCCAATTATAAAAATTAGAGTTTGGGAAAACGAAAGATATGCCTGTGAATATGAAGAAGATACCGCTTGACTTTTTAAAAAATTTTATTAAAATTATAAATTCCTTTACTTATGCGAGAATTTGAAGAATTAAAAGGAGAGAAGATAAGAATTAAATTAAAAAGTTATGATCATCGAATTTTGGATCAATCGGCTAAGCAAATTGTGGAAGTTATTAGACAGACTGGCGGAAAAGTTTCTGGTCCTATACCTTTACCGACAAAACGTTCCCTTTTCACAGTTTTGCGTTCGCCTTTTATTGATAAGAAATCCAGGGAGCAATTTGAATTACGTATTCATAAAAGATTAATCGAAATTGATAATGCAACGCCAGAAATGATTAACGCTTTAATTAGATTGGAAGTACCTGCGGGTGTTGATGTAGAGATTAAAATAATGTGATATGATGGGATTGTTAGGGAAAAAAATAAGGATGACTCAATTATTTGATGAAAAAGGTAAAGTTATCCCGTGCACAATAGTAAAATTAGGTCCTTGTTACGTGGTTCAGAAAAAAGTGAAAGAAAAAGACGGATATTGTGCTCTTCAACTTGGATTTGATGAAAAAAAGAAGAGTAACAAACCAATGATGGGGCATTTTAAGAAGGCAAACTTACCAGCAATGAGATATTTAAAAGAGTTTAAAGTGGAGGATATTGATAAGTTTGAAATAGGTCAGGAATTGAAAATAAAAGATGTTTTTAAAGAGGGTGATATAGTGGATGTAACTGGCTGGACAAAAGGAAGAGGTTTTGCGGGTGGTATGAAAAGATGGGGCTGGAGTGGTGGACCGGCTTCTCACGGTTCTCAATCTCATAGAAGAATTGGTTCTTTAGGAAGCGGAACTGATCCGGGAAGACCTTGGAAAGGAAGAACTTTACCAGGACATTATGGTTGTGAAAGAGTAACTGTTAAAAACTTAAGGATTGTAAGAATTGATGAAGATAGCCATTTGGTTTATATTTCGGGGGCTATTCCGGGATACCGAAATAGTTTAGTGATTGTTAAAAAGGCTAAAAGTGCCACAGGTAAATAAATATGAAAGCAGAATTATTAAGTATTAACGGAGAAATAAAAGGCGAAATTGAAATACCCGGAGAGATTTTTGCTTCGGAAATAAATGAAGGATTAATTTGGGAAGTGGTTACTAATTATTTAAACAATCAACGCCAAGGAACTGCGTGTACTAAAACTCGCGGTGAAGTGAGAGGTGGTGGACGTAAACCTTGGCCGCAAAAACATACCGGAAGAGCCCGTCATGGTTCTATTCGTTCACCTATTTGGCGAAAGGGAGGCATAGTATTTGGTCCAAAGCCAAGGGATTATTACTATTCTTTGCCCAAAAAGAAAAAGAAATTTGCTTTACTTTCTGCTCTTTCTGCCCGTTATCAAGATAAAGCAGTAATTTTTTTAGAGGATTTCAACTTGGAGCAACCTAAAACAAGGTTGATGTATAATATTTTGAAAAATCTAAAAATTAATAGTAAAAATATTCTTCTAGTAGTAAAAGAAATAAGCCGAAACGTAAAATTGGCTTCGCGAAATATTCCTAATTTGACTTTAATGCCAGCTCATAGTTTAAATGCCTATGAGGTTTTAGTTAATGACAAAATTATATTCACGGAAAGCGGCTTAGAAAGATTAAAAGAATTATGTTTGACCCAAGAAAAATAATAATTAGACCAATTTTAACAGAAAAGGCTTTGAGATTAAGAGAATATAATCAATATGTTTTTGAAGTAAAAAAAGAAGCTAATAAAATTGATATTAAAAGGGCAGTTGAGGAACTTTTTAAAGTTAAGGTTGAAAAAGTTAGAACAATAAATATGCGTGGCAAACCAAAAAGGATTGGTTTATTTGAAGGTAGGACTTCTTCTTGGAAAAAGGCAATTGTTACTCTAAAAGAAGGTGAAAGAATAGAAGGGTTAGAAAGATAATTATGTCAGTTCGAACATATATTAAAAAATATAAACCAATAACTCCAGCAAGAAGATTTTATAGTGTGGTTAAATTAGAAGGTGTTCCCAAACGTGAACCTTATAAACCCTTACTGGTAATTAAAAAGAGTAAAGCTGGAAGAAATAATTTGGGGAGAATTACTGCCAAATACCGAGGCGGTGGTGAGAAAAAATATTATCGAATTATTGATTTTAAGAGAGATAAATATGACATTCCAGCCAAGGTTGTTTCTATTGAATACGATCCCAACCGGACTGCTTGGATTGCTTTAGTTTGTTATCAAGATGGCGAATATCGTTATATAATTGCTCCTGATGGTTTACAGATTGGCGATATTATAATTTCTACCCGTGATAAAGAAATACCTATAAAAATTGGAAATGCAATGCCTTTGAGACTTATTCCGGTAGGAGTAGAAATCCATAATCTTCAACTTTATCCTAACTATCCTTCTTATATTGCTCGAGCTGCTGGAACTGCTTGTCAAATTTTAGCAAAAGAAGAGAAATACGCCATAGTTAAATTACCTTCCGGAGAAATAAGAAAATTCCATTTAGATTGTATGGCCACTATCGGTAGAGTTTCTAAGCCCGAACATAAAGATGTTACTATTGGAAAAGCTGGAAGAAAAAGACATATGGGAAGAAGACCAAGAACTAGAGCAGTAGCTATGAATCCTGTTGATCATCCTATGGGCGGAGGAGAAGGTAGATCTCATGGCGGAAGACATCCTTGTTCTGAAAAAGGTCTTTTAGCAAAAGGTAAAAAGACAAGAAAGAAAAGGAAGTCATCGGATAAATTTATTATTCAAAAAAGAAAATAATTATGGGAAGAAGTTCTAAGAAAGGACCTTATATTGACCAAAAACTTTATAAAAAAATAATGGAAATGAATGAGAAAGGAATAAAAAAAGTGATAAAAACTTATGCTCGAGCCTGTGTTATTCCTCCGGAATTTGTTGGTCACACTATAGCTGTTCATAACGGAATAAAATTTATACCTGTTTATATTACGGAAAGAATGGTAGGACATCGATTAGGCGAATTTGCACCGACAAGAACATTTAGAGCTCATTCGGGACAAAGGAAAGAAAAAGAAGGAAGAAGAGAAAAGGAATAATGTTATGGAAGTAAAAGCAGTAAGCCGCTATCAAAGAATTTCAGTAAAAAAGGCAAATCGTGTATTGGAATTAATTCGCGGCAAAAATGCTAAGGAGGCTTTAAATATCTTGTATTTTCTTCCCAAACCAAAGCATAAAGTACCTATTTTGAAGACTTTAAAATCAGCTATTGCCAATGCTATTTATAAAGCGGGAAAAGTAAAATTAAAAGAAGAAGATTTATATGTGAAGGAAGCAAGGGTAACACCGGGTCCAATGTTAAAAAGATGGCAAGCGGGACCAATGGGAAGGGCAATGATGATAAGAAGAAGGACTTCTCATATATATATTACTGTGGCTACTATTGAAGAAAATAAAAAAGGAGAAGAATAATGGGTCAGAAAACTCATCCTTATGGTTTTCGTTTAGGAATTACTAAGCAATGGAAATCCCATTGGTTTGCAGAAAAGAATTATCGGGAATATCTTTTAGAAGATTTAAAAATAAAAGATTATTTCAAAGAAAAATATGCTGATGCTTTAATTTCTGATATTGAAATTTTGAGATTTCCTGATAGAATTAATATTTTTGTATATACTGCCCGGCCAGGATTTATTATTGGTCGGGGAGGAAAAAATAAAGACAAATTAAGGGAAGAAATTTTAAAATTAATTAATCGAAAAGTAGATGTGGATATTGATTTAGAAGCAATACGCGTACCGGAATTAGATGCAAAAATTGTTGCTTTTCAATTGGCGCGGGAATTAGAAAAAAGGGTAGCTCATCGACGAGCAATGAAGAGACATATTAGTCAAGCGGTAAGATTGGGTGCTAAAGGAATAAAAATACGAATTTCGGGAAGAATTGCCGGTGCAGAAATTGCCCGTTCTGAATGGCTTCAAGAAGGTCGAGTACCTTTACAAACTATAAAAGCGGACATTGACTACGGAACTGACACCGCTTTTACTGTTTACGGAACAATCGGTGTAAAAGTGTGGATTTATAAAGGGGACGTTGAAACTTTATAAGTAGAGGAGAATTATGTTAATGCCTAAAAGAGTAAAATACCGAAAACATCATCGAGGAAGAAGAAAAGGTAAGGCTACTGCAGGTAATAAGTTAGATTTTGGCGAATACGGTTTACAAGTTTTGGAACCTGCGTGGATTACAGCAGCCCAATTGGAAGCAGCGAGGGTGGCTATTACTAAATCTTTAAAGAAAACCGGTAAATTATGGGTAAGAATATTTCCTGATAAACCGGTAACCAAAAAACCAGCAGAAACTAGAATGGGAAAAGGTAAAGGTGATGTGGCCTTTTGGGTTTCAGTAGTTAAACCAGGGCGGGTAATTTTTGAACTAGAAGGAGTTAGTGAGGAAGAGGCGATACATGCTTTTAATTTAGCAAAAGCAAAGTTGCCTTGTAAAACGAGAATATTGAAAAGAGAAGAAATTGTTTATGAAACCAGCTGAATTGCGAGAACTTTCTGATGAAGAACTTTTAAGGAAATATTTTGAATTAACTGACGAATATTTTAAATTGAGAATACGAAAGGTTACCGAAACATTACCTAATCCTTTGAGATTAAGAACGATAAGAAAGGATATCGCACGTGTTTTGACTGTTTTAAGAGAACGAGGTTATACAAAAGAGAAAGTTTTACTTTGGGGTAGAAAATATGCGCGGCCGTAGAAAGACAGTTATTGCAGTTGTTAAAAGTAATAAAATGGATAAAACGGTTGTTTGCGAAGTAGAGTGTTTGGTAATGCATCCAAAATATAAAAAGTATATTAGAAAAAAAACAAAATTATATGCCCATGACCCTAATAATGAATGCCAAGTGGGTGATAAAGTTCTATTGATGGAAACAAGACCTTTATCAAAATTAAAGCGTTGGCGCGTGGTGAAAAAACTATGATTCAAGATTTTACTCGTTTAGTTGTTGCTGATAATACCGGTGCTAAAGAAGCAATGGTGATTAAAGTTTTGGGAGGGTCAAAAAGAAAATATGGATATGTAGGTGATATCGTGGTGGTAACAATAAAAGATGCAGTTCCTCAAGCACCGATTAAAAAAGGTGATAAAGTCCGAGCAGTGATTGTGCGAACTAAAAAAGAATATCGACGACCAGACGGTTCCTACATTCGTTTTGATGATAATGCTTGTGTTTTAATTGATGAAAAGGGCGAGCCTCGGGGTACTAGAGTTTTTGGTCCGGTTGCTCGAGAACTAAGGGATAAAATGTTTACCAAAATTATTTCTTTAGCAGCTGAAGTAGTATGAGATTAAAGACTTATCTTAAAAAGAATGATATCGTGGAGGTAATTTCTGGCGAAGAAAAAGGGAAAAGAGGTAAGATTATTAAAATGCTTTATGAAAAAGATAAAAATATGGTACGAGCAATTGTTGAAGGTGTGAATTTGCATAAAAAACATCAAAAACCTCGAGGTGCCGATCAACCAGGTGGAATTATCGATATTCCGTTACCTTTACCTGTGTGTAAATTAGCTTTGATTTGTCCCAAATGTGGGCAGAAAACAAAAGTTAAAAGAGAAAAAATTGAAGGGAAAAGAGTAAGAATTTGTAAAAAGTGTAATGAAATCATTGACTGAAAATCAAGGAAAAACAAAATCCATACCTCGGTTATTAAAGGAATATCGGGAAAGAATTATTCCTACATTAATGAAAAAATTTGGTTACAAAAATCCTATGCAAGTGCCAAAATTAAAAAAAATTGTAATAAATGTAGCTGCGGGAGAAGCTATTTCTGATCCCAAAATTCTAGATATTATCAGTGAAGATTTAAGTTTAATAACTGGTCAAAAACCGATGATTGTGAGGGCAAAAAGGTCGGTCTCCGCTTTTAAATTAAGAAAAGGCGTTCCTATTGCTTGTAAAGTTACTTTAAGAGGATATCGGATGTACGAATTTTTGGATCGATTTTTAAATTTTGCTGCTCCGCGAATAAGAGATTTCCGTGGTTTTGATCCTAATTCTTTTGATACCCGCGGAAATTATAATTTAGGTATTTCTGAACAAGTGATTTTTCCGGAAATTGATGCAAGTAAGGTAAAAAAAATTTTCGGTATGGATATTGCTATTGTAACCACCGCAGAAAAAGATGACGAAGCTAAGGCGTTGCTAGAAGAGTTGGGAATGGTATTTAAAAAGGAGTAAAATGGCAAGAAAATGTCAGATTGAAAAAAGTAAAAAAGAACCAAGGTATAAAACAAGGATCAGATTTCGGTGCCAAAGATGTTTTCGTGCGCGTGGATATTTAAGAAAATTTGGGCTTTGTCGAATTTGTTTTCGAGAATTAGCTTTAAGAGGTGAAATTCCGGGTGTGAGGAAAGCAAGTTGGTAATAGGGGGAAGGATGGTTACGGATCCAATTAGTGATATGTTAACCAGAATAAGAAATGCTTTAATGGTCCGCCATAAGGAAGTAAGAATACCTTATTCCAAAATGAAATTAGAAATTGCTAGGATTCTTTTGGAAGAAGGTTATATTACCAATTTCCAAGTTATTGGTGAAGGAGTTAAAAAAGAAATTAACATTATTTTAAAATATACCGAAGATGGTAAACCTGTCATTTATGGGTTAAAAAGAATTTCTAAACCTAGCCGAAGGGTTTATGTAGGGGTGAAAGAAATTCCTAAAGTAAAAGGGGGCTTGGGAATTGCTATTCTTTCTACTCCCAAAGGAATTCTTACTGATCGGCAGGCTAGAAAAGAAAATGTTGGTGGTGAATTACTTTTGGAGGTTTGGTGATTTTTTTAATTACTCAAACAATTTTTTCACAAAATTTTTTAAGGAGATTCAGTTTTGGATTTTTAGGGTTTATTTATTTAGTATTAGGTTTTTTATTATTTTCCATAATTTTTTGGTCAGTTTATCTGTGGTTAGTTAAGGGAAAGAAAAAAAACAATAACAACTTTTAATAGTTTTTTTAATTAGTAATTACGGTATTTCTCTAATGATCACAATTGGTGTCATTTCATCCCCCTGACCCCCAGGATTATCTTTGAGAATTTGTTCAATAAGTTTTTTATTAACATTATTAGAAGCCCCCACTACCCAGCTACCACCTATATCATTCACATCAACGATAGCTACTGGTAAAGAAAAATGTTTACTGATTTTTTTAGCCACTTTATCCGGCTCTTTTGGCCCCATTATTACACATTCATAGTACTCTTTTATTCCTGAGGTATAGGGAGCATCGATCATTGCTGCTTGTTTGCCTGCAATCCGGTAAAAATCACCTCTTCTCCCTAAAAGCTTTGTAATTCCACTAAAAATAGCCGCAATAAAAATTCTTATTTTACCGCATTCTTTTATGGCACATTCCATACTATAAGGATTTCTTAAACCAGTTCCGTAAGGCACTTTTCTTACAAATCGCCAAAGAATTTTAGCTAAAAAAGAAACTTTTATATCTTTTATGGGAATTGCTCTTCCTTGAGCAGAAGCTACAGCACTTTCACTTATGGTTATTATATCATTCTCTTTTAACACTTCGTGGGTAGCTTCTTTAATAATAGTTATTAAATTATCCCCTTTTTTAATTAATTTAGTTTTTATTGGAATTCTTAAATATTTTTTATTTTCAATTTCTATAATTGATTTTTTATTTTTCATTTACAAGAAGATTAGATATTTAATTTTAAAAACAAAAGCACTAATTTTACCTGGCAAGGGATTAAAAAGGGGAAGGGTAAAGGCAAAGTAAACTGAACTTTTGGGTAAAAAATTATAAGTAAATAAAAAGGATAAATTATTTCCTATTTCAACCTTCTCTTTTCCTTCAGGTAAATATCTTATCAATTGGTTATTTATCCGAAAATGAATGTTATTAGTTAAAGAATAATTTAAAAAGAAGATAAAAGAATTACTTACATCCTTTTTAAAATTAAGTCTCTCAAGGCTATCATATTCTAAAAGATTGTCGCAAGTAAAACTTAATTTTAAATTAGGTAAAAGGTCATAAGCTAAATATAAATTTATTGAACCATAAGGAGCAAAATAGTATTTGCGGTAATTATATACTTTTTTATAATAAGAAAATAATAAATTACTTTTAAATTTTTTATGATAGGGTGAAGAGAGATAAAGAAAGCAACCATAAGAGTTATACCAAAGATTATTTTCGTAATTTTTAAAAAGATGAAAATTAAAAGAAGTTGACATCTGATTTTCAAATGTGAAACTAAGAAAAGGTGCGAAGGAATAAGCAATTCCTTTTTCCCATTTCCAATCTTTAAAAAGATTTAAATAATTGCCAATACAAAAAGCGCGAAGAAAAGGAAGATTATAAAAACCATAATAAAAAGAATTTGTATTGCCAATGCCACTTTCTTGAAAATACCCAATTTCAGAAATATCAAACTCTGGCGAAAGATGAAAAAAAAGATTTGAAACATTAAGATTTTTATAGTAAAAATTGTTAATAAATATTAAGTATTCCCCATTCTTATCATTTTTTTTAGTTTTGCCTAAATAAAAAATGGGGTTAAAATAATCAAAATTAAAGTTTCCATCAACATTAAAAGCTTCATTTTCCATTCTAAAATTTTCTTTAGAATAATAGCCAATACCCAAAGAAGAATTTTTCAAAATTTTTGATTTAAAACGACCAATCTTGTATAGGCTTTTTAATTCATTTTCTAAACTATCAGTAAAAATTGAGAGAAAAGAAAAATCAAAATTTTTTTCCTGAAGAATAATTTTTGCTCCCAAATTTATAGGCACAATCCTTCCTGATGGCATTGCTTTCCCAATTTTTCGAGTATAAGGCAAAGTAAAAATCTGAGAAGATAATGAATATATTTCATTACCTTCAATAAAGAAAGGTCTTTTTTCAGGAACGAATATTTCATATTTAGAAATATTTATCTGATAAGGATCAGCTTCAATCTGAGCAAAATCCGGAAAAAGGGTGGTAGTCAAAGAAACTTCGGAAGTTATTTTCCAATCTATATCAAGACCTCCTTTTAAACTGATCTTTTTTTCTTCCCGTTTAATAAGAGAAAAAGGAAAAATTTCTAAATAAAAACCTTTTTTACCTGGTTTTACGCCAACAAGTCTGCCACTTTGGGCGATTCGAAAAATGTCTTTTTTTTGGGCTACCCACCAGTTGCTTTCGTCATTATAATTAATTATTCTTTCAAAATTTATATTCCATTCCGATAAGTCTTCTTTATATCTAATTGTTTTAAAAGGGACTTTAAATTCAGCGAAATATCCCCAAGAATAAATTTTTACTGCTGAATACCAAATACCATCCCAATTATAATCAAAACTGTTACCACCTTCGTAAAATTTTCCATCAAATTGCACATTACCTAAATTGATAGCAAAATAATAGGCATTTTGATTATCTTTAAAAGTATCAATAATAAAACCTACTCGGTCACCATAACAATGTTCTCTTTCAGATACAGTCTTTTTTAACTTTCTAATATCTTTCATATAAGCTTTGAAAGCTACGTATAAAGCTTCATTATCAAATAAGAGATAAACGGTTGTTGATTCACTTGGTATTTTTCCTTCATTAGGATATCTTTGAATGAAATCTTTGGCAGAATCTCCTTTTTGCCAGATGATATCAATTTTTCCGTCAATAATGGGTGGTTTATCGATGTAGATAGCTTTGATTATTTTTGCTGAAGAATTTATTAAAAAGAGAAAAATAAAAAAAATCATAATTTTATAATAAAAAAAAAATTGAAAAATTCAAGGAAATTTTTTATAATTTAGATTAATGGAAATTATTGATTTAGGAAAAAAAGGATTTTTAGAAACTTATCAATTACAAAAATTTTATGTGGAAAAAAGAAGAAATAATGAAATCGATGATTTATTGATTTTGGTTGAACACCCAACAGTAATTACTATTGGCAGAAACGGCAAAATAGAAAATCTTTTGATTCCGATGGCTAAATTGAAAGAATTAGGTATTGAATTTTATCAAATTGAAAGGGGCGGAGATATTACCCTTCATAATTATGGTCAATTGGTTGGTTATTTGATTTTTTATTTAAAAAATGGTTTTTGGGAGATGAAAAAATTTATTATCTCTATTGAAAATTTAATCATTGCTCTTTTAAAATCTTTTGGTATAAATGGTGAAAAAAAGGAAAAATTAATCGGCATTTTCGTCAACGATAGGAAAATCTGTTCTATTGGAATGGCTATTGACAAAAATATTACTTTTCATGGTTTTGCTTTAAATGTAAATAACGATCTAAGTTATTTTCAGTTGATTAATCCTTGCGGAATAAAGGGATTAAAAATAACTTCTATAAAAGAAGAATTAAAAAAAGATATTTCTGTAGAAGAAGTGAAAAAAGAATTAATCAAAATTTTCAAAAATGGCTTTTGATTCTAAACGGGAAGATTTGGTAGTTTTGATAAACAGTTATTTTGAAATTTATCAAATTGGGGAAAGAGAATTTATAGGTAAAGTTAGAGAACCTTTAGAGATAAATTTAAAAAATTTAAAAATGGCTTTAGAATCTTATGGCTATTTTCCTTTCTTCTTTAAAAAGAAAAAAATCCACATGCTTACTTTAATCCCCAAAATTGCTAAAGAAAAGAAAAAAGAAAATTATTGGATAAATTTATTACTTTTTATTTTGACTCTTTTTACAACTTTATTAGTCGGTTCTTTCCATCAAGGTGGAAATCCTTTTTCTAAAATTACCGATATTTTTTTAGGCATTCCCTTTTCTTTTTCGCTTTTAGCCATTCTTGGTTTTCATGAACTTGGTCATTATTTTTTCGCCAAAAAAGAGAATGTATCCGTATCTCTTCCTTATTTTTTACCCGTTCCCCATCCTTTAATTGGCACTATGGGAGCTTTTATTAAAATGCGTTCAATCATTCCTTCTAAAAGGGCTTTAATTAAAGTTGGGGTTGCTGGTCCTTTGACTGGTTTTTTAATGGCATTGCCAATTACTTATTTTGGTTTAAGACTTTCTAAAGTTATAAAGTTAGAAGAAATAAAATATGGATTATCGTTAGGAAATTCAATTATCTTTTCTTTGTTATCAAAATTTGTTTTTAAAAATATACCTAATGGCTATGATATTCTTTTACATCCGATGGCGTTTGCCGGTTGGTTAGGTTTTTTTGTTACGGCTTTAAATCTTATACCTTTAGGACAATTGGATGGTGGCCATATCGCTTATGCCCTTTTTGGCCGTTTAAAAATATTTATTTTAAGCATTTTAGCAATTCTTCTTTTTCTTTCTCGTTATTGGTTAGGTTGGGCGTTTTGGGTATTAATTGTCTCTCTTTTAGGGTTAAGACATCCTCCGGTTCAAGACGAGATAACACCTTTAAGAAAAAGGGATATATTTTTGGCAATATTAGCTTTAATAATATTAATTTTATCTTTTCCTCCGGTTCCCTTTTCAATGGGAAGATGAAAAAAAAGATCGGTGCTATTTTTCCTGGACAAGGTTCTCAATATGTTGGTATGGGAAAAGATTTATACGAAAATTTTTCTTTGGCAAAAAAATTTTATGACGAAGCTTGTGAAATTTTGAATTTTGACATAAAAAAAATTTCCTTTGAAGGTAATGAGGAAGAATTGAGAAAAACTTCTATTACTCAACCAGCAGTTTTGCTTCATTCAATTGTTTGTTTAGAACTTTTAAAAGAATTAAAAAAAGAAAGTTTTGATTTAGTAATGGGACATAGTTTAGGAGAATATACTGCCCTTTATTGTGCTGGTGTTTTTGATTTTCCTACAGTTTTAAAATTGGTAAGAAAAAGAGGAGAATTAATGGAAAAAGCTGGCCAAAAAAAACCAGGAACGATGGCAGCAATCATTGGTTCTTCTGAAGAAAAGATTAAAGAGATTTGTAAGAAAGTATCTGGGGTATGTGTTTTAGCAAATTATAATAGTCCTTCCCAAATTGTTATCGCTGGCGAAATCAACGCAGTGAAAGAAGCTTGCGAATTATTAAAAAAAGAAGCAGTAAAAGTAGTGATGTTACCCGTTTCCGGTGCCTTTCATTCGCCATTATTAGAATCAGCTTATTTAGAATTTAAAGAGTATCTTTCCCAATTTAATTTTTGTGAACCCAAAATACCAATAGTAATGAATGCTACTGGGGAGATTTGTTATGATAAAAAAATAATCAAAAAAAATTTGGAAATCCAAATAATCTCTCCGGTTTTATGGTATAAAAGTATAAAAACTGCTTTTGATTACGGCTGTCGAGTTTTTTACGAAATTGGTCCGGGAAAAGTTTTAAGCGGATTAGTAAAAAAAACCGAAGAGAAGGCGATTGTTTATAACTTTGGTAAAAAAGAAGATTTTATATAATTGGCATTTTTTGTACTTTCTTCTTCTTTTTTTGATACTTTTTTCAACACTTTCACCTTCGGTGGGTTTAATCGATGCTGGTGAATTAATTTTTGGAATCGAGTATTTAAATATTTTACATCCTACCGGTTATCCTTTCTTTACTTTATTAGGAAAAGTTTTCTTTTTATTTTTACCTTTTCTGCCACCGGCTTTTAAAGGCAACCTTTTTTCATTTTTTATTGGTTTTTTAGCAATAATTATTTTGTATTTTTTAATTAAAAAAATTACTAACGATAAATTAATTTCTTTAATTTTTATAACTATTTTCGCTTTTAGTAATCTTTTTTGGTCAATAGTAAATGAAATCGAGGTTTATTCTTTGGTTGTTTTTTTAATAGTTCTTATTTGCTATTTATTTTTAAAAAGTAAAAAAATAAATATTACTTATTTTCTTTTTTATATTTTAGGGATTTCTTTAACTCACCATTTAATGATTTTAGCAATTATTTTGCCCATTTTGATTTATTTTTTTCTAACTAAAAAGAAAAAAATAACAATTCTTTTAATATTTCTTTTTTTAGGTTTTTCTTTTTATCTTTATCTGCCAATCAGAGCTAGTTTGAAACCGTTATTTAACTGGGGAAATCCTAAAGATTTTTTACGTTTTTTTTGGCATATTTCTGGTAAGCAATATCGCATTTGGTCATTTTCTTTGTCAATGGAGGAAGTAATAAGAAATTTTTTCAAAGAAATTAATTTTCTTCTAAAAGAGATGCTTTATTTTTATTTCCTTTTATCTTTTTGGGGTATATATTTTCTTTTCAAAAAAAATAAAAATTTTGCTTTGATTTTAATCTTCACAGTAATTATTGGGATTTTAAATGCTGTTAATTATGGGATTCCAGATATTCAACCTTATTATCTACCAGCTTTCATACCTTTAATTATTTTTTCTGCGGAAGGATTTGTTAATATTAAAGTTTTTTGTCAAAAGATTATAAAAAGTGCTTTTTTGGTTTTAACCTTTTTACTTTTAATAATTCTTAATTACCAAAATAATAATAAAAGAAATTATTATTTAGCAGAAGATTTTACTTTTAACATTTTACAATCTTTGCCCGAAAATGCGTTAGTAATTACCGATTGGTGGGATTTTTATTCACCTTCTTTATATTTTCGTTATTTAAAAAAAATTCGTCAGGATTTAATTATTATCGATAAAGAGCTTTTACGAAGAACTTTTTATTTGGAATATTTAAAAAAAGTTTATTCTAATTTTATGGACACCGTTAAAGAAGAATTAAAAGAATATGAAAAATATCTTTATCAATTTGAATATGGTAAATTGAAAAATAATTTAGATATCCAAAGAGCATATGTAAAATTATTGAAAAAATTTATTGAAAATAAAAAAGAAAAAGCCTTTATTGTTTACTTAAATTTAAGAGATTATGATTTAAAAGCGCTTTTGATAAATAAAAAACTCATTCCTTATTTTTTAGCTTTTCAGGTTAAGGATACTGGGGAATATGAATATTATGATTTTAATAATTTAAAATATCGAAGGCCTCAAAAGATATTAAATGAAAGAGAAAATTTAATAATTGATTACTACAAAAAAATGATAAATCTCAATATTTATTTTTTAGAAAAATCAAACCAAAAGGAAAAAATAGAAGAATTAAAAAAAATATTATTAAAATTTTAACTGGGGGACAGGGATTCGAACCCCGACTTTCTGATCCAGAGTCAGACGTCCTGCCAGTTAGACGATCCCCCAATTAATTTATTTTAACAAAAGAAATAAAAATTTCAACATAAGAAATGAAATTTATGAATACCGTAGTCCCAATTTTAATAATTTTTATATTAATAAGCTATTAACTATATTTCTATTTGCCTTTTTTTCTTAGATAATTATAATTTTATATGCTTGATTTTTCTCCTTATCGAAAAGAATTCCCTATTTTAGAAAATTGTGTTTATTTTAATAATGCTGCTACTGCCCCAATGCCATTAAGAACAAAAAGGGCGATTGAAAATTGGCTTAATAAATATGTTTATGAAGGGAATATTCCGTGGGAAGAATGCCTTCAGTTAGAAGAAGAAACTCGAAAAATCATTGCTGATTTTCTTAATGCTAAAAAAGAAGAAATTTGTTTTAAAAGAAATACTAGTGAAGGAATTTTAACAGTTCTTAATCTTATAAATTTTAATAAAAATGATAATATTATTGTTGCCCAAGATAATTTTCCAGCTAATTTTTTGCCCTACTTAAAATATGATAAAGTAGAAAAGCAATACATTTCTATTTTGGAAGGAGATGTTTTGAAACAAATAAAAAAAGTTTTCAATAAAAGAACTAAATTGATTGCTTTGGATTGGGTTCATTTTCTTTCTGGGTATCAAATTCCTTTAAAGGAAATAAGTGATTTTTGTAAGAAATATGATTGTTATTTATTGATTGACGGTATTCAAGGGATAGGGGCTTTAAAAATTGATTTAAAAGAAATAAATATTGACTTTCTAGTTTGCGGCGGTGGTAAATGGCTTTTTCCGCCCCAAGGTATAGGTATGCTTTATATTAAGAAAGAAGTTTTAAAAAAATTAAAAAAAAGCTGCGTTGGTTGGCTAGGATATGAATGGCAAGATTTTAATAAAATATTCACGAAGAAAAAATTAAAAAATAGCGCTGCTTTTTTAGAAGAAGGAACAAAAAATTATTTAGGTTTAGTGGGTTTAAAAGAGAACGTTAAGTTTCTAATGGAAATTGGAATAGAAAATATTGAAAATTATCTTTTGGCACTTACTAATTATTTAAGTATTAGACTTAAAGAATTATTTTTTGAAATTTTAGAAAGAAATAAGGGCAGTGGAATTGTCGCTGCTAAAAGAAAAGAGAAAGATAGCCAGTGGCTTTATCAAGAACTTAACAAACGAAATTTCCGAATATCTTTAAGAGAAAATTATTTAAGGTTTTCTCCTCATTTTTACAATACACAAAAAGAAATTGATAATTTAATAGAAACAATTATTTTCCTAATAAAATGAAATACCTACTATCTAAAGTTATTTGTAAAATAAAAAGACTTGACCTACGGGCAAAATTAGTTGTTGAGGGTTTCTTATCAGGTTTGCATAAAAGTTCTTATAAAGGTCAAGCAATTGAATTTGCTGATTATCGTCCTTATTTGCCAGGAGATGAATTAAAAAGAATTGATTGGAAAATATTTGCTAAAACTGATAAATTTTGGGTTAGAGAATATGAGGAAGAAACTAATTTGCGGGCTTATCTTTTTTTAGACACTTCAGGTTCAATGAAATATAAAAGTAAAGAAATCAGTAAATTTGAGTACGCTTCTTTTTTGGCTGCCGCTTTTGCTTATTTGTTATTTAAACAACATGATAGCGTTGGTTTGGCTCTTTTTAACAAAAATAGTTATCAGTATTTGCCACCACAATTTTCTAAATCCCATTTAGCGAAAATATTAGAAATAATTGAATCAGTAAAACCAGAGGGTGAAACCGATATTTATAAAAGTTTGACTGAGTTGGGTAAAAAAATTAAAAAAAGGGGATTAATAATTATTTTTTCTGATTTCTTTGACAAAAAAGAGAATATTTTAAAAGGATTAAAAAATTTAAGGCATAAAAAAAATGAAGTTTTGGTGTTCCATATTCTCGATCCTAACGAAATCAATCTCAATTATGAAGAGCCCCTGATCTTTAAAGATTTAGAAACTAGAAGAGAGATAAAGTTAGACCCAAGAAGTATAAAAAAAGAATATCAAGAGACTTTGAAAAAATTATTTCTTTATTATAAACAAGAATGTGCTGCTCATTATATTGATTATAATCTTATCTTTACTAATATGCCTTTTGATTATGCTTTTTTGAGTTATTTAGCCAAAAGAGCAAAAATTAAATAAATGAAATTTCTTGCGCCTTCTTTCCTTTATTTGCTACCTTTAGCGATTATTCCTCTTATTATCCATTTTTTATCTCGTTTCCGCTTGAAAAAAGTAGACTTTTCTTCAATATTTTTTCTTATTGATTTAAAAAAAGAAAAGTTCAATTTCTATCGTTTAAGAGATATTTTTTTACTTATTTTGAGAACCTTTTTTATTATCTTTTTAATTTTAAGTATTAGTCGTCCCATTTTTCTTAGCGAAAAGACATCAATTTTAAAATTTTTACCTCAAAAGGCAAAGCCAATAATTTTAATTTTGGACGATTCTTATAGTATGGAATATGACAATAATTTTGAAAAAGCCAAAACGATTTTAAAAACAATTGTCAAACATTTAAATAGAAATTCAGAAATTACTCTTTTTTTAACTAGCAAAAGAAAAATTGTGGAAAAGAAAAAGCCGGTGGCTATTCCTGATACTCTTATTGATAATTTAAAAATTTCTTATAAAAAGGCTTATGCTCAAGAGATTTTAGAAGATATTAAAAATTTTAATAGTGAAGTTTATTTCATAACCGATTTGCAGGAAAAAACTTATTTTTTCTTAAAAAGTTTTAAAAGCGATTTTCTAATAAATATTATTGATTTAGGAAAAGAAGAGTTTGAAAATGTTGGTATCGTTGATTTTCATTGGCTTGCAGAAAAAAAAGGGGATCTTGAATTTCAGATAGAAGTGGTAAATTATACTTCTCAGGAAAAAGAAATTCCCGTGAATATTCAAGTGGGTGATTTTAAAATCCGGAATTTTTTAATCTTACCGCCAGGAAAGAAGAAATTTCAATTTACCATTCCAAAAATGAGAGAAAGAATTTTCGGTAAAATTTATCTTGAAGAAGAAAATCTTAAAAAAGATAATCTTTATTATTTTGTTTATCAAACAAAAAACCGGATGCCAATTTTATTTCTTTACGAAAACGAAGCCGATATTTTTTATTTCAAAAAATTGTTCACCTTAATAAAAGATTATCAGATAACTTATTTGCCTTTAAAAGAAAGTAAACGAATTTCTTTTTCTTCTTATTATTTAATTTTTTTAATTAATCCTTCTCAAATTGACCAGTTTTTAGGATGGCAGTTAGAAAACTATTTAAAAAGCGGTGGCAAATTAATTTTGATTTTAGGTAAAGATTTAAAAGAAAATAAATTTCAAAAAATTTTTGCAACCAACGGAATTTGGGAAGATAAAGGATTTGTAACAATTGAAGAAATTGCCGAGGAACATCCAATTTTTTTTGGCTTTAAAAAAGAAATCTTTAAAGAACCAAAATTCTACAAAATAGTTAATCTTCAAGAAAAAAATTTAAAGGTGCTTATGAGATTTAATAATCGACTTCCTTTTCTTTTAGAAGACACTTTAAATAATTTAATGATTTTTACTAGTAACTTTACCTCTGATTTTACTGACATGCCTATTAAAGCAATATTTCTGCCATTAATTTTTAGAACTATTGAATATTTAGGAATAAAAGAAAAAAATAATTTCTTGGTAGGTGAAACAATATTTTTAAGTATAAATTTGCCTAAAGTAAAAGTTGTGACTCCTTTTGGTGAATTTTTAGAAGAAACTTTTTTTCAAAAAGGAAAAAGGATTTTAAAATTTTGCCGAACTGAAGAGCCTGGTATTTATCAAATTGGTGAAAAAATAATTGCGGTCAATGTTTGGGGTGAAGAAGGTAATTTAAAAAAATTGACTTTAAAAGAAAGGGAAAATTTAAAAATAATAAAAGAAAAACCTAAATTAATTTCTGAAATAACTTCACTTTTTATTTTTCTTACTTTTTTGACTTTTCTTATAGAAATTATTCTTTTGATATTTTAATTTTCCTCCTTTTCGGCCAATCGGTGGAGATAACGGACATACCGAGTCATAAAAGTTTCGTCTTCTAAGATAGCTACTCTTTTAACGATCACTCGATTGCCTTCGCCGACAACTTTCAAACCATAAGTTTCATGTCCCGGCTCTCTTACAATCCATTCTATTCCCATTCCGGGCTCTTTTGAGGGTGAATAGCCTTTGCCAGTTTCGTTTTGCAAAAACTTAGCGATCTCCCAACTTAAAACTTCTACTGCTTCCGTAAGAGATACTCCCTCTTTTAAAAAAAGAATAATTACTTCGCCGCCATAATCTCTAATATCATCTAATCTTGTTCTTTTTAAATCAAAATAATTTTTTAAATTCATAATATATTATTAACTTAAAAATCATTAAAGTCAAGACCAAAAAGATAACCGTAGACCTTTGCGGAAGTAAGCATATTTTCAATTACTGAATACTCATTTGGCTGATGGGCAACACCGCTAACTTTCCCCCAAACAACCGGTTGGTAACCTTTTCTTCGGAAAATTGCTGCTACTGTTCCGCCACCAATACCAATCAATCGGGGTTGGCAATTTAAAACTGCTTTTATGCTTTTTTTTAAAAATTTTACCGTCATTGAATTTTCTTCAGTTTTAGGTGCTACTTCTTCATGATGGATAATCTCAATTTCTATTTTCACTCCAAATTTTTCTTCGCAAAGTTTAGCAACTTCTTTTACATAATCAAAAATTTGCGGAAATTTATAGTCAGGCAAATAGCGACAATCAAAATAAAAAACATCTTCACCAGGAATGGTATTGATATTGGGAATATTGTTATCTTTCTTGGTTGGTTCGAAAGTAGTAATTGGGGGTTCAAAAAGGTAATCTTTTTTATTAAATCTTTTTTCAAAATTTTCTCCCAATTGAGTGATTAACCAAGCGCCCGCTTTGTGAGCATTTTTACCTTTGTGAGGAGTGGAGGCGTGGGTTTGAAAACCGATGACTTTAAATTTAAACCAAATAATACCTTTTTCAGCGATCTCAATAGCGTCACCTTTTTCACTCCCGGCATCAGGAATGATTATTATATCATCTTTATCAAAAAGATTAAAATTATTCAAAAGATATTTAATGCCGTAGTTACTACCAGTTTCTTCATCGCTCACAAAAAGTAAAGAGATTGACAAGGAAGGTTTTAAATTTAAATTCTTTATCACTTTTAAAGCAATAATAGAAGCTACCATTTCTTGCTGATTATCTTCGGTTCCTCGGCCATAGATTTTTCCATCTTTAACCACTGCTTGAAAAGGGGGGGTTGCCCATAGGGCTTCATTCCCTGGGGGTACTACATCTAAGTGAGTAATTACCCAAATATTTTTTTCTTCTTCCTTACCCGAATAAGAAACTATTAAATTTGGTCTAATTTTGCTTTTTACCCGTTCATCCCGAACAGGATATTCTTTTATTTCTAATCCCCACTTTATTAATTTTTCCTTTAAAAACATTGCTTTTTCAAATTCACCGTCACCGTGGTTTTCTGGACCAATGGCAGGAATTGCGGTTAAATCCTTTTGTAATTCAATCATTGTGTTTTTTTCTTCTTCTAATTTTTCAAAGATTTTATTAACTATTTCTTTTTGCCACATATTTTATAATATTAACAAAATTTATAAATTTAGCAATTTGAAAAAATAGTTTAATTTTCATATAATTCTAAAAATGGAAACAGAAAGAGTTTGGGTAGAAATAAATTTAGATAATCTTTTAAATAACCTTTTGGCTATTAGAAAATTGGTGAAAAACAAAAAAATTCTTTTAGCAATTAAAGCTGACGCTTATGGTTTAGGTGCTATTGAAATTGCTCAATTTTTAGAAAATAAAATTGATATGTTTGGAGTGGCTAGTATTGATGAAGGAATAATTTTAAGAAAAAGGGCTAATGTAAAGACGCCTATTTTAATTTTAAGTCCTATACCTCATCAAGCAATTCCTTATCTTTTTGAATATGATTTAATTCCTAATGTTAGCGATGAATATTTTTTGAAAAAACTGATTGCTTATTCCAAAGATAATAATAAAAGATTAAAAATCCATATAGAAATAGATACTGGAATGGGAAGAACTGGTTTTTGGGCAAAAGATTTTAAGAAAATTTGGCAAATTATTGCTAACGAAAATTCTTTAGAAGTTGAAGGAATTTTTTCTCATTTTCCAGTAGCTGATAGTGATCTTCTCTTTAGTAAAAAACAATTAAAAGAGTTTTTGCGATTGGTAAAAGATTTAGAGTTAAATAAAAAAGTTCTTCACATTGCTAATTCTTCGGGAGTTTTAAATCTTTCTCAATCTCATTTAAATATGGTTCGTCCCGGTTTGGTTGTTTACGGTATTCTTCCTGAAGGTATCAAAAGTGAAAAAATCAAAAAATTAATCAAACCGGTGATTTCTTTAAAATCAAAAATTGTGAGTTTAAAATATTTTGAAAAAAATATGAGCATTAGCTACGGACGAACCTATTTTACTTCTCAACCTACTCTTATCGGAATAATGACCTGCGGCTATGGGGACGGTTATCCCTATCAATTGTCTAATCGGGGAGAGGTATTGGTAAAAAGTAAAAGAGCTCCCATCGTTGGTACGGTCTGTATGGATTTAACAATGATTAATCTAAATAATATTCCTAACGTCACTATTGGTGAAATTGTTACCTTAATTGGTAAGGACGGTAAGGAAGAGATAACTGTAAACGAGCTGGCTTTTTGGGCAAATACTATTCCTTACGAAATCATTACCCGTTTAAGCCCTCGGGTACCAAGAGTTTATTTTAGAAATGGTAAAATCTGGAAAATTAGAAAAAATAACTAATAAATAAGCAATTTGACTTTTTAAAAGTTTTTGTTATTATATATAATATAAGAATGAAAGAAAATGGGCGATTAGCTCAGCGTTGGTTAGAGCGCTTGCTTGACATGCAAGAGGTCACCCGTTCAAATCGGGTATCGCCCATTTTCTTTTTTTTAAATAGATGGTTTCAGAAATAATTAAATCTTTATGGGAGCTGCAGCAGCTGGACAACGAAATAAATTATCTTACCAAAAAGATCCAAGAAATACCAGAAAAAATTGAAGGTTTAAATCTTCATTTACAGCAAGAAATAAAAAATTTAGAAAAAGACAAAGCCAACATAATAAATTATAAAAAAGAATACAAGCTGGCAGAAGTAGATTTAAAAACCTGCGAAGAAAAGATTGCCCAATACCAAATTCAATTATACACTGCAAAAACTAATGAGCAGTATAAGGCTTTTTTGAGAGAGATTGAAACTCAGAAAAAATTGAAAAACGAAATCGAAGATAAAATGATTGAACTTTTAGAAAAAATTGAGGCTACTGAAGAGAACATAAAAAAAAGAGAAAAGGAATTGGAAACCATTAAAGTTGAGACTCAGAAAAAAATTGAAGAATTAAAAGAAGAGGAAGAAAAAATAAAAGAGGAAATTAAAAAGCGGGAAGAAAAAAGAAAAAGATTGGTGGAGTCTTTGCCACCGAATAATTACGAAATTTATGAAAAAATAAAACAACGAAGAAATGGAATCGCAGTTGCCAAAGTAGAAAATGAAGCCTGCAATGTTTGTTATAATCCTATTCCTCCCCAAATAATTTTGGAAATAAGAAAAAATGAAAAAATTCATTATTGCGATTATTGTGGTCGTATACTGGTGGTTCTGGAATAAATGTCCTTTAAGACAATTTTAAAAAAATATCTTATGTATTTAGGAATATTAATGGGAACTTTTTTACCTCGTTGGTTTTGCATTTTTTTGGCAAAAATCATCGGCTATTTTTGTTTTTTGCTAATGAAAAACCAAAGAAAAAGAATGATAAAAAACTATTTCTTTATTTTTGGCAACGAAATTAATAAAGAAAAAGCGCGAAGATTGACAAAAGAACTTTTTATCAATTTGGCAATTTGCGTGGCTGATTTTCTAAAATCACCTAGTTATAAAAAAGAGCAATTATTTTCTCTAATAGTAAATCGAGTTTCTAAAGATTTTTGGGAAGATGCTAAAAAGGGGAGATTAATTTTGGCTACTTTACATTTGGGAAATTGGGAATTAGGCGGTATCACCCTTTCCCGGATGGGTTTAAATTTTTCTTGTTTGATAGAAATTTTACCTTTCGGAATGAGTAAAGTTTTTAATTGGCTTCGAAAAAAAAGTAGGTTAAAACCTATTCCTTATAATTCTTTAAAAGAAATAATCAAAACCTTAGAAAGAGGAGATAATTTGGCCATTCTTGCTGACCGTTCGTTAAATCGGCAAGGCTTACTTTTACCTTTTGGCAAAGGAAAAAGAATTTTTCCTAAAGGGGCTTCTTATTTAGCTCAAAAATACAAAGTTCCTTTATATTTTGGTTATTTTGTTTTAAACAAAAATGGTAAGAAATACTTAATGATCGATGAAAAAATTAAAAGGGATTATTATGAAAATGAAGATTTTGAAAGAGAGGTGGAACGTTTAACACAGATTATTGCCGAAAAAATATTTACCATAGTAAAAAAATATCCTTCTCAATGGTTTGTTTTTCAAGGTGATTGGGAAAATGAAGAAAATTAAAGTTAAAATAAAGCGATTAACCGATTTACCTTTACCTGCTTATCAAACAACAGATGCTTCTGGATTAGATTTGTATTCTGCGGAAGACAAAATAATTAAAAAGAAATCTTTTACTAGTCTCCGCACTGGTATTGCTATTGAAATCCCTAAAGGTTACGAAGCTCAAATAAGACCAAGAAGTGGTTTGGCAAAAAATTACGGAATCGGTATTCTTAACAGTCCAGGCACAATTGATGCCGATTATCGGGGAGAGATCATAGTAATTCTTTTTAATTTTTCTAATAAAGATTTTAAAATAAAAAAAGGCGACCGGATTGCCCAAATAGTATTTTCGCCAATAGCCAAGATTGAGTGGGTGGAGGTAAAAGAATTGAAAAAAACTAAAAGAAATGATGGTGGTTTGGGACACACAGGAAGATAAATGAAAATCCTTTTAGTTTCTTCTGCTTTTTATCCTTATCCTTCTGGTATCTCCGAACATGTTTATCATCTGGCAAAGGAATTAAAAAAACTGGGCCATTTGGTTAAAATTTTGACGACCAATTATCCCCAAATATGGGAAGACCAACCGATTGCCGATGTTGAAGTTATAAGATTTGGCAGAGTAATTTTTTTGCCGCTTAATAAATCATATGCCACTTTGCCTTTTGATTTACATTTACCTTTATTGGTGAAAAATTTTTTAATGAAGGAAGATTTTGATATCTTACATATGCATGGTTGTTTTCCTCCAGAAATTGGTTTTTGGGCATTACATTTTTCAAAAACCGTTAATTGTGTTACTTTTCATACAGTTGGTTTTAAGAAATTAAACTTTTTAAAAATTCTAGCTCCCTTATATAAAAGATATAATCAAAAAATTGATGGGAAAATTGCGGTATCGGAAGTAGCTAAAAAATGGATAGAAGAATTTTTGCCGGGAAATTTTCGAATTATTCCTAACGGTATTGATATTGAAAGGTTCCACCCCTTAAATAAGCCTTTTGAGAAATATAAAAATTATTATCCCCTACTTTTATTTGTGGGCAGATTGGATAAAAGAAAAGGAGCTGAAATTGCTATTAGAGCCTTAAAAAAAATTACTATCTATTTTTCTAATTCGAAACTTTTAATTATCGGTAAAGGGAAAGAAGAAAAAAAATTGAGAGACTTGGTTAAAAAGCTTAATTTAGAAAAATATTGTGAATTTCTTGGTTATGTAAAAAGGGATGATTTGCCTAGATATTATGCTACTGGAGATATTTTTTTGGCACCGGCTCTTGGCGGCGAAGCCCAAGGGATTATTTTATTAGAAGCCATGGCAACCAAAAAATTGGTGATTGCCTCTGATATTGAAGGTTATAAAACAGTAATTAAGGATAAAGAAAATGGTTTATTATTTAAAGTGAATTCTTATGAAGATTTGGCGGAAAAAATATTATTTATCTTAGCAAATAAAGATTTAAAAAAACAAATAGAAGAAAATGGTTATTTAACTGCCCAAAATTACTCTTGGAGAAAAATTGGGAAAATGGTTGAGGATTATTATTCTTATTTAATCAATTTAAAAAGGAATAAAAGAAATTGAAAAAAAGATTTTCCTTTTTCCCATTGGATAATTATAATCGTCAATAGTGTAACCAAACATTTCGGAATATTCTTTGTTTAGAAGATTAAAAAGAGCAAGATTTAATTGACATTTATTAAAAAGATGATAAGTAATTTTTCCGTCGATAAGCAAGCGGGGAGAAATAGTTTTTATCTTTTCGCCGTAATAATTTATCTTCTTTGTCCGATAAGAGAAATTAATTGTTAATTGAGGATTTCTTAAAAAGGTTATCTGCGAAGAAAAAGATAATTTTGGTAGATAAGTGAGTTCGCGCTTTTGAAATTTTTTATCAACCTTTAGCCATTCATTGCCATTTAATAAGGTAGCATTAAAAAGAAATTCCCAATTAGGGTATGGTTTTAGTCGGAAAGAAAACTCGCTTCCGTAAACAAAACTTTTATCTAAATTAACCGGTAACCATTTGGTCATTGTGGAATCAATAGTCCAGCGGATTAAATCTTTTATCGTTTTTAAAAAGGGATTAATAGTAAATTGATATTTCTCTTTTTCCATTTGATAGCTTATTTGGAAAATATTACCAATTTCCCTTTTTAAATCTTGGTTACCAAGAAGATAAAAACCAGGAAAGATTTCGGTTTTTGGCCAATACAAATCGTTAAGCGAAGGTGCTCGGAAAGAACGACCAAAATAACCTTTGATAATCTGGTTTCTAATTCGGTAAGCTAAACCGCAGCTATAACTTATAAAACGACTAATTCCGTAATCATCGGTTCTAATTCCCAATTCGTTAAAAAAGTTTTCTTTTATTTGATATTTGAAATTAAAAAATAAACCTAAAAGGGTGCGTGATGCCTGAAAAGAGTTTGAATTCTGATATTTGGTTCTTTCTTCTTTTAATTCAAAACCAAAATTAAAATTGTTATCTTGGCCAAAATAATAAGAGAAAATTAAATTATTTCCTAAAGAATTATTCTTGGTAGAAGTGGTTTCAAAGGAAGCAAAGTTAGTTTTCTGATAGGTATAAAAGAATTGATAATTTATTTGGATAATATTTTCTAAGAAAGGCGAGAAATTTAAGTTAAAAAAAGAAAAAGTATCTTTTTGGCGGTCAATTGTGGAGAAAGATAAAGAGTCGCCAGAGGAAGGGATAAAATTAGGATTAGGTTTAGGACCGGGAACTCCCATTTCCCTCAAAGAAAAGCCACCCATCAATTTTAAAAAATCTTCTCTTTCCCAAAGAAAAGTGAGATTAATAAATTTCTGGTCATCGTTAGTTCTCATCCCGTTAGTTTTAAAATCTTCCCAATTAAAAGAAAAAAGATAACTGCTTATTCGGTAATTAGATTTAAATAATAGTTGCCGAGTTCTATTTTCACCGTAGGTAAAATCAAAAAATAGTTCTTCTTTTTCAACCAACGGCAAAAAGTTGATAACACCGTTTAAGGCATTAGCACCGTAGATATTAGAGACTGCGCCTTTATATATTTCAATTTTGGAAACCGAATTAAAAGGCAAAAGTCCTAAATCAGCTGTGCCGGTCGATGGTTGATTTATTGGCATATTGTTAAAAAGAATTAAAGTGTGAGAAGTATTTGGGTCGCCTTGGAAAGAAATACCGGTTAATCCTTTATAAAAAGAATAAGAATTAAGAAGGATGCCGGAAAGATAATTTAAAGAATTTTTTATTTCCATTGTCGGAAAAGTTCTAAGAAAATTTTTGTCAATTATAGTGATTGGTATTGAGAGAGTTACGATTTTTTCTTTTATTCTTTTAGCATACACATAAACAGTATCAGTGGTATAAGTTTGGGAGGAAATAAAAGAAAAATAAAGAAAAATAAAAAATAAGTGATAAGTTTTTTTCATTCTTCACCTCCTTTTCCCTGCAGGAGGGAATTAAATTAAAGGGCTTGTGACAGGTCTCCTGACTCGCAACCCTATCTATCCCGCCTTCCCATTGGCTTAAAACCAACAGTGGCATTAGGGATAGATTTTTTGGTTGCTCACAGTGGGCAGGGCCGTGGCGGATTTTCACCGCCTTCCCTGGCGTCAGAAAATCTGACGCTCCGCTTACGCGGACTTCACAAGCCCTTTTATAATAATCCCCAACCATTTTCCCGCAAATTAAAAAATGCCGAAGGAGGGAGTCGAACCCTCACGGGGTGTCACCCCCAGCGGATTTTGAGTCCGCCGCGTCTTCCAGTTCCGCCACTTCGGCATTTTTAATTATTATAATTAAATAATAACCAAAATCAAGATTTAAACCTCCAAGGATTTTTAATAAAAATGATAGAAGGATTAATGACATATCGGAAGAATATGAAATTAATAGTAGTGGAAGGAATAAATTCATTGGTAAAGATAAAAGTGCCAAAATTAATAACAAAAAGAATATCAATGATTTTTATAAAGGCACCTATCTTGGTAAAAAGGAAGGGATACATCCCTGAATGGTTGGGGCATAGAGTTTAAAAACTTTTTTAACATTTTAGCAAATAGGTAATAAAAGAAATTTTTGCCAACCCTTTAAGAAAAAAAAGAAAAATTTTTAAAATGGCTAAAAAATAAATTATAAGTGATGTAAAATTAAATATTTATAAAAATGTGATATATATATTGAAGATATTGACAAAAAAAATTTTTAAATTATAATTTTTGCGTGGCAAACATGTGGATGTTAAAAAAAAGAGGGGGGCGGGCATAAATCCCGCCTCTTAAATCTCTATGAAGGAAATATTTTTATTTTTTTTACCTTTTTTTCTCTATTCTCAAGTTCTTGATACTGTGATTCGTTTCTTTGACGAGCCATCGGGATTGTTTTATATCCCGCAGGATAATGAACTCTATATTAACTTCTGCTGGAATAATTATCATTTGGTTTTAGACTGTGCCACTTATCAAATAAAGAAGGCTATCCGAAGAGAGTGTCACTATTATGGGGATGCTTATGGTGTTTGGAACTGGCGAAGAGATAAGATATATTTTTCATTTAGTCCTTATCCGGAGACTATAGCAGTTATTGACAACAGAACAGATACAATAATAAAATGGATTGGTGGTATGGAGTTCTACGGTGCTCCTCTTTCCCTTGCTTATAATTCAAAAGAGGATAAGGTTTATGCGGTGGGTTATGGATCTCTGGCAGTAATTGACTGTGAAACTGACTCCGTAATTAAATTCATTCCTCCCTCACCTTATTTGTTAAGTAGATTTGTCCTTTGGGATTCAATTGGTAACAAGGTCTATTGCGGTAGCGCCTGGTCCGATGCGGTTACGGTTATAAATTGTGAAAACGATTCAGTAATTAAAGTAATTAGAACAGGGGCATCAACTCCTTGTCAGGCAACATATGCCTACAAGCAAAGAAAGATCTACATCGTAGGTGAGTGGGGACCAAGGGAAGCGGTAATTTGTGCCAAAGGAGATACTCTGATTAAGAACTTAAATAAGTTTTTTTATGATGAGTTTCCTCCAATTTATAACCCTCTGGAAGATAAGCTTTATGCCTTAATAGGCGACAGCCTATATGTGATTGATTGCGTAACAGACTCAATAATTAAAGTTATCGTACCGGGTGACGATATTAATGAGGTGATGTGCTTTTTACCCTGGAGCAACCGTTTATACTTTACAACGACAAATTATAAAGAAGGGAACTCTTTTAATACCCTTTATGTTTTAGACTGCCGGAATGATTCAATAATTTCTTCTTTGAGATTTGGAGAAGGGGTTTTCTGGATGGCAACCAATCCCTTAACCGGACAGGTTTATATATCTGATTTTTGCGAAAGTACTCTTTATGTCTTCCGTGATGAAATAATTGGAATTGAAGAGAATACGGAAAGAAAGTTTTTTCAAAAATCAAGGCTTTATTCTTATCAAGATAAAATTATAATTTATTATTCAATTATTATACCTTCATTGGTTGAAATTTCCATCTATGACCTCTACGGTCGAAGAATAAAAAAGCTTTATTCAGGCGATGTTAAGAAGGGAGAATATAAAATCATTTGGGATAAAACTGATTATTCAGGAAGAAAGGTCTCTTCTGGTATCTACTTTATTATACTAAATAAAGAAAACTCAAAAGAAAGGCTAAAAGTGATAATTTATTAAATAACTAAACTTAATTTTAAAAAATTGTGTTAATTTTAAGGGATTTTTGGTATATAGTTTAATAAAAATCTTACCACAAAAAGGGTGAGGGAAATGGTAATGAGCGTTAATAATTTTTTCCTTTTTAAAGAAATTCAATATATTGGAAAAGAATAAATTTATTTAAAAAGTTAATCTGAAATAGAAAATATGGGAATTATAGAAAAGAGATAAGAGGTAGCTCTTGTATCGCTGGGTTCTTAAAAATTTTTTCTTTTTGACAAAAGATAAATTTTTATACATAATTTTCTATGCTTTTACCTTTAAATCTTACGAAGAAGAATACGCCCATTGAAAGGTATAAATATAAAAATTTTACTATCCATATAAAAAGAGATGATTTAAACGGTTTAATTGATAGCGGTAATAAAGCAAGAAAATTGGAATATCTTTTAGCTGACGCGCAAGAAAGGAAGGCCGATATTATTATTACTGCTGGTTATTGGCAATCAAACCATTGCCGAATAACTGCTTATTTTTCTGCCAAATTGGGTTTTAAAGTAATTCTTATTTTGAAAAGTCAGAAGAAAAAGATTGAGAAAGAAGGAAATCTTTTGTTAGATTATCTTTTTGGTGCCAAAATCCATTTTTTGAGTGATAAAGAATATAAAGAAAAAGAAAACTATGTTGAAGAGTTGATAAGGAAGTTGAAAAAGAGGGGTTTTAACCCTTATTATATTCCCCCTGGCGGTTCAAATGAAATCGGTATTTTGGGTTATCGGGACTGTTTTTTTGAGGTTGTTGGTTATTTAAAAGAAAATAAAATAGACAGTATTTTTTGTGCGGTTGGTAGCGGCGGTACCTATGCTGGTTTACTTTACGGAAAGATTTTGAAAGATATAAAAATTCCTATTTACGGAATCTTGGTTGACGAAAATATTGATTATTTTAAAAATAAAATCAAAGATATTCTTTTAAAATTAAATATTAAAGTTAGTGAGAAGGAATTAAATCTTATTGATGGTTATCTTGGTAAGGGCTACGGAATTCCTTATAAGGAAGAAATTATAATGGTAAAAGAATGGGCAAAAAGAGGAATTATTTTTGAGTTAACTTATACCGGTAAAGCCTTTTACGGAATGTTAAAGGAATTAGAAAGGAATAATATTAAAAATCCTTTATTTATTCATACTGGCGGAATCTTTTCTATTTTTGCTTATAAAAATTATTTATGAGAATAATCGTTACTGGAGCTACGGGTCTTTTGGGAAGTGAGGTTGTAAAATTTCTTAAAAATAAAAATTATGAAGTTATTTGTTGGCATTCTAAAAATCAGGATATTACTAATATCAATGAGACCATTGATAATATAAAAAAAATAAAACCCCACGCAATTATTCATTTGGCAGCTTTTACTAATGTTGATAAATGTGAGGAGGAAAAAGGAAAGGCATTTCTTATTAACACTCAAGGTAGTTGGGCAGTTGCTTTGGGAGCAAAAGAGGTAAAAGCAACTTTAATCCATTTTTCTACCGATTATGTTTTTGATGGTACAAAAGAAACACCTTATTACGAAATTGATAAGCCTAATCCAATAAATTATTACGGAATGACTAAATTTTTGGCTGAGAAGAAGATAATGGAGACTTTAAAGAAATATTTTATCGTGCGGACTTCCCTTCTTTTTGGAAGAAAGCGAGAGAATTTTGTTTTGAAAGTATATGAAAAAGGGAAAGAAAAAGAAAAGATTTTTGCTCCCACCGATCTAACAACTTCACCAACCTACGTGAAAGATTTATTAATTCCTATTGAGAAATTATTAAAAAGTGAAGAATACGGTATTTATCATATTGTTAATACCGGTTATTTCTCACGCTACGAGTTGGCTAAAAAGATTGTGGAATTGGCAAATTTTGATTGCGAAGTAATACCGATAAGTCAAAAAGATAGCGGTTTTAAAGCAATAAGACCAAAATTTTCCGCCTTAGCCAATACCAAATATGAGCTTAATTTCAATCACAGATTAAGAAGTTGTGAAGAGGCTTTGAGAGAATTTATCAATGAGTTATTAAATGAAGAAAAAATTTAAAATAAAACAACCCTTTTTAGCAGTCGACTGTATTATCAATTATAAAAATAAGCTTCTTTTGATTGAAAGAAAAAACTATCCTTTTGGTTGGGCTTTGGTTGGTGGTTTTGTGGAATATGGTGAAACAACTGAACAAGCAATAAAAAGAGAGGTGAAAGAAGAGGTTGGACTTAGGTTAAAAAATTTAAAACTTTTTAATGTCTATTCTCACCCAAAAAGAGACCCAAGGGGTCATTGTGTTTCTATTGTTTATACTGCTTTAGGAGTAGGTAAAATAAAAGTTAGTAGTGATGCCAAAAATTACGGATTGTTTGAATTAACCAAATTACCTTCTAAAATGGCTTTTGACCACAAAAAGATTTTGAACGATTATCTAAAAAGCCTCAAAAAATAATTTTTGTTACCCAAAAATTTTTATTGAAAAAAGGCTTTTTATCAATATAATTCTTATATGAAAAAAATAATATTTGGATTTTTAATAATTGGCTATCTTTATCCTTGTATTATCACTTTTTCTTCTAAGGAGTTGAAAGGTAAAGTTGGTGAAATAAAGACAATCGTTGTGGAAGTAAAAAATATTCACACCCCTTGTTTATTGCCAATTGAAGAAAGTAATTTTGAGTTTGAAAATGTGAAGTTGGTATCTGAAAGTAAATGGGATACTATAAAACCCAATCTCTTTAAAAAAATAATAACTATTCAACTTTTAAAAGAAGGAAAAGGGAGCCTAAAAGTAAAAAGAAGTTGTCCGATTCAAACTTCATCTGCCAAGCTTGACATTGTAATTGAAAAAAGAGATTTCAAAGAACTAAAAAATGAAGTTAAAAATCTAATAAAAAAAATAATCTTGGGCGAAGAGATAAGTTTTAATTATCTGCTTATCACCTTAGAAGAATTTATTAATACCTACGAAAAAAAGAAGATAAAAAATGAAAAGGAATTATATTCAATAGCAAAAGAAATTTATAGTTATCTTTTAAAAATAAAGGCGATTTGTGAAAAAGAAAAGGAATGATCCAAATTTATACCGGCAATGGCAAAGGGAAGACCACAGCGGCAATTGGTTTGGGAATAAGAGCTATTGGTCACGGTTATAAAGTTCTTATGGTTCAATTTATGAAAGGTGAAGAAGTTTACGGAGAAATTAAAGCCCTAAAAAAAATTCCCAATTTTGATGTTTATCAATTTGGATTAAAAACCTTTGTGAAAAAAGGCGATTTGAAAAAAGAGGAAATTGAAATTGCTAAAAAGGGATTTGAATTTGCTCAAGAAAAAATTAAAAGTAAAGAATATTTTTTGGTGATTTTGGATGAGATAAATGTGGCTGTTGATTACGGTTTAATTCCTTTAAAGGATGTTATTGAATTAATAAAAAATTGTCCCAAGGAAGTGGAATTGGTTTTAACTGGAAGGTATTGTCCCAAAGAGTTATACGATTATGCTGATTTAGTAAGTGAAATTAACGAAATAAAACATCCTTTCCAAAAAGGAATTTTTAATAGGAGAGGAATTGACTATTAGTGAATATTTAAAAAAATTTGAAGAAAAAGATATTCGGGCATTAAGTAAAATAATTACCATTGTGGAGGAAGGGTTAGAAGGAAGTGAAGAGATATTAGATTATATAAGTAAAAAAACTGGCAAGGCTTATCGCCTTGGATTTACCGGTCCCCAAGGAAGTGGAAAAAGTACGCTTATCGCTAAATTAACCAAAAACCTGCTTCAAAGAAAAAAAAGAATCGGAATAATTGCTTGTGACCCTTCTTCTCCTTTTTCCCGTGGCGCTTTATTGGGTGATAGAATTAGGATGAGCGAGCTATTTTTGGAAAAAGAAGTTTTTATCCGAAGTATGGCAACCAGGGGAAGTTTGAATGGTTTGGCTTATAAAACCAAAGAGGTAGCGGATATTCTTGATGCCTTTGGTAAAGAAGTGATAATTATTGAGACGATTGGTGCTTCCCAAGTGGATGTGGAGATTAGTAATTTAGTTGATACCACGGTTGTTGTTTTTGTGCCTGAGTCGGGTGATGGGATTCAAATTTTAAAGGCTGGTTTAACTGAGATTGGTGATATTTTTGTTATTAATAAATCAGATAGAATGGGAGCCGATGTTTTGTATTATGAGTTAAAAAATCTTATTGAAATGTCTTATCAAAATAGTAAATGGAAACCACCGGTTCTTCTCACCCAAGCGATTAACAATCAAGGAATTGAAGAATTGGAAAAAGCTATTTTTGAACATTATAATTATTTAAAAGAGAATGACCTTTTGCAAGAGAAAAGAAAAAATATGTTAAAAAGGGAGTTAGCTAACAATTTTGAACAGGAGATTTTGAAGATTTATTGGCAAGATGAAAGAATCAGAAAAAAATTTGACGAAATTTTTTTAGAAATCCTTAATAAAAAAATTAGTTTTTCTGAAGGAGTTAAAAAGTTGTTAAAGGAGGTGAAGAATGACTGAGAAAGAGCGAGAAGAATTAGAAAAAGAATATCACCTATGGGAAGAAAAATTAAAAGATTTTCCTCAATGTAGCTTACCTTTATTTAACACTATTTCTAATCTTCCTTTAAAAATAGTTTACACTCCTTTAGATATAAAAGATTTTGATTATCTGCGAGATTTAGGTTTTCCCGGAGAATATCCTTTTACTCGAGGAATAAGATACACTATGTATCGTGGAAGAATTTGGACGATGCGACAATTTTCCGGATTCGGTACGGCTGAAGATACTAATAAACGGTTTAAATTTCTTTTAGCTCACGGAGAAACTGGTCTTTCGGTTGCCTTTGATTATCCCACTTTATTAGGAAAAGATTCGGACGATCCGATGGCGAAAGGTGAGGTTGGTGTTTGTGGGGTTGCGGTTTCTTCCTTAAAGGATATGGAAATTCTTTTTGACGGAATTCCTTTAGACCAAGTTTCTACCTCAATGACAATCAACGGGCCAGCAGCAATCATTTGGGCTTTTTATTTAATCACTGCCGAAAAACAGGGTGTACCTTTTTATAAATTGCGAGGTACTATCCAAAACGATATTCTAAAAGAATATATTGCTCAAAAATCTTATATTTTTCCACCAGAGCCTTCTTTAAGAATAATTGTGGATATTATGGAATTTGCTTCTAAAGAAGTTCCTCAATGGAATACTATTTCCATTAGCGGTTATCATATTCGAGAAGCAGGTTCAACGGCCGTTCAAGAATTAGCTTTTACTTTAATGGACGGTTTTACCTATGTAGAAGAAGGAATAAAAAGGGGGTTAGATGTTGATACTTTCGCTCCCCGGCTTTCTTTCTTTTTCAATTCCCATTTAGACTTTTTTGAAGAGATTGCCAAATTTCGTGCCGCCCGCCGGATCTGGGCAAGAGAGATGAAAAACCGTTATGGTGCTAAGAAAAAAGAGTCCCTTTTATTAAGATTCCATACGCAAACCGCTGGCTGTTCTTTAACTGCTCAACAACCGGAGAATAATATTATTAGAACAGCTTATGAAGCATTAGCAGCCGTTTTAGGCGGAACCCAGAGTCTTCATACTAATTCGATGGATGAAGCTTGGGCTTTACCTTCAGAAAAAGCAGTATTAATTGCTTTAAGAACCCAACAAATTCTTGCTTATGAAACTGGGGTAGTAAATGTTATTGATCCCTTAGGCGGTTCTTATTATGTGGAATATTTAACGAACAAATTAGAAGAAGAAGCTTATAAATACTTTGAGAAGATTGAAAAGATGGGCGGTATGGTTCAAGCGATAAAAGCCGGTTTTCCCCAAAGGGAAATTGCCGAAGCTGCCTATCGTTACCAAAAAGAGCTTGAAGAGAAAAAAAGGATTATTGTGGGTGTTAATGAGTTTGTTTTAGAAGATGAAAAATTAGAAATTCCTTTGTTAAGAATTGACCCAGAAGTTGAACGAAGACAGGTAGAGAGACTTCAAAAATTAAGAAAGGAAAGAGATAACATTATCTGCGAAAAGAGATTAAAAGAATTAAAAATGGCAGCAAAAAGTAACGAAAATTTGATGTATCCAATATTAGAATGTGCTCGTGCCTATTGCACTCTTGGGGAAATAACCAACGCCTTAAAAGAAGTTTTTGGTGAATATAAAGAAGAGGCATTCTTTTAATTCTAATGGGAGGGGTTATGAAAAAGAAAATTAAAATTTTGATTGCCAAGCCAGGATTAGATGGCCATGACCGGGGAGCAAAAGTTGTTGCCCGGGGTTTAAGAGATGCTGGTTTTGAAGTTATTTATACTGGTCTTCACCAAACCCCAGAAATGATTGTTAATACTGCTATTCAAGAAGATGTGGATATGATAGGTATCAGTATTCTTTCGGGAGCCCACATGACAATATTTCCGGAAGTTCTTCGCCTGTTAAAAGAAAAAGGTGCGACCGATATCCATGTGTTTGGTGGCGGGATTATTCCGGACGAAGATAAAGAAAAACTTTATCAAATGGGTGTGGGAAAACTTTTTGACCCGGGGACAAAGATTTCCGAGATTGTTGAATATATTAATAATTACTTTAAAGATAAATCGTAACTTTCAATAACTTCGTAAATAGGACCTTTACTGGTTAGAATGCTTTTAAAAAGGGTAATTTTATTAATCAAAAATTCTTTACTTTGATATTTTAAAGAAAGATATTTTTCACAATTTAAGGATTCCCTAAATCTCCCAATTGTTAAATGGGGAAAAAATTCCCGTTCTTCGGGTTTAAAGCCAATATTTTTAAGGTTTTCTTTTAGTTTTTCTGCAATTTGAACAATCAAATCTTTATTTTTCTCTATACCAATCCAAAAGACCCTGGGTTTTTTAGCATTGGGGAAAAAACCAAAATCTTTAAGATTTGTCGGAAAAGATTTAAATCCCTTAGCCATATTTTTTAATATCTCTTTTACCTTTGCCAAAAAGGTTAAATCCCTTTCACCTAAGAAGATTAAAGTTATATGGAGATTTTCTTTTTCCACCCATTTTACTGGCAAATTATCTTTTTTAAAATTTTCAATATGCTGATAGATTTCAGCTTTTATTTCTTGAGGAATTTCTAAGGCAATAAACGAACGAATTTCAGCCATTTTCTAAGGTTTTTCTCAATAAATTTAAAGCCATTTGACATGCCTGTTCTTTTATCATTCTTCTTGTGCCGGAAAAGAAGTGTTCTTCAACAATCAATTTTTGATGATAAGCCAATCCCAAATAAACTAAACCCACTGGTTTTTTCTCACTCGTCGTTGGTCCAGCAACACCGGTAGTTGCTAAACCAATATCGGTTTGGTAATAATTTTTAATTCCCTCTGCCATTTCCAAAGCGGTCTCTTTACTTATCGCTCCGTAATTTTTTAAAGTCTCTTCTTTCACTTTACAAATTAACTTTTTTATCTCGTTACTATAAGCAATCACTCCACCAAGATAATAATCAGAACTGCCGGGAACATCAGTAATCCGGTGACCAAGTAAACCACCAGTGCAGGATTCAGCAGTAGCCAAAGTCAAATTTTTTTTTCTTAAAAGTTCACCAATAACCTCTTCTAAACTAATATTATCATAACCATAAATATAATCCTTCAACAACAGATTAATCTCTTTTTCGCAAAGTTTAACTTCTTTTTTATCTTTCCCAATAATTGTAAGGTCAACACCTAAATGGGAAGGAAGGTAGAGGATTTGGATATCTTTAAATTGTTTTTTAAAGCTCTCTTCAATTTTTACCATTATTTCCGATTCGGTAATTCCGATGGTTCTAATTATTTTCCAAAAATTGGGCTTCAACTGAAAACTATCTTCCAAAAAAGGAATGACACTGTTTTCCCAAATGGTTTTTAATTCTTCAGGAACTCCGGGAAGAAGAATGATTATCTTTTTTCCTTTTTTGATAATCAGGCCAGGAGCAAAACCAATGGGGTTTTCTAAGATTATTGCCTTTTTGGGAATTAATGCCTGTTTAATTGCGTATTCAGGCATTGGTTTTTTTAAATTTTTATAATAGTTTTCAATCTTACTTAAGATTGTCTCATCAATAAAGGTCCTTAAAGAAAAATATTTAATTATTGTATCTTTGGTGATATCATCCGTAGTCGGTCCCAAACCACCGCTGATAATCACTATATCGGCAGTGGAAAGGGAGTTTTCTAATTCTTTTTTTAACAGCTGACAATCATCATTAATTATCGAAACCCTTTCAATATGAAAACCAAGCTCCTTTAAACTTTTTATCAATTTATAAGAATTTTTTTCAATAACTATTCCCGAAAGGATTTCCGAACCAACAATAATTATTTGGGCTATTGCCATAAGAGCAAAATAATTCTTAAAGTAAGATTAGCTAAAACTCCGGCAAAAATATCATCCAAAACAACTCCCAAACCACCTTCTAATTTTTCCACTTTCCTTAAAAAAGGCAATTTAAAAATATCATAAAATCTAAAGAGAAGAAAGCCGATAATTAGGTTTTTAAGATTTATCGGTATAAGAAAAAAAGTGGTTAGTATTCCTAAAACTTCATCAGCAGTAATCTTTTTGGCATCTTTGCCCCAAATTTTTTCCAATTGGTTAATAGTAATAACACTTAAGAAAAAATAAAGAGTAAAAAAGAGCAGGTAAAAATAGGTATTTCTTATAAGATAGGGGAAAAGCAGAGAAAAAAAAGAGGTACAGGTAGCTGGTGCCCAAGGCAAATAACCCAAATAGAAAGTAGTGGCAAACATTATTTTCAAACTTTTCAATTTTTATCTCCGCGACGGATGCCTTTTTTCCCAATCGGTTACCAAAGCCGCCACAATAAAAATGGAAGAATAGGTTCCAGTGATAATACCAATAGACAACACCTTACCAAAATCTTTGATATCAGCCGTTCCTAAAAACCAAATAAGGAGACTTACAAAAAGGGTGGTAAGGGCAGTTAGAACGGTTCGGGAAAGGGTTTCGTTAATAGAAAGATTGGCAATATACTCAAAACCTTCTTTTTTTATTTTTTTTAAATTCTCTCTTACCCGGTCAGAAACCACAATGGAATCGTTAACCGAATAACCAATAATTGTCAATAAAGCAGCTACTATCGGAATGTTAACGGTTGTTCGGGTAAGGACAATAAAACCAAGGGTAATAAGGGCATCGTGAATCAAGGCTAAAACGGCGGTAGTGCCAAAACGAAAATTAAAACGGAAAGAGACATAGATAAGAATACCACCGATACCAACCAATAAGGCAAAAAAAGTTATTTTCTGCAATTCCTTACTTATCCTTGGCCCAACTATTTCTTCTTTTAAGATTTCGGGATTACTCCCTTTAATCCTTTCTTTCAGCTTTTCAATTAATTGGGGCAAAAAACCACCGCCATAGGGAAGTTCTTTTAAATCAATCTTTATTAAATATTCATAACCTTCTAATGAACGCTGGATTGTCGGATTGTGGATATTCAGCTCTTTTAAAGTATTTCTTATCTCTTCAATTGCTACTTCCTTAGAAAAGCGGATAACATAAAGGGAGCCGCCGGTAAAATCAACACCGTAACGAGGACCGATAACGATTAAAGCGATAAGGGAAATAATGACAAGGGAAAGGGAAATAAAATAAAATATCTTTCTTTTTTCTAAAAAATTAATATTGGTTTCTTTAATAAAGCGGATCATATTGGCAACCTTTTAAATTGAAATTGGTTTAAAATAATCTCAAATAAAACTCGGGCAACAAAAATCGCGGTAAAAAGATTAACCAGTAAGCCAATAATCAAAGTAGTCGCAAAACCCCTAATCGGACCAGTTCCTAACCAATAGAGCACAATACCGGTAATTATGGTTGTTAAATTGGCATCAATAATAGTTATGCTTGCCCTTTTAAATCCAGTATCAACGGCCGTTAAAGGGGTTTTTCCGCTTTTTAACTCTTCTCTTATTCTTTCAAAAATCAGGATACTCGCATCAACACTCATACCAATAGTTAAAGCAATGCCGGCAATTCCGGGTAAGGTTAAAGTTGCCCTTAAAGTAGAAAGTAATGCCAAAAGGAAAAAAATATTTAAAAAGAGACAAACATCGGCAATCAAACCAGAAAGGTTATAATAAACAACCATAAAAATAAAAACAATGATCGCGGAAAAGATAATCACCCGCATACCTTTATTAATGGCATCCTGACCCAATGTTGGTCCAACCGACCTCTCTTCACTAATAAGCACGGGCGCTGGCAGGGCACCCGACTTTATCACAATAGCAATCTCCTTGGCTTTATCGGGATTTATTTCGCCCGTGGTTATCATTGCCTCTCCCGAAGGAATTCTCTCCTTAATAACTGGTGCGCTTCTTACGGTCTTATCAAGAATAATTGCCAGTCTCTTACCGACATTTCTGCCAGTAATTGAAGCAAATTTTTTCGCATCAGCTTTCTTCAATTTTAAACCCACAACCCAAGTATTCGCTAAGCCGGTTTCACTTCCGCTATAAGGATGGATTTCGGCACTGGCAACACTGGCGCCGGTAATCTCCGGTTCCCTTTTTACCACATAAACCCTTCTTATTTTTCTCCCTTGATAAAATTCTAAAGGTCCAAAAAGGATTTGCCATTCTCCCAAAATGGTAGTATCTAATTGGCTAACCACATTTTCGACAAACGGTAAATCTTCTTCCTCACAACCAAAATCACCCCCTTCAATTTCAAAAATTTTATCGGAAAACTTAACTGAGGTATCGGCAGGATTTAATTTCTGATAATATTCCTCCATTTTTTTAAAGATATCTCGAGCAATATTTGGTTCTGCTACCAAACTAAATTCCAATTGGGCAGTTTGTCCGATTAACGATTTAGCCCTTTCCCGGTCAACACCTGGCAATTGGACTAAAATCCTACCTTCAGCAGTTTTTTGGATTATCGGTTCAAAGACACCAAATTGGTCAACACGGTTGCGAATTACTTCTAAAGCGCGGTCAACGGCTTCCTTAGCTTCTTTTTCCGACAACTTACTTTTATCAACCTCCAAAAGTAAATGCATACCACCAACCAAATCTAAGCCCAAATGGATTGATTTCTTATGGATTTTTATTCTTTCTTTCTTTAATTCCAGAAGTTGATTTTGGATAGCCGTAGATTCACTTATAGTTTTGGCATTTGCCAATTGAAGTTCCAATTTTTTCATTTCCTTGGGCAAAACAAAATAGAAACGGTAGGTCGGATAAAGGGAATAAAGGGCTAAAAAAAATAAAACCAAAATAAAAAAGATTTTAAAACGCTTTCCTTTCATTTTACTTCCCGGCGATTATTAATCTTTTCATTTCGTAAACGGCTTCTTTCAAACCAACATAAATTGCCCGGGCAATTATCGCAAAACCAATAGCAAACTCTTCAATTTCTTTAATTTCTAAAAGGGGGATAATATTATGATAATTTAATCCGTGACCGGCATGGACGATTAAAGGAAGGGAAGCCGCAAATTCACTCGCTTCCTTAATCTCTTTAAGATATTTTTCCCGATTTTTAATATCCTTCGTGTACAAATCAGTATTAATCTCAATTGCCAAGGCGTTTAACTCTTTTGCCTTCTCAATCTGATGCTTATCGGCTTCAATAAAAATACTTGTTTTTATTCCGTTGGCGTTCAAAGCCGCTACTATTTCTTTTACCTGCGAATAAGTTTTTAGCAAATCCAAACCGCCCTGGGTAGTAATTTCTGCTGGTGATTCCGGTACCAAAGTAACCCAATCGGGTTTATAAGTTAAAGCAATATTCAACATTTCTTTGGTGGGTGCCATTTCCAAATTAAGTTCAGTTTTTATTGTTCTTTTTAACAATTCCAAATCCCTTTCTTTTACATGCCTTCGGTCTTGTCTTAAATGGATAGTAATTCCATCGGCACCACCAATTTCACAGAGAAGGGCTGCCTGAACCGGATCCGGAAAATCCTCTTTTCTTGCTTCCCTTAAAGTTGCCACATGGTCCAAATTAACCGATAACTTTTTCATAAAATATAAGAATAACAAAGATTAAAAAAAAGTCAATAAAAATAAAAAACCATCCCTCCTAATACCCCCACCGTCCAGGGGACGCTCCCCCCTTGGGTTTACCAATCTTATCGCCTTTCTCCGCACCGTTAGCCTATTAAATAAATTTATTCTTGCCTTTTTTATCGGCATCACTGCTAAAATTACCTTCCAATACCCCGCTGCCAATCTTATTGGCCTCATCGTGCCCATTCTGGTTGACAGCCCCCTTTACACCAGAAAGTATATTAGAAAAATTATTTTTTTATTCCTTTAATAAAGTAGACACCTTTTTAAGATTTTTTAGTTTTATTATTTCATAATAATTATCTTTCTTTTTTCTTTCTTCTCTTTTGTTTCTAAGAAATAGACACCAGCTTTTAGTTCTTTTAAACTCTTATTGACAATCTTACCAAGGGGATTATAAATCTTTAAATTCTTTAAATTAACGGCAAAGGGATTACGGATAACGGATTTACTTTCCTCAATTCCCACCGATGAGTATTTGATTGTCGCATAGTCAAAGTCAGTGCCTGAACCATAACTTTCTCCGGTGACATAGACATTGCCATAATTATCAACCGCAATCGCCCTTGCCCTATCACTACTATCGCCAGGTCCGTTATATCTTGAAACCCAGATTTCTTCACCATTTGGATTATATTTGATTGTCGCATAGTCAAAGTCAGTGCCTAAACCCTTACTTTCTCCGGTGACATAGACATTGCCATTATTATCAACCGCAATCGCCCTTGCCTCATCCCTGCCATTGCCAGGTCCGTTATATCTTGAAACCCAGACTTCTTGACCATTTTGATTATATTTGATTGTCACATAGTCATAAGAAATGCCTGAACCATAACTTACTCCGGTGACATAGACATTGCCATAAGAATCAACCGCAATCGCATTTGCCCTATCATTACCATTGCCAGGTCCGTTATATCGGGCAACCCAGACTACTTCACCATTTGAATTATATTTGATTGTCGCATAGTCATAATAAGTGTCCCAACCACCCCAACTTGCTCCGGTGACATAGACATTGCCATTATTATCAACCGCAATCGCCGTTGCCTCATCATACCGATTGCCAGGTCCGTTATATCTTGAAACCCAGACTTCTTGACCATTTGAATTATATTTGATTGTCGCATAGTCAAGCTCAGTGCCTGAACCCCTACTGTATCCGGTAACATAGACATTGCCATTATCATCAACCGCAATCGCATTTGCCCAATCATCACCATTGCCAGGTCCGTTATATCGGGCAACCCAGACTACTTGACCATTTTGATTATATTTGATTGTCGCATAGTCAAGCTCACTTGCTCCGGTGACATAGACATTGCCATTATTATCAACCGCAATCGCAGTTGCGTAATCATAGCCATTGTCAGGTCCGTTATATCTTGAAACCCAGACTTCTTGACCATTTGGATCATATTTGATTGTCACATAGTTAGAAGAATAGTCAGAAGAAGTGACTGAATCATAACAGAATCCGGTGACATAGACATTGCCATTATTATCAACCGCAATCGCCGTTGCCTCATCCCGGCTACTGACAGATCCGTCATATCTTGAAACCCAGACTTCTTGACCATTTGGAGCATATTTGATTGTCGCATAGTCATAAAAAGTGCCTGGACCCACACTGTATCCGGTGACATAGACATTGCCATTATTATCAACCGCAATCGCCCTTGCCCTATCCTCACCATTGCCAGGTCCGTTATATCTTGCAACCCATTCCTGATTTTGAGCAAAAGTTAATAAAAAGGTAAATAAAAGAATAATTAAAATCATCTTCTTCATAAAGCCTCCTTATTTAAAACATTATATATTTTAAGAAATATTTTATTTTTGTCAAAAAAAAATGAAAAAAATAGCTCCCTTAATACCCCCACCGTCCAGGGGACGCATCCCCCTTTGGTTTTCTAATCTTATCGCTATTTTCAACACCATTAGCCTATCTAATAAATTTATTCTTGCCTTTTTTATCGGCATCATCGCATAAATTACCTTCCAATACCCCGTTGCCAATCTTATTAGCCCCATCGAGCCCATTCTGATTGACAGCCCCCTTTACATTAGAAAGTATATTAGAAAGATTATTTTTAATAAAATTATAGATAACATTAAATAATTCTTTAAAATAAGTTTTAGGAGCATAATAAAAAGATTTTAAATTATTTCTTAAACAATATAATAGAAAATTACCAATAAACCAGCCTAATTCTTTAGTATTC
>Ga0185307_1000051_pt1 | contig 80337 bp, 86 predicted proteins | sample LHCtaG_FD_128010 | JGI IMG/M metagenome (GOLD analysis project Ga0185307, IMG submission 128010) | Hot spring microbial communities from Little Hot Creek, USA to study Microbial Dark Matter (Phase II) - LHC4sed_matched (SPADES... | ecosystem: Environmental > Aquatic > Thermal springs > Hot... | reverse complement strand
GCTTCTATTAAATAAAAATTAATTTAAATAAGTTCTAAATAAGTTCGAAAAATTTTAATACACCGGAGGTATGGAATGCACAGAGGGGGAGGGTGGGTGTTTCGTGTAATTGGGGGAGGGGCGCTTCTGGGTATGCTTTTCCTAGCCTGTGCCAACATGATATTGAGGGTGTTTGGTTTTCCAATAAAAGGTTCATATGAATTAATAGGTTTATTGGCGGTTATAACTTATGCTTCAGCTTTAGGGGAGGCGGAAAGGGCTAACGTTCACATGCGGGCTGATATCATTTCTTCAAGGTATGAAGCTAAGGTTCGAAATTCCTTAAATTTTGCCGCCTCAATCATAATGGCGATTTTCTTTTTTATGGTAGCTTTAAAAATGCTCAATTGGGGGTTTAAAGTATATGCTACTGGTGAAAGGACAGAAACTTTAAGGCTTCGATATTATCCGGTAATTCTATGGGCTGCTTTAAGTTTGTTGTGGTTAGTAGGTTGCCTTTTTGTAAATGAGAGGTTTAAAACCCTGTTTGTGAAAAAGAAGGTGAATTAAGGATAAAAAGCATGACCGGGTTAATGGGAATAGGGTTACTACTTTTGTTGATGTTACTTTTGGACTTTCCCGTAGCCTATGCCATGTTTCTTTCGGGATTTATCGGGATGTGCTTTATAATTCCCCTAGATTCGGCCTTAACAGTGGTCTTCAGGGAGATATGGGAAGGGTTTTCTTCCTATGGGCTCACCGTGATTCCTTTATTCTTACTTATGGGAAATGTGGCTTTTTACAGCGGGATAAGCCAAAGGTTATTCGAATCAGCTAATGTTTGGTTTGGTGGAAGAAAAGGGGGACTTTGCGTCGCCACAATTTTGGCCTGTGCGGGTTTTGCGGCCATCTGCGGATCAAATGCGGCTACCGCGGCGGCTATGAGTAGAATGATATTGCCCGAGATGAAAAAACATGATTACAATCCGGTTTTTGCCACCGGTTCAGTAGCTTGTGGGAGTACCTTGGGTGTGGTAATCCCTCCAAGTGTGGTATTGGTTGTTTATGGGTTATATGTGGGGCAATCAGTCGCCAAACTATTCATAGCTTCTATTATTCCTGGTTTGATATTGACGGGGTTCTTAATACTTGCCCTTTATTTTGCGAGTTTAATCTCAAAATCCCCCATATCAAGAGGATTGGAAATAACAGAAAAGCAGGTTTCACTTTTGGAAAAATTAAAAAAATCACAAGGAGTAGTTGAAGCACTTATTTTATTTTTGTTTGTTATGATTGGATTGTATATGGGATGGTTTACACCAACTGAAGGAGGAGCCGCTGGGGCTTTTGGAGCTATAGTTTTGGGGTTGATCAGGCGAACTTTTAAATGGAATGAATTAAAAATGGCAACCTTAGACACCTTAAAAGGATCTTGTATGGTACTTATGTTGGTTATAGGAGCGACAGTTTTTGGAAGATTTTTGACGATGACAAGAATTCCTTATTTTGTTGCTGATTATGTTTCTGAGTTGGCTTTACCTTCGTGGGCAATTTTAGGAATGATTCTAATAGTATATATTATTGGTGGAGCTTTAATGGATGCACTTGCATTTTTACTCATAACACTTCCGGTGTTTTATCCTTTGGTTACGTCTTTGGGATATGATCCTATATGGTATGGTGTTGTAATAACAATAGTGACCACAATGGGAGCTGTTACACCGCCTGTTGGCATTAATGCTTATATAGTAGCCGGATTCAGTGAGAGTTTGGGATTGGGGGGATTACGGGTGGTCTTCAGAGGGGTAATTGGTTTTTTGCCTGCTTACATATTTACCGTTATTCTTTTGATAATATGGCCGGAAATAGGGCTCTGGTTGACTAAATATATGAAAATTTAAAGGAAGAATATGAACAATATCTATGAACTCTCAAGACTAATTACGGCGATAGAAAGAGGCGAGGAGGGAGCTTTTCAAACAGTAAGCGATTCCTTAGACCTTGGGGGAAAAGCCCACACAATAGGCATAACGGGAAGCGCAGGGGTAGGGAAATCCACCTTGGTTTCCGCCCTTATTAAGCATATTCGGCAATCGGGTAAGACGGTGGGGGTCTTGTTAATTGATCCTTCAAGTGCTTTAAGCGGTGGGGCCTTTTTGGGCGATAGGGCTTTAATGAAGGAGCACGCCTCGGATCCAGGTGTTTTTATCCGAAGCTTTGCCTCCCGTGGGGCAAAAGGCGGGTTAAATCAAAATGTGTGGGCTGCTTTAGAGATAATGGATGCAAGGGGATACGATTATGTGATCGTCGAGACCTTAGGCGCAGGGCAGGATGAGGTGGATATATTTCAATTGGTCCATACGGTTATCGTAGTACTTACACCTGCGTGTGGGAATGACCTACAACTCTTAAAGGCTGGTTTGTGCGAAATAGGCCATCTTTTTGTCATAAATAAGTCTGACCTTCCCGGAGCCGATATTATGGAAGCAAACCTCCATGGAGTTCTGTCGTTTAAGATGGAACAAGATCGAGAAAAATGGGAACCGAAAGTGATAAGAACCGAAGCTTTTAAAGGCAAGGGAGTCGAAGAAGTTTATAAAAGCATTGTGGAACATGGAGAATTTTTAAAAAGATGGGGTATTTTCCAACAGTGCGTTTTCGAAAGACGTAAGAAAGCCCTTCAAATGTTTATTGAAGAAATTATCCACCGAATAATCATAAACACTTTTGAGAGAAAGTCCCAAGAGATTAAGAAAAAAATAAAGAACGGATTTGATTTCAAAACAACGCTTAAGGAATTAACAAAAGACATCTGTTTGGAAATCAAAAAGATGCTTGACGGTTAGCTTAATTAGTTGTATACAGTATACAACTAAACCCCACGGGGAGGGAAGATGGAGGAGCTGTTTGGAAGATTTACCGTTTTGAGTATGGAGCAGGCTACTGTTCTTCCCTATTTGACTTATCGCTTGGCAATGGATGGAATGCGGGTAATAAGGTTAGAAAACCCGCAGTATCCTGATCCTAATCGAAGGGTAGGGGATGATGTTTTGAACGATGAGATGATGAGGAGTTATTTCTTGGCTATAAATGCCGGTAAAAAATGCATAACCCTTAACTTAGCTACTCCGGAAGGAAGAGAGCTTCTTTATCGACTTATAAGGGAATTGCCGGTCGATGTATTTTGTACTAATGTGCTTCCCAAAAATTACAAAAAATTGGGTATAGATTACGAAACTCTTTCTCAAATAAAACCCGACATCATATGGGTAGGAGTGACGGGTTTCGGACCGGAGAGTAACGAACCGGCTTATGACCCAATCCTTCAAGCCCGCGGAGGGCTTATGGATTTGAACGGTGATCCTAACGGACCACCTATGGTTATGGGGATTCCCCTACCAGATATGGGGACAAGCGAACATACCTATGGGCAAATCATGAAGGCCTTGTTGAAGCGCCAATTAACGGGAGAGGGTTCAAGGATTGATATGATCATGTTACAAAGTACTGTAAGTTGGCTTACTGTTCCAATCACTATGACTAACTTTAACCTAATAGTAACCAGACATGGTAATACTCACCAATTTTTTGCCCCTGTTTCTGTTTATAAAACAAAAGACAGCTATATTTATATTGCAATTGGTAATGATAGGCAATGGCAAGATTTTGTAAAGATTCCTGGGTTTGAGCACCTTAATAAGCCAGAATATCAATATAATGCTGGAAGGATTACAGATAAGGATAACTTAAATCGGCAAATAGAGGAGGTTACAAAACAATACGATACTGATGAATTAATAAGGTTATTAACGGAAAAAACAATACCATGTTCACGTATTAACACTATGAAAGAAGTAATTAAAGATCCTTTAATTAAAGGATGGATGTTGCGTACTAAGGATCATATAACAGGCATGGAATTGGTGCTTGCTCCACCACCTTATTTTACTTCTTTTCTCGAAAAGAATAACTATATGCTATCTTTTCCGCCTCGGTTGGGTGAACATAATGAGGAGATTTACAGAGGAATTTTGGGGATTAAGGAGGATGAGTTTAACCAGTTGAAAGAAAGAGGGATTATTTGAGGAGGGGAGAAGATGGATTTTAATCTCACGGAGGAGCAGGAATTCTTTAGGCGCACCATAAGGGAAGTGGTAGAAAAGATGATAATTCCAAAGGCCGAGGAGATCGATCAGACCGATGAGTTTCCGTGGGAGCTTTGGAAGGAATTCACGAAGCTCGGGTATTTGGGGCTGCGATATCCACCGGAGTATGGAGGGATGGGGCTTGATAAGGTCAGTTGTATGATTTTTTATGAAGAGATAACCAGGGGATCGGTGGGATTTGCTCAGAGTGTGATAATGAACATGTTAATGGGGACGCATTTTATTTACCGTTTTGGGACCGAGGAGATGAAACAGCGATGTCTTATACCGGCTATAAGAGGCGAAAAGATCGCTACTATTTGCTTTACTGAGGATCAGAGCGGTTCCGATTTGGCTTCCATAAGGACTACTGCGGTTAAAGATGGGAAGTATTGGGTTATAAATGGGAAAAAGCAGTGGATAACCAATGGGCCCATTTGTGACTTTGCCACGGTGCTTGCTACGACTGATCCTTCTAAGGGCCTTAAGGGTTTGAATTTCTTTTTAGTAGAAAAGGGGACTCCAGGGTTTTATCCTGGTCAAAAGATACAGAAGATAGGTTGTAGAGGAACTGTTACCGGAGAGTTGATTTTTGATAACGTGCGCATTCCAGAGGAGAACCTCTTAGGGGAAGAAGGTAAGGGCATTCAATATTTGCAGGAGATTTTGGATGAGATTCGAATTATGACCGGAGCTATGGCCTTAGGAATAGCCAGGTCGGCTTATGATGAAGCCCTGGAATATGCGAGAAAGAGAGTGGCCTTCGGTCATCCCATTGGACATTATCAGCTCATCAGGGCCAAATTTGCCGATATGGCCACAGAACTTGATGCAGCGAGGCTTTTGGTCTGGAGAGCAGCTTGGATGCTCGATAAGGGGTTGACTTGTACTAAGGAAGCCATAATGGCGAAGATGTTCGCCACTGAGACGTGTATAAAAGTAGTCGATGAGTGTACCAGAATATATGGTGCCAACGGAATGGCCCTGGAATATGCCCCCCAAAGGCATTTTAGGGATGCGAGATTTCTCCTTTACGGTGGAGGTACCCACGAAGTTTTAAGGGATTATCTTGGACGTTTGATTTTGGGAAAGCTTTAAAAAGGAGGTGAGGGATGGACATTTTAGTGTGTATAAAAAGGGTGCCGGATTCCGAAGCGCAAGTCGAGGTAAAAGAAGGGAATGTTTTGAAAATAGAGGAGAAGTATACGATAAATTTCTTCGACAATTTAGCGGTTGAGGAAGCTATTCGTATAAAGGAGAAAGTGGGAGGTAAGGTTACGGTTTTTACCTTTGGTTCTTCATCCTCAATAGAGGTGCTAAGGACTGCTCTGGCCATGGGTGCAGATGAGGCGATCCTTATTGAGGATGAAAACGTACCTTATAAGGATGAGTTCGTGACCGCCAAAGTATTATCCAGAGCCATAAAGGATATTCCCTACGACCTGATCTTATGCGGAAGGGAGGCTTTTGACACTTCTTCCGGTTTGGTCGGTCCGTTTTTAGGAAAAATGCTGGGAATCCCGGTGATCACGATGGTCACCAAGGTGGAGGTAAAACCCGACGAAAGACAACTGGAGGTAGAAAGGGAGATAGAGGAAGGGAGAGAGCTTTTGAGGGTGAATTTGCCTGTTTTATTAACTACCCAAAAAGGGTTAAATGAGCCGAGGGTTCCTACGGTTATGGGATTATTGAAGGCCATGAAGGCCCAAATAAAAAGGATAAAAGTGGAGGATTTAGGAATAAAGCCGGATTCAATCGGTGAAGAGACGAAAGTGGAGATTTCCAAGCTCTGGGAGGAGAAAAAGAAAAGGCGGATAAGGTGGATCAAGGGGACTCCTGAGGAGATGGTCAAGGAATTGATAGAACTATTGAAGAGTGAAGCTCGGGTTTTATAAGGAGGGGCTATGAGCGGGATTTTAATTTATGGAGAACATAGGGAAGGAAGATTAAAAAGGGTTTCTTATGAACTTCTTTCCAGAGGGAGGGAGATAGCTCAACAACTGGGAGAAAAGGTAAAAGCGGTAATTCTTGGAAATCAACTAGAAGAAGTGGCTCAGGAAGCCTCATCCTATGTGGATGAAGTGTACCTTTTTGAGGACCCCATTTTGGAGAATTACAATTCGGAAATTTACCTTCAAATACTTGAGAAGCTTGTAAAAAGGGAAGAGCCTTCCTTAATTATGGCTGGAGCTACCCTTCAGGCCCGAGAACTTTTCCCCTTATTGGGGGGGATTTTGGAATGTAGTGTGATTGTGGAATGTGTTGATATAAAAATAGGAGACGGAAAGCTTTCTTACGTTAAGCCCTTTTACGGCGGAAAAATCCTGGGTGAGGTTATTCCCAAACGGTATCCTCATATAGTCCTTGTGAGACCGAGGGTCTTTCAGGTGAAAGAGAAGCCCGCAGGGCAAGGTCTTATAAGGAAAGAGGAAGTACAGATTGATATGTCGAAAGTGGAGATAAAGACGTTAGATGTTTTTAAAGTCAAAGAGAAGATCACCGATATAACCGAAGCCGATGTGGTGGTGTGTGGGGGTCGAGGCCTGAAGGCTCCGGAGAACTTCAACCTCTTAATGGAGCTTGCGGAGGTATTAGGAGGAGTGGTAGGAGCCACCCGAGCGGTAGTTGATGCGGGATGGAGGCCTCAATCGGAACAGGTGGGCAAAAGCGGAAAGACTGTTTCCCCCAATCTTTATTTCGCCATAGGCCTTTCCGGGGCTATTCATCATGTGATGGGAATGGATAGCTCGAAGGTGGTGGTGGCCATTAACAAAGACCCCACTGCTCCTATATTCGAATACGCAGATTATGGGCTTGTAGCGGATCTGTTTGAGATAGTCCCCATTCTGATTGAAGAACTCAAAAAGGAAAGGGGATGAATGGAGTAATCGATGTAATTGTGGTTGGAGGGGGGGTAGCGGGTCTTTCCGCGGCCTATGGTTTAGCAAAAGCGGGAATAGAAGTTTTACTTCTGGAGAGGGGCGATTATCCGGGCAGTAAAAACGTAACTGGAGGGAGGCTTTATCTGGAGCCGATAAAGTCCATTTTTCCAGAACTATGGGAAGAAGCTCCATTTGAAAGATGCGTGAAAAAGGAGAGGCTTTCACTACTTGCTAAAAAAAGCTCATTAACGCTCGAATTCAACTCGGAGGAGATAAAAGGCACAAGTTATACCCTTTTAAGGTCTAAATTTGACAAATGGCTTTCTGAAAAAGTGGAGGCCTATGGAGGCCTGATAATCCCTCAAAAGAAGGTTACGGGCCTTTTAAAAGAAGACGGGTGGGTAAAAGGGGTAGTAGTGGAGGGAGAGGAGAAACTGCGAAGTAATATCGTGATCATCGCCGATGGAGTCCTCTCGCCTTTAGGTCAACAAGCCGGTTTAAAGGAGGAGATAAGTCCCAACCGAGTGGCAGTGGGGGTAAAGGAAGTAATTCAACTTCCTCAAGAGGAGATCAATAAGCGTTTCAATTTGAAAGATAATGAGGGAGTTGCCCACCTTTTTGTAGGTGAAGTTACCGAGGGTGTTTTCGGCGGAGGGTTCCTCTATACCAATCTGGATACGGTCTCTTTAGGAATTGTGATCGGCCTTGAGGCTTTCACCAATTCCAGAGGGGTTTCAGAGGTTCCAAGGCTTCTGGAGGACTTTAAAAGTAGAAACGAACTTTACCCTTTAATCGAAGGCGGTGAAGTTGTAGAATATTCGGCTCACCTTATTCCAGAAGGTGCCTTTGGGCTCACCAAAAAGCTCTTCGGAAATGGAGTGTTGCTTCTAGGAGATGCAGCTGGCTTTGCCCTTAATCACGGCATCACGGTTCGAGGGATGGATTTCGCCATAGCTTCAGGTTTTTTTGCCTCCGAAGTTGTTAAAGAGGCTAAAAAACGCAATGATTTCTCGATTAACGCCCTTTCTTTGTACGAATCATTTTTAAGAAACAGTTTTGTGCTTAAAGATATGTATAATTTTAAAAACTCTTCGGAAATATTGTGGTCGGTAAGCCGGTTATACAATTATTATCCCCAATTGGTTTCGGACTTATTTAAAGATATATTTTTTGTTCCTGCAGAAAATAAAGAAAAGTTATGCAAAACGTTTTGTCGTTATTTAAAAAAACTATTTTGTGATTTTCAAACATATAAAGACTTGTGGAAATTGCGAGGGTTGTAATGAAAGTTGATGAGAAACTTGTTAAAAACTTCTTTAGGATTAAGCAAGATAGTCACATAACAATTGATCAAGAATTGTGTAAAAAGGCTGAATGTAGAGTTTGTGTTCGAATATGTCCTGCAGGGTTATATGAATTGAATGAAGATGGTAAGATTTCAGTGGAATATACTGGGTGTTTGGAATGTGGCACGTGCTGGATTTCCTGTCCATATAAAGCCATAAAATGGAAATATCCGAACGGTGGCTTTGGGGTGCAATATAGGTATGGTTAAATTTGGCCGGAATTTTGAAGTTAAGAAAAACTTACTTTCCGATCAGATTTATGAGGTGCTGCGCGAACGCATAAAGACGGGCTTATACCCACCTAAGACACGTCTTAAGGAAGGTAAATTGGCTGAGGAGATGGGGGTAAGCCGTACGCCGATAAGGGATGCTCTTAGGAGATTAGAGAGAGAAGGGTATGTGGTCATTTTTCCGGGTAAAGGAGCCTATGTGAGAGGGTTGACCTTAAACGAGATGAGGGAATTAATAGAAATAAGAAGCGTTCTTGAAGCTTATGCCACTCGGCTTGTTGCAGAAAAAAAGGATGAGCCCCTTATCGAAAAGTTAGAAGACCTTCTTAAACAATTTAAGGAGGCCATGGATCAAAAAAATATACCATTATGCGTGAAGATTTCTACCGAATTTCATGAAACCATTTATCGTAATTGTGGGAATAATAAGTTATACGAGATAATCACTTCTTTAAGGGATCAATTTTATCAAATACGCATTTTGCTTTTAGAGATACCTGGAATGATGGAAACTTCGTGGCGGGATCATTTAGAAATTGTTAAACTCTTAAGAGAAAATAACGCAGAAAAGATCGAAAGCTTTGTTCGTAGTCATATAATGAAGACAATACAAATTTTCATTAATCAACAAAGAGGGTTTGATTATGGAGAGGAAAATTAAAGTCTTAATAGCAAAACCTGGCCTTGATGGTCACGATAGAGGTGCCAAGATTGTAGCATATGCTTTAAAAGAAGCAGGTATGGAAGTAATATACACTGGTTTGCATCAAACTATCGATTCAATTGTCGCAACCGCCCTACAAGAAGATGTGGATGTTATAGGCTTGAGTATACTTTCAGGGGCTCATCTTCCCATATGCGAAAAACTTATGAAAAAGTTAAAGGAAGTGGGTTTAGAAAATAAGCCTGTGGTTGTTGGTGGAGTTATACCGCAACAGGATATTCCCAAATTGAAGGAGATTGGGGTTAAGGCTGTTTTTCCAGGAGGCACTCCTTTGAGTCAAGTGGTGGAAGGGGTTCGCCAAGTTGCTATTCAATCGATGAAAGGGGAGGAGTAGAGATGGGGGTTGGAGGTGCCAAATACATAAGGGACGAAAAGGACAGGATAAAGGAGGTAATTTACGAATCCGGAATAAAGATAAAACCATTTTATACGCCTGCTGATTTGGAAGAGGTGGGGTTTGATTATGAAAAGGATTTGGGTGATCCAGGGGAGTATCCCTTTACGCGTTCCATTCATCCTGAGGGTTATAGGTCTCGGGCCTGGACGATGCGCCAATATACGGGTTTTGGGACCCCTCGGGAGACTAACGAGAGGTTTAAGTTCATGATTTCTCAGGGGCAGACCGGTTTAAACGTGGCCTTTGATTTACCCACCCAGATGGGGCTTGATTCGGATGACCCTTTGGCCGAGGGGGAAGTGGGAAGGGTAGGAATGGCCGTTGATACGCTAAGGGATTTTGAGATCGCCTTTGAGGGGATTCCCCTTGATAGGATTGGGACGGGTTTGACCATAAATGCGGTGGCTTCCATTATATTGGCCATGTATCAGGCGGTAGCTGAGAAATACGGCTATTCTCCTGAGTCGATAAGCGCTACCCCTCAGAACGACATCTTAAAGGAGATGATAGGCAGAGGCACCTGGATATTTCCCGTTGAGCCTTCCATAAAGTTAATCGGGGATACCATTGAATATTCCATGAAGGTTATGCCCAAGACGAACCCAGTGAGCGTATGTGGTTATCACATAAGGGAATCAGGGGCCACTCCGGCTCAAGAGATCGCCTATGCGATTCTGATAGCCAATGCTTACATCGAGGAAGTGGTTAAGAGGGGATATCATGTGGACGAATTTGGACGAGGGATAACTTTCAATTTCAACGTCTTTGGAAATCTCTGGGAAAACGTGGCTAAGTTCCGAGCCGCCAGAAAGCTTTGGGCAAAGAACATGAAGGAAAAATGGGGGGCTAAGGATAAACAGACCATGTTCCTAAGGGGGTTGTTTGGAGGGGGTGGTTCAGGGCTGACCAAAGAACAGCCCATAATAAACGTAGTGAGAGGGGCTTATTATGCCTTGGCCGCTGCCCTCGGGGGAGCACAAACTACTGCTATTTGTTCTTATGATGAGGCTTATACCATCCCGACTCCCTATTCGGCACTTATATCCTTGAGGACCCTTCAGTTGTTAATGGACGAGGTGGGATTGAGGGATACGGTAGATCCTTTGGCGGGTTCCTATTTTATAGAAACGCTAACCAAGAAGATGGAAGAGAAGATAATCGAAGAGATGGAGGAGATAGAACGTATAGGCGGTATAAAACTGGCGGTGGAGACGGGTTATATCCAGAGGAAAGTGGCCCGACAGGCATATGAATGGCAAAAAGGACTGGAGAGGGGAGAATACGTCAAGATCGGTGTTAATAAATACACCGATCCTGGTCCGCTGGGAACGGAGGACGTGAAGCTGCATGAGTATAACCCCGAAGTAGCCGAAGCCCAGATAAAGTCATTAAGAGAGATCAAACTACACAGGAACAATAGGGAAGTGGTGAGATGTTTAAATGATCTAAAGGTCGCGGCGAAGCAAGGGAAAAACGTGATGCCATATTTACTTGAGGCTGTTAAGGCTTACGCCACGTTGGGAGAAATGACAACTGTGTTTAAAGAAGTCTACGGGGAGTTTAAGGAGCCTTCTATTTTTTAAAAAGATTTAGAGGAGGAAGATCATGCCTCCCTACCGATTAGGGTGTGACATCGGTGGTACCTTTACGGATTTTGTCCTTGTGGAGGATGAGAGTGGGGAAATTATGGTCAACAAATGCCTTACCACCCCCCAGGATCCTTCGGAGGCCGTAGAACAGGGTATTAGAGGTCTTCTTAAACGCGGGGTCAATTTCATACCCCATTTAAAAGAGATCATCCATGGAACCACTTTGGTCATAAACGCTATTATCGAAAGGAAAGGGGCTAAAACGGGTTTAATAACCACTAAAGGGTTTAAAGATGTCCTCGAACTTGGTAGAGAGCTCCGTTACGATCCCTACGATATTTTTGCTGAATATCCCGAACCCTTGGTCCCTCGCTATCTAAGAAAGGAGGTTACGGAAAGAATCTCGAGTGACGGGAGAGTGATTTTACCCTTAGATGAAATGGAATTGAGAGAAAAACTCGATGAACTTTTAAAAGAAGGCATTCAATCTTTAGCCGTATGTTTTTTGAATTCTTTCGTAAATCCAGTTCATGAATTTAAGGTTAAGGAAATAGTGACAAGAGAAGCTCCAGATTTATTTTTGTCTATATCTTATGAAGTTTTGCCTCAAATAAGAGAGTATGAAAGGACTTCAACCACCGTAACAAATGCATATGTTAAACCTATTACAGCGAGGTATTTAAAACGTTTGGAAGAACGTTTGAGTTCTTTAGGATTTGGAGGACGGTTATTTATAATGCTCTCATCGGGAGGGATTACTACTACTGAGGTGGCGCGGGAATATCCTGTTAGGATTATCGAATCGGGTCCTACTGCTGCTGTAATTGCTGCTCAATATTATGGTAAATTATTTGGTATTTCCGACCTTTTCTGTTTTGATATGGGAGGTACTACAGCTAAGAGTTGTTTGATTCAAAAAGGCAAAGTGGATTTGGTTTCCACCTTTGAAGTAGGGCGGGTGCAAAGGTTTAAGAAGGGTTCGGGTTTACCCATTCAGGTTCCAGTGGTGGACCTTTTGGAGATAGGGGCTGGTGGAGGAAGTATAGCCAGGATAAATCGAAGGGGTCTTCTCCAGGTAGGTCCGGAGAGCGCCGGGGCTGATCCCGGTCCTGTCTGTTATGGGTTAGGCGGTGAAGAACCTACGGTGACCGATGCTGATTTGGTCCTCGGTTATCTTGATCCCAATTATTTTCTCGGTGGAGCTATGAAGCTTAACAAAGAGGCGGCGATGGCCGCTATAAAGGATCGGGTGGCCCTTCCTTTGAATGTGACTTTGATTGAGGCCGCTTACGGTATTCATGAGCTCATTAACGAGACTATGGCAGCCGCAGCGAAGACCCATATTGCCGAAAAGGGTGGTAACCCCAATATAGTGACCATTGTGGCTTTTGGAGGTGCGGGCCCAGTACATGCTTATGGCCTTGCCAAAAAGATAGGGGCTACTCGGATTTTGGTCCCACCCTTAGCGGGTGTAGGGTCGGCCTTAGGGTTCTTCACGGCTCCTATAAGTTTTGATTTGGCGAGAAGTTACAAAGGTAAAGTGGAGGAGATGGATTTTAATATGGTGGAAGAGATTTTTAAGCAGATGGAAGAAGAAGGGGCTTCTATTTTAATGGGGGTTCGTGAGGGCGATGAGATTATCTTTGAAAGGGCATTGGACATGAGGTATGTGGGTCAAGGTTCGGAGACCACAATCCCCATTGAGGGGAAGCCCTTTAACCTTTGGTCCAAAGAAGAAATAAAGGCGCTCTTCCACGAAAATTATCAACGTCTTTATGGACGTACTTATCCAGGAAGCCCCATAGAATTTGTGACCTTTAGGGTAAGGGCAAGACTCCCAGAGAGGCCTTTTAAATTCCCTCGATTGAAACCGGAATCGGAGGATCTCGAGAAGGCCCGAAAGGGGAAGAGGGAGGCTTTCTCCCTTTTGAAAAAGGAGTTCATCTTATTCGATGTTTATGATCGATATAAACTTTTCCCGGGTGCTCTAATCAGTGGGCCTGCCATTATTGAAGAGAGGGAGTCCACCATCATAATAGGTGAGGACGCAGAGGCCTCGGTGGACGAGTATGGGTTCGTTTGGATTAAGATCAAAGGGTAAGGGGGCGAAAAAAAATGGTGGGGAAGTTTGATCCCATAAGGTTAGAGATTTTATGGAGGCGTTTACTAGCTATTGTGGACGAAGCGGACGCTACGGTTGCTCGGACTGCTTTTTCCAGCCTTTTGCGGGACGCTCACGATTATACTTGTATGTTTACCGATAGATATGGTCGAGAATTGGCCCAAGGGACTTTTTGTACCCCCGGACAAGCTGGGGCCATGGCCTTAGGGATTAAGAAAATTGTAAATATGTTCCCCTTTGAGAGTTACCGACCAGGGGACGTGATAATAGTAAATGACCCTTGGCTTCTGGCTGGGCACTTGAACGACATATGTGTGTTAAGCCCGGTTTTTTACAAAGGTGAACTTGTGGCCTTTACCGCTTGCGTATTTCACCATTCTGACATAGGGGGAAGAGTCTCTTCGGATAACCGCGAGGTTTTTGAAGAGGGTTTGTTCTTGCCTCCGGTGAAACTTTACGAAGAGGGAAAATTAAATGAGGCAGTTCTTGAGATAATCCGTTGGAATGTGAGGACTCCGGATTCAGTTATCGGTGATATAAGAAGTCAAGTGGCCGCCAATCACGTTTGTGCCCGTAAATTAATAGAGATGTTAGAAGAAGAGGGGTTAAAGAATTTGGATGACTTGGCAGAGGAGATTATAGAAAGATCCGAACGCAGTATGAGATTGGGAATTTCCAATATTCCTGAGGGCGTTTATCCGTTTGAGACGGTGATAGAAGGGCCTCCGGGTAAGGACGACGTGTTGGTCAAGCTCAGTGTGAAGGTTAAAAACGGAGAAGTGGAGGTGGATTTCACGGGTACTTCTCCCCAAGTGGATTGGGGGGGCAATGTGGTTTATAACTTCACCTATGCTTACTGCTTTATGGCCATTAAAAGCGCAGTAGATCCTGAGATTCCCGTAAATGAGGGTTCAACTCGGCCGATTAAAGTCACGGCTCCGGAAGGAAGCGTGGTTAACTGCAAGTTCCCGGCAGCAGTGGCTGCCAGGATGCAGATCGGTCATTTTATGGCCGAATTGGTTTTCCGCGCTTTAGCACCCGCTATTCCCGACAGGGTAATTGCTCCCTGTGGAGGTACGCCTGCTCACACTTACATATTTTACGGCAATCGCCATGATGGAAGTCCTTGGCTTACTAACGTGATAGGTGGTGGAGGGATGGGGGCCAGTAGCAAAAGCGATGGGCATCATTGTGCCATTTTCCCGGCCAATGGCGCCAATACACCGGTGGAGATCTTCGAAAGCGACACCCCTCTTTTGGTTTTGGAGAGAAACCTAATTCCCGATTCCGGAGGAGCCGGGAAAATGAGAGGCGGCCTTGGAAGGACTTTTGTGGTGAAGGTCCCAGATGATGAGTTTGCTCCCAAACCCCCGGTGGTAATAGCCATTCAAGGGGGAAGGTTCAAGTATCCAGCCGAAGGACTTTTCGGGGGGAAACCCGGGGCCAAGTCCAAGTTCCTCGTCAATGGGGAGCCAGGTGACCCGAGTACCTTAACTTTTTGCAAACCCGGTGACATCATCGAATTTCATGCTCCGGGAGGAGGAGGGTTCGGCGATCCTTTGGAGAGGGATCCCGAGATGGTGAAGCGAGATGTGCTTTATGGGTATGTGAGTTTGGAGAAGGCGCAAGAAGAATACGGGGTGGTAATCGATCCACATACCCATGAGGTCGATTGGGAGAAGACCAAAAAACTTAGGGAAAAGCTAAAAATGAAGAGAACCCTTTAAGGAGGGTTTTTATGGAAAAAAGGTCCTTCATACCGAAATTGACCGAAAAGGAACTAAAGGAATTACAGCTAGAGGGTTTAAGGTGGACAGTAAAACATGCCTATGAGGGGTCCGAATTTTACCGGAAAAAGATGCAGGAAGCGGGGGTTAAGCCCGATGACATAAAGAACCTAGAGGACATAAGTAAATTGCCTTTTACTACGGCTCAAGACCTAAGAGAGGGTTATCCTTTTCCCTTAAGATCCGTTCCCTTCGAGAAAATAGTCAGAATACACGCCTCTTCTGGTACCACCGGTAAAAGAAAAGTCCTGTGCTACACCCAAAAGGACATCGACGATTGGGCCGACATGATGGCCCGATGTTACGAAGTAGCTGGTGTTACCCCCCTTGATCGGGTTCAGATAGCGGTCGGTTATGGGGTGTGGACTGCGGGGGTGGGATTTCAACTCGGATGCGAACGCCTTGGAGCTATGGCAATACCGATCGGACCGGGCAACTTGGATATGCAATGCCAGTTTTTGGTCGATTTCCAAACTACAGTTATATGTTGTACGGCCTCTATGGCTTTACTTCTAGCGGAGGAGGTTGATCGGAGAGGGTTAAGGGGGAGCCTCAATTTGAAAAGGGTGATAATGGGTTCAGAAAGGTCAAGTGATGCGATGAGAAAGAAAATAAAGGAGCTTTTGGGAGTGGAACATGTGTTCGATATAACTGGGTTAACCGAGTTATATGGACCTGGAGCAGGTATAGATTGCGAGTTCCACAAAGGTATCCACTACTGGAGCGATTATTACTTTTTAGAAATCCTAAACCCCGAAACCTTGCAACCCGTACCACCAGGGGAGATCGGGGAGATGGTGGTTACTACCTTGAGAAAAGAGGCCGCTCCTCTGATTCGATATAGGACAAGGGATTTGACCCGTTTGATACCTGAAAAATGTCCCTGCGGGATGGTGTTCCCGTTACACGATCGGATATTGGGAAGGTCCGACGATATGTTCATCATAAGGGGAGTGAACGTTTATCCGAGTCATATAGACGAGATACTTTCTTCCATTTCGGGCATTGGGAGTGAATATCAAATAATCTTGGAAAGGCGTCAAGACGGTAAGGATTACATGATCCTCAAAGTGGAAAGGGAAAAAGATGGCGATCCTTCTATGGATTCCAAAATTGCTGAGGAGATTTCGGAGAAGATAAAAAGCCAAGTTTTGGTAAGTTGTGATGTGGAGATAGTGGATTACGGGAGTTTGCCTCGCACAGATCGCAAGTCAAAAAGAGTTTTTGATTACAGGGAGTGAGAAAATGATGAAATTAAAGGTTAAGGAATATTTCAAGGTTAAGTCAATAGAAGAAGCCATAAATCTTAAACTTCAGTATGGCGAAAAGGCCATGTTCATCGCCGGTGGAACAGATGTGATAGTGGGGTTAAAAAACAAAAAGTGGAGCCCTGAAGTTTTGATTTCCTTGAATGAGATTCCAAGTCTTTCTTACATAAAAGAGGAAAACGGGTATGTGAAAATAGGGGCACTTACCACTCACAGGGAGATAGAAAGGTCATCCATTATCGAAAAGAAAATTGGAGCTCTCATAGATGCCGTTAAAAACCTGGGTTCGGTTCAAATTCGTAATGTGGCAACCATAGGGGGGAACCTGTGTAATGCCGCTCCTTCGGCCGATACCGCTCCTCCCTTGTTAGTCCACAATGCCTTTATAACGCTTGAGGGCAAGGAGGGGCGAAGGTCTTTGCCTTTGGAGGAGTTTTTCCTTGGTCCAGGTAAAACCGCAAAAAAAGAGGAAGAAGTATTGATTGAGATCAGTTTGCCCACTCCTCCAAAAACCGCTAAAAGTGCCTATTGGAAACATACCCGAAGGGCGGCCCTTGAGCTTCCTATAATAGGCGTGGCTGTGTATTTAGATGTGGAACTTATGGAACATGGAAAATTACGGCAGGTTTTTGACTCACCGGATTCCACTTGGGATGATCAGTTAAGAGCTTTAAACGAAAGCGATATTCTCTGTAAAGAATTGAGACTAGCTTTAGGGGTTGCTGCTCCTATTCCTTTAAAGGTGAAAGAGCTAGACGGAATAGTGAGAGATAAGCGTTTAAGTGAGCAGCTTCTTTCGGAAGTAACAGATGTGGCTTTGCAAAAAGCACAAGTAAGAGATAGTTGGAGAGGTGCAGCTTGGTATCGTAAAGAGATGATAAAAGTGTTGACGAAAAGATTGGCTCTTATCTGTTTGAGAAGGATCCTGAAGGAGGTTTAAAGGTGAGATACACTATAAATTTTAGGCTCAACGGGGAAGAGATTAGTATGGAAGTAGAAGCTTCTTGGACTTTACTTTATTTGCTTCGCGAAGTCTTAGGCCTTAAAGGGACAAAAGAGGGGTGCGGAATGGGAGAATGTGGGGCGTGCACGGTGCAAATAAATGGGAAATCGGTTGTTTCTTGTATATACCCTGCAATGGAAGTTGATGGGAAAGAAGTTTGGACCATAGAAGGATTGGCCCAAAGTTCCGAAACTCTTCATCCTTTACAGAAGGCCTTTATTGAACACGGGGCCATTCAATGTGGTTTTTGCACCCCTGGGATGATAATGTCGGCAAAGTCGTTATTGGAAGAAAACCCTTCGCCTACCGAAGAGGAAATAAGAGAGGCTATTGGTGGTAATATATGTCGATGTACAGGTTATGTACAAATTATTGAAGCTATAAAGCACGCAGCGGAGGAATATCATGGAAGTAAAAAATAAAGAAGAATTAGAGCAATTTACGGTTGTCGGAAAGCCTATTCCTAAAAGAGATGCTTATTACAAAGCTACAGGCCAAGCTTTTTATATACAGGACGTAACGCTTCCAGGGATGCTTTATGGGAAAATTTTATGGAGCCAATACCCGCATGCGCGGATAGTGAATATAGATACATCAAAAGCGAAACGGTTACCCGGGGTTAAGGCAGTTCTTACGGGGTATGATGTTCCCGAGTTTCGATTTGGATTTTTGAAGGATAATATGCCTTTAAAGAAAAACAAAGTGGTCACCTTAAGGGATGAAGTAGCAGCAGTTGCGGCTATTGATCCAGATATAGCTGAGGAGGCAATAAGCCTAATAAAGGTTGATTACGAACCCCTTCCGGCGGTGTTTAATCCTATCGAGGCGATGCAAGAAGGGGCTCCCCTTATTCATGAGGAAAAGGGTACTAACGTCTTACCTCTTCCTTGGAAGTTAAAGGTAGGAGATATAGAAGAGGCCAAAAAGCGGTCCGCCTATATTGTGAGTGATCGATTTAAAACCACCTGGGTGACCCATTGTTGTATGGGCACAAGCGGGTGCGTGGCCTATTTTGATCCTCAAGGTAATTTGATCATTTATGCCAATACTCAAATTCCCTACTTGGCTCAGAGGGATTTCCAGGAGTTTTTGTCTGTTTTGGGGTTGAGTGATAAGAGAGTAAGGGTTATTCAACCCTATATCGGAGGTGGGTTCGGTTCCAAATTGGATACTTACCCCTATGAGTACATCGCGATCCTTTTAGCTTGGGTGACGAAACGTCCGGTAAAAATACTTTTCACTCGTGAAGAAGAGTTTAAATATACTTCCCCTCGACAACCGACTATCATCGAGATAACCCAAGGATGTGACAAAGAAGGAAGGTTAACTTTCCGAGAGGTACACATGATCTTGGATAATGGAGGTCGTACCTCCTGGGGGGCTACAACGCCATCGGTAATGATGATGCCCATTTCTTCCCTTTATAGGGTCCCCAATGTGCTTTATACAGCTACTTGCGTATATACCAATAATACTTACTGTCAAGCTATGCGAGGATATGGTAATCCTCAAGCCACTTGGGCTATAGAATGTTCCATGGACGAATTGGCTGAAGATGCCGGAATAGATCCCATGGAATTCCGTTTGATAAACGCTAATCAACCTGGAGAAATTACGCCACAGAATTTTAAGGTTTCTTCTTGTGCTTTAAGGGAGTGCATCGAAGAGGTGGGAAGATTGTTAGAATGGAAAGAAAAAAGAGGTAAACAAAGGGATAAGGCCAGGGGAGTGGGAATGGCTTCATTGATACACGTGGGTGGTGGCGCAAGGGTTTATCGATCAGACGGATGCGGCACCATCATTAAGATAGATGATTTTGGAAAAGTCCAAGTCTTTACAGGAGCCACTGATATAGGACAAGGAGCCGATACGGTAATTGCTCAAGTAGTTGCCGAAGAATTAGGGGTTTCTATTGATGATGTCACAGTAATATGGAACGATACCGATATATGTCCTTGGGATGTTGGTGTACATGCAAGCAGGACTACCTTTATTGCCTGTCATTCTGCTTTAGGAGCAGCGAGAAAAATTAAAGAAAAAATCTTACAATTGGCTTCTTTAATCCTCGGAGTTACCGAAAATGAGTTAAAGATTAAGAATGGTTTGATATTTTGCGAAAAAGATGCATCCAAGAATATATCATTAACTAAGCTTTTGCGCAATATTCATTACAGAACACAGGGAACTATAATGATGGCTGAGTATTTTTATGATCCTGACACCGAGATGTACGACAAGGAGTTTAAAGGTAATTTCTCAAAAGCCTACGCATATGGAACTCATGGGGTTGAAGTGGAAGTGGATAAAGAAACGGGTAAGGTGAAAATATTAAAATATGTAGCAGTTCACGACGTGGGTAAGGCTATTAACCCTATGTTAATAAAAGGGCAGATTTATGGTGGAGCGGTGATGGGTATGGGTTTTGCGTTAACTGAGGAGATGATCTTCCGAGAAGGAGAGCTTATGAATCCCAATTTTAGGGATTATAAAATCCTCACTGCTAAAGATGTGCCTCCTATAGAGGCTGTTTTAATAGAACCCGGGGAAGAAACTGGGCCTTATGGAGCAAAAGGGATTGGGGAGCCGGGGTGTGTGCCTTCGGCACCGGCTATCGCCAATGCTATTTATGATGCTGTTGGGGTAAGGATAAAGGAATTGCCTATTACACCTGAGAAAATTTTGAAAGCCCTGAAGGAAAAAGAAGGTAGCTAACCACCTCCTAGAGGTTCCAAGAAAATTTCAACAAAGACTTCGTCTCCATCTTGAAGAGGGATGTCCCCTATTTCGGTCGGTAAAAAGGTCCTTCCGTTAAGGATTATTCTTCTTAAATCATCACCAGGAGTTTTTCTATGATCCAAAATTTTAATGGGTAAAACAATGGATTGAATTCTTTCCAGTAGATCCTTTAAAGTACTTTCCTCCTCTACTTCCAAAATTATTGGAGGTTTAAACTTATTCATCATCTCGAAATTAGCATCGATTTTGATCTTCATTTTCCTTTGGAAGGAAAGACAAATTCGCCGTCGAGAACTTCCAGTAAAAGGCCACACATTTCTTTGGGGTTATGAATAAAAGCGTATCTATTGCCCATTAAAAACCGGGGTTGAGTGTCGATGGTTTTTACGCCTTTTTCTTGAAGTTCCCTAAGAGCTTCTTCGACATCCGGGACCCGAAAGGATATCAAAAAAACCCCTTCTCCTTTCTTTTTAAGAAATTTGGCCACTTCACTTTCCTCATCGGTTGGTTCCATAAGCTCAAATGCCACATCTCCTACGTAGTATCTGATCACCTTAATTTTTTCCTCAGGAGCCGTATACTCAACTGCAGGTTCCAATCCCAAATCTTCTTCAAAACGCTTACGGGCACTTTTTAAATCCCTCACCGCAATACAGATATGATCCACCGCTAAGAGTTTCATCTTTCCTCCTTTTGGGCTACCGCTTCTATAGCTTCGATGATCTTCTTGTAACCTGTACAACGGCATATATTAGAAGAAATAGCTCGAATAATATCCGAACGAGTGGGTTTCGGATTCCGATCTAACAGCGCTTTAGCAGTAAGTAGCATCCCCGGCGTACAAAAACCACATTGCACTGCCCCATGATTAACAAAGGCCTCCTGTAAAGGATGAAGCTTATCCCCTTGTTTAATGCCTTCTATTGTAGTTATTTCTCGACCATTAACTTCTGCAGTGAGTACTAAACACGACCTTACCGGCATTCCATCAAGTAAAACGGTACAAGCTCCGCAACTTCCTAACCCACAACCTTCCTTAGTTCCCGTAAGTTCCAATCGATTCCTCAGGGTTTCAAGGAGGGTCTCATGAGGTTTTACACTTAGATCAACCTGTTCGCCATTGACCTTGAATTGCACCCTTATGAGTTCCATTGTTGCCTCCTTCAACTTCCAAAAACCCTTTTGGCTAACCTTTGGGAAAGAACAGGTATCATTTCTTTTCTGTAGAGAGGATCAAGTATTGTATTGGCAATAGCCTTTATTTCTTGGGATAGTTTTTGCATACTGGAAAGAATTTCTTCTAATTTACCTTCCCATACCTTCGGACCAGGACCTATGCCTCCGATTGCTATTTTTACCTTCTCACTTGAACCCGATAGTGCTATCCCTAAAAGTGGGTAATCAATTGAACCTCTTAACCTTAATTTTTCATAACCTCCTTTTGTGACTTCATTAGGAATGGAGATTTGGCAGAGGATCTCTCCAGGTCTTAAAGAAAGGGGAGAAACGCCATTGCCGGTGAAGATCTCCCTTAAAGGGATCTCTCTTTCGCCTTCTATTCCTATCAGTTTTAAAGAAGCTTCTAAACTCAGAAGAGCAGGGGCCGTATCACTCATGTAGTTAGAATGGCACTCTTTAGCCCCTGTCACATGACATCTTTCGCCTCCGGTTTTGACGCAGGGGCCTTTTGCCTTTCTCCAAAACTCGGATTGGTTATAAAAAAGGCATCGAGTGTCCTGTAAAATATTACCCCCTATAGTGCCTCTCATTTGTAAAGTTTCACAGGAAGTTAAAATTAAAGCTTCAAAAAGAGCAGGAAATTTTTCTTTTATCATTGGTGTTTTCGATAATTCGAAAAGCGTAACCAAAGGGCCTATTACTATCTTGCCATCTTCGACCCTTACCTTTTTGAGTTCCTCGATATCCTTGAGATCTATAACCGCTATGGGTTTTTTGAGTCCTAATTTCATACGGGGTATGAGATCAGTTCCACCCGCTAGATACACCGCATTTCCGTCATAAGCGGTAAAAGTCGCCAGGGCTTCTTCTATGGTTTTAGGCCTAAAATAGAAAAACTTGGGAAGCTTCATTTTTCGGCCTCCTTTTTGGCTTTTCTCAAGGCCATCCACACCACATCCGGAGTAAAAGGAAGCTCCGTAATAGGTATACCCAAAGCTTGATATAAGGCGGTTCCAACGGCGCTATAGGCGCTCATCCTTATAGTCAAACCCCCTTCTTTGGCTCCGAATGGTCCCTCCGGATCATAAGACTTTACTATCATAGGTTCCATATCCGGAATATCACACGCCAAGGGCACTTTATACTCCAAAAGATCGGGGTTCAGTAAAAATCCCTTATGCCACAGATTTTTCTCCAAAATCGCCGCTACTCCCGCTTGCACAATGGATCCCTCTATTTGCCCTTCAACAGCCATTGGGTTAATAGGATAACCACAATCATGGGCTGCATAAAAACGCGGAATATATATCCTTCCGGTTTCCTTATCCACTTCCACCTCTGCTACACAAGCTCCATAAGAAAAGGTGCCAGCAAGTTGTCCATAGGGCCTTTTTACCCATTCTCGTTCGAAGTCTATTTTTGGCATGTAACTCCCAAAACCAATAATGGGCCTTCCCATGAAAAAGGCTTCTCTCACCACCCATGAGATAGGTATGTTTTTGGAGGGGTCCTTTTTCCACACGACCATTCGGTTCCTTAAGTCTAACTCTTCCGCCGGAACGCCCAATTTATCAGAGGCTATAGCTAATATTTGACGCCTTGCATCTTCACACGCCCTTTTAACTGCATTGCCACTTACAAAGGTGGCAGCTTGGGAATAAGCTCCTTGATCGAGATTTGTAATCTCCGTATCCGCATTGACCAAATTGATATCTTCCATGGGTATGCCTAAAACTTCAGAAGCTATTTGTATGGCTAAAGATTCGTTACCTTGTCCGTTATCAACAATACCTGTGATTAAAGTTACTTGGCCATCATCATTAAACTTCAAATAACAAGAAGAACCCGATCGAAAACCCATAGGAAAACCACACATCATCCCTATACAACCGATTCCTATTCCTTTACCTTTACCCTTGATAATAGAAGGCCTCTTCTCTCGCCAATTCGCCTTTTCCGAGACCTTTTGAAGAGCTTCATGTAATCCTGAGCTTATTATTTTGGATTTGGTGATCGTTTCCTCGCCTACTTTAAGGCCATTTTTCAAGCGGATTTCCACCGGATCTATCCCCAAGGCTTCGGCGATCATGTCAAGCTGTACCTCATTGCCCACTAAAAAAGCCCTTCCGTGACACCCGTACATACCCCGTATTCCCTTATTGGTGAAGACCCTATAGCCATCATACCTCACGTTGGGGATACGATAGGTTTCTTCATATACGTAATAAGGCACCGAAGTGGCAATTGGACCTGTCGAACTGTAGGCTCCTCCATCATAAATTACCTTAAATTCCTTAGCTAAAATAGTTCCGTCCTTTTTAACGCCAGTTTTTATGGTCGCAATTACGTCATGCACTTGTCGAGTACACATGGCATTTTCTTCACGCGTCAGGGTCAATTTCACGGGCCTTTCCGTTTTGATTGATAACAAAGCGGCTATCAAATCTGCAGGTTGAACCTCACTTCGACCACCAAAGGCTCCCCCGATGTTTACGTGTCTTACCCTTACGCGGTTTAAAGGAAGGCCTAATAAGTTTGAAAGGGCCTTGGCTCTTACATGAGGGCCAGCATTAGGACACCAAATATCGAGAAAACCTTCGTGATAATGGGCTACCACTGCATAGGGTTCCATCATGGCATAGGCTTCACCGGCTGCTCGGAAGGTGTTTTCCATGACTAAATAGGACTCTTTAAAAGCCTTCTCTACATCACCCACTTCTATGTGGACATGAATATTGATGTTGCGAGGAAATTCCTCATGAATAAGGGGAGCTCCTTCTTGCATCGCCTCGATAGGATCAAACACCGCTGGAAGAGGTTCGTAATCAACCTTTATGAGTTCCAAAGCCTCCATGGCTATTTCTTCGTCAATGGCCGCAACCGCAGCCACATCTTCACCCACATACCTCACTTTGTCCCTCGGCAATAAAGGATGATCCTGAGTGTACTTAAAAACCCCCCATTTGACCCCCTTAGTATCAAAACCGGTCACCACTGCCTTAACCCCAGGAAGCCTTAAAGCTCGACTTACGTCTATATTAAGAATTTTGGCGTGAGGAAGAGGACTCCGCAGCACTTTAGCATAAAGCATGCGCGGAAGCTTTATATCATTCGTATAAATGGCTTGACCAGTTACCTTGCCTATAGAATCCCTTCTTAGAACAGGCTTACCAACGATTTTGTATTCTTCATGTTGTTCCATTCTAAAACCCTCTCGAAAAATTTTAGTACACTGTATACCGAAAATTAACGGATTGTCAAGGTATGGGTTGTTTTAATGGGGAGGATTGAAGATTAAGTTTGAAACCGTTTCTATTCTCTTTAAGCCTTTTATCTCTTCAGGTAAGGAGGGGATGAGGATGGGGGTTGGGAAAATGCTTTTAAGGGATTCCAGGTAGTTTTGTTGCATTTTCAGACGTTTTAAGTGGAAAGGTCAATAAGGAGTCTCTACAGGTTGGTTTATAATCAAACAGTCTACCCAAGGATTGTTACTATAAAGTTCTTGGAAGATCCTTTGGGTCTGTTTTACCGCTAAGCCCTCGGGGATGGTCACAATCACGTAACCCACATGTTTTTTCCCTTATAAAAGTTTCTATTGCCTCCGAAAGGTTTTGCCAGGACTCTATTATTCTCAGAATGCCCCTTTTCGATTTAAGTCCCAGTATGCCCTTTGTCTTTTCGATTCCATCAAGTAAGTTCAAGTAAAACTTGGTGGCTCCCTCCAAGTGTTTCAAAAACAAAGTGGGTAGCTTCAATAACTTAAGGGTGTGTCCTGCTGGGGCGGTGTCCCAGACGATAAGAGTGAAGGCTTCCTTTTGGGCGAGTTGGTAAATATAATAAAGGATATATTCCTCTTCGATTCCCGGGGCACTTCCTACGTATTGGAGGGCAAAATCCTTGGGCAAAGTGGTAAAGGCGCTTATTACTTGATAAATCTCCTCTCCAAAACGTTCTCGCCAAAGCTTAAGTATTTTTCGGACGAGATCTCAAGGACGAATAACTTCCCCTCACTTTTGGGTACTTCCCTTATCTCCTCACCGGGCTCAAGTTCTAAGATATCCGACAGTGAAGGCGTTGGATCACTGGAGAGAAGGAGTGTCCTTTTACCTTCCTTAGCCGCAAATAGGGCCAAAGCCGAGGCGCAGGTGGTTTTCCCAACTCCTCCCTTTCCTCCTATCATGACCAGTTTTTTCCAAAAGGTCCCTCAAAACTTACTCTCCAGGAGCTTGTAAATCCAAAAAGCCAAGGAAAGACCCCAACAATAGGGGGCGAATTGATAAAGTTCACCACTTTGAACTTTTTTCAAAAGAAAGCTTAAAGACACGTAACCACTAAAAAAAGCGCTTAGCCCTCCAAGCAGGAAAAGTTTCAGAGAATCCTCAAATCCCGAAAGGATTCCCCTTCCCTCAAAAAACATGGCTCCCAAAATCGCGGGTATGGCAAGAAGGAAGGAAAAATAAAAGGCTCCCTTTCTCTTAAGGCCTAAGTGAAGCCCAGTGGAGATAGTTAAGCCGGAACGGGAAAGACCGGGTAAAACGGCAAAGGCCTGGCTTATGCCTATAAGAAAAGCATCTTTAAAAGTGGGCAGATCCTTTCGGCCTTCCTTAAGTTTACGAGTAGAAAAGAGAAAAAGACCCGTTAAAAAAAGCATCAACGAAGTAAAAGTACCAGAGGAAAAGACTTCTTTTAGGAAGAAATGGACCAGCAGCCCCCCTGGGGCAGTAGCTAAACAGGCGATGACGATGGAAAGACTTAAAGAATTAAAGGGGTTTTTTAACAGCTCAAAAATAAGGCTTCGGAATTTAAAAAGGATGGCAAGAAGCGTTCCAAAATGAAGAAACACATCAAACCCCACTCCCAATTCCTTATATTTGAGGACCTCCTTGAAAATCACCAAATGACCCGAGCTTGAAATGGGCAAAAATTCAGTAAGCCCTTGAATTATCCCCAAAAGAACGGCCTTCAGGATTTCCATTTTTCTTCTTTAAGCTTTAAAAGTAATTCATAAGATATTGAAAGGTTTCCTCGACCTTTTCCAAGTTCTATCTCATCCCTTGGGGGTCCGTGAAAATCAGTGCCTCCGGTGAGAAGAAGACCGTATTTGGTCGCAAGCCTTTCGTATAGCTCAGTCTGTTCAGCGGTATGATCGGGATAATAAGCCTCAATGCCCTTAAGGCTGTGCTCCTTTAGCCCTTTGAGGAATCTTTCGAGTTCTTCTCCTTCAAGTTCCAGAGTAAAGGGATGGGCCAGCACCGGGATGCCCTTAGCCTCAAGGATCATTCTAATGGCTTCTTCGGGGCTTAAACGAAACTTCTCCACATAAGCAGGCCCGCCCTTTTTTAAAAATCGCTCAAAGGCCTCATCGACAGAGGAGACGTAGCCCTTTTTAAACATGACCAAGGCGAAGTGAGGTCTACAGATTTGGCCATCTTTGGCTTCGGCCTTGACTTCTTCTAACGTTAGTTCTATTCCGAGTTGCTTTAACTTTTGGAGCATCTTGAGGTTTCTTTCCTCCCTTGCCCTTTGGACAAGTCGGAGTTTTCTCCAAAGGGTTTCGTCCCGGAAGTCTATGAAATATCCCAATAAGTGACAAGTCCCCTTTGAGACATCAACGCTTAGTTCTATTCCCGGTATGACTTCAACCTTATAGGACTCCCCTTCTTTTAAGGCCTCTTCAACCCCGGCGACTGTATCATGATCAGTTATAGCAATGGCCTTAAGCCCTAAGGTCTTTGCCCTTCTTACCACTTCGCTTGGACTCAGGGAACCATCTGATGCAGTCGTATGGACGTGAAGGTCTATAAGCTCCATATTCCTAATTCCTTTAAAAGGTCCTTAAGTCCAAAGGACCACTGGGGGAAGGGTACAGGGGTGAAGGATGAGAAAAACACACAGATGGTGACTATCCCTAAAAGCTTCCTTTTGAAATCAAGGGGAGTTAGATCATCAAGCGGAGGCGGATGGCGCCAACCTAAACTGGAGATTAATATGATCAGAAGAAGCCATCCCAAATTCACAAAAAGGGCCGTTAACATAAGTCCTATCATTGCCCATTTGAAAATCAAGCGACTTCTGGGTCCGAAAAGGGCATACATCACGTGCCCTCCATCAAGCTGGCCTATGGGCAAAAGGTTTAAAGCGGTAACAAAGAGGCCAACCCATCCCGCATAGGCCATTGGATGGAGGATCACATCATAGCCCTCGGGAATATCCCCCAAAATGAGCTTTTGAATAAGCCAAAAGAAAGGTGGGCTTGAGAGCTTTATGGTCTGGGGCGGTAATTGGGAGACTGGAATCGGTTTAGAAATTAAGAGCCCAAAACCAATTGCTGGAAGGGCTAAAAAAAGTCCCCCCAATGGGCCGGAGACACCTATATCGAGAAGCGCTTTCCGATTGGGGATAGGGCTTTTGCTTTTTATAATGGCCCCAAGTGTTCCGAAAGGAGGAAAAGGAAAGGGGATAAAATAGGGCAAGGAGGCCGAAACCCGATGGCGTCTACTTAACAAATAATGACCCATTTCGTGGGCCAAAAGAATTGCCATGAGGGTTATTGAGTAAACCGAACCCCCTATGAGGAAAGTTGATCCTACTGTCAAACAAAACAACAAAATATGGGGGAGAAGCTTACGCATATGAAATTATTTGGTTTTGTAACGCATCTTCTTGCGAAGCTTACGTCTCTTGTGTTTGTTGATTTTTCGTCTCCTCCATTTTAAAACAGATCCCATCCTTTCTCCCCATTCGATTTTTTCTTTAAATTGACGTATAAAACTAACCTATAAAACATAAATGGTCAAGGGAGGTAAAGATGGAAGTTCTATCCATTGAAAGGAAGAAGGGCGTTTGGTGGGTGATGTTAAACAGGCCTTCTAGGAAAAACGCTTTGAACAAAAGCTTAATCAAAGATTTATCTCAAGCCTTCGATAAAGTCCAAAAAGAGGGGGGAAAGATCGTCATATTGAAGGGAAACGGCGGGGCTTTTTCCTCGGGAGGGGACCTCAAGGAGTTTTACGAAAGTGAGGATCCGGTCTCCTGGATCTGGGACTCGGTGACCGAGTTGAATGCGCTTTTGATAAAAATAAGAAAGGCTCCTTTTATAAGTATAGCGGTAGTCGAAGGATTTGCCGTAGGGGCAGGAATGAGTCTTGCTCTTTCCTGTGATTTGGTTATTGCTTCAGAGGACGCTACCTTTAATATGGCTTATCGGCGAATAGGCTTTACTCCGGATGGAGGAGGGAGTGTGTTTTTGTCAAAAATAATTGGCGAGAAAAAATATAACGAACTTTACCTCCTTTCAAGAGATATAAGCGCTAAGGAAGCAAAGGAGATTGGGATCGTGAACTTCGTGTTTCCTCAAGACAAGCTTGAAGAGGAAGTGGAAAAACTCGTGGAAGAACTACTTTCACTTCCTCATGAAGTAATTCCCTTTTATAAATCCCTCGTTAATGCCTGGCTTTATAAGGACTTGGAGGAACAGCTTCAAAGAGAACGGGATGCCATATGTGAGGTAATAAGACAGACCGATGTGAAACAGTTGATTCAAAAGGTCTTGACAAAGAAAAGAAGTTGATACTAAAAATATAAAGACCGGTATGTTAGCCTTAAAAGGGCACCCAGCCGGAGGTGCCCTTTTTTATTTTTAAGGAGGAGGTAAGGGGCGATGAGAAAAATGTTTGTGTTTTTTCTCGTTGTTAATTGGGTAAATCTGGGCTTTTCCCAGATTTTAATAGGCGTAAGGACGGCCACCGATCACTCCCCCTTTTATGTAGCTGACAAATACGCGCTCTATGAGAAGGAAGGGCTTAAGGTGGGAGTGAGACTTGTTCCCTCTAATACGGAGATCGTTGAAGCCTTGAAGAGAAGGGATTTTCAGATGGGGGTTTTCCCTTTGCCTTCGGCTATTGCGGCTATAAGTCAAGGGGTACCCATTAAAATTGTGGCTATGACCGGAAGGGGAGGCGATGGGATTTTGGTCTTAAATGAATCGGGGGTAAAGACCGTAAAGGATTTAAAGGACAAAAGAATTGCCACCATAAAAGCTTCGATCCTTGACATAATGTTACGTTATGCGTTGGAGAAGGAAGGTTTAGTTCCCGAAAGGGATGTGAAGTTTCTTTACTTTATGAAGCTCGGTGATATGATTGGTCCCCTTAAGACCAAGCAAGTTGAGGCTTCCTCTCATACGGAACCGTTTTTAACGGAAGCGGAACTTTTGGGATGGGGTAGGATTCTCGTTTATTACCACAATTATTGGAAAGATCATCCTTGTTGTGTAGTTGTGGCTCATCAGGACTTTATAAACTCCCAACCGCAAAACCTGAAAAAAATCTTAAAAGTTCATCTGGAGAGCATCCGATACGTCAATAAGAATAAGGAGAATACAGCAAAGATCATATGTGAATATATGAAAGGCTTTGACCCTCGAATCGTATTGGAATCGCTTTCGCCTCGCCGGATGAAGGTGGATTATCAAATTGCACCTGAGGAAGTCTTAAAGATGGCGGAGCTTATGAAACGCTATGAGATGATCGAAGAAATTCCTCCCGTTGAGAAGATGTTGGATCTGAGTTTTTTGAAAGAGCTCGCTCAAAGATGAACCGAACCTTAAAAGGCCTTTTGTTGGTTTGGGTGTTTTTGGGGGTGTGGGAGTTCATTTCAAGGTCCAAGCTCATAGATCCTCTGCTTCTACCCCCTCCAAGTTCTGTCCTTTTTAGGGGGTGGGTCCTTTTCTCAAAGGGAGAGCTTTGGGGTCATATAGGGGCAAGCCTTTGGAGGGTCCTTTTGGGGTTTTTATTGGCCATAGTTTTTTCTTTGCCCTTGGGCGTATTTTTAGGGCTTTATCCGAAAGTGGCCGATTATTTTGACCCTTTATTTCAGCTTTTCAGACCGTTGGCTCCCCCGGCTTGGATTCCCTTGGCCATTTTGTGGTTTGGGATAGGTGATAGGGCAGCGATTTTCATAATCTTCGTAGGCACGGTGTTTTCCATGCTTTTAGGCATAATGGGGGCTACAAAAAGGGTCAATAAAGATCTGGTCAAAGTGGGCCTTACACTTGGGGCAGATTGGAGGGAGGCGGTTTTTTATATCGTTCTCCCTTCTATTGCGCCCTTTGTATTTACCCAATTGAGGATTGGGATTGCCCTTTCCTGGATGTGTGTGGTAGCTTCGGAAATGGTAGCGGTTCAAAGAGGTATAGGTTTTATGATGATTGAGGCAAGAAACCTCTTTCGGACCGAGGATATTCTTTTGGGTATGGGGGTTGTGGGAGGTTTGGGATATGGGATGGATTTACTCATACGTCGAATTGAAGAAAAGGCCCTCAAATGGACCAAGGGGTTGATGGTTCATGAGCTTTTTGGAAGTGATAGAAATTTATAAGAGATTTTCAAACCAAAACGGGCGCTTGGAAGTCTTAAAGGATGTTTCCTTTGAGGTAGAAAAAGGAGAATTTTTGGCCATACTTGGTCCTTCTGGATGTGGAAAAAGCACCCTTTTGAGTCTGATAGCCGGCTTCGAGAAACCAGAAAGCGGTAGAATCCTCCTTGAAGGTAGACCCGTTAACGGGTGGGGGAGGGAGAGGGTTTTGATATTCCAAGAACCTCTTCTTTTCCCTTGGCTGACGGTAAGAGGAAATATCGAGTTTGGTCTTAAGGTCCTGGGGGTTAAAAAGGAGGAAAGGAGGCGAAGGGTCAAGGAGCTTATAGAAAAGGTAAAACTTGAAGGTTTTGAGGATCGTTACCCTCATGAACTTTCAGGTGGGATGAAACAGAGGGTGGCTTTGGCCAGGGCCTTGGCAGTTGATCCCCTTCTGCTTTTAATGGATGAGCCTTTTGCTTCCGTTGATGCCATAACCCGATTTCATCTTCAACAGGAACTATTGAGGATATGGAAGGATTACCGAAAAACCATCCTTTTTGTTACTCATAGCCTTAAGGAGGCTCTGCTTTTGGCCGATCGGATTGTGATCCTGAGTAAAAGACCCGCTCAGATAAAGACAATCTTTCAAGTACCCATACCCAGACCAAGGGAAAATAAACTCCAAGAGCTTGCTCTTTGGGAATTGGAACTTTTAAAACAGCTTGAGTCTTAAAAGTTAAAGAGTCCGATAGGGCTGAGGCTGTTCTAAAAATATCTTCGCCCCTCCAGCCTCGAAGGGGCTTGACAAAAGGGGCATTTAGTTAGTAAAGCTCAAGGAAGGATGTTGGAGTTTAAAAGGGAGATCTGTAAGGCAAAACTTTTGGATGCAGCCTCTGATTTTACGGAGAAGGAAGCCTGGGTAGAACTCAGGTGGGATCCTATAACTGGAGAGAGCTCAAGGATTTTAGAGGAGCCTCCGAGTAAAGAAGCACTTTTACCTGAGGAGCTTTTTAAAGAGGGTATAAAGGCCTTTTGCCCATTTTGCCCGGAAAATTTGGAGAAGGTTACCCCCAAGTTTTTGCCATCCCTTTTCCCAGAGGGAAGACCCAAGAAAGGCAATGCAGTGGCCATACCGAATCTCAGGCCTTTTGACCGATTTTCGGCGGTCATTGTCCTTGGAGAAAAGCATTTTGTAAAGCTTGAGGAACTTGATTTTGAGACCCTGGAAAATGGCTTTCTTTTGGCCCAAGAGGTTTTAAAGAGAGCAAAGGAAGTACATTCGGATCTGAAATACCTTTACCTCAACTGGAACTTTCTCCCCGCTTCAGGTGGAAGTATCGTTCATCCCCATCTTCATGCCTTTGGAGGGGTTTACCCGAGTTGCCATTTAAAAAGGATCCAAGAAGCCTGTTTGAACTACTGGGAGACTTACGAAAGGTGCGTTTTCGAGAAACTTTTGGAGGAGGAAAAAAGAAGGGGAGAAAGGTTTTTGGGCGAGCTTAATGGGGTGAGCTTTCTTTTGGCCTTTGCTCCCAAGGGTCCTTGGGATGTTTGTTTTATGTTTCCTCATAAGGAGGATATAAGGTTTCTTTCTCATGAGGATTTTCGAGGCTTTTTGAAGGGGTTGAAGAGACTTTTTTCTTATTTTAAAGATAAGGGCGTTTATAGTTTTAACCTTGTACTTTACGGAAGTACTCCCTTACCGAAAGATAGTTTTTGGGTTTATGGAAGGCTTATTGTAAGAAGGTTTCTTAACAGTTGGGGGACAAGTGATATGAACGCTTTTCAGGCCTTACACGCAGAGGGTTTAACGGCTGTAAGACCCGAGGATGTTTGTGAGGAGATGAAAGCTTATTTTGAAAGAGAAGATGTTTAAGCTTCCTCCTCCGAATAAAAAGGGCCTTATAAGTTTTGAAGAGGCTTTAGTCAAAAGGAAAACCGTTAGATCATTTAAATCTGATCCTTTAAAACTTGAGGAACTTTCCCAATTATTGTGGTCCACCAATGGGCTTGTTGATCCCTATGGAAGAAGGGTCGTTCCTTCGGCCGGAGCCCTTTATCCTATGGAGATTTATGTGACAGTGGGAGATGGAGGGGTTGTGGGATTGGAAAAGGGGGTTTACTGGTACTTTCCTGAGGAACACGCTTTGAAACCTATCAAGTCAGAGGATGTGCGGAGGGAGATTGCGGAGGCTTCTTTGTGGCAGACTTGGATGGCCCAGGCTCCCATTATTGTGGTTATTGCTGCTGAATATGCGCGTACGACCTCCAAATACCGTGAGAGGGGGGTTCGGTACGTGTTAATGGAAATAGGGCATTCTGCGCAAAACCTCTTTCTTCAAGCGGTATGTCTTGGGCTTGGAGCGGGGATAGTAGGAGCTTTTTATGATGAGGAGGTGAAAAGGATCCTTTCCTTTCCACCGAATCACGATCCTCTGCTCCTTATGCCGGTAGGACATCCGAGATGAAGATCCTCCTTACGGGAAGACCGGGTGTCGGTAAGACCACGGTCATAAGAAAGGTCCTTGCTTCATTTAAAGGGAAAGCCGGAGGCTTTATAACAAAGGAGATAAGGGAAAAGGGAGAAAGGGTTGGTTTTTTGGTGAGTGATTTGGATGGTCATGAGGCTTTGATGGCCCATGTGGATTTTAAGGAGATGCCCAAGGTTGGACGGTATGGAGTTTTTGTTTCCAAATTTGAAAGTGTTGCCTTACCCGCTTTGTTAAAAGCTCAAAGGGAGTCGGACCTTATAGTGGTGGATGAGATAGGAAAAATGGAGATCCTTTCGTCTTCCTTCAGGGACCTTATTTTGGAAATCTTAAACTCGCCCAAGCCACTTCTTGGGACAATAAGTTTGGCTCAAGATCCATTTTTGGAAAGGATCAAGAAATCGAAAAACCTAAAAATTGTAGAGGTGACTTTGAAAAACAGAGATTCTATTCCTAATTTTATCCTCCAACAGCTTCAGAGCGAACATGGAAGTCTTTTATGAGCCCATTTTGGAAAGTTTCCCTTGGGGAAAGGAGACAATAGAGAGATTTTCCACCTTCAATCCCCTTCCCAAGGAAAAAGAAGAGCTTGAAAGGGAGATCTTCCTTCAAGCCGATGATCCCATCAAAAGGGGCAAAGAGGTCCTTTATCTCAGGTTTTACAAAGGGCAATTTTTCAAGAGATGTCCTGGAACAAAGGGGTATATATGCTGTGGTTATTGGGTGGGTAACATCTTAGAGGGTTGTCCTTTCGATTGTACTTATTGCGTGCTTCAGGCTTACCTTAACACTCCCTTTATGGTTTTAAACCTACCTTGGTCCAAATTCTTCGAGGAGGTAACAGAGAAGATCGATACCCAATGGGTTTTAAGGCTTGGCACAGGTGAACTCTCCGATAGTTTAGCCCTTGAGCCCTTTTTGGGATTCGTCGAGGAGGCCCTTTCCTTTTTCGAGGGTTTTGAAAAAGGGGTGCTGGAACTCAAGACGAAAAGTTCAAACGTGGATGTGCTTTTGAAGTTCCGGGGAAAGAAAAGGAGCGTTATCGCTTGGTCACTTGCTCCGAGGATAATTCAGAAGGAACAGGAACTCGGAACATCTCCTATTGAGGAAAGGATCCGCGCAGCCAGACTTTGTCAAGAAGCGGGGTACCCGGTGGCTTTTCACTTTGATCCCATCATCCTCTATCCTGGATGGGAGAAGGATTACCAGAAACTAATCGAAGAACTTTTTCGAACAATTGATCCCAAGGGAGTCATATGGATAAGCCTTGGTACCTTTAGGTTACCGAGGCCCTTGTCGGGGATTATAAGGAAGCGGTTCCCTCAGAATTGGATATTGACCGGTGAGCTTTTGCCAGCTGAGGATGGAAAGCTGAGGTACTTGAAACCTTTGAGAGTTAAGGTTTATAAAAAAATGCTTTCTTGGCTAAAGGAATACCCGATGAGGGGTTTCATTTACTTATGTATGGAAAGAGAGGACGTTTGGAGGGCCGTTTTTGGAATGAGTCCTAAAGACACTCAAGGGCTTAAAGAACTTCTCGAGACTCATACACAGGAGTTTTTGCGGAAATGGTGAAGGCAGTGGGTCTTATCTCCGGTGGTTTGGACAGTATGTTGGCGGTTAAGCTTTTACAGCAGCAGGGGATTGAGGTTATAGGCGTTGCCTTTAGAAGCCCCTTTTTCGATGTGAGAAGGGCAAAGGAAGCCGCCTCCAGATTGGGGATTCCTCTTAAGGTCGTAGATATAACAGAGGATCTTATACCCATAATAAAGGCTCCCAAACACGGTCGCGGTTCTGGGATGAATCCTTGTATCGATTGCCATATATTGATGGTGAAAAAGGCAGGTGAAGTGATGAGGGAGGTAGGAGCCCAGTTCGTTTTCACGGGAGAGGTATTAGGACAGAGGCCATTTTCCCAGACCAAAAGGGCCATGAGAACTGTAGAGGAAGAATCGGGGATAGTGGGCTTATTGTTGAGGCCTTTAAGCGCAAAAAGGCTTCCCCCCACAATTCCTGAGAAAGAAGGATGGGTGAAAAGGGAAGGCCTTTTGGGGTTATGGGGAAGAGGAAGAAGAGAGCAGATGGAACTCGCCCAAAGATTTGGCATTAATGAAGTTCCTCAACCTGCAGGTGGTTGTCTTCTAACTGATCCTGCCTTTTCCCGAAGGCTTAAGGACCTTTTGGATCATAAGGAAGTCCTCGAAAAAAGGGATTTGGAACTCCTTAAGATAGGTAGACATTTTCGGATCTCTCCGGTCACCAAACTCATAGTGGGGAGAAAAGAAGGGGAGAACGCGAAACTGCGGGAGCTCTCGACCAAGGAAGACCTTTTACTGGAACTTCAAAACTTCGGTACTCCTATTGGCTTAATACCTTCGGGAGGACGTGAGATCGATTTGCCCTTGGCTTGTAGGATTTATTTGAGATACGCTCGCGTTCCTTCAGGGCATCTTTCGAAGGTGAAATTTTTCGGTAAATGGGAAGGAGCCTTAGAGACATTCCCGCTTTCGCCGGAAGAATGTGAAAAATATTTGATTTAACGTCCGAAGTTTCCTTTTATACAAGAAGTTGGTAAAATTTTTACATGACAAGGGAAATCTGTTTTATCCTATCTTTAATTTTAGTTGGAGGAGGTTTTTTAAGTTGTAAAACTATCTCGTTAAAAGCAAAGGATCCTTACACAAAAGAGGAAAAGAGGCTTTTTTCTGATAAAGACCTTTATTTCATAGATGGCCGTTATTATCTAAAAGTTCGAGAGAAGGAGAGCGGTGAAGAAAGGTTTTTAGAGATAAGGGATTATTTCAAAAATCCCGAAAGGTGGGAGATCGTAAAATTTGAAGAAGGGAGGAAAAAGGAAAGTAAAGCCGTAGAATCCATAGCAAAAGAGACAGAACGGATTGAGAAGCCCCTTTTATCATTTCTCCCCAAAGCACCCTTTTATTTGAAAAAGAAAGTTTTGATCATGCCTTTTGAAGTTGTAAAGGAGTCCTTTATTTATCAAAGGCCTTTTGTGGAGGAGTTATTCGTAAGGGTTTTCGATCAAAAGGCCTTAAGGGTCCTTCCAGTTTTTTATAAGGGCGAATGGGATAGCGAAAACTTTCCCGAAGCTTCTCAAGTCGTAAAGCTCGGTGATAATTACGGAACTCAGGCTTTAATTTGGGTGAGGCTTTACGGTCCTTTTCGGTCCTCGGAGAGCTTCTTCGCGCTTTTAGAGTTTAAACTTTATGAGACCTTAGAGGGGAAGGCGATCTTTGAGGGGCTTTTACAAAAAAAGGCCCAAAGCCCCGAAGAAGCGCTTTTAGGGCTTTTCGGGGATCTTGTAGCTAAGACGGAGGAAGTGGTCTCGTCCTGGGGTTGGTTTATAAGAGTGATAAAAGTTCAGGATGAGAAGGCCTTGATCTTGGCTGGTGAAAGAAGCGGATTGAGGAAAGGGGATATTTTTGAGGTTAAGGAGCAGTTGCAGAAAGAGGGATTTAAAGTTAGGGTTTCCGAACTTTTAGGAGAGGACATGGCCAAGCTTGAGCCAGTAGAGGAAAGACCATTGAGGCCTTATGCCTTAGTAGTTTTTACGGGGCAAATGGAGTGAGGTGTAAGATGTTCGAAAAAGGCGATTACGTTGTTTATCCAGGGCATGGGGTAAGCGTAATAGAAGATATAAGGAACATTCAAGTAAATGGAAAGGAACAGAAGGTCTATGTGCTTCGCCCTTTAAAATGGGAGACCACGGTAATTATACCCGTAGAAAGCCTGAAGGCTTTGGGAATAAGGGAGGTTATAAAGCCGTGGGAAGCCGATCAGGTTTTGGAACTTCTTTCTCAACCTGAGGAATGCCAAAGCGATTTGACTCAACCCTGGAACCAGCGTTTCCGTCAATATAATGAAAAGCTAAACAGCGGTTCCATATTTGAGGTGGCTAGGGTATTGAAGGAACTTTCTCTAATTAAGCAATATAAGAAGCTCTCTTTCGGAGAGAAGAAGATAATGGAGACCGCCCTTAATTTATTGAGCCAAGAGTTAGCCATTGCCAAAAGTGCCCAGGAAGAGGAGATAAAGAAGGAGATCCAAAAAAGGCTTTCTTGAGTGCTTTAGGATTTATTCCTTAAATAAAAATAAATTGGGGAGGGAAAAATGAGGGGAATTTTTTATGTTTTTTTATTCGTCCTTTCGGCCCTCATAGGACTTTTTGTGGGCTCGTTTTCGTCCTTAGGATGGCTCTTTGGATCTTTTTTAGGAATTGGGTTTGGAGCCTTGGGGGTTGGCTTGGGGCATTTGCTCTCTAAAATGAGTCTTCCATCCCTTCTCGGGGGTATAGGGGGGGTGTTGAGTTTCTGGGTGCTTGCAAAGGCGTTTGAGGGACTATGTCCCGATTGGATACGGTTTTTTTTACACCTTACGCTTTTAGTAATGGGAGCGATTGTGGGAACTAGAAAGGGTCCTGAGTTTAAGGCGTTTTTCAAAAAGGGTGAGGTGTTGGCTACACCAAAAATCCTGGATACAAGTGCCATCATAGATGGGAGGATTGCCGATATATGCGAGACTGGCTTTATCGAAGGATCTTTGTTGATTCCCCAATTCGTGCTCAAGGAGATTCAGTATATAGCTGATCTTCCTGATCCGGTGAGAAGATCAAGGGGGAGAAGGGGGCTTGACATATTGTCACGCTTACAAAAGCATTCGAAGGCCCCCGTGAGGATAATCGAGGAGGATTACCCTGAGATAAAGGAGGTTGACCTTAAACTTATAGAACTGGCAAGGCGTAAGGGAGGCAAAATAATAACCAACGACTATAACCTCAACAAAATAGCCAAGCTTCACGGTATTGACGTTTTGAACGTAAACGAGCTTTCACAGGCCTTAAGGCCAGTAGTATTGCCGGGTGAGAGTTTAAGGATCCAGGTGCTTAAAGAAGGGAAGGAACCGGAACAGGGTGTAGGTTACTTAGAAGATGGGACCATGGTGGTAGTGGAGGATGGGAAGAAGCTGATAGGCCAAGAGGTGGAGATAACGGTCACAAGTGTCCTTCAGACGCCTTCGGGGAGGATCATATTTGGAAGGGAAAAGGGTTAAAATAGGCCTTGGTTGGGATCAACATCCATTTCAAGAAGGGCGGAGTCTTGTACTGGGGGGAGTTGAGATACCTTATGAAAAAGGGCTTTTTGGACATTCGGATGCTGATGTAGTGGTGCATGCCCTTTGTGATGCACTTCTTGGCGGGGCAAATTTGCCCGACTTGGGGACGCTTTTCCCTCCGGAAGATGATCGTTTTCGGGGAGTCTCGAGCCTGAGGTTGCTTGAGGAAGTTATGAAGAAGGTGAAGGAAAAGGGGTTTGTTTTGGGGAATGTGGATATCGTGATAATAGCTCAGAGCCCAAAGCTTTCTCCCTTCATCGAAAGGATGAAAGAAGTGCTTTCGGAAAAGCTCGGTATTTCAAAGGAAGAGATTTCCATCAAGGCCAAATCCCCTGAGGGACTCGGTGCTATTGGAAGAGGCGAAGGAATAGAGGCTTTGGCAGTTGCCCTGTTATATGAGACATGAGGACGCGTTTTGCTCCAAGTCCAACCGGAGAACTTCACGTGGGCAACGCCCGAGTGGCCCTTTTCAATTGGCTTCTCTCAAAAAAGACAGGCGGCGAGTTTTTAGTGAGGATCGAGGACACGGACCCCGAAAGGTCTTCTCCGGAATTCGAGGCTTCTATCCTGGAAGATCTGAGGTGGTTTTTAAACTTTGGTGGAGAAGTGGTGAGGCAGTCCGAGCGTTTGAGCATTTACCAGGAGTATGCCTTCAGGTTGCTCGAAGAGGGAAAGGCCTATTTTTGCTTCTGTACTGAGGAAGAGCTTGAAGCGTTGAGGAAAAAGAGGCTTTCCCAAGGTCTTCCTCCAAGGTATGACAGAAGGTGTCTAAGATTAAGTCAAAAGGAGATAGAAGAATTAAAGGCCTCAGGCCGAAGACCTACCGTGAGATTTAAAGCCGAAGGAGACGTGTACTTCGAGGATATGGTATTTGGTCCCCGACACATAAAGGAGGATGACCTTGGCGATTTCATCATATTGAGGAAGGACCTTTGGCCCACTTATAACTTTGCCTGCGTGATTGACGATCATCTGATGGGAATAACTCATGTAATACGAGGAGAAGACCACTTGACCAATACTGCCCGCCAGATCCTCCTTTATAAGGCCTTAGGATGGATTCCTCCTCAATTTGCACACCTTCCCCTTTTGCTCGGCTCCGATAGGAAGGTGCTCTCTAAAAGGCACGGTGCCACTTCCCTTAGGGAACTTCGACAAATGGGTATTTTACCCCAGGCACTTGCCAACTACCTTCTTCACCTGGGCGGAGGAATAGGGGAGGAGATCCTGGACTTTGATGGAATGATAAAGGTCTTTGAGATAACCAAAATAGAAAGAAGCCAGCCTGTTTTCGACTTTAAGAAGTTACTTTGGTTTAACCGCGAACATCTAAAAAGAGCTGAAGCCTCAAGTCTTATAGCTTTAGACCCGGAGCTTGACCAAAAGGGCGTTAAACTCTTCAAGGATGAGGTTAATGCGCTCTCCGAGCTTAAGGAGTTAATCCGCCTTTTGAAGGAGGAGCCCAATTTGGAGGGGATAAGGGATGAAGTTAACCGAACGGTTCTTCAAACGGCTCTTGAGGAGCTTGAGGGAGGAAAGGAGAATTGGATCAAAAGGGTTGTTGAGAGAAGTTCCTCGAGCCCCAAGGAGGTCTTTTTGAGCTTAAGGCTGTCACTCACCGGGAAAAAGCAAGGTCCCTCTTTGGAGAAGGTGGTCTTATATTTGGATGAGGAGACTATTAGAAGAAGGTTAGAAAGAGCCCTCGCTTTAGGAGGATGATAAATGGAGATCAATTTTTATAACACCCTAACTAAAAGAAAAGAGGCCTTTCTGCCTCTTGAAGTATCTCGAGTGAAGATGTACGTTTGTGGGGTTACGGTCTATGACCTCCTTCACATAGGTCACGCCAGAAGCCTGGTGGTCTTTGATGTGCTTTATCGATATCTCAAATATCGGGGATACGAGGTCATTTACGTGAGGAACTTTACCGACATAGACGACAAGATCATAGCCCGCGCTAAGGAAGAGGGCGTTGATTTCACCACAATTGCCAAAAGGTACATCAATGAGTTTTACGTTGATACTGAAGCTTTAGGCCTTGAAAAACCCACCTTTGAACCCAAAGCCACCGACCACATTTCGGAGATGATCGAGGCCGTTAAGAGACTCCTCGAGAAGGGCTATGCCTATGTGGTCGATGGTGACGTTTATTTTTCGGTGGAAAAATTCCCCTCCTATGGGAAGCTTTCGGGAAGAAGCCTGGAGGGGATGCTTGCGGGCGCTCGAGTTGAACCTGATCCCAAGAAGCGAAACCCCCTCGATTTTGCCCTTTGGAAGGCCTCAAAACCCGATGAACCTCATTGGGACTCGCCTTGGGGGAAGGGAAGACCGGGTTGGCACCTTGAGTGTTCTGTGATGAGTCAGAAGTACTTGGGTGAAACCCTCGATATTCACGGTGGAGGAGAAGATCTGATATTTCCTCATCACGAAAACGAGATAGCCCAATCCGAGGCGTTAACGGGGAAGCCCTTCGTTAGGTTTTGGCTTCACAACGCGTTTGTGAAAATAGAAGGGGAAAAAATGTCAAAATCCTTGGGAAATGTGATCCTGTTGAGGGAAATCCTCAACTTGTATCACCCCGAGGCCTTGAGGCTTTTCCTTTTGGGCAAACATTACCGGACCCCTATTGATTACTCCCCCCAGGGTATAAAGGAGACCCAAAAGGCCCTTGAGAGGCTTTATGGGATGATCCAAAGGGCCAAAATGGCTGAAGGCCTTAAAGAAGAGGGCTTAGATAAAGTCAAAGAGCTCGCCTTGAGCTTGAAGGAGAGATTTGAGGAGGCTCTAAGTGATGACCTTAATACGGCAAGGGCTTTGGGGGCGCTTTTTGAGCTTTTAAGGGAGGTTAACAAAATTCAAGGCCCCCTTCCAAAGGGAATAGGCGAAAAGATTCTTGAGGGGCTTGAAGTTTATCAAAGGGTCCTTGGCATATTAAAAGAAGATCCGGAGAAGTTTTTCGATAAAAAAAGACGGAAAAAGCTCCAAGAAATAGGCTTTTCCCTTGAGAATTTAGAAGAGCTTATAAAAAAAAGAGAAGAGGCACGTAAGAAAAAGGATTGGGAAACGGCCGACAACATTCGCACTTTTCTTTCTTCTTACGGCATAAGGCTTATGGATACACCTCAAGGGACTAAGTGGGATGTGGATGACTGAGTTTAAATTGGTCTCCGAATTTGAGCCCAAAGGCGATCAGCCCAAAGCGATTGAAGCGCTTTCCCGGTGGATTGAGGAAGGCATAAGGCATATAGTCCTTTTAGGGGTTACGGGTTCAGGCAAGACCTTTACGATGGCCAATGTCATTGCCAGACTCAATCGACCTGCCCTCATCATTTCCCATAATAAGGCCTTAGCAGCTCAGCTTTATGGGGAGTTCAAGCAACTTTTCCCCTACAATGCGGTTGAGTTTTTCATAAGTTATTACGATTACTATCAACCCGAAGCCTACGTTCCCGAAACAGATACCTACATAGAGAAGGACGCCTTGATAAACGAGCAGATAGACAAGCTGAGGCATTCAGCTACCAGGTCCCTTTTGGAAAGAAGGGATGTGATCATTGTGGCAAGTGTCTCCTGTATCTATGGTTTGGGATCGCCGGAAGATTATGCCTCTATGAAACTCCCCTTAAAAAAGGGAATGAAGATAAGGCGATCGGATCTTCTCTCCTATTTGGTGGAGATCCTTTATCAAAGAAACGATCATGACTTTTATAGGGGTAGTTTCCGAGTGAGGGGAGATATTGTTGAGGTCTTCCCGGCCCATGAGGAAGAAAGGGCTTTGAGGATCGAACTTTGGGGCGATGAAGTTATGAGCTTAAAGGAATTTGATCCCTTGACCGGGAAGGTGATAAGAGAACTAGAATCTTATACCATTTATCCCGCCAGTCACTATGTTACCCCTCGGGAAAGGCTTCTTTTGGCCATTGAAGGGATAAAGGAGGAGTTAAGAGAAAGGGTGAGAGAATTGAAGGAACAGGGGAAGCTTTTGGAAGCCCAGAGGCTCGAACAGAGGACGCTCTTTGACATTGAGATGTTATTAGAAGTCGGCTACTGTAAGGGGATCGAGAACTACTCGAGACATTTAACAGGGAGACTCCCTGGCGAGCCTCCTCCGACCCTTTTGGATTACCTTCATCCCGATACGATAATATTCATCGATGAGTCCCATGTGACCATTCCCCAGCTTCAAGGCATGTACCATGCCGATAGATCCCGAAAGGAGACTCTGGTGGAATACGGTTTCAGGCTCCCTTCGGCTTTGGATAATCGACCCTTGAAGTTCGAGGAGTTTGAAGAAAGGGTAAAACAGGTGGTTTACGTCTCCGCCACCCCAGGGGATTATGAGCTCCAGAAGGCTGGTCCTTATGTGGTGGAACAGATCATAAGGCCCACAGGGCTTATGGATCCAGAGGTGGAGGTAAGGCCTGCCAAAAACCAAGTTGAAGATCTTTATTGGGAAATAAAAAAAAGGGCCGAAAGGAACGAGAGGGTTCTTGTCACCACCTTGACCAAAAGAATGGCTGAGGATCTCACCGATTATTATCGAGAAAGGGGGCTTAGGGTAAGGTATATGCATTCGGAAATTGACACGTTGGAAAGGGTGGAGATCCTTCGGGATTTAAGGCTTGGGAAGTTCGATTGTCTAATAGGGATAAACCTTTTGAGGGAAGGCCTTGATCTTCCGGAAGTAAGCCTTGTGGCCATTCTTGATGCCGACAGAGAGGGTTTTCTGCGGTCCGAACGCGCCCTGATTCAGACTTTTGGACGAACCGCTCGTAATGTGAACGGAAAAGTAATCCTTTATGCTGACACTATCACCCGCTCCATGGCCAAAGCCATAGAAGAGACCCGAAGAAGACGGAGGATTCAAGAGGAATATAACAGGCTTCACGGTATAACTCCGGAGACCATTAAGAAGGCCATAACGGATATCCTGAGTTCCATCTACGAGGCCGATTATCCTAAAATACCGGATTTGAGAGAAGAAGAGATCGAGCTTTATGATCCGCACTTGATCGAGAAGGAAATAGAGAGGCTTAAGACTTTGATGAAAGAAGCGGCCTCACGGCTTGAGTTTGAAAAGGCGGCTATATTTAGAGACAAAATAAAGGCCCTTGAGAGAAGGCTTATTGAACTTGGTTTCCCCGAAGTAGAAACTAATAGGGGAAAAAGGAAGAAGAGGAGAAGATGAACCACATCCTATTCGAAAAAAATACCCTCTTTATCCTTGATCAGAGGCTTTTACCTTGGGAAGAGAAATATGTAGAGTGTAAAAGCGCCGAGGATGTGGCCTGGGCCATAAAGGAAATGGTCATTAGAGGGGCTCCGGCCATAGGGATCGTGGCAGCCTTTGGGGTGGTGCTTCAGGCGAAAAGGAATCCCTCTCGGGCCAAAGAGGAGGCCTTAAGGGCTATAGAATTGCTGAAAAAAACGAGACCAACCGCAAAAAATCTTTTCTGGGCCTTGGAAAGAATGAGAGCGATCCTTCAATCCAAAACTACGGATTTGATCTCGGATCTTGAAAGGGAGGCCTTCACCATCTGGAGGGAAGACCTTGAGGTCAATAAGGCCATCGCCACAAATGGAGCGAAACTCTTGGGGCCTTCAAGCAGGGTCCTCACTCATTGTAATGCTGGAGGGCTTGCCACTGGAGGCTATGGTACAGCCCTTGGGATCATAAAAAGGGCCTTCGAAGAGGGAAAGATCCTTCGAGTTTACGCCACCGAGACAAGGCCTTGGCTTCAAGGGGCAAGGCTTACGGCCTGGGAGTTAAAGAGGGAGGGAATCCCGGTAACTTTGGTGGTGGATTCGGCGGTGGGTTATCTGATGAGTAAGGGCTTAGTGGATGCGGTCATTGTCGGAGCCGATAGGGTCACATCCAAGGGGGATGTGGTCAACAAAATCGGAACCTATACCATTGCGGTTCTTGCTCATCGACATGACGTTCCCTTTTATGTGGCAGCTCCCCTTTCAACCTTTGACATGGAGCTTCTAAAAGGAGAGGAGGTTTTGATCGAAGAAAGAGATGAAAGGGAGGTGCTTGATATTTCCGGAAAAAGGATAGCGCCAGAAGGGGTTAATGCCCTTAATCCGTCTTTTGATATTACTCCTGCGGAGATAATAAAAGCCATCATTACCGAAAAGGGGGTTCTATGGCCGCCACTTTAATTGTCTTAATCACCGACTTCGGATGGAGAGATGGATATGTAGGAGCAGTAAAAGGGGTCATTTTGAGCCTTAACCCTGAGGCCAAGATATTAGATGTGGCCCATGAGATTCCTTCCCATGATATTTTGGCTGGAGCTCTGGTTTTGGAAGGGGTATTTGATTACTTCCCTCCAAAAACGGTCTTTTTGACGGTTGTGGATCCTGGAGTTGGGGGTAAAAGAAGAGGAATTGTGGTTGAAGTCGAAGGAAAATATTTGGTTGGTCCTGACAATGGGCTTTTTACCTTTGTTTTAAAAAGGAGAAACTTTAAGGCCTATGAGATAAGAAACAGAGAGTACCTGTTGCCCGAAATAAGCGCCACCTTTCATGGAAGGGACGTTTTTGCGCCAGTTGCAGCCCATCTTTCCTTAGGCATTAAGCCCGAGCAGTTTGGGCCAATGGTTGAAAGTACGGAATTGGCCCTTTTACCTTTTATGGAGCCGATCCAGACGCCGGAGGGTATCCAAGGGGAGGTCATTTATGTGGATCGTTTTGGAAACCTGATAACCAACCTTAAGCCCCTGGATTTACCCCAAGGTTCTTTTATAATCGAGGTAGAGGGGGAGATTATAAGAGAGATCAAGAGCACTTACGAGGAGGGTGAATTCGGAGAGGTGATAGCCCTGTGGGGGAGTCATGGAAGGCTTGAACTTGCCACAAAAAGGGGGTCTTTGGCTGTTGAAAAAGGATGGGGGGTAGGAACGAAGGTAAAAATAAGAAAGCCTTAAAGGGGTTTTCCTTGTGGCATCTTCTAGGGATATGGGCAGTTATTGTTCTTTCCACCATAATGTTAAGTCTTTTGTCTTTTCTGAGCTTTCCTTTTCGAAAAAAAGGGGATCTGATCCATCTTTATGCCAGGTTATGGGCTAAAAGCATCCTTTGGGCTTCTGGGGTCAAGGTAGAGGTAAAGGGGGTTGAAAACCTTCCTCAGGGGCCTGTCATTTTCATGAGCAACCATCAAAGTGCTTACGATATATTCGTGCTCTTAGCCCATTTGCCCGTTCAATTTAGATGGTTTGCCAAAAAGAGCCTCTTCCAGATTCCATTTATGGGATGGGCAATGGGCCTTGCGGGGTATATCCCTGTTGAAAGGGATCAAAGGAGCGGGACTTTGAGATCTTTCAAAGAGGCCTTCAAAAGGCTCCAAGAAGGGAAGTCCCTTCTCATTTTTCCCGAAGGTACGAGATCCCAAGACGGGACCCTTAAGCCCTTTAAAAAAGGAGGGTTCCTTTTAGCCTTGAAAACTTGTCTGCCTATTGTTCCAATCTCCATAAAGGGAACCTATGAGATAATGCCGGGTCGAAGCCTGGTACCTCGTCGTTCAAGCGAAGTCAAACTCATCATAAAGCCCCCTGTTTATCCCGAAAATTCGAACCTCGAGGCCCTTTTGCTCAAGGTCCGTCAACAAATAAGCCAAGGGCTTGAGGAGGCTCAACTTTGATCAAGGTGATTCCCTTAGGGGGGATAGGAGAGATAGGACTCAATATGATGGTTTTTGAAGACGACCGATCGGCCTTTGTAGTCGATGCAGGGCTTATGTTCCCCGAGGCTTACGGGTTTGGTGTGGACCTTATCATCCCCGATATCTCCTACTTGAATCTTATAAAAAACAAACTTAAGGCCATCATCTTCACCCATGGCCATGAGGATCATATAGGGGCCTATCCATTTTTGGTCGATCAGTTAGGGGAAATACCGGTCTACGGAACCGGCTTTACTCTGGGGCTTTTAGAAGAAAAATTAAAGGAGTTAAAGGGGAGCGCTTTAAGAGAATTTTACGTTATAAAGCCGGGCGATGAGCTTTCTATAGATTCATTTAAGATAGAGTTTATAAGGGTCTGCCATAGCATTCCCGATTGTGTGGCTTTAGCCATTCGAAATGAGGAGGGGATTATTATACATTCAAGCGATTTGAAGATCGAGTTTACCGCTCCCTTGAATGAGAGGACTTCCTTAAATAGGTTTTCACAGCTTGCTAGTGAAGGAGTTAAACTTTTGATACTTGATGCTACCAATGCCGACAGAGAGGGATGGAGTCTTTCGGAGAAGGAAGTTTCCGATAACCTGGAAAACCTGATAAGGTCGAGGGAAGGAAGGGTCATAATAGCCCTTTTTGCCTCCAATATAAGGCGTATAGGGGAATTATTTCGCATAGCTGAAAGAACCGGTCGCTATGTGGCCCTTGTGGGGAAGAGTTTGTTAGAAAATACTAAACTTGCCTCCGAGTTCGAATATCTTAAACTGCCGGACAACCTAATAAAAATAGAAGATATAGAGAAGATAGAACCTTCTAAACTTTTAATCATAACCACTGGAAGTCAAGCCGAACCCATGTCTTCCTTGAGTTTAATGGCAAGCGGTAATCACAAGCATATAACCGTTAAACCTGGGGATACCATCATTTTATCCTCTCGATTTATCACGGGCAGGGAGAGGTCTATAACTCACATGATCAATAATCTATCACGGCTTGGAGCCGAGGTATTTTATGCGGATGTTTTACCGGTACATGCCTCTGGACATGCCCATGTGAAGGAATTGGAGTTACTTTTAAGTCTCATTAACCCCCAGTACCTTCTACCGGTTCACGGAGAGTTCAGACACCTTTGTGCCCTTAAAAGGATTGCTCAGAATATGGGGCTCCCAGAGGAAAGGATTATTATCGTGGAAAACGGTGAGCCCATTATTATGGAAGAGGGTAACGTTAAGATTGGCCCTAGAGTAAGTGCCGGTAGGGTGTTTGTGGACGGCAAGGGCATAGGAGATGTGGAAGAGGTTGTATTGAGGGATCGACGTCATTTGTCGGAAGACGGTATTTTGGTATGCGTTATGGTGATTGATGAACAAACTGGAGAGATAGTCTCCGGTCCCGAGCTAATCACAAAGGGCGTGTTTTTCGAGGAAAAATCAGGGGATCTTTTGAAGCAGGCGAAAGAGAAGATAATGGATAGGTGGAGTCAATTAATCCCTCAAGCCCCTTTGGAAAATGTGGAGCTGGAAGAGGAGGTCAAGAAGCTTCTTAAAGGATTTCTAAAGAAGGAGATAGGAAGGTTTCCCGTTATTATACCCGTGATAATTAGGATGTGAGGATGAACCGTCTATTGAAGGACATAACGGGTTTATTTTTGTTATTCTGGGCCACATTTTTGTTTTTGTCCCTTATCTCCTATAACCCCGCGGACCCTTCGTTCAGCCATTATACCCTAACGATTCCCTCGAAAATTAATAATTTAGGCGGGATCTTAGGAGCTATCCTTTCGGACTTGCTAATTCAAACCTTTGGCCTTATAAGTTACGCTTTGGTCATACTCTTTGGCCTTTTGGGGGTATGTTTTTTAAAGAGGATAAAGGCCATAGATTCTCAAAGATCTTTTGGCCTCTTTTTGGTCCTAGTAAGCATTACCCTACTATTTGGGCTTTTGGGAATCGGTGGATTGGTGGGAGATCGAGTCTTGAGTTTTTTGGTGAAATACCTAAACTACCCGGGTTCCTGGCTTCTTTGTACATTTTTGCTCTCGGTAACCCTTCTTTTTATCAGTGGCATTAGTGTTTCCGATCTCTCCAATTTTTTTCTCAAGATCAAAGGGTTAACCAAAATTAGCATTTTAAAAAAGGCACGAGAAAAGAGGGACTTCAAAAGGGTAAAAAGCGAAGAGCTTCCCATCATCGTTAAACCTCCTTCTAAGGAAGTCTACGCCTTAGAGTATTCACAGGAGGAGGTGAAAAAAGAGGAGGGGAAGAAGATCGGAGCTTGGGTGCTCCCGCCGTTGGATCTTTTAAATGGGGGTAAAAGGGAAAAGGTCAATTTAAGCGAGCAGGAACTCTGGGCCACCGCTCAAAGGCTTGAGAACAAGCTTAGGGATTTTGGAGTAGAAGGTAAGGTGGTTCAAGTCAGACCTGGGCCGGTGGTGACCGTGTACGAGTTTGAGCCGGCTCCAGGAGTAAAGATCTCTCGCGTGGTGAATCTGGAGGATGACCTTGCCTTGGCCTTAAGTGCTTACAGCGTGAGGATCGAGGCCCCAATCCCGGGAAGGTCAGTAATAGGGATAGAGGTGTCAAATCGGGTAAGGGAAAGTGTTTATCTTAAAGATGTGTTGGGATCTGAAGCCTTTAGATCTTCTCCTTCCAAATTGACCCTTGCCCTCGGAAAGGACATAGAGGGAAGGCCCTTTGTAATCGACCTTACGAAGATGCCTCATCTTTTGGTGGCTGGTTCTACAGGCTCAGGTAAAAGCGTTTCTATGAACTGCATGATCCTTTCGATCCTTTATAGGGCCACTCCGGATGAGGTGAAATTCCTTCTGATAGATCCCAAGATGCTCGAGCTGACCCTTTATGAGGAGATACCTCATCTGCTTCTGCCTGTGGTGACCGATCCAAAAGAAGCCGCTTCCGCTTTAAGATGGGTTGTCCGAGAGATGGAGAACCGTTATGCCCTAATGGCCTCGAAGGGTACCAAACACATTGAGCGTTATAACCAAAAGGCCATTGAGGAGGGGGAGAGGCCTTTGCCTTACATAGTGGTGATGATCGATGAGCTTGCTGATCTTATGATCACCTCAAGACGAGAGGTGGAGGAATCCATCATAAGGCTTGCTCAGATGGCAAGGGCTTCGGGGATCCATTTGGTTTTAGCCACCCAAAGGCCTTCGGTAGACGTAATAACGGGCATTATCAAAGCCAATTTCCCCGCGCGTATATCCTTTCAGGTCTCAAGCAAAGTGGATTCGAGGACAATTCTTGATACCACGGGGGCCGAACATCTTTTGGGTCAAGGGGATATGTTGTTTTTGCCACCGGGTAGTTCTCGTTTAAAGAGAGCCCATGGAGCTTATGCCAGTGAAGAAGAGATCAAACGGGTAGTCGAGTTTTGGAAGTACCAGGGGAGACCCCAATACAATTTGGACATTTTAAAGGAAGAAATGAAGGGTCCCGGAGAGGAGTATCCCGAGTATGATGATCCCAAATACGAGGAAGCGGTGAATTACGTGATACAGACCGGACAAGCTTCCGTTTCAGCGCTTCAGAGGCGTTTTAAGATCGGATACAATAGAGCAGCTCGATTGATAGAACGAATGGAAAAGGAAGGTATCGTCGGGCCTTCGGATGGGGTGAGGCCGAGGGAGGTACTTGTTAAGTCATGGAAGAGGCAAAAAGACCTGTAAATCCCATCGTTAAGCTTCTGGAACCGGAGCTTAAGGAACTTATAGCTCAGAAGAATTTTCGTGCCTTGAAGGATGCTATTTCCGAATGGTTACCTCAAGATATTGCGGATCTCATAAGAAGCTTAAGCCCCGAAGAAGGGGTAATTCTTTTTAGGCTTTTGCCGAAGAAGCTTCAATCGGAGGTTTTTTCGGAGTTTGATCCCGATACCCAAGAATATATACTGCGGAATTTGACAAACGAGCAGATTAAAGCCGTCCTTTCCGAGATGGATCCCGACGATCGAACGGAACTTTTTGAAGAATTACCTCCGAGCTTAACCAAGACCCTTCTTAACCTCCTCTCCCCCGAAGACCGAAGGGAAACCCTGGAACTTTTGGGGTATCCCAAGGGAAGTGTTGGTCGATTGATGACGCCCGATTATGTGACGATAAGGCCAGATATGAAGGTTTACGAAGCCTTAGAACACGTGAGGAAAACCGGAATAGATGCAGAAACAATAGATGTGCTCTACGTAGTGGATAAGGATGGAAGACTTCTGGATGACCTTCCCTTGAGGAAGTTAATCCTTGCTGATTGGGATGCCACAATAGAGTCCCTTATGGATTATAAGGTCATATCCATTAATGCTACTGAAGATCAAGAGGAGGCGGTTAAGATTTTTCAAAAGTACGATCTTGTGGCCCTTCCGGTTACGGATTCAGAGGGATATCTGTTGGGCATAGTAACTGTTGATGACATATTGGACGTTTTGACCGAGGAACAGACCGAGGATTTCACCAAATTCATCGCCATTGAAGCTAAACCGATCGGCTTGGAGATCATAACCCATCTGAAGGAGATCCCGTTTCGAAAACTTTATCGAAGCCGGGTGGTTTGGTTGGCAGCCCTTTTGATAATGGACCTTTTTACCGGAGGCATCATCCAACACTTCGAAGAAACGATCGCCAAATACGTGGTTCTTGTTACCTTTTTGCCCGTTTTAGTAGACACGGCTGGTAATGCCGGATCCCAAGCGGCTACCCTCGTCATAAGGGCCATGGCGGTTGGGACAGTCCAGATGCGGGACTGGTTTCTCCTGGTAGGAAGGGAACTACTTGTGGCCGGGGCTTTAGGGCTGACTATGGGGTTGGGGATTTCGGTAATGGGGATCGTAAGAGGGGGATTTCAAGTGGCCCTGGTGGTGGTCATCGCCATGATCCTTAACGTGATTGTAGGAAGTATAATAGGGGTGGTTTTGCCTTTCTTATTCTCGAGATTTCGGGTTGATCCGGCGGCAGCTTCAGTGCCCTTAATAACCACCTTAGCGGATATCGTAGGTACCGCCATCTATTTGGGGTTGGCTTACTGGATGCTCAGCTAATTATGGGAACGACCTATGGCCTAATTATAAGGGATTTTGAGAGAGGCGAATCGGATGTTATACTTGAGGTCTTCACCCTTAAATGGGGAAGAGTTTATGTGGTCGCCAAAGGTGGTAGGAGGAGTAAAAGGCGTTTTTTCAATAAACTCGAGCCCTTTACTTATCTTAAGATGATGATCGACGGAGAAAAAAAGGGGTTTTTGAGGCTTGACCAGGCTGAGCTTGTTTCGCTTTTTATGAACATAAGAAAGGATTTGAAAAGGCTTTTGTGTGGATTTTACGCCCTCGAGCTTTTGCATCTGATGACCGCCTTATGGGATCCCCATCCGGAAGCATTGAGGGTTGTGTTAAAATTTTTAACCTTTCTCGACGGTTTTTTGCCAAAAGAGGACCATTTGAGGCTTTTGGAATTAAGGATGCTTTCTGAGCTCGGATACCGGCCCTCTTTTGAGAAATGCGTCATTTGCGGTAAAGAAATCGAAGAAGATGGGTCTTTTTCCTTAAGTAAAGGAGGAGTGGTGCATCAAGGGTGTGAAAAGGGGGATTTTCCCATCTCGCTTGAGACCATCAAAGGGGTGAGTGAAATCTTGAATGGGAAAAAGGCCTCACTCTTTTCCGAAAGGATGCTTAGAGAGTGCAAGATGATTCTTCCAGCTTTTATAGAACATCATACCTCTCAGAAGATAATGACCTTAAAGATAATGGAGGAGTTGGAGATATGGAATTCCAGAAGTTAATAATGGAGCTTCAACGCTTTTGGGCTGAAAGAGGCTGCCTTATAGTTCAGCCTTATGATGTGGAGGTAGGAGCCGGCACCTTTCATCCTGCCACTTTTCTTAGGGTTCTGGGGCCTGAGCCTTGGAAAGCGGCTTATGTGGAACCCTCCAGGCGTCCTACCGATGGTCGATACGGGGAGAACCCGAATAGGTTACAACATTACTACCAATTCCAGGTGATCTTGAAGCCCGCTCCTCCGGACGTCCAAGACCTTTATCTCGAGAGCTTAAAGTGGATAGGGATCGATCCTCTTGAACATGATATAAGGTTCGTTGAAGACGATTGGGAGTCACCCACCCTTGGGGCTTGGGGGCTTGGGTGGGAGGTTTGGCTTGATGGAATGGAGATAACCCAGTTTACCTATTTTCAACAGGCAGGAGGTTTTGATCTGGATCCCATATCGGTCGAAATCACTTATGGGCTTGAGAGAATAGCCATGTATTTACAAGGGGTAGATAACGTTTTTGAGCTCATATGGAGCGATGGGATTACCTATGGGGAAATTCATCATCAAGGTGAGGTGGAATGGTCATACTATAACTTCCAAGAGGCCCATCTGCCCATGCTTTTTCAACTTTTTGAGGAGTTTGAGGCCGAGTGCAAAAGGCTTATCGAGAAAGGGCTTGTCCTTCCTGCTTATGATTACTGCTTAAAATGTTCCCACACCTTTAATCTGCTTGATGCCCGAGGAGCCTTGAGCGTGGCCGAAAGGACCCGCTATATCCTAAGGGTCAGGGAGCTGGCGAAGATGTGCGCCGAAAAGTATTTGAAGAAAAGGGAAGAAATGGGCTTTCCGCTTCTCAAGGAGGAAAGATGAAGGAGTTGGTCTTTGAAGTGGGAACCGAAGAGATGCCCCCAAGATTTGTGCCTCAAGCAATTGAGGTCATAAGGGAAAGGTTTATTAAGTGGCTTAAGGAAGAAAGAATAGAGGGGAAAGAGATAAAGGTTTTTGGAACCCCCCGAAGGCTTGTGATTTTGGGCCTACTTGAGGAATACCAAAGCCCCCTCGAAGTTTTAAAAATCGGACCTCCCAAAAAGGTGGCTTTCAAGGAAGATGGTCGCCCCACCCCTCAGGCCGAAGGGTTTGCGAAAAGCCAGGGAGTAAGCGTAGATGAACTGGTAGTGGTTTCCACTGAAAAGGGTGAGTATGTGGCTGTTAAAAAGAGCGAAGAAGGTGAAAACACCTCTGAGCTTCTTAAGGGATTTCTTCCCCAACTGATTCTCAACCTTCCAATGCCAAAGAGCATGAGATGGGGAAAAATGAACCTGAGGTTCATAAGACCAATCCGATGGATTTTGGCCGTTTTTGGTGGAGAAGTCCTTGAATCGGAGATTTTCGAAACCTCTTCCTATACCTTCGGTCACAGGTTCATGGCTCCTCAGAGGATTAAAATCAATGGCATAAAGGATTATCTCGCCCAATTAAGAGAAGCTTACGTTTTGGTGGATCAAGAGGAAAGAAGACGAAAAATCCGAGAGGAGATAGAGAGGGTCACAACTCCGGTAGGAGGACATCCTCTTATTGATGAAAACCTTCTTGAGGAAGTCACCTTTATGGTCGAATACCCTTGGGCGATACTTGGCGGTTTTGAGGAATCCTTTTTGCAATTGCCCAAGGAAGTCCTCATAACCACCATGCAGCATCATCAGAGGTTTTTCCCCGTTTTAAATGAGAAGGGGCAGCTTATGCCCTATTTTGTGGCCATTTCGAACACTTTGGCGAAAGATATGGAGGTCGTGAAAAAGGGAAACGAAAGGGTGTTGAAGGCCCGTCTTGAGGATGCAAGCTTCTTTTACCACCATGACCTGAAGACCCCCCTTGAGGAAAGGGTTCCAAGGCTCAAGGAGGTGGTTTTTCATTCTGAATTAGGAAGCCTTTACGATAAAGTTCAGAGGCTTGTTGTGCTTAGTGAAAAGATCGCCCTGAAGGTTTGTCCCGAAAAGGTGGGGTTAGCGAAAAGGGCGGCTTTTCTCTGTAAAGCCGATCTTTTGACCGAGATGGTGGGGGAATTTCCCGAGCTACAGGGCATAATGGGGAGGGAATATGCCTTAAAAGCCGGAGAGAACGAGGAAGTTGCCCTCGCTATTGAAGAACATTATAAGCCCAAGTCTTCCGACGATGATCTTCCGCAAAGTGAAACTGGCTCCGTTTTGAGTATTGCGGAGAAACTTGATAATTTATGCGGCTTTTTCTCAATAGGTTTAAGTCCTACTGGCACCTCTGATCCTTTCGCTTTAAGAAGGCAAGCCATAGGTCTTGTGATGATCCTTTTGAAAAGAAAATGGAGGCTTAACCTGAGAGAGGCAATAAAGTGGGCCTTTGAACTTTTAGGGGATAAACTCAAAAAGCCCGAGGCCGAAGAAGAGGTGTTGGAATTTATCCTTGGACGATACGAGGGGATATTGCTTTCTGAAGGGTTTTTAAAGGACGAAATAAACGCCGTGTTTGAAGTCCAAAAAGAAGATGTAGTTGATATCAAAAATCGAATCCAAGCTCTTCACAATTTTAGATCCTCTCCAGATTTTCAGAATCTAGTTATAGCCTTTAAAAGGGTTTCTAACATCCTTAAGGGGATGACCTTTCCCCAAGAAGTTAATCCCCAGTTCTTACTTCAAGAAGAAGAGAAGGAACTTTACAATTTATACCTTTCCATATCTCAAGAAGCAGAACCTCTTTTTCAGAAGGAAGACTACTTGGGGCTTTTGAGGCTTTTCGTTAAGATGAAAAATACCATTGACCGCTTCTTCGACAACGTACTGGTGATGACCGAAGAAAAGACGCTTCGGAAAAATCGCTTTGCCCTTTTGAGAAGTATTAACAATCTTTTTTTGAAAGTTGCCGATATATCCAAACTTGTAGCTTGAAAAACATTATTGCTCTTGACATTTGTACACATAGTTTTTAAAATTACAACAAAATTAAAACAATAGTTGAAAATGGATCTGAACGAGCTTCTTAAAAGTTATAGGACTAAAATAGTTGATGAATGGATATACCGTCTTCATACTGAAGTAAGTGAAAGATACAGCGCAAGACCAATTGATGAACTTTTTCAAACAGTTTCTAAAGCAGTAGATGCCAATTATTATGCACTAATTTATAACGATAAAAATGAAATCAATAAACATATCAATTGGATTGCAAAATTAAGACTTGAGGGAGGGTTTTCTCTTTCAGAGGTTCAGCATGCTTATGAACTGTATAGGGTTATAATTATGCCTTATTTAAATGCTGAATTGGATGAAAAAGAGCATGTGGAAGTAGTATATAAATTAAACCAACATCTGTTTTATACTATTACTCGATTTAGTGATTATTTTCAAGCTTTACATGAAAAATGGCTTTATCTTTATGCAAGGAGATTAGAAAAAGAAGTCGAAAATAGAACAAGAAAACTTCAAGAATCCGAAAGGGAATATCGATTCCTTTTAAATGAAATGAATGATGGGTATTTTGTAGCAGTAGAAGGGAGAGTTGTTTTTGCTAATAAAGCATTTGCTCAGATCCATGGTTATAGGGAAGATGAAGTAATAGGCAAAAGCTTTTTAGACTTTGTAAGTTCAAGCGATCCACTTAGAGAGAAATTAAAAAATATTTTACAAAATGGTCTTCAAAAAGAGGAAGTTCTTGTGTATTTAAGGAAACACAAAAAGGGTAATCTCTATCCTACGGAGATGAAGATAAAACCTATTTTATATAAAAATCAAAAAGGAATAGGGGGTATACTGAGAGACATTACGGAAAGGGTGGAGTTAGAGAAAAAAATGAGAGAAGCAGAACGTTTCGTACACCTCGGACGGATAGCCGCTTGTCTGGCTCATGAGATTAGAAATCCTTTGACTTCTGTGAAAATGAACGTTCAAATATTTGCTCAGGATGTTTCTCTAGAAGGGTATAACAAAAGAAGACTCGAAATTACTTTAAAAGAAATACAAAGGTTGGAAAGGTTGTTGTCCGATGTTTTAGATTTTGCAAGACCGGTTTCGTTGAATTTCAAAAAAACTAATCCTAAGAATGTTATTATGCAGTGTATAGAAAATTTAAGACCTCAGATAGAAGAAAAGCAAATTAAGATAAGATTTAAATTCACAAAAAATATGCTTTCATTTTTATTGGATGAGGAAAAGGTTAAGCAAGCGTTATATAATCTTTTACTCAATGCTGTTCAAGCAGTAGATAAAGAAGGTGTAATTGAAATTAATGGAAGAATAAGGAAAGGAAATTTAATAATACGTATACTTGATAACGGGTGCGGGATAAAGAGATCTGATATGCCTTTTATATTCGATCCATTTTTCAGCACTAAGCCAAAAGGTACCGGTTTAGGACTTCCTTTGGCGAAGAAAATTATAGAAGCTCATAATGGTATGATTAACGTTAAAATAAGAAAGCCTAAAGGTGTTTGTGTTGAAGTAGTTATTCCTGTTAAGGAATGACCTATGGGTACATATGAGAAGAGAATCTTAATTATCGATGACGAGGAAATGTTGGCAGAATCTCTCATGATGTTCCTTTCTGAGAAAAACTACAAGGTTGAGTGTGCCTTTTCAGGGGAAGAGGGAATGGGAAAGTTTATAAAATTTTCCCCACATCTTGTGTTTTTGGATGTTAAATTACCTGATATGGAAGGTTTAGAAGTGTTAAAAAAGATGAAACATATGAAAAATGATGTACATATAGTTGTAATTACAGCTTATCACGAAATGGATATTGCAATTAAAGCTATGCAATTAGGCGCTTTTGATTATCTGATAAAACCTCTTGATACTGGCGAAATAGATAGAATTGTTAAAAAATCTTTTAGTTATATTAATTTTAACCCATCAATTAGAATTGAAGAATTTGCTAAGTATGACTTTGATGATTTAAAAATAATAGGCAAATCAAAAAGTATAAAAGAGATATTAAAAATGATAGGAATAGTTTCGCAAAAAAAAGTAAATGTTTTTATTGAAGGAGAAACTGGTACTGGAAAAGAGCTTATTGCAAGGGCTATTCATTTTTATAGTCCGTTTAAAGAAGAACCTTTTGTGGCTATTAATTGTGCTTGTATTGTACCAACGCTTTTTGAAAGTGAACTTTTTGGTTACGAAAAAGGTGCCTTTACCGGGGCTTTAAGGACTACCAGAGGAAAATTGGAGATTGTGAGAAAGGGAACTCTTTTCTTGGATGAAGTGGGAGAATTATCTTATGACTTGCAGGCTAAACTTCTTAGAGTTTTGGAAGAAAGGAAATTTGAAAGAGTAGGAGGTTTGCAAAAGATCCCGTTTGAAGCAAGAGTAATAGGAGCTACAAATCGAGATATCGAAAAATTGGTAAAAGAAGGTAAATTTAGGGAAGATCTGTTTTATAGGTTAAGTGTAGTAAGGATAAAAGTACCACCTTTAAGAGAAAGGATAGAAGATTTGCCGTTGCTTACAAAGTATTTGTTAGGAAAATTAGTTAAAGAAACCGGAAAATTTGTAAGAGGAATAGAAGACGAGGCTATTAAGATATTAAGCAAGTATGATTGGCCTGGCAACGTAAGAGAATTACAGAATGTGCTTTTGGAGGCTTTATTGCGTACGCAAGGGTCAATTATATTGAAAGAAGATATACAACAAGTTATGGAAGAAAAAGTATATTATAATAATTTTAGTTCATTTGAAGAAAAGAAAGAATTGGAAGGTAATAAAGAAAAAGAAAAAGTTTTGGAAGCATTGAATAAAACAAATTGGCATCGAGGAAAAGCGGCTGCTTTACTAGGCATCTCAAGGCCCACCTTAAGAAAGAAGATGCGAGAATTGGGTATCTCGAAGTGAAAACTTTTTCAAAAATTGAAAATGCTTTTAAAAATGAAAAATTGTCAAAGGGGTAGCTTTTATGAAGGTGTTGAAAGGGGATAGTAAAATTTTGGTACGAAATTTGAAATTAATAATAAAGAAGTTCAATATTTTTAAGGAGGGTTTAAGATGAAAGTTATAAGGAAAACGTGGATGGTATTTATTCTGATTGCGTTTTTGGGGGTGGGTTATGCTCAACAAAAAGCCAAGCCCATAGTTATAGGTGCTCCTCTTTCCACCGCTTTTTTATATGGTTGGGCTCCGGAAAAGGCAATGAAGCTTGCGGTTGAAGAGATTAACCGGGAAGGGGGAGTTAATGTAGGAGGTGAGAAGAGACCTTTGCGGCTTGAGGTGATTGATACCAGGGATCTTGAACCGGGTGTTCCGGTGAGTGAGGCCCTTTTGGCGGTGGAGAAGTTAATACTTGAAAAGAAAGTTGACTTTTTGGTTGGAGGGCCGGTGAGATCCGAAGCGGCACTTGCTAGTATGGATCTGGTCAGTAAATATGGCAAAATACAAATTATCAGTACGGGAGTTCTTACTCCACTTCTTCATAAAAGAATAGAAGAGAACTATGAGAAGTATAAATATACTTTCCGGAACACAAGTCATAGTGGTGTAATGGCACAGGATTTTATGATTGTTATGGAGGATTTAAAGAATAAATATGGGCTAAAGAGAATCATGGTAATGGTACAAGATGTGGAACATGCGAGAAAAGGTGGAGAAATGATAGCAAAAATGGCACGCGAAAAGGGCTTTGAAGTACTTGACATCAAGATTTATCCTACGGGTACTACAGATTATTCTGTTGGTTTAAATGAGGCAAAAGACAAAGGAGTGCAAATATTGTTCTTGTGGATGGATATGCCTGAAAGTGCAATTCTTCTTAAACAATGGGCTGATATGAAAGTAAAAGCGCTTCCTATGGGGTTTGTGTGTGCAGCAGAACAACCCGGCTTTTACAAGGCCACAGGTGGAAAGGGAGAATACCTTATAGTTCATGTGGTTAATGGAGGGAATGTGCCTGCTGATATTACACCTTGGACGATGAAATTTGTGAAAGCTTATGAGAAAAAATGGGGATTGGAGCCAGAAGGATATGGAACTTCTTCAAGCTATATGGCGGTTTATCAGCTTAAGGCAGCAATAGAGCAGGCGGGGACCTTGGAGACTGAAAAGGTGATAAAGTCTTTAGAAGAACTTGATCTTATGGGCGTTTATGGAAGGATGAGGTTTGACAAGCATTCCCATCAGATCATACCTTCTCATGATCCTAAAGAAGGGGCTGTGCCTTGCATTTTCCAATGGCAAGGGGGAAGAAGGGTTCAAGTTTTTCCTGAAAGCGTAGCGAAAGGCAAAATACTTCTTCCCCCTTGGATGAAGTAGAATTATATGTATGTTCTAATTTATGGTCTTATAAATAGCTTTATCCTGTGTCTTATTTCTTTGGGTTTTGCACTTGTTTATAGTATCGCCAGGCTTCCCAATTTTGCCCATGGAGCTATTTATGTGGCGACAGGGTATGTAGGCTGGCTTCTTTTCAATAGGTTACTTCTGCCCTTTCCCGTGGCTATGGTGTTGGCCCTTCTTTTTAGCGCTTTAACAGGGGCTTTTATTTATAGAATTGTCCTCATTAAGGTAAGGGGGATGACGCTCTCTGAGGTCATAGCCAGTTATGCTATAGGAATCGCCATTCTGGAGATCCTTAGATGGGGAGGGCTAAGGGGTATGACTTTTATGCTTCCGGTCTTAATTCCTGGTTCGCTGGAGATTTTGGGAGTCTCGGTTGATTATCAACGTGTTTTAATTGTAGGTCTTTCAGCTGGGTTACTTCTTTTTCTTTACCTTTTTACCCACCATACAAAACTAGGGCTTTCCTTTAGGGCCATTGCTCAAGACGAGAGGGCCTCTCTTATGCTTGGGATTGATTCTGACAAAGCAGCCCTTCTTTCGCTTTCTATGGGTTCGGCTTTGTGTGGACTGGCGGCTTTGTTTGTTCTTCCTCTGGGTAATATAGTGGTTGAGGCAGGTTATTCAACCCTTATATTTGCACTTGCTGTATGTGTAGTTGGTGGATTGGGTAGTACTGTGGGAGTTGTAGCTGCTTCTTTTATTTTGGGATTTACCCAAACATTGACAGAAAAGTTAATTTCCTCACATTTTCAAATGGTGGTGGCGCTTTTAGCTATAATTGGGATACTTATTTTAAGACCGTCCGGTTTATTTGGAAAACAAAAAGAGCTCGAAGAAAGGGTCTAAAGGATGGAATTACTTAGAAAAGAGAGGGTTGATAGGGGTATTAAAGTAAGAACTGAAGGAATTTATGCCATTTCTGGGTGGCAAGAAATCTTGTATCTTCTTATGCCGAGGCTTCTATTGATAGGGGGACTTTTAGCGTTGCCGCTTATTCTTGGCTCTTCTCCCTATTGGAAAAGGGTCATAAATATTATGTGTGCTTACGCAATACTCTCTCTTTCTTTTGATTTTCTTGCCAATCATGTGGGTCTTGTCAACTTGGGAAGCGCCCTTTTTACCGGAGTAGGAGGGTACCTTTCTGCTATTTTCTCCCTTAAGTTGGGGCTTCCGGTCTTCCTCGCCATACCTCTTGCGACCCTAAGTGGAGCTGTAGCGTGTACCCTACTGCTTTTGCCAACCCTTCCTTTGAGGGGGGTTTATTTTGCGATTGTTACCCTTATGTATCCCCTTCTTTTTTCCAGGATAATAGAAGCTTTAAACATCTTAGGAGGTACCAACGGTCTTCCCGGAGTCCGAGGGTTTGAAAAAGCTTTAGTGGAAGAATATACGGTTATTTTAGTGCTTCTTGCCTTCTTGTTTTTCCTTAGAAGGCTTGTAAATGAAGATTTTGGATTAGTTTTAAGAGGCATTAAGGATAATGATCAAGCGGTTAAAGCTTCGGGCATTAATATCACCTGGATGAAGGCTTTTGCAGTTTTTATCGCTGCTGTTCTAGGATCGTTTGTGGGAAGCTATGTGGTCCATCTTTACATGTGGGCAGGACTTTCGTTGTTCGCTTTGGATTTTTCGGTGATACCCATTGCCTCGGTGGTAATAGGTGGAGGTGGGACTCTTATAGGGGGAGTTATAGGTAGTTTTATTCTTGTTCCTCTTTCAGAGGTATTAAGAACCTTTGGGACTTTGAGAATTGCCATGTATTGTATAATACTGACTATTTTCATTGTGATGAAGAGTGAAGGGATTATGGTATATCTTCAAAGAAAGTATCATCAATTTGAAAGATGGGTGAAGATATAATGGAAGAAATAATACTGGAAGTACAAAATCTTTCTAAACATTTTGGTGGTTTGGTAGCCCTTAATAAGGTTAGTTTTTCAGTAAAAAAGGGAGAGATATTTGGTATTATAGGTCCCAATGGTTCAGGAAAGACTACGCTTATAAATTGTATAAGCGGTTTTGTGCGTCCTGATGAAGGACACGTTTATTTTAAAGGGAAGGAGATCACGGGTCTTCCGCCTCATAAAATAGCGAATTACGGACTAGTTCGAACCTTTCAAATTGTAAGGCCCTATTATTCGCTACCAGCTTATAAAAACCTCATTGTACCCTTATTCTCCCCAAGGGTGAGAAAAATGGGGGGATGGCGGGGAGGAGGGAAGTACGGAGATAGAGATGCGGTAGCGGTTGATATATTAGAAGAACTTGGCTTTGAGAGGGATTCAAGGGTTCCTTACAAATTGGCCTCTTCCCTTCCGGCTGGATATCAAAAAAGACTTGAATTGGCGAGATGTCTTGCCTTAAGGCCTGAGTTGATCATGTGTGACGAAATTTTTGCGGGTTTGAGTATGAGCGAAGTGGCCACCTTGGTTCCTTTGATAGAAAAATTAAAAATGGAAGGTTTAACCCTTATTATGATTGAGCACCGCTTAAGGGAATTATTTAGGTTAGCTGATCGAGTTATGGTCTTGCACTTTGGTGAGAAAATAATGGAAGGTGAACCTTATGAGGTAATAGAAGATGAAAAGGTCAAAAAAGCTTACATTGGGGAGGAAGTGTTTTAAATGTTGGAGGCTAAAGATTTAATAGTGTTTTATGAAAATATGATTGCCTTGAATAATGTCAGTCTTAAATGTGCAGAGGGACAAATTGTAGGCGTGTTTGGTTCTAACAGTGCTGGTAAAAGTACCCTTATGTACACTCTTTCGGGGATCATTTTTGATATTAGAAAGAAAGAAGAGATGAGAGGAGGGGAGAGGATCTCGATATTTGGGAAGGTCTTTTTCAAGGGCGAGGATATAACTCAGGAAGAAGCCCCTAAAAGAGCCCGAAAAGGCATCATATTATGTCCCGAAAGAAGAAGACTTTTTGCGGAAAGTTCTGTTTTGGAAAATTTGAAAATAGGCGCATATTTGGTCGATTCAAAAAGGATGAAGGAAAACTTAGAATACGTGTTAACAGTGTTCCCTCGACTTAAGGACCATTTAAAGCGTCAAGCTGGGTTTTTAAGCGGTGGCGAGCAACAAATGGTCGCCATAGGAAGAGCCCTTATGGCAGATCCTAAGTTATTACTGTTAGACGAGCCTCTGTTAGGTTTGAGCCCATTTTACCAAAGTATGGTGGTTAAAGCTATTAAAGAAATTAGGGAGTCACGAAAAATCAGTATAATTGTGGCGGAACAATATGCAAGACCTATAATGCCTATAATAGATTATGGATATATCATTGAAAATGGTTCTATTGTGCTTGAAGGGAAAAAAGAAGAACTTCTTGATAATCCAGATGTAAAATCTGCGTATTTTGGAGTATAGTAATGATGAATGGGGAATATACTTTTTCACGTTTTGAAGAAGTAGTTAAAAAATATAGAGATAATGTGGCTCTCATTTATTTAGGTGAAAAGTTTACCTATAAGGAACTAAGTAGGTTAATTAATAAATTTGCAAGTGGTCTCTATAAAATAGGTGTAAGACCTGGTGATAAGGTAATGATTTATATTTCAAATTCTCCTCAATGGATTATTGCTAATTTTGCAATTAATAAAATAGGAGCTGTTTGTGTTCCTGTTTCGCCGATTTACACGGCTTATGAGATTGAGTATATGATCAATGATGCGGAGATAGAGACAGTGATTTGTATGGACACAAATTTTGCCTATGTTCGAGAGGTTATGGATAGGACTCCGGTAAAAAGGGTTTTGGTTACGAATTTGGCGGATTTTATTTCTCCTATAAAAAGGCTGATTGGGCATCTTTTTGATAAAATTCCGACGGGGAAAGTAGAATATTCTGAGAAGGTTATTCCGTTTAAGAGGCTCGTAAAAGAAGGTTCAGAGATGCCTCCTTCACTGAAAATAGAACCTGCGAAGGATTTGGCTTATATCATGTACACCGGAGGTACCACGGGGTTTCCTAAAGGAGTGCCTGGGACTCATGTGACAGAGGTTTCATATATTAATGACATAATGGAAGATGTGGCTTCTGGTTTTGTTCAAGAAGGTAAAGACGTTTTGGTAATGGTGAATCCCCTTTTTCATATAATGGCCAAAGGTTTTTTCATTGCTTTTGGTTTTAATTTTGGAAACACAGTTGTGCTTTTACCTGTTCCTGAGGTTGATGCGCTTCTTTGTGCTATACAAAGATACAAAGCAAGATGGATGCTGGGGGTACCGGCTCTTTATAGGATGATTTTGGAGAACGATAGGCTTGATCAATATGATCTTAGTTCTCTTCGTTACTGTTTCTGTGGAGGTGATGTCTTACCAAAAGAAGTATTTAACACTTGGAAAGAGAAGTTTGGCATTCCCATTTATCAAGTGTATGGGGCGACTGAAGTAGGGCATCTTTGTTATAGTCCTCTTTATAAGGAACCGAATCCAACTGTGGTAGGTAAACCTTTGAAATCTCGAAAATGTATAGTCTGTGATCCGGAGACTTTGGAAATCTTACCGCCGGGAGAAGTAGGGGAGCTTTTGGTAAGTTCGCCTTACATTACGAATAGTTATTGGAAAAAAGAAGAAGAAACGAGGCGTTCTTTTGTAACTTTAAATGGAGTTACTTATTATCGCATGGGCGATTATGTGAGAATGAACGAAGAAGGTGAGATAGAATTCGTTGAGAGGACTGCTGATATTATCAAATATAAAGCCTATAGGGTTTCAGCCTCAGAGGTAGAGGCGGTTTTACAAGATCATCCGGCGGTTATAGGAGCTTGCGTGATAGGGGTACCTGATCCTAAAGTGGGAGAAAGGATAAAGGCTATTGTGGTACTTAAAGAAGATGCCAAAGGAGTAGGGGCGCAGGATCTTATAAAGTGGTGCAGGGAAAGATTGGCGCCCTATAAGATTCCACATTACATAGAGTTCAGGGATATGCTTCCTAAATCAAAAGTTGGTAAGCTTTTAAGAAGGGAAGTGAGAGAAGAAGAAAAGAGAAAATTGGAAAAGGAAAGAAAAAGGAGGAATTCTTGATATGGGATCATTTCTTTTATCCTCAAAGGGTAGTGATAATTGGGGTCTCTTCTTCCTCGAAAAAAATGGGGTATCATGTTTTAAAGAGCTTGAAAGAATGCGGTTTCAAGGGAAAAGTTTTCGTAGTGAATCCAAAGCATGAAGAGGTTTTGGGTGTTAAAGCGTATCCTTCGTTAGAAGCCATTTCTGAACCGATTGATCTGGCCATTTTAGTAATTCCTTCAAAGGAGGTGATTGAGGTTTTACGAGAATGTGGAAAAAAGAGGGTAAAATGCGTGTTGGTTATAAGTAGTGGTTTTTCTGAGTCCGATCTTTTTGAAGGGGAAGAGCTGCAAAGAAATCTCAAAAAGGTAGCCGAAGAAGAGGGAATAAGGATAATAGGGCCCAATACGTTTGGGTTTGTTAATCTCGATGGGGATTTGAATGCCAGTTTTACTCCTTCCTTTTCCCTATTAAAAAAAGGAGGGGTTTCCTTACTCAGTCAAAGTGGAGGGATATGTCATCTGATTTTGGCTTATGCCATTAGGGAAAACATAGGTCTTAATAAAATTGTTGGGCTTGGAAATCGGGTTAACACTGACTTTTGGGATCTTCTTTCCTATTTAAACCGTGATGAAAGCACAAAGAGCATAGCCCTTTACCTGGAGGGAGTTGAAGAGCCAAGAAGACTTCTTGAGGCTATAAAAGACACAATTAAATTCAAGCCCATTGTAGTCCATAAGGCGGGCAAATCCCAAAAGGCAGATAAAGCTGCAAAGTCGCATACTGGCTCGCTTGCGGGCCCTTATAAGGTTTATCAAGGCGCTTTGAAGCAATACGGAGCCATCTTGGCTAAAGATCCTCTCGAACTTATAGCCATGGCCGAGACCCTTTCCCTCCAAAGTCCGCTCCGGGGAAATAGGATAGGGGTAATAAGCCTTGTGGCTGGATTGGGGATGGTTATTTTGGACCTTTTAGAAGAAAATGGCTTTGAAGTAGCAAACTTTTCCGAACTTACTCAAAAAAGACTGTTCGAACTTATGCCTCCTTATACCATAAGGACAAACCCGGTGGATTTGGGATATATAGCCAATAATAAGGAACTATGTGGCGAAGTAATAAAAACCGTATTTGAAGATGAAAATGTAGATGGAGTCATTTTGAGCTACATTTACTCTTGGTCGGAGGATTTTTTGGAATTGCCAGTTGAAGCCATCTGTGAGGCTATAAGTAAAACGAAGAAACCTTCCGTTATGTGCTTGGATACGCCCCCTGGGATTTGGGAGGAAGAAAGAAGGCGTTTAAAAGAAGCGGGCCTTCCTATATTCACCAGACCCGATTTTGCAGTAAGAGCCCTTTTGGGGCTTTGGCAATACGGAAGGATAAGAGAAAGGTTTAAAGTATGAGCCTTCTGTTTTACCCTGAGGCGGAGAATCTGTTAAAAGAAGCAAACATCGCTCTTGTTCCAGGGAGGTTGGTCACTTCAGAAAAGGAGGCTCTTGAAGCAGCTGAGGAATTAGGTTTTCCGGTGGTTTTAAAGTTGGTCTCAACAAGAATAGTTCATAAAAACCAAATCGGAGGAGTAAGACTTAACATAGTTAATCAAAGGGAATTAAGGGAAGCTTATGGGGATCTTTCAAATAAGGCAAAAAATACCTGCCATCAAAAAGAAAAATGGGGGATTTTGGTTCAAAAAATGATATCCGAAGAGTTAGAAGTAATTGCGGGAGCTTACCGGGATAAAAGCTTTGGTCCTATTTTAATGGTCGGATTGGGAGGAATATGGGTGGAAATACTTAAGAAAATCTCTTTTAGGCTTCTTCCTTTAGAGGTTGAAGATATAAAAGAGACGTTAAAAGAAACAAAGATTGATCAACTGCTAAAAGACCCTTACTTAAAAGAAGACCTTTTCCACCTTATCCTCAACCTCTCAAGCCTCTTTCTCTCAAAACCTGAGATCAAAGAAATAGACCTTAACCCCATTTTGATAGGAAAAGCCGGATGTTTGGTAGCAGATGTTAAAATTTTCACTTCTTGTGTTTGAAATTAAAGCATTACGTTATTAATATCTTAATAGCCTCTTTGAACGTCTTCCAAACAAAACTTTAAAAAGAAGGAGCAAATGCGCATCGCGCAAGTTGCCCCTCTGCACGAAAGTATGCCTCCTAAACTTTATGGAGGCACTGAAAGAGTGGTTTCTTATCTTACCGAAGAGCTCGTAAAAATGGGACATGAGGTTCTACTTTTTGCAAGTTGAGATTCTCAAATCAAAGCCAAACTGGTTCCCATCTGTCCCCAAGGGTTAAGGCTTGATAAAAATTGTAGAGATGCTCTTGTGTGGCATCTTTATATAGTAGAAGAAGTTTTTAAAAGGGCCCAATTTTTGACGGTATTCATTTTCATATAGAATCCTTACATTTACCTTTAGCTACTCGATATAACGTTCCTTTTGTGACTACTTTACATGGAAGGCTTGATCTTCCGGAGCTTGTGTTGTTTCCAAAGAATTTAAAAATGCTCCTTTTGTCTCTATTTCTTATTCACAAAGAAAGGGGCTTCCTTGGTTGAATTGGCAAGCCACGGTTTATCACGGTCTTCCTGAGGATATGTATTTTATCCTGAAAGAAGAAAATATTTGGCTTTTCTCGAAAGGATCTCTCCTGAGAAAAGACCCGATAGAGCCATTGAGAGTGCAGAAAAATTTGGCATGGAATTGAAAATCGCAGCAAAAATTGACAAAGCGGATAAAGTTTATTGTGAGGAAGTGATCAAACCCATGTTTAAAAGCCCATGGGTAGAATATATAGGGGAAATCGGGAAAAAGAGAAGAACGAATTTTTGGGTAACGCTTATGCATTAGTATTTCCCATAAATTAGCCAGAACCTTTTGGTTATGATAAAATCTCTTGCCTGTGGAACCCCGGTTGTGGCCTGGAATTGTGGTTCCGTCCCAGAGATTATAAATGATGAGAAAACCGGTTTCATTGTTGATAGCATAGATTTAGCGGTTCACGCCCTTGATAAAGTTGCAAACCTTAACAGATATGATTGCCGAAAGGAATTCAAAGAAAGATTTACCGCAAGAAGAATGGCCGAAGACTATCTACGGATTTACCAAAAAATTATAGGAGAAAAGATCTTGGTAAAAGCGGTATAAAAGTTCCTCTCTTTTCCTTGACATCCTAAAAAGTCGGGGCATAATCCGAAGGAGAAAAAATAGGAGGTGAAAAGATGGCGTATTACGTTGTTTTGAGCACTTTAACCGATGAAGGTAGGGAGACCATAAAAAAACACCCAGAAAGGATCTTAGAAGTAAACCGCGAGATAGAGGAGAAGCTCGGGGTAAAGGTTTTATATCAGTTTGCCGTCTTAGGCCCTTACGATTTTGTAAACATCGTGGAGGCCCCTGATAACGCCTCAATAGCCAAAATGTCCGTTGAACTTGGTTCCAGAGGGACAGTCCAACTTATGACCATGCCCGCTATCCCGGTTGAGGAGTTCGTAAAAATGTTAAAGTAAATTTTTAAAATTTTTCTTGACAAATACCTGATTTTTCGTTAGACTTAATCTTGTGAAGGAAGAAGAAATCAAAAAGAGGATGTCTGTTCTTACAGAGCGGGGTGTTAGGTGGACGGTCCAGCGATATCTTATTCTGAGTTATCTTTACGATCATAGGACCCATCCTACGGTCGAAGAGGTTTATCAAGGTATAAGGAAGGCCTTTTCTACCATTTCAAGAGCCACCGTTTATAACACGTTGGAATTATTGAAGGAACATGGGTTAGTGCAGGAGCTTTTGATTGAGAAGGAAAGGGCGCGTTATGATTTTGACATTTCGCCCCATATGCATTTTAAATGCGAAAAATGCGGGATGGTATATGATCTTGAAATAAGCCTTCCTCCTTTGCCTTCTGAAGCGGAAGGGCATCTGGTAAAAGGGTTTCAACTTTATGCAGTAGGAATCTGTCGAAAGTGTAGGGGGGAAGGAGAAGATGCCGGAACTTCCGGAGGTTGAGACCTTAAAGAGGGAGCTTAAGGTCGAGTTACTTGGGAAAAAGATAAAAGAGGTTTTTCCTTTTGACCCAAAGCTTAAAGAGGCCCGAGAGCTTTTAAAAGGTCAGGTTAAATCGGTAGAACGTCATGGGAAGGTTCTTATCCTTCAAATTGACGATCACCTCGTAACCTTATGGCTGGGGATGAGCGGAAGGCTTAAACTAGGAGATGCGGATTTTCCCCCTCGTCTGAGCTTGAAGTTTACCGAGGGTACTATTCACCTTATAGATCCCAGGCGATTTGCGAAGATCGGCCTTCAGGATGGGCTTCCCAAGGGGATCGATCCCTTCCAAAAGGAAGCGACCCAATTTCTTTTTGAAAGGGCAAAGAAGATTAAGAGGCCTATAAAGAGCCTTTTAATGGATCAAGATTACGTATTGGGTATCGGTAACATTTATGCTTGTGAGGTCCTTTTTAGAGCAAAAATAAACCCATTTCTTCCTTCTTCTGACTTAAGCTTGGAAGATTGGAGACTCCTTTTCGAAGTAGCTAAGAGAGTCCTTGAAGAGGCCATAAGCTTAAGGGGTACTACTTTTTCCCAGTGGCGTGACCTCTATGGGCAAGAGGGGCTTTTTCGAGAAAGGTTAATGGTTTACAGAAGGGAGGGAAGGCCTTGTTTTCAATGCGGGACTTTAATCCGAAGAGAAGTCCTTCAAGGCAGGGGGACTTGGTTTTGTCCGAGTTGTCAAAAGGAGGGGTGAGGATGTTTTGGTGGTTAGTAATTTTTCCTTTTCTTTTGATCTTTGGAGGCACAGGATGGACTTCTCAGTGTGTGGAATGTCATAAATCGAAGACTCCTGGAATAGTTAAGGATTGGGAACTGAGTAAACATTCGAAGGAGGGGATTGATTGTTCCGTGTGTCATGGGACTGAACACAAGAACGAAAAGGATTTTAAAAAGGCCAAACTCCCTCAAGAGGATACCTGTGGGAGTTGTCATAATGAGCAATTTGAGCAGTTTTTGCGAGGGAAGCATAGTTTAGGGTGGAAGGCCATGATGGCTCTCCCGGTTTCACCCCTTGAGCCGGAAGAGCTTATAGAGGGAAAGAGGGGGTGTGGTGGTTGTCATAATATGGGGATAAAGAGCGAGGAAGAAATAAAGCGCCTTGAAGCGAAAGGTTATCGGCACGAGGTCAACTCCTGTGACGAATGTCATATTCGACACCTATTTTCCAAGCAAGAGGCTCTAAATCCTCAGGCCTGTCAAAAGTGCCATATGGGTTATGATCATCCCCAATGGGAGATGTGGTCAAGTTCTAAACATGGGTCCAGGTGGATGGCCAAAAAACTTGGCGACGCTCCCGAAGGAGCCCAAGTGCCAACTTGCCAAAGTTGTCATTTGCCAGGTGGGACTCATGAGAACCGTACTGCCTGGGGCTTTCTGGGAGTGAGGCTTCCCTTACCTGAAGACCCTCAGTGGGCCAAGGACCGAGTTACGATCCTTAAAGCGCTTGGGGTTTTGGACCCAATTACAGGTAAGCCAACTCCCGTTTTTGAGGCGGTTAAATCCTTGAAGCTTGCAAGGCTAACTGAGGAGGAGTGGAAATCCGAAAGGGAAAAGATGATAAAGAGGTGTACCGAGTGTCACTCGGAGCCTTATGCAAGGAAACAACTTGAGATGGGTGACCAGATACTCAAAAAAGCCGATCGCTTAATGGCCGAGGCCATTGAGATTGTGGCGGGTCTATATAAAGAAGGGATCCTTAAAAAACGGGAGGGTTATCCTTTCGCGTATCCGAACCTGTTGTTCTTCATGCAGACAGGTGGAAAAGAGAAGGAGAAACTCTCTTACATAGAGCAGGTTTTGTGCCAAATGTTTATGAAACATCGGATGAGAGCCTATCAGGCCTTTTTCCACGTTAATCCAGATTACGCTTATTGGTACGGTTGGGAGATGATGGTGAAGGACCTTGGTGAGATAAAGCATTTGGCCGAGGAAATGAAGAAAAGCCAGGTTAAAAAGAAAACAAAATGAGGAGGGGTACCATGGATAAGAAGGAACAAGTTCTTCAAGCTTTAAAGTCTGCTGGTAAACCCTTAAGGCCAGCTGATATTGCTAAACTCACCGGTATCCCGAGCAAAGAGGTTTCTCAGATCATCTCCGAATTGAAGAAAGAAGGAAAAATCAGTTCGCCCAAAAGGTGTTTTTACGCACCGGTGGGATAAAGAAACTAAAGTGAGGAGGTGGTTGGATGGGGATCAAAGGTACAAGGACTGAGAAGAACCTTCTTACCGCTTTTGCGGGTGAATCTCAAGCAAGGAACCGTTATACCTTTTTCGCCTCACAAGCAAAAAAAGAAGGGTACGAACAGATAGCGGCTATATTTTTGGACACGGCTGATAACGAAAAGGAACACGCAAAAAGGCTTTTTAAATTCCTCGAGGGGGGAGAAGTTGAGATTCAGGCCGCTTTTCCTGCAGGAATAATAGGCACCACTGAGCAAAACCTTGAAGCTGCAGCTTCAGGAGAAAAGTACGAGTACAGTGTGATGTATCCCGAATTCGCCAGAATAGCAGAAGAGGAGGGGTTTAAGGAAATAGCCGATATCTTTAGGGCGATCGCAGTGGCCGAAATGGGACATGAAAGGCGCTATTTAGCCCTTCTCAAGAACCTGCGTGAAGGGAAGGTGTTCAAAAAAGATCAACCCGTTAAATGGCGCTGCCGTAATTGCGGTTATATCCATGAGGGTTTTGAGGCTCCCGAGAAATGTCCTTCGTGTGATCATCCGAGGGCTTATTTTGAGGTCTATGTTGAGAATTGGTGATTTTTAGAAAAGGAGGTGGACCGTGTCTGAAGAAAAAGTTAAAGGTTGTGTGGCTACAGCAAAAGGCCCTCTGATCCAGGGGCCGAAGGAAAAAGTGGAAGAAACAAGAGAGAAGGGGGTGATAAAAATGTTAGCCAAAGTCGGTAAGGAAGCTCCGGATTTTGAGGCCATTGCCTATCACCAGGGTGAATTCAAAGTTATAAAACTCAGCGATTTCCGAGGAAAGTGGGTGGTACTTTGCTTTTACCCCGGGGATTTTACCTTTGTCTGACCCACAGAGCTTGCAGCAGTTGCTGCAAAGTATGATGAGTTTAAGGCCTTGGGAGTTGAGGTTTTGGCAATAAGTGTGGATAGCCGATTTGTGCACAAGATTTGGAACGAGGTAGAACTTTCAAAAATGGTCTCCGGTGGGATTCCTTACCCCATGCTTTCGGATCCAGGCGGAAAAATCGGGGAGGTTTATGGGGTATATGATACTGAGGCAGGGGTTGACATTCGAGGTCGGTTCATTATCGATCCCGATGGCATAATCCAAGCGATGGAAGTTCTCACTCCGCCGGTTGGTCGAAACCCCGAAGAGCTCATAAGGCAGATTAAGGCCTTTCAACATGTAAGAAATACCCAAGGTGCTGAGGCCACCCCGAGCGGTTGGCAACCGGGTAAAGTGACCCTTAAAGTAGGACCTGAACTTGTAGGAAGGGTTTGGGAAGTTTGGAAGCCCGAGTCTTAAAAAATTATAAACAAGGAGGTTAAAAATGGCTCAGAGATTTGGCGTTTACAAGTGTAACGTGTGTGGGAATGTGGTTAGGGTGAATCTTGCTGGGGTTGGCAATTTGGTATGTTGCGGTCAACCCATGGTTCTCATAACGCCCAAGACCGAAGAACAGGGCTATGAGAAACATCTGCCCTTAGTTGAGAAAACTCCAGAAGGGGTGAAGGTGAAAGTCGGTTCCGTTCCCCATCCCATGGAGCCAACTCACTACATTGTTTGGGTTGAGGTCGAAGTAGATGGGTATTGTTTACAGAAATTCTTTAAACCGGGAGAGGAACCTCAGGTTGAGTTCCTCATTGGGTCAGGTAAAGAGATCAAGGCGGTAAGAGAATACTGTAATTTGCATGGTTTATGGGAAACAAAAATGTAAAAGTTTAAGGAGGGACAAAATGGCAGAGGAGAGGCCTTTAAAAGGATGTGCCGTTGAGGGAAGGAATGTAAGTGTCATTACTTGTAAATGCCCTGGATGTGGTAATGAAGTGGAGATGTTTTCCGATGAAAGTAAGGTGACTTGTAAAAAGTGTGGTCGTGAGATAACGCTTGAAGAATGTAGGTCCCTTTCCTCCTAAAAGGAAAGGGAATTAAAAGGGTTATTTTTAAAAGATGGAAGTGAGGGTTTTTCATCTCTTAGGATATGGACTTTATGTGCTTGGTTCTAAGGATGGAGAGAAGTACAATGCCCAGATAGTTAACGCCTTTATTCAGGTTACTTCCAAACCGCCACGAGTTGCCTTTGCTTTAAATAAGAGTAATTTGACTCATGACTTTGTCAAAGAGAGTCGGGTCTTTTCGCTTTCTATACTTTCTGAGGAGGCGCCTTTGGATTTTATAGGTAAGTTCGGTTTTCGTTCGGGGAAAGAGGGAGACAAGTTCCTTGGGGTAAATTACAAATTTGCCAAGAATGGGTGTCCAGTGGTTTTAGATTACACTTTAGGTTATTTGGCGGGCAAAGTTATAGGAGAGCTAGATGTGGGTACTCACACTTTATTTGTGGGTGAGGTAGAAGAAGCGGAGATATTGGGGGAGGGGATCCCTCTTACTTATTCAAATTATCAAAAAATAAAGAAAGGAGTTACCCCTAAAAGAGCTCCTAATTATATTGAGACAAAATCTGAGGAGGTGAAAAGGATGAAGAGATATGTGTGTAGTGTATGTGGTTATGTTTACGATCCTGAAGAGGGAGATCCCGAACACGGAATCGCTCCAGGGACAGCCTTTGAGGAGTTGCCCGAGGATTGGGTATGTCCAGTCTGCGGTGCTTCAAAAGATCAGTTTGAAGCGGAGACTTAATATGACGGTTAAGGTAAAAGAGGGGATATATTGGGTAGGGGTTATAGATTGGAATCTGAGGGAGTTTCACGGTTACTTAACCGATAAAGGGACCACTTATAATTCCTATTTGGTTTTAGACGAAAAGGTCGTCCTTTTTGACACCGTTAAAAGTGAGTTTTTTCCAATTTTCATTGAAAACATGAAGAGGATCATCGACCCTCGGGAGATCGACCTTATAGTGATTAATCATGTAGAAATGGACCACTCGGGGGCTTTGCCCAAGTTTATGGAAATTGTTAAGCCGGAAAAGATTATTTGTTCTCCAAAAGGGAAGGAACACTTAATTAAGCATTTCCACCGGGAAGATTGGCCTTACGAGGTGGTGAAAAGCGGGGATCAGCTTTCCATAGGAAAAAGGACTATAAAGTTCTTAGAGACCAGGATGCTTCATTGGCCCGATTCCATGTTTAGTCTGCTTGTGGAAGATAAAGTTTTGATCTCTCAGGATGCTTTCGGTCAGCATTACGCCACTTACAGGCGTTTTGACGATGAGGTGGATCAGGCTGAGCTAATGAGACAGGCTAAGAAGTACTATGCTAACATTCTTCTTCCCTATTCAGCGCTTGTTAGCAAATTGATCGAAGAAATCGAAAAAATGGGGCTTGAGTTTGACGTAATTGCTCCAGATCACGGCGTAATTTGGAGGAAAAATCCGAATAAGATCATCGAAGCCTACAAAAAGTGGAGTGCTCAAGAAAGGGAAAAGAAAGCGGTCATCGTTTATGACACCATGTGGCACAGCACTGAACTTTTGGCCGAGGGGATTTCCAAGGGACTTGAGGACGAACGAGTTGATTACTTACTTATGAACCTTCGTTTTAACCATCGAAGTGAAGTCATCACTGAGATTCTTGAAGCAAAAGCTATCCTTGTGGGTTCTCCCACAATAAATAATTACATATTGCCCACTGTTTCGGACTTTTTAGCGTATTTAAAGGGTCTGAAGCCCAGAGGGCTTAAGGGTGCGGCTTTCGGTTCTTACGGATGGAGCGGTGAGTCGGTCAAGGTGATTGAGAAAGAACTCCAAACAATGGGGGTTGAGTTAATAAGCGAAGGACTTAAAGTTAATTTTGTGCCTTCCGAAGAGGATATAAAAAAGGCAAGGGAGTTTGGCCAGAAGGTAGGAAGGTATGTGAAATCATGAATGAGTTAAGGATATTGGGCATTATACAAGGGCATTATGGGGAGAGGATGCTTGAATGTTGGCGAAAATATGGTCCATCCCATTGGAAAGTGGAAGGTCTTAAAATCAAAGGGCCTCTTCCTTTTGAATTGGAAGAGGTTTCTCCTTATATACCCCAAGAGATCCCGGAGAGCGATCTTATAATAAGCCTCGGGGAAGAGCCGGGAATATTGGAACTGCTTCCGGAAATCGTAAAAAGGGCCAAGGGGAAGGCCGTGATAGTGCCTGTTGATAACCGGGCGTGGGTCCCCCCCGGCCTCTTTAAACAGGTGGAGAAAAGGCTTAAAAAGATGGGAATTTCGGCCATTTCCCCAGTTCCCTTTTGTTCCCTTAAGGAGAGCGATTCGGATAATCCCTATATAAAAGAGTTTGCCCACCATTTCGGACTTCCAGAAGTTCGATTGCAGGTGGACCGCGAGAGGATAAAGGGAGGCGAAGTTATAAAAAGTGCTCCTTGTGGGAACACCTTTTTTGTGGTCGAGAACTTAAAAGGCGAGAGGGTTCAAGATGCAGAAGAAAGGGCGGGGATATTACATCATAATTACCCCTGTCTTGCCACAATGACCATTGACTGGCAATTCCAAGACACCCTTATGCATCGAGCGGGCTTTTTTACTAAAGAGGCGATAAAAAAGGCGCTTAAAGCCTTAGTAAAAGAGGAGGAGGTTTAAAATGGCGAAGGTGAAGATTTATACAACTCCTACTTGACCTTTCTGCCATCAGGCGAAAGGGTTCCTTTCGCAAAAGGGGATCGAGTTTGAAGAGGTTGATGTATCGAAAAACCCACAAGCCATTGAAGAAGTGGAGAGATTGGCTGGGGCAAAGGTAGTACCGGTTATGGTCATAGGAGAGAAGGTGATTGTGGGATTTGATCCTGCAAAGATAGAAAGTTTTCTCAAGGAGTAAAGTGTGGGATTAGTTTTGGGTTTGATGGGTAGTCCAAGGAGGGGTGGTAATAGTGAAATAATGTTAGAATATTTTTTAAAAAATTTCCATGAAGAAGCTTTTATCGAAGTAATAAGAGTGGGGGAAATTGAAGTTGGGCCTTGTCAAGGTTGTAGGTTTTGTGAAGAAAGGGGTTTTTGTAGGATCTCTGACGGGATGAATAAGATTTATGAGCTTTTTTTGGAGGCCGATTTAATTGTGGTATCATCTCCTATTTTCTTTTACGGTGTACCTTCTCAGCTTAAGGCCGTAATAGACCGTTCTCAAGCCCTTTGGGCAAGACGATATATGTTCAACTTAAGGGATCCTAAAAGTCCTTGGCGAAAGGGGATAGCCCTCTGTGTGGGGGCTACAAGAGGTAAGAATCTCTTTTTGGGAGTGGAGCTTACTTTCAAGTACTTTTTTGACGCTATAGGTGCTTCCTTTGAGGGGGTGATGGGATATAGAGAAGCAGAAAAAAAGGGAGATATCCTTCGCCAAAAAAATGCCCTTGAAGAACTCGAGTCTCAAGGAAAAGCCTTTGTGGAAGCTTTCAAAAAAAAGAAGAGAATCCTTTTTGTGTGCCGAGGAAATTCTGGAAGAAGCCAAATGGCGGAGGCATTTTTACAATATTATGGAGGGGACCTTTTTGAAGCTTACAGTGCAGGTTCAAGTCCTAGAGAGAAGATTCTTCCTGAAGTAACGGAGGTTATGGCCGAAAAGGGGCTTGATCTTTTTCTTAGAAAGCCCAAGGAGATCGAGAGCGTCCTTAAGTATGGTCCTTTTGATCTCGTGGTTACCATGGGTTGTGAGGAAGTTTGCCCTGTCATTGAAACAGAGAGGAGTTTGAGTTGGAATCTGGAGGATCCTGAAGGAAAGTCCCTCTCGGTCGTGAGGGAGATAAGAGATAAAATAGAAGAAAAGGTCAAGAAATTAATAGCGGAGGTGAAGGATGGATCTGAAGAGAAAGGTTGAGGAGGCTCTGGGAAAAATAAATCCCAAACTTGAAGAACTCGCCGAAGGAACTGTAGAGCTCATAGAGGTGGACGAGAAAAAAGGGTTTGTGAAGCTAAGATTAAAAGGTGGAAGCCTTTGCTGAGGGGGACCCGATGTGGCCCTTAGTTTATGGGCTGAGCACCTTTTGTTAAGGGAAGTTCCGGAGATTAAAAAGGTGGACTTTTTGAGATAAGGAGGGAATTATGGCATTTTCAAATAAATATGGAAAAATAAACATACCTGGCATCGGGGAAGATGAGCCCGTTTTTATATTAAGAGCTCAGGATAAACTGGCACTTTGGACAATCGAGATGTATCGAATATTATGCCAGTCGCACGGAGCCAAGGTCTCGGAGACTTTAGGAGAAATAGTAGAAGCTTTTAAGAATTGGTCAGGTCATCAAAAATTACCGGACTAGAAGTTTCTAGAGTGTTTTAAAGTTATTGCGTTTTAAGGAAAAGGGAAAGTGTTAATTGAACGTGATGAAGAAATAAAAGAAATCCTTGAGAATACAAAAACCGTAGCGGTAGTGGGAATTAGTCCAAAACCTCATAAACCGAGTAATTATGTGCCAAAATTTTTAAAAGAAAGAGGCATAAGGCTTTTTGGGGTAAATCCAAAATACGAAGGGCAAAAAATCATGGGTATAAAGGTTTCAAAGTCTCTTTTGGATATTAAGGAAGATATAGATGTTATTTTGGTCTTTAGACCTCCCGAAGAGGTTCCTAAAGTTTTAGAAGAGGCCTTACAAAAGGGTTTCAAAGCCTTTTGGATGCAACCCGGAACCGTAAACGAAGAGGTTAAAAACAAACTTATCCTCCTCGGACGAAAAGTGGTGGCTGGACGTTGCATAAAAATAGAGACTCAAAGGCTCGGGATCCCCTTCTTATTCCACCCTCTTAGAGAGTAATACTCTTCTAACATTTTCCTATACCTTTCCTTTTCGAGTTTTTTCCTCCAGGCGAGAAGGGTTTGTCCTCCCCATCAGGTACTAAAACCTGTTGACCTATAGGATTTGGTGGTAGTGGATGTGTAAAATGCCCCTGTGGCGGCCAATCGCACTGAGGGGGTAACCAACCTTCCTTGATCAGGATTCGGCGTTGTAGTGTAACCGTTCTTTTTCCACACTCTTCCATAAGATGTTTTGCTTCTTCGAGAGGTATCCCGATTACCGCATTGAGGAACTTTGCTTCCAGATAGGGATTGCCCACATGGTTGGGGGTATTAAACGAATAAGTTATCGGCCAACCGAAAGTACACATCCCTAAACTATCAAGAGCGTAAATGCGATTTTGAATTTTAAAGGCTGCTAAGGCTTTACCTCCAATTTTTATGGAATAAGAAATTTTTAAATTAAATTAAAAAATAAGGAGGGAGGAAATGGAAAAAGGAAATAGAAGGGTAAAAAGGTGTGCGCTATTATGTGGAATAATAATATTGTTTATTATTCTAGGGTTAAAAACCCAATTGGGTTTTGCTAAGATCATTCTTCAATATAGCGATCATACCCCTCCGGTCACTCCTCCTGCAAGGGCAGCGGTTTATTGGCAACAGTTAATCACCCAAAAAACAAAAGGCGAAGTGGAATTTAAAAAATACTTTTGGAGGAGGATTGTTAGGTGAAGCGGAGATATTTCGAGGTGTTGAAAGCGGTATAGCGGATATCGCGTGGTATCCAGTGAATCCTAAAGACGGATTTAGGTTAAGCACCATTTCTCTTTTGCCTTTTCTTGATTGGCCGAATAGAAGGGGAGCCCTTCAAATTTATGAAAAACTTTTGAACGAATTTCCACCGATGAAATCTGAATGGGACTCAGTAAAAATACTTAGTATTTCTTTTATGCTTCCTACCCATTTTCACATGGTTAATCCTAAAAAAGTGTTCAAGTTTCCTTCGGATATAAGAGGGCAAAAAATCATCACCACAGGGGAACATACCGAAATAATAAAAGCATTAAAAGCTATTCCCGTTGAGGTCCCCATAGGAGATTGGTATACTGCTTTAGAGAGAGGTGTTGCCCAAGGTGCTTTAAATCACTTTGGTGTAGCTTATATATTTGGCTTTTTGCCTCTTTTAAAATCACATACTGTGTTTGAAGAAGGAGGAATTAACATAATTCCTGTGTTTATGATTATGAATAAATCCAAATGGGAAAAGTTGTCTCATGAAATTAAGAAAGTATTTGATGACCCCGAAATCAAATATGCATGGCCTAATAAGATGTGGGAGTTGGAAGAGACAGAGAGACTACAAAAAGCATTAGATTTCTGTAAAGAAAAACAGCATACTTTTGTTTATCTCGATTCAAAAGAAATTAAAATGTGGAAAGAAGCTGTTAAAGATATTATAAATCAATGGATAGAATAAAACGAAAAACAGAAATTACCTGCAAAACACTATATGAGAGATTGCTTCAGTTAATTGAAGAACAACATAGAAAATAGGAAATGTATTTAAAAAAGAAGATATTGATGGTAACGTGTAAAGTGGAGTCTCTGGAGTATAGAGAGCTTAGGAGTCTGGAAGAAAGGCCTTTTCTTTGGGAATGAGGATTAAGGAGCCAGGCGATCCCTTTCGAGGATGTTTAGAAGAGGGAAGGAGGCCTTTTTGAGCTTGGACTTTGAGTAAAAAAGAAGCAAGAATATCTAGAGTAAAGTTTACCAAAATAGGAATATAAGTTATATAGGCTTATACGAAGGACAAAAGGAAGTGGACTTCATGAATTTTGAGATTTCTGAAGATCAAAAACAAATCAAAATGTTGATCAAAAAATTTTGCCAAAAAGAATTAAATGAGGAATATCTTAAAGAAATTGAAACGCGTATTGCTCAGGCAAAAACGAAAGAAGAAATTAGAAAGCTTTTTCCCTATCATTTGTTAGATAAACTTCATGAAATTGGTATTCGACAATTGGCTATACCACAAAAACATGGTGGGAATGCCCCTGAGCAACAAGTGAATATAACTTTGACATTAGCGGCAGAAGAAATTGGGTATTGGGGAGGTAATTGAGTAGGAATTGTTATGATACCGTGGATTTTTTTGAGAGCAATTGCTATTGATAAAACTATAAATGAAGATCAAAGGAAATGGATTTTTCAGAAATTTGTTCAAGATTCTCGTTTTTTGATAGCTACTGCGGTGGGAGAAACTTCAAGTTGTATGGATATACATTATCCCTATGACGAAGGTGGCAGTGCCATTTTAAAATGTAAAGCTTTTAAAGAAGATGGATGCTAGATAATCGATGGAGAAAAAGCCTATTGCAGCGGAGGAGCCGTAGCTGACTTAATTATGGTAGCAGTAAGAACAAATCCAGAGGGTCCAGTTTCAGAAGCAATGTCCTTTTTCTGGATTCCTCCCAATCTTCCAGGAGTGACAATTACTCCTCATCAGATGTTAGCCACTGATTTGGGTGGTAATTGTCAAATATACCTAAACAATGTAAAAGTTAGTGAAGATTATCTCCTTGGTGAAATTAACAAAGGGTTTTCTATTATAAAGAGCTTTTTTGATTCTCATTTACCAGGAATAGCCGGTTTAGTAGGAACAATGCGTCGAATTTATGAACATATGAGAGAATATGCTAAACAAAGAAGAGCAGGTGGTAAATCTTTAATCGAACATCCAAATGTAGCTTTGAAATTAGGTGAAATCGCTACTGATTTGGAGGCTTTGCGTAATTTGATGTATAGAGCTGCATGGGAAATAGATGTAGCTCAGAGTTCATATAATTATAAGCATAATCTATTTTGGTATTCAGCAGCTTATGCTTTTTTAAAAAAAATTTCATGGCATTTTTGTAATTTGGCAACCGATATTTATGGGGGAATGAGTGCTGCTAAAGAATTGCCTTTGGGCGAATTTATGAAACATATCTTTTATGTAAGAGCTGCCGGTTTGACGTTTGATATAAACCGTTTGATAGCGTGTAGAGATTATGAAGGTCGTTACCAAAAAGGAGTGTGATTTTTTTCTTCTTTACCAAAGATTTTCCAAAATTAAATGCATCAAAGCCTTAAAGCTTTTTGGGGGCTAGAGAAACATCCCAAAAGTAAGTAGCGAAATGGAATAAACCTATGAGGCTGTTCTAAAAATATTTTCGTCCCTCCAGCCTCTAAAGGGACTAGCCTTAGCCCTCACCCCATCCCTTGAACTAATATCCACTTCAAGGGAGAGAAATCCCTCGATTT
>Ga0185307_1000050_pt1 | contig 80706 bp, 95 predicted proteins | sample LHCtaG_FD_128010 | JGI IMG/M metagenome (GOLD analysis project Ga0185307, IMG submission 128010) | Hot spring microbial communities from Little Hot Creek, USA to study Microbial Dark Matter (Phase II) - LHC4sed_matched (SPADES... | ecosystem: Environmental > Aquatic > Thermal springs > Hot... | reverse complement strand
TAAAACCTTGTAACTAATTCTCCCTATGGCCCAAGCTGTTGCCTCCCCCAGCGCTGAACCTAATCCGCTTGCAGCTGATAGAAGTATTATAAATCCAGGACCTAGATTATATACTGATGCCACTAGAAATAGTACGTACGTATAGGGTATTGGAAATAGCGATGTGGACGCTATAAAGGAGATGAAGAATGAGGCCAATAAAAAGTTCGTGCTAATAAAGAATTTAATTAGCAATTTCCTAAAGTAAAATACGAGAAAACTCATGGAAATCAATACCATGATAGATAAAAAAGATTCTGCAACCTTGAGAATTTGTTTAATTCTACTCATTTACTACACCTATTGCTAAAGATAGAACGTTAAGCCAAGCTACGCTTCTATGCTTAGCTAGGTCTTTTGCATACAACTTCAAGAGCTTTAAGTACTATTTCAACTATCTCATTTGGTGCAAATCTCTCGCTATTTATCACTATATCAAAGTCTGAAAAATCTCTAATATCAATGTTATACCATTTGAGGTACCTTCTCCTCTCAACTTCCTCCCTAAACAGCGTCTCCTTCATAACCTGGTCAACTGGTTTACCATCTCTTTCAGCAAGTCTCTTAACCCTAGTATTAAAGTTCGCCACTACAGCTACTCGTAGAGTTGCTAGGCCTTTTAGAAGCCATGGAGCGGCATGCCCATCTATAACAACATTACCTTTTTCAGCTTCTTTTTTTGCAAGAGAATCCAACATGAAATCTATTGAGGAGTCCTTTTCAGCAAGTTCTGTGAGTTGGGCTAACGTTAATCCTCTTTCTTCAGCTAAATTCCTGAAAATCTGCCCTATGGAGACATGTCTTATACTAAGTTTTTGTGCTAAGAGCTTTGCTACAGTTGTTTTACCGCTACCTGGAGGCCCCCCAATTGCTATGACAATGCTACTTGAGCACAGATCCTCTCACCACACTCTTTAGAACCCTTTTTAAACAATTTGGGCAGAGGACTCCTCCAAAAATTCTCTCTGGTCTTTTAGAAGACTTAGGAAGTTTTCTCCTCAAGTCATCTGTTATAGGCACACCATTTAACACAGCTCCACATCTAGCGCATCTCATTAGTGTTTTCCTCCTTCTCTCATAGTTAACCACTGTTCTTCCACTAGGAGTTCTTTTACAAATTCTCCTATAGGATCTTGAACGTAGTGCAGGCCTTACCATTTTGCATCACTAGCTCCTATTACTTACTTTAGGTCTTACCCTTAGTAGGTATTTACATGCTTATAAGCTTTAATTCAATTCTTCATAATATATCAAATTACCTGAGGTACTTCCTTGCATAGTAATCGTATAGTGGGAGATACATTAAGAAAATTAGGAAGTGAATCCACATTAATGAAACTGAGCACGTATTTAAAGACTCGGGATACTCTATAGGTGGAGGTGCTAGGCACGCATCTTTAATTGGGATCACCATAATGTATTCCCCAAATAGAGTAAATGATGTTAGGGTGTACAGCAGTAGCGCAAGTATGTAAGATGTGAAAGGAATTACAAATTGAAATAGCGAAAGTCTAAAAATTTCACCCCTAATTTTCTTAATCTGCATTGACACTACCTCTCGTTTCTTTCTACTTATATATGCCTTCCTTACAGATCTTTCAATTCTTGTGCTTTGTTGGACTATGCTATAGCGCTTTACAACAACTCCTACTCCATATAATGCTAGCGAATTTATCGTAAAACTTATCGCAAAGGCCAGCAGTACTACTTTATTCAATAATTACTCGCCCACAAATCTTTTAAGCATTGGGTACATCTCAATGGTTCTCTCATATAATAACATCTGGTAATAATTGAATAGTATTCCAACTGCAAGCAAGATACCAGTACCTGTTCCATAGCTTCCGAAAATGTCTCCAGTAAGAGAAATTAATGCAACCACTATGGAACTAAAGATTGTTAGCGGATATATGTATCTAGACAAGTATGACGCTAAAACCCTTGGATTTCTTCTCATACCAGGAATGTCAAGCCCTGCGTTAATGAGATTTTCTGCTTGTGCTTCAGGATTTAACCCTGCTATTTCAACCCATAGTAGTCCAAAGAGTACGCAAAGTGCAAGAAAGACTATGGAATAAGTTATGGAAGTCCATGGACTATATATGAAGTGATATAGCGTTGGCGGTGTTAGGTATGTTCGAATTGCATTAACAGTATTCGCACCAATATAGTTTTGGAGCAGGTTTAAGAATAGTATTATGTCTGATATCAGTATACCTGTGAGCAGCACTGGTATATTTGTTACGTAGAGAAGTTGAAGCGGTACTTTAGTCTTCATACCACCATATCTACTAATCACTATTGGGATATTTATTTTTGCAGCATTGAGATAAGATAGAATTATTATGAGAATTAGAGATGTTATAAGCCCCACAAGCGTTGGGTACCCCATTGCCAATCTCTCAATGAAGATGTGCCAAAAGTTCAGCGTGCCATCTTTCACCATTGTAACAATGTATGGTATTAACCCATATATCTCGCCTCCACTCTCAATAGGATGTGGGGTGAGCAGCTCACTGAAAAATCTCCATGCAACACCTATTAATATAAATAGGCTTATGCCACTACCTATACCCCATCCTTTTTGAACTGCCTCATCGAGCATTATGATTAGTATACCTCCCCAAATAAGCTGAATAGCTACAACAATTTTTATCCACAGCGGAACTGCTTGTGGTATATACCAGTACACCCCACTTACTACAAATCCTGTTGCCTCAACAATAGCAAGAATTATCCCAAGTCCTTTTGAGGCTAGCGTAAATCTTTTCCGCCCTTCTGGATCATTTAAATCCATGTTGAGAATTTTTGCCCCCACTAGTATCTGTAGAATTAGTCCTGCAGTGACCACAGGACCTATTCCAAGTTGTGCAAATGTCCCAGATTGCATTGCTAATATGATGCTTATTACGGGTGCTAAGGCCCCGCGCCCAGCTGTTTGAATGCCGTATAATGTTGTTGATGCAAGTATTATGTAAGCAATAGCAACTAATATTGTGAAGATCAATCTTTTTCCTAGCGAAACTTTTCTTGCTGGCCTAGGAGCAGATGGTATTACTTGCCCTATCTTAGCTAATATCTCTATAATCCCCACACCATGACACCACAGATTACCACTACTCAGCACATGAATAAAAGCGTTATTTTTAGCTACTTAAAATATTAAGACTAGTGTAAGCAATATATTAGCTTAGCTGATTCATGTTTTGAAACTAAGGAGCTGTACAACTCCACCTATTCTTTCTATCTTCTCTCTTGCTTTTTTTGAGCAGCCGTGAACTAGAACCTTTACTGGGTACTCTATGGTGCCTTCTCCAAGCACTTTGTTTATACCCATAGCTGCTAAATTTACAACTATTTTTCCATCTTCTACTGTAGCTGTGCCTGACTGCAAAATCTTTGCTACAAGTTCGTTGAGCTGATTAAGGTTTATTGACGACGCTCTAATAGTAGCTTTTCTAGATGTAAAGCCCTCTTTGCCAAACCAATCCCTAAAGTACTTTATAACCCAAGTCCATTTGTGCTTATGCATACCTGCAGCTCCTCTACCCCCTCTAGACCCGGATCTTCTATGCTGACCCACGTTCCCCCAGCCTCTATTCCTATAACCATGCATCTTCCTACTCTTCTTCTCTTTACGGACAACCATGTCACATCATCCTCTTTAATAAATCATTTACATCCATTCCTCTATAACCTAATTCCCCACCATCTTTATATGGTTTTTTGATACTGCCTTTAAATCCCTTTTTAGGTGGATGAAGCCTGAATACAGGTTTTATTCCAAACTCTTCTAACTTATGAAATAGTACCTTACCTTCAATTATACTCTTTGCAAGCACTTCTATACTTTCTAGACCTAGAACTCTCTTTATATAATCATCTGTAAGAGATTTACCACCGCTCACTCTACCACGTGATTTAAGTAGTTGAACAAGTGTTTCATAGTCTATTTCACCCCACGTAATCCAATCCTTTACTTTTTCTAACATACCCTTAATTACTGGTGTAGCTGGGTAAATGACGCAGTGATACTTTTTGACAAGCCTAAGTAGCCTAAGTGTATACTCAACGTCTTGTGGTACACCAACAACTCCTCGCAGCCTTATTATCACATATACTGGTACCTGTGCTTCTACTCCCATGCCTTCTTACCCCAATCTAAAGGTGTTACAAATTTGTTTGTATTTCTAAGAGCGTTGTAAACAGCTTTTGCAAAGTTGATTGTTGTCCTAGTTTCACCTCTACTGAAGGTCCATACATCTCTTACGCCAGCCAACCGTAAGATAGTCTTTGCAACCTCTCCTGCTACAGCACCTGCACCTAGCGGTGCAGGTATTAATGTTACTTCAACACTTCCAGCCTTCCCTTTAACTCTAAAGGGAACTGAATGAGGCTCTCTACAACTACATTCCCAACTTCCGCAACCTCGCCTAACGGGAATAATATTCAGCTTTGCATCTATTACCGCTTTCTCAATTGCTGTTCTAAGCTGCTTTGCTTTACCAATACCCAGCCCTACGTACCCATCCCCATTCCCTATAGCTACAACAGCTCTAAACCTTGATATTCTGCCAGCGTCTGTCATCTTCTGAACAAGTACGATATCGAGTATCTCTTGAGTTAAATTAGGAAGTAATGCATCTACGATTTCAGGCTCCATAATTATAGCATTCATTGCAAAGATTTGATCTATAGACGTTATTTTACCTTCCTTAACCATCCAACCAAGGTTTGTCCTTGGGGTCCACTCTTCAACACTTTCACTCATATAGTATCACCTAGGTAAGAATCTGTTCTATAAGCGATTTCCCCTCCCCGCTTTCAGGTATGCTTGAATAAACTTTGAGAATGAGATTTTTCACCTCTTCAAAGTGTTCAACGAGGTTTCTAGGATCAAACTGCATGGCTAGCATAGCGGAAAACTGCTTCTTAAATTTTTCTGTGTCTTTTTCACTAAGCATTTTAGCATACTCGGCTATTACCAAACCTCTTACCCTATTGTCATCTGGAAACATCTCTTCACTCACAGGAACCTCTACCCCTGCATCAATAACACCTTTAATTACTGCAAATATCTTTGACCCTTTTACAGGTCTATGAAGACCTATGTATGGAACAGCATGTTTTATGCCCAGTTTCTTAGCTCTCAGCCCTGCTAAAAGCCCTACAAGATACGCTGAAGGTGTATTCTTTGTTCCTGCCTTCCATCCAAATAATTTTACGAGCTCCTTGCTATGAGCTGCAACAAGGGTGTAATCTCCTTTTGGCGTTGGATATACAAACTGTGCTAATATGTACTTATTTGTTTTCCTTATCACTAATATTATAGGCTTATTTCTAATGAGCTTATACCTAACATAGTAATTTGTCTTGCCAGCCAATCTCCTTTTTCTTGGTACCTTATATTTAGGGCCTTGAGCCATTTACTCATCACCTATAGTCCTGCGGCAACATGTTGTGATCCTTCATAAATCTCTTGAGTGAAGCAAGACTATCGAAGGCTCCACCCTTTGCCTTTCTGTAAAGTAATCTGTACGTCTTTTTATCTATGATGTTATTATCTCTGAGCCATTTTAAGAACTTCCTAATTTTCCTAATTCTATTCATCCAGTGCCTCTTAGGATCTGTTCTAGCACCCTTTTTACCCTTTCTCCTCCCTTCACCCCTATGTCTACCCTGTTTACGTTCTTCATGAAATTCTCTGTGTCTGCCTCTAGAGTTACGTTTCTCTGGAATGGCGTAAATTACTCCATCCTTTATCAGCCTTCTTATCTCATCCTTTGTAACTGCAGCCTCTATTCTATCAATTGCTGTTACATCAAATTTTATCCTGGACTCTCCAACACCTAGTATCTCTGCAGCTAGCTTTCTCTGATAGCCAAAATCCATGCAATTCTCACCTTAGGCGTTTGCTATTCTAAACCCCTTTGACTTAGCTACTTTAATTAGTTCAAGTCTCTTTTTTAAACCTAAGTCAGATGCAATGTAGATAACGTATTTAGCAGGATCGAGTTTTTCTAAATCTCTCACGCACCTTATGATAACAGGCCTTAAACCGCATGGGTGCAAATTCTTAATCTCACTGGGTAAACCGTAACCTATTGATGCCTTAGGCGGATATCCTTTTAACGCTAGTCTAACTGGATTATCCTTACCTCTAGGTCTTTTCCACTTCAAATTATTCTCAAACTTTGCAAACTTCCACCATAGCCAACGCAGAAACTTGGGTTTTTTCACACTTTGCTTTATTGACGCAATTTTTCTTTGTGCATTAACTTTTTTTAACACCTCTAATCTTCTTGACATAACCATTTCATATTCCGAACTCATTCTGCAACACCTTTTTCATATATGTATATACCATCTACAAATATCCTCCTATCCTTGTCTCTAATCTTAGTAGCTAGCTCAATATTAGCTGCTGTTTGTGCGACCTTTTCAATATCCACACCCTCAACTATTATATCTTTTCCCTCAGTTTTTACCTTGACACCCTCTAATATACGTGCTTTCCTAGGAGCTTTTTCACCCAAAAAGTTTTCGATAACAACATAGTCACCCACAACCTTTACTGAGACTGGAAAATGTGATGAGACTACCTTAAGCTTATATCTCCAACCCTTTGTAACACCTATAATCATATTGCTTATGTGCGATGATATTGTGTAGATCAGGGCTTTCTTCTTGCTATCTGCAAAAAATGCCTCTATTACAACTTTGTTGTCTTCGATTCTAATATCTATATCCCTTGCATAGCTAAAGTCCCTCACTATCTCACCTTTTAATCCCTTTACTACGACACTTTTACCTCTAATCTCTACTTTAACGTCATCTGGAATTTCTATGTAATTAACTACATGCACAGCCCTTGCCATATGTTATGCCCACCTATTTTTCAATAGACGTAGGCTAAGAGCACTCCACCTATCTTTTTTTCAATAGCTTCCCTATGCGACATTACCCCCTGATCTGTTGATAATATTAATACTCCAATATCTTTAGATGGCAAATACCTCCTGATGTAATGAGGCATTTTAACTATGTCTCTATATGTAACAGATACCCTGGGTTTCACTGCACCAGTTCTATTTATCCTACCCAAGAGTTGAACCACTATTTTCCCCCATCTACCATCATCTATGTATTCAAATTCTCCTACATACCCATACTTCTGCATAACTCTTAGTACCCTTATTATTAGCTTTGATGCAGGCCATATTACTGCCTCCTGCTTCCTACGCATTTCTGAATTTGTTATTGTTGCAAGAGCATTTGCTAAAGGATCTACCAGCGTCATCTTCGTAACGCACCTCAACTATATTTCTTGAACCCTATCACCATAGCAACCTCTCTAAAACACTGCCTACAGAGATATATTCCATATTTCTGTATTACAGCATCTCTATTACCACATCTTCTACAAACTTGTACGCCACGCCCATACTTTCTCTCAGTAGGTAATCTAAACTTCCCCATATTGACTCACCTTCATCTCGAAATTCTCACACCAAATAAAATCTCAAAGAGCAGTATGCTTTCTTCTCTGCGAATTCTGTGCCTACGTGGTATTGATGCAACTCTTTTAACCCTTCTTCTTAATATTCTAAAACCTGGTCTTTCAATTGTCACTGCAACATCCATACCAAATATTCCTATGTCAGGATCATATCTAACCCCTGGTAGAAGGAGATGCTCCTTAATCCCAAATGATACATTGCCATACTCATCAAACGAGCTCAGCTTAAGCGTATTATTAACTGCATATAGTGCTTTTTTGAGAAACTCTAACGCTTTTTGTCCACGAAGCGTTACTACAGCTGCTATGGGTTGCCTTCTACTGATTCCGAATTCCCTTATGGTTCTTCTAGCTCTCCTTACAGAAGGTTTTTGCCCAGTTAGCTGCTCGAGGAGCTTTACGGCTTTATCTAGCCTTTCTGTAGCTCCGCCTACACCAATATTTACAGTAACTTTACTTATCAATGGTATCCTCATGGTATTTTTCCTCCACTGCTTCAAAATGAGGTTTACATCATCAGGTGTTAGCACCGAGCTTGAAAATGTTTCTGGAACTATCGCCAAAGTCAAAGAACCATTTCTAATTATAGCAAGCGACATCTTTTTCACCATCAGCTTGATAATGTTAATAATGGCTTTTCGTCTCCTACAACCATAATGTAATCCAATATTGTTTGAAATCTATGTCCATGCATATCCTCTAGCGTAACTACAGATTTTCTTCTTTTTAATCCCGGCTTAACGTCCATATTAACTATCTTACCTATCCTTCCAGTGTTTTTGCCATCAATAACTATAGCCAGCTTACCTATAGCTAACTTAATGTGTTGAATTATTTGCTGTGATGGTATTTCAATAAGTAATGAATCAAGTGTTGCAAAATTTGCAACTTCAATTGGGCGCTTAGGGTCTTTAACACGTAGCACAAGGTTCCTGCCATCTGATAAGTTCAATTGCATATGTCCACCTTTTACTGTCACTTTATTTTCAATTCTAACGATCTTTAGATTGGCTTCTTCCCTCGGTATTTTAGTGAACCACAAATACTTTGTAGGATATGGTATAAAACGAGTGTAAAGCTCTATTTCAGGTATTGTAACAACATCCATAATTCCGATGGGGAACTTATAGTCTTTCCTCACTACACCATCAACTAACACTTTACCACTCTGTATAATATGCTTAGCTTCCTTAGCAGTTTTTGCATAACCTAATATGTCTCTAACTACAATCATTAATGGTATGCTTCGATCAATTGAGTGGGGACCCGGAGATGGTTTCACAACCCATTTATACTCTTTCCTAAGAACGGGCCAGAACCACGGTGCCGCCAATCTTTTTAAATGGCGTGTCCCTCCCATTTTAGCCAATTATTAACACCTCAATAAAATCATTTCTACACAGTCTTGAGTAACCTCATTTGCTCTTCATTTAACGGCTTTGCCTTACCAACTTTAACGAGTTCCTCCCTAGCTTTCTGCCTTCTCTCAATGATCTTCCTTCTAACGTCATCAACTTCACCAAGTTTCACTATAGCTACTTTCGATGGATGTATTGGGTAGAAAACATCTGTCCCATCAGCTTTCTTTATCGTTACACCCTCAATAAAAATCTTGCATCTTTTTATATCAACATCTACGACCTTACCTTCATGCCCTTTCCAATCACCTTTAACAATCCTCACAACATCACCTTTTCTTACATACAGTCTCTTTATTCCTAGTTCCTTTCTTAGTTCCTTTGATAGCGGTGCTGTTAATAGTCTCCATCGCAGATTGAGCGATAAGTTAAAAATACTCTTTCTCTGCTTTTTGGGCTGCTTGCTCTTCAATTCCATTGTTATAGCACCTCAAACAACAATTGTAACCATATTGGCTATCTGAGGCCATCGTTCCACAGCTTCTCTTGCAACAGGCCCCCTTATTTCTTTGCCTTTAGGAGTTCCATCAGGATTGACAAGAACGCAGGCGTTGTCCTCAAAGGCTACCCAATTACCATCAGGTCTTCTATAAGGCTTTTTTTGCCTTATTATAATGGCTCTCAGCATCTGACCCCTTAGTTCTGGTGTTCCTTTCTTTACTGTGACCATCACCATATCACCAACTGACGCAAAGGGGAGTCTTCTTAACCTTGTCTTTACCCCCATAACGCCTACCACCATAACTTCTTTAGCTCCACTATTGTCTGCTACTACAAGCCTCGTACCATTGATTATTCCTGCAATTCTTCTCCTTCTGGGCGTTGCTGCACCAGTCTTCGCTCTTTTTGCCGCCATGTCCCATCACCCTAACCTGCTCGCTTAATGATACCTAGTACGGTAAAGGCTACACTTTTTGCAAGTGGTCTTGTCTCGCCTATAAGCACTACATCACCTTCTTTAGCACCTATGCACGGAGGATTATGAACGTGCAGCCTACTCCTCCTCCTCTCATATCTCTTAAACTTCCTGACCCATACGTAGTACTCTCTTTCAACAATAACAGTATTTTGCATCCTAGCTTTAATGACCTTCCCTACTAGAACTAGTCCCCTTACTTTGATATTACCATGCCATGGGCATTTTTTGTCGCTACACATGTTCTCAGGGGGTTTCAGGCCAGGATATACTATGCCTATGTTTCTTACGTTTTTTGTCTTCTGCTCAGACATGATAAATGTCACCTCCTCATGTTAGTAAACCTAATCTTTTTAAGTCTATCCTCAGGTCTCCCGAAAATTTGCATACCGTCTATTACTACTTCCTCATTAGTTTCAGGTATGGTAAAAAGGAAAATTCCTCCCCTCTTAGGCACTTTAATTACTTTTCCATGTTTAATGTTAAGAATTTGAAGCATGTTCATAGTCTCATTAATAACAATACCTTCTCTACCGACTAAAGTCGGGTCTAAATGTGATAATATTTTTACTCTTAAGCCTATAATTTCGTGGTAAATTATGTTGTCTTTCGTTCTAAGCATTTCTACACGCCTTCTTCATTAATGATGGTTAATAACCTTGCAATATTCTTCTTAACAATCCTTATTCTTCCAACATTTGTCAGTATACCCATTTTTGCTTGTGATCTTAATTTCGCTAGCTCTACCTTTAATTCATGTAGTAGTCTAATCCTCTCATCATGACTCATAGCTCTTATTTCCTCTGGTGCTAGTAGTCTGTCACTCACTGCTTTACACCTTCACTCACTGTTGTTTGCTGAGCCTGAGGTTGGGAAAGAATTTCTATATAATCCGCCGTCACACCAGGTCTTGTTATTAGAACCTCTACACCATACATTCCAGGTTTTAATAATACGTGAGCAACAGCTCTATCTACCAGCCTTAGGCTTTGATCACCTGATTTATAGACCTTACCAGCTTTGAGTTTTTCATAACGTGATCTTTCAGCTACAAGCTTACCGCTGATAACAATTTCACATCCCAGTGCTCCTGCAGCCAAAACCCTTCGCAATGCTATAAATGCGGCTCTTCTGAAGTGTATTCCTCTTTCTAAGGCAAGTGCTATATTTGCTGCCACAACCCTTGCATTCATGTCAGGGTTCTCGACCTCAACAACTGTTATCTGGGGGTTCTCAATTCCAAAGACTTTTTCCAATATAGTTTGAATAGTTTTCAGAGTCTGTCCTTTACGACCAATTATAAGTCCTGGTCTTAGAGCATATATTATTACCCTCGTGCCTAGAGGGGTCTTAATTATATCAACACCTGCATAACCTGCTCTCCAGAATTTACTTGCTAAGTACTCATCAACGGCAACCTTCTTTATGCCTTGTTCAATAAAGTATTTCTTTATGTTCACCACTACTTCTACACCTCAGCAACTACTACTTCAACACTTGTATGTGTTCTAAACCACGGTGTGGCTCTACCAAATGCTCTAGGCATCCACCTTTTAAGATAATAGCTTCTATGTGCAGCAATGTGTATAATTCTTAGTTTCTCTACATCAAGTCCTTTATTAACAGCATTATTTTCAGCATTATCCAGAAGCTTTAAAATGTGCTTCACCACTTTTATAGGATACCTCCCTATTGGGGTCCTCCACTTAACCCACTTCTCCGCTAGACCTCTCTTATGGCCTATACTCAGTTTATACCTTGTGTAAGGTACAGGCTCTTTAAACTCCATAACTTTCTTCAAAAACTCTTTTGCTTCTGCTAACCTCATTCCTCTAACTACCTTACATACTTCATAAGCTTCTTTAAACGACATGGGGGCATCTCTAATTACAGCTCTAGCTATCTTGCTTTCGTCATATCCTTCAATTCGCGGATAGCGCCAATGTCCCATTAATTTGTACACCATGGAAATAGTATTGCTATAAATGCCCAGTGAGTTCAAGGTATATTTGTTGCTTTTGGGAAAAGAAATAAAAGCTTTATTGAGCTTACCCCCATAAGATCAGGGTACCACACTCATCATTATTACAGAAATTGCTCTAAAATTCTATACACTAAGGACACATGTTATGAATTATACTTAATGCTTAAGCTTATTAGCCAACTCACACAGTTAAGTGAATTAATGATATGTTTCAAAACAAGATTTGGTGACATTTATGGTAATGAACTTAAGGAGAGTTAACGAAGTTGTCTGGATAATACCTGAAGAATACAGGAGGTGTATGAAGGCTCCCGCAGTAATTTATGCAGATGATTTTCTGCTGAGTAAGATGAAAGAAGATGCTACGTTAGAGCAAGCTGCAAATGTAGCTTGCTTACCAGGAATAGTTAGTGCAAGTTATACTCTCCCAGATGGGCATCAGGGCTACGGCTTTCCAATAGGAGGAGTTGCAGGGTTCTCTGTTAACAATGGTGTTATAAGCCCTGGTGGTGTGGGTTACGACATTAATTGTGGTGTTAGAGTTCTTCGAACAGATTTAACTGTAAAAGACATAAAGCCAAAACTAAAAGAGTTAGTCGATGTAATATTTAGGAATATACCAAGTGGTGTAGGTGCTACAGGTAAGATCAGGTTAACAGAAAGAGAGCTAGATAATGTTCTCGAAGAAGGGGCTCGATGGGCACTGAGACAAGGTTATGCAACAGAATATGATATCGAACATACAGAATCCAAGGGAGAGCTGGGCTGGGCCGACGCATCAAAAGTAAGCAGAAGAGCTAAGGAAAGAGGGGCACCCCAACTTGGAACTCTTGGTAGTGGTAATCATTTTCTCGAAATTCAAGTAGTAGATGAAATATATCTGCCTGACATAGCCAAGAGCATAGGAATTTTTGAGAAAGGGCAGATAACAATAATGGTGCATACAGGATCTAGAGGTCTTGGTCATCAAGTTGCAAGTGATTATTTGATGGTTATGGAAAGAGCAATGAGAAGATATGGTATAGAAGTGCCTGATAGAGAGCTTGCCGCTGTACCATTTAATAGTAGTGAAGGCCAGGACTACTTTGCTGCAATGGCGGCAGCAGCGAACTATGCGTGGGCTAATAGGCAACTGATAACACATTGGGCTAGGGAGTCTTTTTCAAAGGTGTTTGGCGTAGATTATGAGAGACTGGGAATAAAAATGATATACGATGTTGCTCATAATATTGCAAAGGTAGAGGAACAAGAAGTTGAGGGTAAAAGAACTAAACTAGTTGTTCATAGAAAAGGCGCAACAAGAGCATTTCCACCAGGACACCCAGAAATCCCAGCAGACCATAGGGCATTTGGTCAAATTGTCCTGATTCCTGGAAGCATGGGTACTGCGAGCTACATTACCATACCAGCTCCAAAGGCGAGAGACCCTTGGTGGTCAGCACCTCACGGAGCTGGTAGATGGATGAGTAGAGCTGCTGCTATAAGAGCAAAGTCTCCTAGAGAGGTTGTGGAAGAGCTGGAGAGAAAGGGTGTTATGGTGAGAGCTGCAACTATGAGAGAACTTTCTGAAGAGACGCCAGAGGCTTATAAAGATGTTGATAGAGTTGTAGATGTAGCTACTCGAGCACAGTTAGTTAGACCTGTTGCACGACTCATTCCAATAGCGGTTATCAAGGGCTAAGAAAAATAATGTTTACTGAAGACATTGTTAAAACATGTCCTTGTTAAGCCATTAGATTTACTGTGCCTTGGACTATAGCCCCCGCAGAGATCCCGTGCACATTTTCACCTCATGGCTCATAAATTCACACGGGTCGGCCGAAAACGGGGGCCTTATAAGTCTTTCCTAAGATCTCCAAAATATCTTTATTTACATAAACAATTTAAACTAGGTTTATATATCTCTACGCAAACTGTTAATAGGGTTATATAAAATGCCAAAAGTACCTGTAAAGTTAGTTGAGTGGAATGAAATTGTGGAATGGAGCTGGGGTTTAGCAAAGAAAATTGAGGAAAGCGACTACATTCCTGACGTAATAATAGCAATTGCTCGTGGTGGTTATGTTCCAGCCAGACTATTATGTGACTTCCTAGGCGTTGAAAATCTCATTTCAATTCAGTCACAGCATTGGACAGAAGCAGCAAAAAAAGGTGAGAGAGCTACAATAAAGTTTGAATATGTAGTTGACCTTAAAAACTTGAAAGCTTTACTTGTTGATGACATTATTGATACAGGAGAGTCTGTAATCTTAGCAAAAGATTTCATACTAAGTACCTGGAAACCCAAAGAGCTGCGCATAGCTACACTTCAGTGGATTTCACCAGTAGCGAAAATAAAACCTGACTACTACTACATCGAGGTTAAAGAATGGGTCTGGTTCCAATATCCCTGGACTAGATTAGAAGATGTTACTCAGTTTATAAAGAGAATAATCGAGGCAAGTTATAATGAAAGGAAGAAAAGTGTATGGACATTAGACGAGATCATGAGAGAATTTGAAGAATGGTATGGAATTCGAGTTAGTGATATGTACTTCAATAACGCAATAGATATGCTCGCTAAGAAAGGCATTGTAAAGAAGATGGATAACGAACTTGTGTATTTATTAGGGAAGATCTAAACTATTTATCAAAGGTTACTTATGAGCATCTCTATATGCAATAAAGAAATAGATGAATTACTTTTTAAAAAACCACTAAAGGTCGTCATTTATGGTGTTGCTGGCTCAGGTAAAACTAACCTCCTTCTAAATATACTTAAATGTTCACAAATTAACGATTTTGCTGCAATATTTATATCTACAGAGGGTACGACTTTTGCAAATAAAATTGCCAAGTTAGGCATTGAAACTAAGAATGCCTATTTTGCCTTTGCCCTTTCGCAAGACCATTTAATGTCTTTAGTATTAGATGCTTTAAGGTATCGCACAACTCTAGTTATCATAGACAGTATAAACCACTTATATAGAGTTGAATTTAGAGAGCATGAGGATCTCAATCCCTTTATTCATCTATTAACCTTGCTTAATTCTGTAAATGAAAGCGGAGTCACAATAATAACCTCAGCACAAGTGAAATTTAATGAAAACGTTCCCGCCGGCTTTGAATATCTTAAAATATGGTGCGATACCATGCTAGAACTTTCTGTTCTACCAAATAAGACAAGAGTATTAAAATTCGCTAAACCGACCTTAAGAAACGTCTACAGATTTGTCTTAACAGACTATGGAGTAGCTTGGCTATAATTGTGAAGCTTCTCCTCTTTCTGTATAACTCTCATCATGAGCTGGGGGTATTTGCTCCAAAGCCTATATTCAACATACTTATCTTCAGGTGAAAACCTATGTGGATGCGGTACATAAGTTTTCGTTCCGCATTTAGGACATGCATCCCTAAGCGTGTATGTCTTACAGTAAGGGCACTTTCTAATTCTCCATCTCATTGGTCTACCCTTTTTCCAGTTCCTCTCTTTCAAATTCTACAAAGTCTATACCTATAGCTTGTGTTACATCTTTAAGAAAGACCTCAATTTGATTATAGACTTCCTCTGCTGTTTTATAATCGTGTGCTTCAATTTCTATTCGATATCTTGGAGCTCCTACAGTGTATATACTAAGATTGACCCCACTCTTCTTAAACTTGTTTTTGATTTCCATTAAAATATTTTTAATTTTTTCAATACCATCAGGCTTATAAGAAATGAGTTTTACAATGCCCCTAATTCTAACAGTTTTTATTGTAACGTGTTTCTTTGCTTCTTCGTACAATGCCTTAGCCCATACTTCACTAATACCTATTTCTATGAATTTCTGCAATCCTTTTAAAACAGCTTCTTCAATTAGAGACATTGGGTCAATATTTTTCTCTAAGAATACCCATACATTCTTATAAGCTTCATCAAGTGTTTTACCAAGGTTTTTTGCAGTTATTTCGACTATTTTTTGGGCCTTTTGAATCCTCTTCCATCTAAGCATTTTTACTTTTTTCTCCCCTTCAAATACTCTTTTCAATGATATGTCCACTTCTATTCTTCCCTGTTTTTTCTCGACCCTTATCACCTTGCCTATAACAATTTGATTTTCCTTTAAAAGATCTTTAATATCCTTTACATACTTTGTACTGACCTCACTCCATGGAATGAAGGCTTCGAGGTTCTCGTATTCTAAGAGATTTGAGTACGCACCATAATCAAATACCTTCTTTATTTGTGCTACTACTAGCTCCCCAACTTCTGGTAAACTTTTCTTTTTAAATGTAGTACTCATACAAATCACTTTAAGCAATTGCTATATTTCAATCCTGCAAAATGATTTTAATTTTAGCCAAAGACTTTTACCATCTCCGCATTTATAAGCTGTGCTTTCCCACCAGTAGGCTTAACGAGAACTGCACCACAGACTAAACATCTTACAGGAAATGTTGCATGGTCAAATATTGTTTGTTCATTTCCACAAACATTACATTTTACCCTTATGAACTTACTCTTAGGTTGTGGAATGAGGGTCTTTCTTCTTTTACTATTCATATTACTTATCACCCATGTTTTTCAACAAGTTCTGTTCTTTTTAGTCTAATACCTTTTCTATGAACTGTATAACCGCACTTACTACATTTCAACTTTAAAGCAACCTTTTTAGTAACCTTTGCAAACCTCTTTTGCTCTGGTTTTCTCTTAGACCCATAACCCTCCTGCTTTCTTAAATACCTTCTCTGCCCTTGTGACAGAGTTCTCCTTTTTCCGTGTTTATATATCGATACACTATGTTCTGTATGTGAACGACATTTAGGGCAATATGTCACAATGACCTTTGGAATTTTCGTACTTATTCACCTTCACTATTAGCTACTCTTAACATTTTTCCTCACTGCCACATTTATAAGCAGTAGTGTTAAAAAACCTCAATAATTTCTACAAAACCTATCGTAGAGAGATGTAATGCCAAGGTGAGTGGTAGGTAAGCAACATAGCCAGGTAACGCTATAGAGTGTCTTATCTGAAATGGTTTGATAACCTTGCATAGAGTCCCTCCATCAGCTACCAAAAGAGCTTTTTGAGTGATCCTACAAAATTCTTCAACAATTTTTAGTATATGCTTTAGTAACAAACTTACTTCATCTTCACCAATATTTGCTTGCCCTAGAACAGCTTTATTTAAAGCAAATTGAGTTAAAGTTCTTATTATTAAAGATGTCGAAGTCTCAAAATCATTACAAAGTTTTTCAAATCCTTTATCAACATTATCTAAACACCATGCCTTCATCAATAACATCTCTTTATTTATAGCTTCTACAATTGTGTATATGTCTTTTAGCTCTATTTTTCTATTTTCAATGCTATCTTCAAAAATCTTTTTAAGTTTCTCGTGTATTTCAATAGACATTGCTTATACACCCTTTCTGCTATCACATTACCTTACTATAGATAAGAGCTCTGCAACCCCTTTAAAAACAAGATATGAGGCATAGGCATACTCTAGCTCCATAATATCCCCTCGCCTTACTTTAAAAGTTCTATCTATGATTGTGATTGGCGGTATATCCACGGTTATTTTAATCTTGAAGAGCTCACTTACATCCTCTATTGAAACTTCGTAGTTGCTCAGCTCAAAATTTGATAGATCCTTTATCAAGAATGCTTTCCAACCTGTTTTACCATTTAAGCTGTTGGGCATTCTTACTAAATGTGATGTATCTATAGTTACCTTAGAATCTATTGGTATACTTACCTCATTTAGAACCTCATCAATATTACTTGTCAATATGCTTGCAAGCTGAACTAGTTTACTACTTTCAATTTCATCTAAGCGATTTAATAGAAATTCCTTAAGCCTTGTGTCTGTCACTTTCTTAAGTAATGCTCTTGCTATCCTCCTCCTTATTCCTCCATCGCCTATCCTTGGTAATGGATATACTAAGCCTTTTTTGCTTTCACCAGTTACATACATATTCTTAACAATTTTTTTATAAGCATCGCCAAGCACTATATAGGATACTAATTCTCTTCTACTTTCTGAATCCATTGTATCATAAGGACTATTTAGTTCCACTATTAAATGAAAACCCCTGTTACCTGAGAAACTTGCTTTGTATTTATAAAAGCCAAAGTCGTTTTCAACAATATCCACAAGATTTCTTAGATATTCAAATGCAAGCTTTATACAATTAGGTTCAACATGTTCAAATTTTTCTAGCTGACCGCCGCATAAGGGGCAAGTTTTTTCGCTACTTTCTCTAGGGGCTGTATAATTACAGCTTTTACAAAACTTAGCCTCTATAACTTTATCTATACACTGTGGAATTTCATTAGCATCTATATCAAATACGAGGTCGCTTCCTAGCCATCCTTTTTCACTCATTACTTGATTGCCAGGATCGCGGTATTTAGCAGATGAATAGTAGAGGTGTTTTGGTATGTGAACCCCTGTGATGTAATCTAGTAACTGCTTCTCTGTCTCAAATACCAAGTGTCTTATGTAGTAGTCTCCATCAATTGGCTGTAGTGCTATTTCCCTAAGTGGTAAATCTTGTGGCAACTCAAGATACGAACTCTTATAATATCTTTTGAATAGCTGACTAAAAATTGATTTGCTGGTGCTCTTCCCTTCTCTTTCCATTAGTGTGACAACTCATTACTCGATTCTTGGAGCAATATACACTTTGAGTTGTGCACCATTAGCCATATCTAATGCTATTTCGCAAGGTGCCTCTGGAGCGAGCTTTATAGAAACTGTTTCTGCAAGTTTTGATAATTGTGATAGCATGGATACGTACTCCATTGAATAAGCATTGGAAAATTCTTGGATATCTTCAATTATTTGATAATCTATCAGAGTTCCAGAAGTAGTAGTAAAGAGGAACTCTATTTCACCTAATTCTGATGGAGATGATATGGAAAGCCCCTCACGCAATACCCTAAATCTTACTGCCTCACCTACTTCTTCAAGAACAGAAATAGTAGTGGCAAATATGGGTCCAATAACTTTTGCTATAGCTTTGAATTCTAATGAAAGCTCTGGAATTTCCTCGTAAGTTGAGGATATTAAAGGCAACGTGAAACTTCTTTGTGTACCCCCCTTAGATATTAGGGCTATGGTGAGCTTTGTTCCATTACTTAAAAGTGCAAATTTGTCCATCTTCATGGCTCTTCTCAATATTTTTGATACACTTTCTAAGTTTAGAAATAGTATTTCCTCTTTTTCAACAATGTACTCTTCAAATGCAGTTGTTGGGATGCTAAAGTCTAATAGCATGACTCTGCTGGGGTCCATAGCTCTTATCCTAACCCCTTCACTAGGACTTATTTTTATCCCTATAGTCTCTAGATAATCTGCTAGAACCCTTAGTATATATCTCCAAATTCTAGCATCTGTAAACACAAATCTTAATGCTGAGCTCATTTTGATACACCACTCTAATATACATGCTAGTAGTTTAAGAAATTAATAAGGTATAGCACCCCGTTGAAATATTGGAATAGATGTAAATACTATGAACTTGTAGAGAAACACTCCAGGTTGTTGCTATCTAGGCTTTTAACTATCTTCTCCTTTAAAACAAATTTACACTTGAATTTGTTGCAAGAAGCATCATAACATCTGCAGTTAAACGATATTACATTATTGCCTACTTTACTAAGCAACTCTACTATATTCCTTATACCATCTTGCATCTTGCAAGTGACTACGTTATTTGCCTTGGCAATGCGTAGCTCAATTTTGGACCCCTCTTCATCAAATAGTAAAATTAGTTTGTCTCCCTCTTCCACATCGAGAAGCAGTCTTACTACTGATGGAATTGTTATTCTTCCCTTTGAGTCAAGTCTTACAACATCACTATACATATGCTACATCCTCTTAAGATCTTGGAGCGATCCATACAGTAACCTTCCCCCCACCAGATAAATCAAACGATATTTTTAATGGCTTATCGGAACCAAATGATATGTTACATTCTTCTGCTAAATCTAGGAGCCTTGCAATAGCCTTTAAATGCTCAACACTGTACCTTGCTATGACGCTACTTGTAGAAGACTCTAAATATGTTAGTGGTTGGAACTGTCTTAGCACTGTTTCATATGATCCTACATCGCCGTGAGCTAAAACTTTAATGCCATTTAACTCAGAAGAATACATTAACGTTACTTCTTCACTTACTACATCTGCGTCCTTGATTATAGATACGAGCTCCGATGATGGTATGCTAGCTGAAACCTCAAGCTGAATATCTATTTCGCCTACTCTTTCAAAACCTACCTCTGATAATGATACACTATACTCTCTTTCCAGATTTGCCCTGACATTGAATACCCTGACCTTGAGCTCTCTAGTACCTTCTACATATTCTAGAGTCACCTTATCCCTCTTAGTAGCTCTCCTTAATGCTCTTGCTAGCTCATTTCTATCAGCGACCATACTTACCTCACCACTTAAATCATATTCTTCAAATGCTGTTGAAGGTATTGCTACAACTATCATAGAGACCTTGTCTGGTGAGAAGACCTCTATAGAGAATTGGTCTAGACTCATTACTATAGGCACTTGATCCACAATGCGTTTTAATGCCTGTGACACATTTTTCAATACAGATCCAACAGGGTATGTTAGCCTAGCGCTCATGCTTTAACCCAAGAAAAGACTTTTGCTCCACTCAAATCTAAAAGATTATCGGCTTAAAAACTTGAAATTGTACTGCAATAACTTGGCGAGACGTGTGCCTCGTAAAGTCAAGTTGTATACAGTACTAGGCGACTACGTTGCCATTGAGGTAGAGGCGGGCGCTTCAATAGAATTACTGAGAAAAATTCAAAAGGTTTTGAATAAAGGAGGGGAGGACGTAGAAGACAGTATAAGAATGATACAACATTTTGATGTCTTTTATTCTCTAATGTGCAAAAAGTTCAAGGACTTTTTAACACCAAAGAAGAACATAAGTGAATTATTGCGAGGAAATGTTTTGGTAGACAAAATTAAGCTTGCTAAAAGAGATGATGAGAGAGTTGTTGTGATAGTTTTTGATAAATCGCTTAGTAAAGATCTTATCGAAAGAGCTTTAACCGAGCTAGGCTATGAAGTTATATTATAGGACACGAGGAGGTACTACTAAGCTCAGCTTTAATCTCTAAGCCTAATACTACGTCTTGCTCTTTGAACCTCCCTTGCGTCTCTTCCTACCCTTGCTTGACTCCATTTTTTTCCGACTAGCAATTCTTAGTGGCGCCTCCAAGATGTTTTTTGCTTCGTCTAACGATATCTCCCCTTTGGTAATCTTATCCCATGTTTCTGAACGTATTAAGAATTGCTCAAGCTCATTAGGCGAGAATGCTATGTACTCGACTTCAGCTTCTTCATAATATGCCTCACCAATTTCCTCTGATGGCCGCGTTTCCTCTTGAGTTAATAGTTCACTAGCCTCCTCGCGCAACTTAAAGCCCCAAACATTTTGCACTTATCATTTGTAAGATGTTAAAAGCTTTTATCTTACTTTATCAAGAGGGGTACCTTTACACGAGTAACTGCATTGTATTACTCCCTCTTTATCCTGTTATCTTCTACTGCATTTCTTATGCTATGTTTTTTATATGCTATGATAATTATAGTTATTAATACAAAAATAATTGAAATTAATACCATCACCAGGTCAATATTTCTATACAGCATAACTAGTACTACAATTGCAAATAAGTTAAATAGTATTATTTTCCTAGTAAGTTCATTCTCCAAGATCACAGTATCACCCTAATTCTTGAAACCCCTCCCAATAGCTTTGCAAGACCAGCACTTATTGACAGGAGAAGCGATGTGTAGAGTGCTGCCCCTATTATGTCTATGTACATAACTCGTGTTATTTCATCAAGTAGTCCAGGAGCATTAGTATAACCCAAAAGCAATGACTGTGCTTCATATACATAAATTTCATCTGGCTCCATAGCTGAGTTTGCATCTCGATGCAATTCAATTTCTATTTTGTGAGTACCCACAGGGATTGTGATATTATACGTTTTGCCATTCAAGTTGTACCAGTGCCATTTGTATTTGAAGAAGTTACCGATATCACCAACGCTCTCACCATCAATCCTCAGCGACTTTATTGTATAGCCATCTACTATGGAAATGTAAAATCCATATTCTACATCAGAGTCTGTGTAAACCTCTATGTAATTCGAAGTGAAGGTTGACACATTTATCAATTTGGGGAATGGCATTGCATGAAGTGCTATTCCTTCTTTATATTCTATCAAACCGTACACCATCATGTCAACTCTACAGAGAGCTGCAGTAGTTTCTGAACCCATTTTACAAAGTTTTGTTATAGATTCCTTAGAGATATTTGTATAGAACTGGTGGCCGCAAACATCATAGTATATGGTTAAATTCTGTTGCAAGAATTTAGCAGCGGGGACGATGTACACCGATGAGTATACTGGCAGAGGCCCTACGTATCCACCTGGATACTCTAACCCTATGTAGCCAATACGCAAAGGCTCCTTAGCCATGTTAATCACGTTACCAAATATTATTGGGGTCTCCGCTCCTTCGCCTTCAGAGTATATGAGCATTTTTGTGAACGGAATGTACAACGGTAATGCTGTATTGAAAACTAATGCAAATGATATAAGGAAAGCCCCAGCTCTACGGGCTATTCTAAATGGTATAGCCATTAGTGCTAGGCCTAGCATTATGAGAGTCCAAAAAGAGTATCTAACAAGAGTTGAAATTGCGTACATTATTGTAAAAGCATATAGTGAGGCAGAAACGCTTCCCATAATCATTGAAATTATCCTTGTAAATCCCGACAAAAACTTTAGCTTAGATATAATACCATTCACACACCCCAGGAATATCAGCAGTTGCGATCTAAAAAATATTGAAGCTTTCATATATGATAAGAAGAAAGCCCAATTCCCACCTAGCAAACTTTGCAGAGCTTCCGAAAACCTTACCACTGATGAAATACAAAACAGTAGTATCATAGTATAAAAGGCATCTGCTATTAATCTTGGTGCCCACCGCTTCAGACCACTAAGTGGTATTGGAAGAGAATATATCATTACGCCTAGGTAAAAAGTTAGAATAGCTAGATAATATGCGATTAAAAACATGTACATTGTCACATTTAACTACTAATAATAAACACAACACTAGCTTACGGCATCTGTGGTGTAGGCGGTAATGGAAGTGCATTTCCTAAATACGATGATATGTAAGTAATAAACCAAAATAGCGTTGTCCCAACAGCGATCCAAAAAGCACCCCATACGGCATCTTCAATTAGGCTTTGACCCACTTTTCTGACTCTACCCATAGGTATTGGCGCTCCCTTTATGGCCCATCCTATGATCCATGAAAGGAAAAAGAGTAGCCACGCCACTACAACTGCTTTGCTTATTAAGTCCTTTATTAATAAAACAATATCCATCTTTATCTCCCAGAAATTCTTGTGCTTATAAAATGTTTTTCAACTATGCTCATTTTTAGTCCCAGTACTTCCGTGTTCTAAGGTAATTTTCTTCGTATTCTAATATGTTGACCATGAAAGATTCCCAGTCATGTGACTTTGCTAGAACTCTTTTTGCAAATTCAACACCAATACCTATGCCGTGAAGTGCTATAAGAGCAGCTAATCCGTATTCCATCACAAGATCCGCTGACTTTAGGGTCTTTTCCAGATTCTTATACTCACTAATATTTGCTCTTGCTAACCTCTCTTTCTTTAATTTAGCTAGTACTTTTTTGAGCTCCTGCAACTCAATATCATTTTCTATGACGGCTAATGCCTTAGATGTGCAGTGGGGACATGAGACAGCGCATCTAAATGGATTTCTATCTGCACATTTCTCTGTAAGGTATTCACCTAAAGTAATCTCAAATACCTTACCACACACAAGGCATAATAACTTAGACTTTTTATTTAATAGTCTATGCTTTGCCATCTCAATAATTAATTTTCTTGGTAACGTAGAGCTCTTGATAATGTATCGTAATGAACCTAACTGTGCTATTTCTTGCAAGAATGGTGATGCTATCTTTGTTATAACAATTCTAACCCTCTTGTTCTCTGTAATTTTCCGCAGAAGTCCTTCGACCACCTTAACATCAACATTTTCTACAAGTAATTCTCTAACAGTTTCACTAACCAGAAGTTCCATATTTAACAATGCACTAAGCACTTTCCTTATCTCTTCTATGCCACAGTTCTTAGCTATTACACCCATTCTCTTTGCAACTTCAATAATACGCTTCTTAAACAAAGACGATTTTTTCAGTTCCTCAACTATGACTTCTTTTAGTGAGCCTCTTTTATATAATTGAACCATGATCGTGAGGACCTTTTTGAGCTCATCAATGGATATGGGCCTGTTCGTTAAAATTACTGTTCCAAGCTGATGAGCTTTATAGCTACCGCCAATATTCAGGTACTCTCTGAGAATTCTTAATAATAACAATGAAAAAGCTTCAGAGCCTTTAGAACCGAGGCAGTGATATAAAGCTATGAGTGACTTACCTTCTTTAGGGACTTTATGCAACTCTATTGTAAGTATACTATCGTTTGGATAAACCCTGCATAAATCGCTCTTATTCGTGATTAAGAACTTTCTTATAGATTCAGTAAGTTTATAAGAATCAAAAAGCTTGCTAGTACAAGTTTCATCTTCACATAAACAAAAACGTCTAAGAAATGAACACGCTTCCCTTACAACCTTTTCATAAACAGGGATATTCTCGCCAACCCATTTAGGTAAAATCACTTGTTCTGCACTCAATAAGGGGGATAACCATATGGTTTTCCCATCATAATCTAAACTGATGACACGCCAAGCCCTCCCGCCAAGAACTATGACATCATCTTGGTTGCAGAGTGTGATAAAATCCTCGTCGAGCAACGCTATTACTTTATGATCTATAATAGACCTTGCATAATACTCGTTAGAATCAGGTATCATATTTGTTGTTACATAGTATACATACCCCCTCTTTGTGGGTTTACACATGAAATCATGCTCGTTTTGCTGGCACACTAGAAGTCCGATATCACTAAGAAATTGTGCTAATTTCTTTACAATATCAAAGCCTATATCTTGAAATAGTGGCGACTTTTTTATCATTCTCCAGAAGTCAGCCAATGAAGTTGTATCTCTTTCTAAAGCCACGCCTACAAGCTGATGGGCTAAGACATCTAAGCTATTTGCGTGAATGCTTAATGGCTCTAAATAACCTCCTTCCAGCCTCTTTGCAATTACTATTGATTCAACAAGTTCTGATATTATGGGTGGTGATATTATTACGCCCTTTGATATTTCTTCTTCTCTATGACCAGCCCTACCAATCCTCTGTAAAAGCTTTGTCACTTGCCTTGGCGACAAATTCTGTACAACAAGATCCACAGAGCCTATGTCAATGCCAAGCTCAAGGCTGGATGTTGAAATGACAACTCTTATTTGACCTTCCTTAAAACCTTTTTCAACGGCTTCTCTAATGCTCCTTGAAAGAGACCCATGGTGCAGTCCTATGGTATTTTCATTAAGTTTTCCTTCAGATTTAAGTAAATAGCTGAGTTCCTCTGCTGAAGTCCTTGTATTAGTGAATACTAGGACTTGTCTATATTGTTCTGTTTTGATTATTTCAACAATCTTTTTAACAATATCGTCTATAGCAAAAAAGCCCCATTGATAATTTTCACTAGATAGTACCACATTTACTTCATACCTCTTCTTAGAACTAGCTAAGACTAGGTCATAATGCCTATTAGAAAATACTGCTCTAGCTATAGATCTCAAATTACTTTCATTTAAAATAGCTGTTAATGCTATTCTTCTGATATGCCTACCTAACGCGGTGTCCAGTCTCTCCATAGCTAAAAGTAATTCTGCACCCCTTTCATCTTGTATTAGTTCTTGCACCTCATCAATAATTATCGCATACAATTTGCTTAAATGACTCACAAATTCCCTCTTAATTAACAATATTTGGAGGCTCTCAGGCGTTGTCAAAAGTATGTGTGGAGGTGTTTTAATAATTCTCTTCCTTATAGTAGAGGACGTGTCACCGTGCCATACGTTGACCTTGCAATTAAAGATGTTACAGATATTACTTAACCTTTTTTCAAGATCCCTGTTCAAAGCTCGAAGGGGTGTTACGTACAATATTAAAATGCCTTCATTACTCAAGGACCCTTTTTCAGCTAGTTTAACAAGCAATGGCACAACGACAGCTTCTGTCTTGCCAGAACCAGTTGGTGCTGATACAATCAGGTCCAGATCATGATCTAATATCTTAGCATAAGTCATTTTCTGAACTTCAGTCAGATTTGCAAAGCCTAATTTTATATAGTACTCTAGCACCTTTTTTTCGCAACTCATAAAAGCATATACCCAGGTATTTGTTCAAATCACCTGATAGCAATAATTTTAAAGTAACAAACATTATTATTTTTGAATGGAGAAAAGCATATTTTGCCATTAATTATTGCTATGCCTTAGTAGTGAGTTTGTAACTTAAAAAGCTGATATGATATGCACAGAAACCTCTTAGAATTAGCAAGTAACGTCTACACTGTTCTATATGGTGTTATGCTTTTACACCTCTACGCTACACTTTTAGCTAATGTTTCCTTGAATATATATGTTCATTTATCAAATACGCTTTCAATGGCGCTACTCTTCAACAAGATCTCCTATGCATTTCTGTCCTCTTTACAAAACCTATTGGTATTTACCCTTGCTCTAATACCACTAATAGCAATAGAGATCTTGATTGTACTCCACTACGGAAAAATTTACCAAATGTTACTCGAAGCCCTTCTTCTTTTTTTGTTTACAGGAGATCTAATTATATTAATAGAGCTTATTATTTTACCCATTCTTATTACAAAAATTATTCTGTTCTTCGTGAATATCGAAAATAAAGCTTGTAATCCTGTAGCATCCTTGCGGTGTTTGCATCCAATACCTCTTAATAGCTTGCTCAAAATATTACCGCATACAGGTATGACATTTATTGGCTTGGCGCTTGAAGTACTCTTATACAATTTCATACCACTATTAGCAGTATTGCTGTACATTGCTCTATCTCTCATTACAGTAGTTTCAAATAGTGAACTCAATACTATAAAGAGTATTCTATCAAGCATCCCCCCGTTTGGAATAGTAATTGCAAAGCGTAAGGTCTGCGGATCTCATCAACAGTTAGGTACTTGATAGAATTACTTAACTTCAATAACCTCTATTTTATACCATGTTATAATGTTTGAGGCTTTATTTAATATTATACTTTCTATGCCCTCATGTAATTTACTTAAGGGTGTGACATTGGAGTAGCACTCTATATAGAAGAACCTCTTTACAACGCTACTAGGATGTACTTCATATGTACATAAATTCTCTTTGCAGAACTCCTCTAACATACTATTTAAATAGTGTATATTGTTCTCATCATTAAGAAATAGGAAGATGTTTAATCTTTTTGCATATTTCGATGCAGACATCATAGTAACTTCCCAGCTATACTCTAGGTATTATTGAATCGTACTTGTTTTCATTGTAGGGGTTCAGGCAGGGGATCCTGTCATCATTATTTCAGCACTCGGCAGTTACATCATTTATATTCATCTTGAAAGCCTCTCCATTATATCTAGAGCCCTATGCTCTGGCGCAAGTCTAATATATGCCTTCTTATAGCCATCCCTATCAATTAATGTGTTAACCTTGAGCACCTTGACATTAAATGTCTTTTCAACAAACTCCTTAATCTCATTTTTATTAACATTTCTGTGTGTCTTTATTGTCAAATAATTGTATTTTTCTGCAAGCATATATGCCTTTTCAGTTGTGATCACAGCTACTAAAATGTCCTTAGGCATTTTCGATCACCTCTAACTGCATTTTAAGGCCTTTCAACAATGTATATCTTTGATAACTCTTCTAAAGCTTTTTGTGTAATTATGGTAAGCCTACCAGGCATGCCACCTGGTGCTAGTCTGAGTATATTCATTGTCTTAGGCGTTAAATAATCAACACCAGGGAGGCTTTTGAGAGCATTAATCACTGGCGCATTTATCGAAGACACTATAAATAACATGCCTTTACTCTCCTTGTATTTCCTACCCCTCATCTTCCCTTTACCGCTTCTGATTCTGATACTATCTTGCGATTTCACTATATTTTGCCAGAGTCCCACTCTCTTTAGCCACCCCTTAACCTCTCTAGTTGAATTAAAGGACTCAAAACCATTAACAGCAATTATTGGTATAAATTCGATTTCTTGAGGTATTATATAATTTCTCTTTAACACAGTCTTTTTATCACTTAGTGCTGCTAATGCTGAAATTATGGCTAGCCTCATCTCTTTTCTATTTATTTCTTCATAATTTTTCTTGAGAGGTGTTGGCGCAAATTGTCTTCTACCACCACGAACATTAGGAGCTAAAACAGCTCTACCGTTATCTAGTCTCGGCACCCTTGCAATACTATATCCGATACCCCATGATTCTCCAACTCTCCTCTTCCCAGCAAGTATATCTCTACCTTTTGGTTGAATTCGCGCTGATAAAGCAGATAATACAGCTCTTTTAATTAAATCTACTCTCACAGGGTAACTGAACAACGTAGGCAGTTCTACCCTATCTACAATATTTCCATTAAGGTCTACAAGTGTTCCATATCTTTTTTCCATAGGGTATACAAGTACGTATCTAGCTTCTGTCAATAACCTTCACCTAACTAATTTTACTTTACAAACTTATGTAGACAATTTTTGGAGATCCACTTGGCTGCCATCTAGGGGGTCTTATAGGCCATCTAAGTATGAGGGGTCTTTTTGGAACCCCTACACAACTACCCCAAATCATTAGCCACTTTGATTTAACAATGCCATAGTGTGGAAAGCCTCCACTTGGAGTTATCTCATATCCACTATCCCCTATAGCAATGATTCTCTTATTGAATTCTGTACGACGATGAAACCCCATTTGTCCTGGTTGAGGCACCTCTGACATTGCACCTATTGTTGGACTCCTACTACCAATTCTTCTACTACCTTTTCTGTGCTTATGCCATCTAGGTAATTCTTTTACACCAAATCTCTTAATTACTCCTTGAAATCCTTTACCTTTAGTTACACCTATTATATCTATGAACTGACCAGGATTAAATACAGTATCGACATGTATTGTTTTCCCTAGCACCTCTAGGGAATAAGTTACTCTTTGTGCTACATCTCCTCCTTCAACTACAACCTCAAGTATATCTGGAGTCTTCTTGCTCAACCCTCCAACAGCTTTAACATTTGCCGCCATAACTAAGGACACTCTCTTTATATTCTGTAGATTGTTCTTGATCCACTCAATTCTATCGCTAATATTTGATGAGGGTCTGTAGGCGGGGATCCTCCTCCAAATCTCAATCTCTTTTGGGGGCTCTATCCACACATCTTTTAATAGGCTGTAACCTCCATATTCATTGATGCCATACACTCTTACCGCTATTGGAATTGCAGGAGGAGTTTCAATTATTGTTACAGGAACAAAAACTTCTTTACCTTGCGTAGGTGTTCCAGGTCTATCATCTACTAGTATAACATGTGTCATACCAACCTTATAGCCAATAAATCCTAAGACTCTAGGAGTTTCTAACTGTAGTAAAGGCCAGCTTTTCACACGTGGAATAAATTCTGTTGCTCTTTTTCTTGGTCTAACACCTAAGCTCCCACGTTTAGGTGCACTAGTTTTTCTATGTGCCATGACACCCCACCTATGCTAGAAGCCCTTACCATACTTAGCTCTTTTGTTTTTCCTTTTTCTGTCTCTTAGCCCCTTCTTCTTGCTGAGTACTGCTCTTTACCATAAATAGTGTTGTTTTTTGCCTACCTCCCATCAATAACTACCTCAGTGCTACACAGATAATAGTGCTGTTAGTCTTGTTTTTCATATATAAAACTGTTAATAAGTTTTTCTAAACCCTTAAATTAGGAACTCACACATATTGAATTAATGCGATTAGTGATATGAACAAGAAGTAAAAGAATTCTGTATTTCACATATATGCTGCAATTCACCACCTTTTCTGGGTTAAATTATGTTGTATTTTGTAAGAAATGAGGAAATATGTTGATGCGAATTTATAAGCTCGTCAAAACCTAGTAAGGAGGAAAAGGCTGAACAACTTATGAGCAAGCAATGTTGGGAGCTACCTATTGAATGGAGGAAGTTTAAATATAGAGGCAAGGGCTTAGAGGAGCTCTTAGAAATGCCCATGGATGAGCTTGTGAAACTCTTGCCTAGCAGAGCTCGTAGAAGCTTAACGAGAGGGTTTCCACCAAGACATAGAAGACTCCTTGAAAAAGTTTTGGTGGCTAGACAGAAACTTGTAAATGAGTGCAAGGAAGTTACAATAAAGACGCATGTTAGGGATATGATAATTCTTCCCATTATGGTAGGATTGACTATAGCTGTTTACAATGGTAAGGAGTTCATACCCGTAAAGATAGTCCCAGAAATGATAGGACATTACCTCGGCGAATTTGCATCAACGACAAAGCAAGTTAAGCATGGAGAGCCTGGTCTAAAAGCTACAAGGAGTACCCTCTTCGTGGCTCTTAAGTAAGTCACCTTTTATGGTGGCGCACTATGGGTAAGAGGATTCTTGTTCAAAGAATGGGCAGAGGTACTTCAACTTTTAGAAGCCCCAGACACCTAAGAATTGCCCCAGTAAAGTACCCAAACATCGTCATTGACAATCTGCTAAAAGGTGTTGTAGTAGACATTTTACATGACCCTGGAAGAGGCTCACCAATAGCTCTGATAAAACTTGAAAATGGTGCGGAGTTCTATAATGTTGCTGTCGAGGGTCTTAAAGTAGGGCAAGTAATTGAAATAGGATCAAATGCCAGTGCCAGCATAGGTAACATACTTCCACTTAGAAGCATTCCTGAAGGTACAAAGATATGTAACATAGAATTGAGACCTTATGATGGTGGCAAACTTGTTAGAACTGGGGGCTCCTATGCTATTCTAACAGGTAAAACATCTACACATGCTATAATAACCCTGCCTAGCGGTAAACAGAAATCAGTATTTCTTGATGCAAGAGCTACAATAGGTGTTGTTGCAGGTGGTGGCAGAATAGAGAAGCCCCTGCTTAAGGCAGGTAATGCTTACTATAAGTGGAAGGTAAAAGCCAGGAAATGGCCTCGTGTGAGAGGTGTTGCAATGAATGCTGTTGATCATCCACATGGGGGAGGGTCACATCAAAGTGAATCTAAGCCTACGACAGTCTCTAGGAGAGCTCCACCAGGTAGAAAAGTTGGGCATATTGCTGCTAGAAGGACGGGCAGAAAGAAAGGTGCACACTAAGGTCACACAGTAGGCTATATACCATAAAATCTTTTAAGAATTCTCTCCACAGACTCATAGCCTTGGCTCATATTCTCTAGCACCTTTAATCTATATTCATACTCTGCCTCAATATCATCTCTTATTAGCCTTTTTGAAAGCCTCCTCATAGTGTAGCTCCTCAAAATGTTGTCATCTTTTTCAGGTACAAAGATCTCCCTCCACTCATCATTAACCTTCTCGTAGACTCTCCATATTTTTCTTTCAACTTTGTAACCTTTACGAATTCTTGATGCAAGTATCATTAATGCTGTGTTTAGGGAGAGCATTGTGTATAAATCTTGTGAGAGAAGCCCCCGAATAGCCATCTCGTATTCCTCAGGAGTTGATGCATGGAATGTTGTTGCAGAGCCCGAGCCTGAAGCAACTGCTCTAACTAAAGCTATTATCTCCTTTCCCCTCACCTCACCTACTATTAGCATGTCAGGTCTGTATCTAAGTGCTGTGAAGCATCTCTGAAGTAGCTCCTCCGAGTCTTCACCATAGAACTGTATAAATCTTGGCCTTAATGGAAGCTTTATTTCGGGAACATCCTGAACTACTATAGTCTTCCAATTAGGGTTACTTAGTTGCAGAAAGGCATTTAAAAGAGTTGTCTTGCCAGAACCACTACCACCGATAATTACATAGAAGAGTTTTGCATCATTAACAAGCCATAGCAGTGCAGCAATCCTATAATCCACAATGCCTTGCTTAATTAGTGTTACTATATCAATGGGGATTTCTGTAAGTTTTCTAATATCAAATGTAGGACTAGCTCCTATGGGTTCACCAATAGTAGCAGCAACTCTAAACCCTTCAGGCAATGTTGCATGAAGCTCTGGCTTTCTTATTGATATGGACTTTCCACATCTTATTGCAAGTCTATCTATAAAACTCTTAGCCTCTTCCTCGCTTTGAAACTTAACATTAGTTACAAGTGCTTCATATGATAGAAAATCTCTATGGACAACTGTAATGGGTTTATCCCAATGAGACAGCTCAATATCCTCTATACCATCATCTCTCAATATAACATCTAAGACTCCGTACCCCTTTGTATCTCTATGTATATAATAAAGTATTATGTCGTAATATTTGTGCATCAAATCTCCTAGTCCTAACTCATTTGCAATTGTTTCTAATACCTTTTTAAGTTCTTCAAACGACTCTAGGCTAAGATAAGAAGTGTAGAGATTTTCCATAATACTTTCATACAATTTCTGAAGCTCTGGATTTACTGGCGGTTCATTGATTAAATACCTTGATGTCCCCTGCTTATCTACACATATTACAACCTCTACTAGGCCTATGTTGTACTTCCTTAAAATATCTAAGCATAAGTCATGTATATTTTCAATTCTTATAAATCTAAGTTGCTTTACAACACTCTTAACAGAGCCCCCTTTAGTGGACTTATCTCCACTCTTCTTTAGCAATATCAGTAGAGACCCCCATATAATTTAAGGCTTATATAATGAAATATTCCTAAAGAGCTTGCATAATAAGAACGCACTTTTAACTTAGTTTTGCTTCACGATGACGTCCACCACTACATGATATTTTCTCGAAGCTATGCCCCTAATTACGTGACCCCCTACAGGCTCCACAATACCGCCAAATCCTTTAGCCACACTCGTGACGTTGCTGAACGCTTTTTGCAATGCTACTTTTTTATTCTCAGCATTCACGAAAAGATGGGGGTGCAGGTAACCTCCTAATTTCACTGCTTTTATAGAAACTCTTAAAGCCTTCTCAAAAAGTTCTGGATAAGGCATCAAAATTCTATCAAATTTTTCACTAAAAGAATCTGCCAGTAGCATGGCATCACCATGTAGAATCTCATTAACAGCTGAAACCTTGTTTAACTCCACATTTATTCTAGCATACTTCACAGCATGTTTATTTAAATCGATAGATACAATATAAGAGGGTTGCGCATGCTTAGATATTATGATGCTATAAGGTGCAAATCCTGCAAACATGTTTAATATTCTTTCTCCCTTTTTAACCATCTTAGCTATTCTCATACGGTCAAAGCCTAAGACTGGTGATACGTATACCTTCGTGAAATCTACTTTAAACACGCATCCATATTCTCTATATAGAACCTCAGTCTTCACCTCACCAGCTAAGTGAACATATTCCCTAATTCTTTCAAATCCATGAACAGGTGATGTTGAAAGCCAAACACTTTTAATGTAAGGAAGCGATCGTAAAAGCTCTTCACCAATGGCTTTAAAAACATCTACTGGCAAATCAAATGGTTTTCTAATTATTGCAACGTCGCCTAGTATCTCAATCCTCTTCCAAATTAATGAACTATACTCTGAACCTAAGATCCTTTCGGCAATTTTTCTTAATAGAGGCCCTTCCTTCATTGATCATCACATCTTCATAACTCTATCTAAACATCTGCTAAGTAAAATAAATGAAATAAATTTTCACTAATAATGCATAGCATTGTAATGCAAAAGATTAAACAATGCCACTGCACTAGAGAAACAACGTTAGAGAGATGTTCGAATTCAATTAGATAGTGCAATAACTTGTACAAGTACAAGCACTTCAGACGTATACTTATCAGTATTTCCGGCTCTCTTCATCAAAGATATCATAAGACCCTCTGATCATCATCCTCGTTAGATGTTGGTAGCCGGGCGGGGATTCGAACCCCGGTCACGGGGGCCAAAGCCCCGCATCCTTGGCCGCTAGACGACCCGGCTACTACTTACTAGCTATTATCAATGCAAGGTTATAAAGCTTTTATGACTACGTGAATAGAAAGACAACTCACTTTAGAGAACGTTAAGGTGTAGTTTAATGCAACCAATGTTTGTTGTTAGAGAATTTCAAAGCATGTATGGAGAACTGCCTGATGTTTTGTGCTCTGCACCAGGGCGCCTAGATTTTTTAAACACACACCAAGATTATAAGGGTTTGCCTGTTGTTGCTATTGGTATAAATTTGAGAACATATGTGGCTCTAAAGAGGAGCAGAGGGACGTATGCGTACATCGCTTCAGGGAATTTAATGGACGAAGGCGAAGAATACGTTGACGAATTTGATGTTTCTAACCTAGGCCTTGTGACAAGACCAAAGTGGTTTGGAAATTACCTAAGAGCGGCTATTGTTGCTCTTCAACAAGGTGGCTATAAAGTTGAAGGGTTTATTGGATGGGTTAGAAGCTGGGTCCCCATAGCCTCTGGCTTAGGTAGTAGTGGTACTCTTCTCGTTACGTTTATTGCAGCAATAAATGAGCTTTACAACCTCGGCCTTAAGCCAAAGGACGTAGCTGAGTTTGCGTACGTGGCTGAGCATGATGTTATGAATATACCTTGTGGAAGGCTCGATCAGTATGCTGCAACATACGGACATATAGCTGTGATTGAGACTGTGCCTCCATATAATGTTGAAACTCTAAGGCTCTCAGAAGGAGTTTTTGCTGCAATTGATAGTGGTATCAGGCATAGTACTGCTGAAATACATCCTCAAAGGCAAAGAGAGATTGAAGAAGGATTGAAGGTGCTTATGGAGTTAGCGCCACAGCACCTAAGAAAGCTGCTTGGGTATAGGTATTGGGAGCCAAGGTGGAGCTTAATAACGCTAGAAATGCTACAACCATATCTTAGTCAACTTGATGAAAGAGCTAGAAATAGAATTATGTATACAATTAAAGCGCATAGATCAACAATACTTGCACTAAATGTTATGAGAGGGGGCAGAGTAACACCAAGAGATATTGCACAAACATTAGAGCTTGAAATCGAGAAAGCACAAGAGGTGTACAAAGCAGGTAGACTCAGCATCTTGGGGCACATCATGACATATCAGCACACATTACTAAGTAAGTTATACGATGTAAGCCTGCCAGAGCTAGATCTCATTGTTGAATCATTTTTAGATAATGGAGCTCTAGGTGCAAAAATCTCTGGAGCTGGATTAGGAGGTGCTGTAATTGCATTATTTAGAGACGAGGCTAAAGCTGAAGAAGCTATTAAAAAGATGATTTCAAAGGGATTAGGGGCTAAGGCGTGGATACTAAAAGTTGATGCTGGAGTAACAAAGCATAGCGTAAATCACAGTGCTTAGCTTATTTTCAATTACATAGTTCTTTAGAGGTTCGACCTTAAACATGTGTAATTGAATATATTAATCAATTAGGTGATGCACTTGCTACCACTTAATTGATTAATATAAAATTACGTCAGCAAACTCACGTCTTAAGACATGCTTCAATTTTTTCTCTAAGCTTTAAAGCATTGTACTCTGGTGTAGAGTCATATGTGAAGTTTCCGCCTCCCGTCTCTACTCCTGCAGCATACTTTAACTTGCCTTCTTCGCGGAGCATACCATAGATTTCTATGTGCAAGTGGTAAAAATTGCTATTGTTTTTTAACGGTGCTTGGTGCAACACCATTATATATGGCATTGGTTTTGAAAACATATTCTTTAATCCGCACAGGCTGTGTTTAAGAATTTGAGCCATTTGCGCAATTTCTTTGCTTGTAAGTTGTGTAAGAAGTTGCACATGTTTTTTCGGGTATATGTGTATTTCAAATGGCCAGTGAGCGTAAAAAGGCATAAAGGAGATCCAGTCTTCGTTTTCTAGAAGAGTCCTGACTCTATCTTCTTTCTCGACCTTGATAATATCGCAAAAGAGACACCTCCCATTTTTATACCAATACCTTTTAGCATTATTTAACTCTCGTAAAACCCTTGCTGGAATAAAGGGTGTTATATATATTTGGCTATGAGGGTGCGTTAAAGAGACTCCTATTTCTTTTCCCTTATTTCTAAACCACAGAAAGTATTGAGCGTATTTCTCTTTCAATTCCTCCTCTTGTTTCTCAGCAATGAGATTAATCACATATGATATCTGTTCAATAGGCAGGTCACTTAGATCATCGATACTGTGCTCTGGGGTCTCTACAACAACATAGCATTTTCCATAAGATCTTGCAGTCTTATAGAACCTATGCATAGAAGGCTTGGGGGGTGCTTCCATTAGCATGGGAAATTTATTCTCTAGTATTAGAGCATTCCATCCATACCCAGTTTCCTTAGTACCTGGGCAAAAAGGGCAAAAGGATGTTGGTTGCCAGGGTCTTGCACTTCTAATATTTGATACCATAACCCACTCCCCCAGTACTGGGTCCCAACGAAGTTCCATAACGAGCTTTTCACCCACATCCATGTTTCATCACATTAAGGTTCTTCTTATAATATTACACAGTTGTTATTGGATATCGACTATTAAAATTTAATGATCTATACTTTAATTAAAGGAGCTCCAACCATTAATGAGGTAGTTGTTTTATATTAAAGCATAGGTTCTGCGGACCTTAGGAGCGGTCTTCACAGTTTTAACTTTAGTAAAAGATTGCTAAGCCTGTCGGCATCTTTCAACAACTTTATTGGTTGCAATCTTAACGTTATGAAACGCCTTTTTACCATATTCAAAAACCTCCACTTTTATACAGTCATCACATAAATTAATCGCCTCTATAAGCACCTCTTTATGATGCCAAGGTAGAATAGCTGCAATATAGTTATGGTATGTAAGCTTGGGCAAAATCTTTGAAAGTGTGATAATGAATTTGGTTTTATACTCATCACTCAATTCATGAGTTGGATAATCATAATTTGCAAACGGGTAGTATATGTCAAGCTCTCTAGGAACTAACAACATTGGTTCTGAAAGTACGTAAACTTGTATAATATTATCCGCACTCATTGTCTTTATCTGAGTGTCAACTATTTTATGTACAGGTGAAAGCCTATATGGCTTAATACTACTACAAGGTAGGATAAGAGCACAAGGTTTCCCAGTTAACTTAGAATCAAATAGGTTCATCAAGAAGTCGTGCCAGTAAATAACATGTTTATGCTTAAATAAGTTCACACTAGCTGAGTTTCTCAGAACTATTAATCCAGGTCTTATGTTCATAACATACTCGATTTCATAACCAAAGATCTTGTAAAGGTAATCCAAGTAAAGCTTTTCCAATGTCACCATACTGCCCCATGATAGAAATGTGAGCAAAACAATTTTATTTAAACAATAAATCGTATTACCATCAGCAACAGCAAGCTAATGCAGTGCTTAACCCTTCTTGACTACGTCAAAGCGCTATTAGAGATATTATTGTATTTGCCTGGTAACTGAAGATATCATTAAGAAGTCTCAATTTAAGTTCGTACGTTTTCCATGTTATTTGGGATTCCGGTTAAGTTGTGTCAAAATAAATTATACCGATGGTGTTAGAAGCGGTAATTGTACATTAAGATCTTGATTCACCTTCTTTGAAACTCTTTCCTACTTCTGCTTTTGTCATAAATTCGCTGTAATATTGCTTCAAAAGCCTTGTTATATCTGCTACTTGAGTAAATGTTTTATAACTATTGTAAGCAATTTCATAGAACGCCTCTCTATCCCTTTCATAGAGATCAAGTATCAGTTCAAGCTTCTTTATAAAATCTGCATAGTCTTCTTCGTCAATTTTTCTGGCCTCCTCACTTTCAAGATCTACAATTTGATTTAATTCTCTACCAAAGAACCAGCCGTTGAAACCATCCTCTATAAATTCTAAGCTTGCTCCATCTCTTGAAGAAAGTGTTGGAACACCATTCGCACCTGCTTTCATCATGCTTGTTCCACTAGCTTCCCAGCAACTAAGTGGTGTAAATAAGAGGAGATCTGATGCTGATAACGCATAATAGGCAAAATCTATTCCATAGCTTGGATAATAGAAGAAGTTATTGAGGGTTCTACTAAACCTAGCAAATATTGTTGCCATTTCTTTACCCCATCCATCATTTGGATGGGGCTTACCAGCAGTAACTATGAATACTCTATCCCTCAAATCATTGTTTTCCTCGACAAGCCACTCGATGAAGTAAGGCCTCTTATACTTCACTATTCTCCTAGTCCACGATACTAACATTTTATCGCTCACATTCTTACTCGCAAGAACTTTAATAATAGTGCTAAACTCATTCTTGAAGCTTTCATGAATCTTTGCAAATTCCTTTGCAGACCCAGGGTCTTTCTCTATTCTTTGCCATCTCTTAAGGTCTACGGCATTTGTGACATAGCTTAACTTGCTAATGTATTTAGGGAAGAAAATCCTTGTAATTTCGAAGTGTTTCCTTGATACTGCAAAAACCTTTTCAACTACTTCCATAGCAGCTTCAGTCATAGTCTTTACATTTGGTAGTGAGATCCCCAGGATCTCCTCGGCTTCCTTACATAGCTTTGGGTGTCCCCAAGGCCCTGGCGTATGTGTAATAAACCTGGTTCTGACATTCTTAGGTAGTAGATAGGGTACTAGAGCTAAGTGAGCTTCATGCACATCTACAAGGTGGGTGCCTTCACTGTTCACAAGCTTCCTTATGATTTCACTTGCTACTGCTGCTGCAACAATATAGTATGTACACTCATCGCTATGATGCCTATAGAGGTATCTAAAAATCCTAGCAACTGACGTAGGTTTCTTGACTCTGTAGAGAATGGCTCTTGCAGAGCCGTGAGAATACTCATATAAATCTGCTTCAGCTAAAAGTCTACCATCACTTCTCTTAACTTCAATACTCTTCAGAAAGCGTAGCTTACTTAAAAATGCTAAGCTGTGTCTATGCCTGGTTTCAATGAATTTAACTCTGTTAACATAATCCCAATCAACGTATCCGCTAGGATAGAAAGGTGATATAACAGTATAGGGTAAGCCAAGCCTCGATGCACCATAAAACTTATCAGCTTCTAAAACCCCTAAACCGCCTGCATAATTAGCTGAACCCTCTAATGCTATCTCCATAGTGACACTAATTATACTTCCCTGCATAACCACAACGTCCCAAAGGAATTTCCTACTCAAGCGACACAATTTTAAGGAGTGAATCAAATAAAAGAATTAAATTTATTGCCAACTGGAACATTAAAGGTACTTAACACAAATTTTATATGATACTCTATACTCTTTCTGAGATGCGAGAAAACATGTGACGGGCCCGTCGGGATTTGAACCTAGGGTCGCCGGGGCTTCAGGAGACCGACGCCCAAGGATTCCTGCTTACCAGGTGCATAGGGGCAGTGAAGACCTGGCAAAGAGTTGCCTCGGTTTTCTGGGCCTTGTAAAGGTTCAGGAGGCCTTAGCTACTAGGGCAAGTGTGCCCAAGATAATAGTCGAGAACAACATGCTTGTATTAGAGTTCAATAACCCCGATAAGCTGTTGAATTTCGTTGAATTGCTTAAGCTGTTGGGCAACTAATAATGTTGAAAAGAAGAAAATCAGGATAAAGCGTGATGAAGCTTTCAGGCTTTACCCCAAACGATGCAGAAGGGCTGCATAAACATACGGTTAGGGACTACATGATCTACTTGAAGAAGTTGGGCGGCAAGGTTATCAACTAGACCTTTACCTCGAGATCTTGCTGCTGAATGGCTAAAAGACTGTTAGACTATACTTAGATCATTTTGCATATGAGAGGAGAGATTAGCTGGGAAGAATATCAAAAACTTAAGTCGATTTTCGAGGTAAGGAAGAAGGTGCAGGCAAGCAATTATAAGATTGATGAGGATGGTGAGCTAGGCGTATTGATAGAACTAGTGGACAAACCGAGTCCAATAACTAGGGTGAGTACAACAATTAACAGTTTATTCGATTTGCTCAATATCCGCCACTGGCTCTAAACCATACCACATAATCCTCCGCCCTACAGGTTCTTCATATACACAGCTGTGTGAATCTGATAACAGGGTCCACTATCGTTTAACAGCCATGTTACAGCGGACTTGACAACAACCTTCTCTAAACATTTTCAGCACCTACGGTTAGTTAGTTCAATACATTCTAGAACACTACAATCTTCTGCTACTACAATCTTTTGACAGTAACAAGCATACTCAATACCCTAGCAAAGGTAACCCGAGATCTCGATGACGTGCAACCTGTTGCCCATCTCCTGGAAGATATGGGTAGAACATCTGCTTCTTCAACAGCTAAGAAATAAAGACTTCCTTAGAGAGGCGTGTACAACTCGTGTTCGTACCTCTATGTACGTTTGCTACAGTTGTAGAGTGCACACCTATAGATATGCAGGGGGTCTGCTAGCGCCTTGCCTTGGATGTATCTATAGCTTGAAATCGTCTCCGAGACCTTCATCAGTAGATAAGGTTCCCACGGGGGAGTAGTGTTTCGTAGGTGATGTAGGACTATCGTTTCTTTGACAGCATCTATAGTTTTATATATTCACTATTCTGAGTGCTACTATGGTAAATAAGATGTTCGGCACCATAACGAGTAGTATCTCGGTCGATAGGTACTGGATCGATATAGGGTTCGGGGAAGGAGTCGTAAAGTACAGGAGGTTTGACGGTGAAGAGCTTGTTAAGGAGCTGAACATCGTTGGGGATGTGTACCTAGAGCTTGTGCCTATGTACCCCGTCTTCATACCTAAATTCGTAACACAGTACATACTGTGCATCTTCAGTAAACCAATTGTATTGACACCTTATCGAGAGGCTAGGATCTACATGTATCTCCCCATAGACTTCGCTATCTATGCACGGAACCACAGCATGTTTGAATTGGTGGACGTGTTCTCACTAGATCTGAGACCCAAATATGCTCTCTATGGACCTAGGGATCAAGGTGTAGTTGCTAGACACTGTGTAACAAGCTACAGTTTCGACGAGCTTGAGCCTAGGCTTGGAGTAGCTGTTTCGCAGATAGTTATCAAGAACAGCACCAAGGATTTCGTCACTGTGAACAAAGTACTCCTCGACGCATCTCCTCTAAGACTTTACTACAGACCCTCTACATGGGATGTGTACACCCAGCTCATAGTTATGAACATAACCTCGAGCACTATGGCAACATTACACTACGAGAACGCATTTAAAGCCGGTCTTGCTGTTCTCAGCGATCCTCCGGATCTCAGACCCCCTAAGATATACAGTAGAACGGATATGCTGTGGGGGTACTAAACCTTGATCCCCAACCTCGGACTCAATCTCGAAATGCTGATCCTGGTAGCCAAGATAGCTAGCATCATAGTAGCGGGCTTTGCCGTAGCCTACTACCTCAGGAGAGTGATGATGAGGTTGTTGATAAGGAATCTACCTATACACATAGCTAGTGCTGTAGCCAAAGCTGTTATGTACGTAACCATAGCCTTAACGCTATTCGTAGCAGCAGGTACTGCAGGAATTAATCTAACAGGAATTGCTATAGCGGGTGGCATCGCTGGTATAGTCCTCGGCTTCGCACTGCAACCAGTACTCTCAAACCTATTCGCAGGCCTTTTTCTCTTCAGCGAAAAGATCGTGACACCAGGAAGTTTCGTAGAGATAGACAACGTTATCGGAACAGTTATGGAGGTCTCCATAATGTCTACAAAGGTGCAGACGGTCGATGGGGTAATCGTTAGAATTCCAAACAGCAAGATCTTTGAGTCAACTGTGAAAAACCTTAGCGTAACGCCTATTAGAAGAATAGACTTCGTAGTTTCAATAGCCTACAAGGAGAGTGCTGAGGATGCATACAAAGTCATAAGACGGGTTGTCGAGGACCACCCATTCGTACTTGTGGAACCACCTCCAGACATATTCGTACATAAACTAGGGTCTAGTGGTGTAGATATACTGGTCAGGGTGTGGGTACCCACAAAGCTATTGTATGAAGTACAGAAGGATCTGCTATGGAAGATAAAGAAGAGCATATCCGATGCAGGAATAGAGATACCGTTCAACCAGATCGACATATGGTTCCGAACACCGCTAAAAATAGAAGTTGATAAAAAGTAGCTTCACCATCTTCACTTCTTCGAGAATGATCTCCATCATCATACTTACTTCCATTAACGCTAGTCTTCAATGTTACATTCTTCCGCTATAATTACTATGTGCACCCTATTTACTGTATGACAGCTTTTCCTCCTGGCACTTTGCTAGAGTACAGCACTGACACCTGTGAGCATCCATTATGGCGATCAATGGCTGTAATAGTAGTAGTCGCAATAGTTGTTAGGCTATATCGCGTGTCTTTAGGTAGGTGCGTATGAAGATTATTATTGTTGACAATGTGACTAAGAGGTTTGGTGATATCGTAGCTGTTTCTAATCTTTCGCTTAGTGTTGGAGAAGGGAGTATTTACTGCCTTGTAGGCTAAATGGGGCTGTCAAGGCAATCACCTTGAGGATCATTGTAAGAGTTACTTAAACCCAATGCTGGGCGCGTGATTATTAGCGATTTTGATGTGCAGAAGAATAGAGTTGATGCTTTGAAGAGAGTGGAGCACACCCCTGCCTACCCCCAATTTACCAGGCTATCCCACATTAATTAAGTTCATGTACTATGTTGCAGTGCTTAGAAGACTTAGAAAAACGATGTAGAAGACGATGTTAAGCAGCTAATTGAAGAACTTAATATCGGCGACGATGCTAGAAAGCCCATAGGAGTACTGTCTCGCGAAGCCTTACAGAAAACAGCTATCGCAACAGCCTTAGCTGTTAAACCACGTGTCGTTGTAATGGATGAGCCGCTGACCAGCATAGAGATAGATATGCAAATATCCTTCAAAACTAGTTAAGAGGATTACTTATGAAGACAAGGTTAACGCTGTGAAAGATTCGTCTGGAAATTGAAGGGCTTTTTGAATAACCTCGCATGGTACAGCTCTAGTACCGTGCAAGTAATTGTATAGGAGAGCCTCTCGAAATAACTAAAAACTCTAAAGTTTTGTTAAAACCAAGCCTACTCTCAACCAACTCAATAATCTTCCTCTTAACCTCACTACTCAAAACACTAACACCAGACCCCCTCAAACCAAGGTCTACCAGGCATTAGCTCACTCACGAGTTCCCATACTAGTTCACAACTCTAAAAATAGCGTGAACAGAAATCAGGTTAAAAATATTTAGAGTAGAAAGAATGCCAACTCTGTAGCAGGTCCGCGAAGACTTGAACCCGGGGTCTCAGGGCTCCGCAGCAGGCCTGACCTCAATGGACTCATGTTTCAGCAGCTGATGGATGACCGAAACGCGGATTCACAATGTAGTATCCTCAAGCAGCTATCAAATATACAGAGTGAAACACCCTAACCTCATAAGCGTTTACTTCAACTCCTACTTAGTGGGGTGGCCCCTGTGCCCACAGCAGTAAAGAGGGTTAGGGTAGGGGAGATAACTTAGAGGATAAGAGGGGCGTGGACCTTGCATACACTTAAGGCTAGTATAGTCCCCAGAGCGCTAACCGCCTATGGACCCGGTTACTGCGCACAGACAGCTTGGGGCATGCCATCGCCAGGCTCTTCATGGCGTTCACCTCCCCTCTAGGCTACGGGCCTTAAGATGCAGAAGCTGAGTAAGTCTAGAGAGGGCAGAATCCATAGAGAGTTAACTCACTCTACTCTGTAGCCCTCATTAAAGTTTCTCATTCTTTTTATAGTCCTGGGCTTTTCGCAGTAGTGCTAGGCAGAGTGGGCAGAGGATTAGTTAAGGGTGTTATTGAAGTCACTGTGCTTAGGGCTCTACACCATGCACACTACTTTAACTCCCTCTTTGCTTGCTATATCACAAAGCTTTTTATCAGCAGTGTAAAATTCTGATGCTTTGATGTGCTTTGCCGATGCTATTTGTATGGCGTCAGCTTCGTAAATATCGTGCTTTTCTACAATTTTCCAGCTTTCAATGACTATATTCAATCTTAGTGGAATAATCTTTAGCAACCCTAGTCTCGACATCCTAATAGTTTCACTTAAGAACATCCCCCTAGCAGTTCTATATTCACTATCCCCAAGCCACCCTCTCTGACGATATTTATTCAAAACACCCAGTATCTCACCAATATTCCATAAGGAGAAAGACAGCTTAACCTCACCATTCCAAGCACTTGAGTAGAGAGTCTTAATTACATCAGTCCCACGTTCAAGAACATACCGCTTAACCATTGCACTAGTATCCAGGTAGATAACTCTAGTGCTCAATACCTCGACTCCCTCAACTCTCTAACAACTTCTTCAGCTGAAGTCCTAGCCAAGGGCTTAACAGGCTCGATTACCTGGATCAACTCACTTTCAATAAGCCTACTCAAAGCACTATCAATACCAAGCATCAGCTCCTCCTTAATCAGCTCCTCAATAACACCACTGACCTCGTCCACACCCTCCTCAAGAAGCTTAGCCTTAAACTTACTCCACAAATCTCTATCAATAACAATCGTCGTCTTAACCTTCCCACCCATGTAAAGCACCTTCCAGAAGTACATACTTCTAAACAGTCTTATAAACCTATTAATTGTTGAAAGCCCACAAAACAAAAATGCAATCCTTTCTACTCCCATTTGAGAGTTTCCAGATTTGGTCTTAGTTTACCTGTTCAATCCTAGAATAAGAAAAATCTAGCTAATTTATTTTAAGTAATTACTTACCTTATCTGTCAAAATGATAATATTTATTAGAAAGTAAATTCTTGAGATATGTGGCGTTAAATTAGGTGATGGTATGGCACAGCTGACGTTACTAGATAAGGTTCAACCTTTTTTACTTGTTTTATCTGTGTTCCTGGGACTGCTTTTATATAGTGTGCTTCCCTCGCTAGTTAGCATATCTGTTTTAGTAGTTCAGGTTGGAATTTTCTTATTAATAGTTTTAATTATGAGTGGTAAGAGCTTATCTGAGATTTCAAGTGGTTTTACTAGGGGTGAGAAGGTAATACTTATCTCTACACTGTTAAACTTTATATTTACCCCCATCTTCGCGTGGTTTATTGCGACAACACTACTAGTAGGTGAACCTGAAGTTGCAGCTGGTTACATACTCTACCTTGTGACCCCGTGTATTGGCTGGTACTTGATATTCACTGAGCTTGCGGAAGGTGATGTAGAGACTGGTATAGTTCTCCTTGGAGTAAACATTATACTCCAATTATCTCTACTCCCAGTTTACGCATATTTATTCCTCAGAGTTCTAATACCATTTAGCTTCACAGATCTCATTAAGAGTATAGTAATATACCTCCTAATTCCGCTAGGACTATCTAGAATTGCAAGGAGAGCTATTTACAGCACAAGTACACCTAAATCTAAAATTATAAGTTACTCGAAAACACTCCTATTAATGATCGTAATAACGTTTATGTTTCTGTCACAAGCTGAGAAGCTCTACCCAAATATGCGTGTACTACTCAAAGTATTTATCCCAGTACTCATCTTCTTCTCACTAATACCCCTAGTAGACCTCGCCGTTGCTAAAGCTGTGAAAATTACTTATAGAGAATACGCATTACTGACATTTACAACAACTGCTAGAAATAGCGAAGTGTCGCTCGCCATCGCGGCCACAGCATTCCCAGGAACACTAACACCACTAGTAGTAGCTATTGCACCAGCAATTGAACTACCCCTACTAATCCTAATACTTAAAGAATTAGAATTAATAAAGAAAACTCTCTTTAAATAACTAGGAGGAGACCCTCACCATTCAGGGTATGAAAGAAGACACTACTCTACAACTACTTTGAGAAGAACTCTTCTTAACTCCTCCAATAACCACCATGAATACCTCCCCTCTTTTCCCTAAACAGTGTTCTGCGTGTTTAAAATGATTGAAAGAATTGTATATGCGTTACGTTCTGAAAACTCCTAAGGCTGTATAGGAAGATCGAGGACTTAGTGAGAGAAGTGAGCAAAGAATTGCTGGTACTAACTTATCACGTATCCTATGACGATCTCTTAAGAGCTCTACATGGACATGGGTAATCATAAAAACTAAGTTTAAAGTTCCTCGTGCTTCTCTCAGACAACCACGCGTTTCTGAGAGAGATATTGTATAGTTATTTAGTGAAGTAGCAGGTAGCTTGGAACATTAAGACGCTTACGGACCCCCGTTGCCGTGGTGCCGTTAGAACGCAGAACGGCCCTCACATAAAGCCATTAGAACACCTCTACTCAGGGGACAATGGCTCCTCGTACGTTACTAATATCACCAGCAACCCTCATCATCACATAGACTTATAAGCCCCTACGCGGTACACCTCCTCGAAGCTCCCAAAAGGGAGTAGAAGGAAGTAATTATTTCTAGTAATGCTTATTACCTCGTTAAAGCCATGTATAGGACTCATTCCAGCGATAACAGGAAACGATGTTTTCAGCGTAACCGAGACGTCTTCGATAATATCACGATACCTGTATGTATAGAGCTTCTTAAAAATCAACGGAAAAGTACTTATTACACGACATCTGCAAAAGGCATTAAAGTAATCGCAACTACATTAAACTAGCTAAGTAGTTCTAGAGCAAACAAGTATTTGCATCGCGGTCCTAATCCCTCCTTAATTTCCACAACACTACCACAGCCACCACTATCATACCAGCTATGAGGGAGAATAAGACAATACATTGAATACATATATCACTATCTCTGCGGACCTTATAAAAGCCTGTGTCAATACTATAGGGATCCACATTAGTATACTCGACTCTATATATTCTAAGATATAGTGTGATAGTGGTATTAGTTTGTGTGTCACCAACTAGCTTAGCCTTAACAGGCATAAGTATTTCTAAAGGGTAGTGGTCTATGTACTCTATCCTCGGGATAGGATCAAAAGATGTCACTACTCCATATGGTATTCCAACATAACTATACATCTTCGTACGCCCCCAAGTAATGTTCTTACCTAATAGCGTATCTACGATTAAGGCTAAAGAGGTTGATAAATTGATTGATGGTAATTTATAGTATGACATCGTATATTGTGTTAGTAGTTGCACCACATTAGAAAGTTTTGAAGTAAATGACATTGCCGACCCTGCAATGATTTTAGATACTGTTCTTATTTCTGGGGTTTTCCACACCTCTCAATAGTCATTTTCTCTTCTATCATTTTGAACTTTAATAGAAGCCCATAGTAGCTTATATCGATGTTCTTAACTACTACCTCCTCTACTTCGGTTGCATTTCTCGGATATGTTATGTAGAATGGGGAGAAGCCCACCTCGCTTCCATACTGGTATACTCTGTTGCCCACGATAATGTACTCGGCTACTGCTGTGCAAGCGATGTTGTTCCTGAACACCTCCTCCAGCCACTTGTACTCGTCTCTCTCGATGTGAGGCGAGTATTCTATACCATATACTCGGGATGATGAGTATCGGGGTGTTGTGAGGTTCATGAGGACCCTCACTCTTATACCATCATCGTAGTGCTCAACGTACACGGCCCCCTTCACATCAAATAGGACCGGTAGCCCTTCTTCGATCCAGCACGGACCTGCAGGGAGATATATGCATATAAATGGCCTCCCCTCCCATGTGCAGTTGTAGTCTACTAGGATTGACGATTCACTGCTACAGTCGAAGAAAGTTATTGAAGCACCATCATAGCCCTCTAAAATGCGCACCACTTTGTTGTAGACATCTTTAGCATCTTTAATGAACTCTAATATCTCTCGTTTTGAGAGCACATAGGTTCCCCCACTCCTCATTTTTTCTATTTTAAAACTTCAATCTTACCAGGGAGAGCTCTTCATCAAGTAGTACTGCGAACGCGGTAAATTCGTAGAGAGGCTCTTCGCCTGACACCAACTCGTAGTCTAAACTATGAGAGAATATGATGTCAACATTAATAACTGAGAGGAAAAGAAAGGTTAGGAGTATAAGATGGGAGATTGTTGAAAAGAGAAAATCTATTGATTTTCTTGCCTTCATGTTAACACCTCAAAGATGCTTATGGCGTCCTGGGGGCATAGGGACATATACTATGTGGCTCTTCTCTACAAAATGATGAGGCTTGAGCTCGGGACAACCTCCAAACCAGTCTGTCTTTCCATATTTGAACAGAGTTTAAGCAGAGGCTTAACATACTCAGGCTTAGCAGGAGGCTCCATCTCAAGCAATCTCCACAATGTAACCCTGCTCACCCCAAGAACACTCCTCCTACCACACTTCTCGACAACGCACTTCAAGACCTTGTACCTAGCATCCTCACTGAGCTTAGAGACATCTACCCTCTCCCATCAGCGCACACTAAACAGACATGAACATCAGCCCAGGTGATTCAGCCTACTCCATGAAACTGAAACACTGGGGGGCTTATAAACCTGCCATTGGGAGTGGCGGGCCCGCGGGGATTTGAACCCCGGACCACCGGCTCCGCAGGCCGGCGCTCTACTCCTGGCTGAGCTACGGGCCCAGATCTTGTATGAGTACATTAATTCCTGTAAGCTATATATCACTTTTATACGCATATCGTATTTTTATGTATAAAAAAGCTTTTTATAAAGTTGTACTGGTTTACATGCTGCTAAGAGTGAAATCTACATGGGTGTGTAACGCTATGAGCCTGCTAGAACTCAGTATGTGGCTAGGGTTACTCTCAGGTATTGTAGGAGTAGTTTACGTGCTAAGCCTGGTACTCTACATAACAAGGACTAAGATAGTTAGGGATACTGAGGAGGCTAAGCGGGCATATCAAATCCATGAATATATAAAAAGCGCTTCCATAGCCTATATTAAAGCCCAGTATATGGTCATTCTATCTATAGTGTCTGTGATTTCTGTGATTTTAATTGTGGTAGGTGTAGTAATGAAAAGTAGCCTTGTATTGAGTACAGGGATTGCCTATCTACTTGGTGGGCTGAGCTCAGCAATGGTAAGTATCACTGGTATGCTAATGGGAGTTCTTAGCAACATTAGAGTGCTTAATGTATTAACTAGGAGAGGTTTGGGGGGCGCCCTATCACTAGCATTTAGGGGGGGCTCTGTAACAGGCTTTCTTGTTGGAGGAGTAGGGCTTTTAGGCGTATCAGGGCTCTTCATAGCATTAAACGGTTTTTCAGACCCTGTATCTGTTGCACAAATACTTCTCGGCTATGCCTTTGGTGCAAGCACCGCTGCATTATTTGCCAGGGTCGGGGGTGGAATATACACCAAGGCGGCTGACATAGGCGCAGACCTTGTTGGTAAGGTAGAGGTTGGGATACCTGAAGATGATCCGAGAAACCCTGGCGTTATAGCTGACAATGTTGGTGACAATGTTGGTGACTGTGCTGGGATGGGGGCAGATTTATTTGAGTCCTATGTTGAAGGCATGATCGCCCCTATGGTAATAGCTGCAGTCCTGTGGTCCTTGTTAAAGGAGTCCAAACTACTAGACCTTGTAGCATACCCAGTAATATTTTCATCTATAGCCCTCCTCACATCAATAGCTGTAGCACAACTTATTTCGCTCTCACCATTTAAAGAGCCTGGCAGAAACCTTACAGCAACATCAATACTCTCAATAGTGGCTGCAGCAGTAGTTAATGGCGTTATAACGTACGCCCTTGCACCTACAATAGCACCAGCATTCATAGTAGGCGCACTAGGACTTGTTGCAGGAGCCATTGTAGGCTTCACCTCAGATTACTTCACCTCGCCACAGCACACACCCGTAAAAATTGTTGCAAGGAACTCACAGTTCGGACCTGCTCTAACAATACTGAGCGGTCTATCAATGGGCTTTTACAGCACATTTATACCAAGTATTGCAATAGCTCTTGCAGCCCTAGGCTCTTACGTCATAGGCTCATCGATACACGCCTCAGAAAAGCTACTAGTAGGAATATACTCAGTAGCACTAGCTGGTACAGGTATGCTTGCCGTTGCACCGATAGTTGTGTCAGCTGATGCCTACGGTCCAATAGTTGACAATGCAGCTGGTTTGGCAGAGCAGGCTGGGTATGAAGAGGACGTGAGGTCTCTAGCAGATATGCTGGACTCTGCGGGAAACACCATGAAGTCCATATCAAAAGGCTACGCCATAGGCTCAGCTGCACTCACAGCACTAGCTTTGCTATTCAGCTTTGCAAGTGTTCTAGCAAGTAAAAGCAATTTAAAAGTAGACGCTCTAATGCAAATAATATTTAGTGCAGGGTCTGAATTCAGTGCCTACTTTATTAGCGGTGTTATAATAGGCGTTGTTATGGTTGCACTATTTACAGCCATGGTAATACAGGCGGTCACTGCTGCCGCAGGGAGGCTTGTAGACGAGATAAGGAGGCAGTTTAGGGAAAAGCCTGGAATACTAGATTGGAAGGAGAGACCTGATTATGAAAGAGCTGTACAGATAGTCACATTCTACGCTCTTAGAAGACTAGTAACACCTGGTCTCCTCGCCTTGCTAGCCCCAATAATAGTAGCACTTGTAGGCCCTGTTACAGGAGATTGGCGTAGTGGTGCTACACTATTAGGAGGCCTCTTACTGGGCTCCATAGCTTCGGGTCTCTTGCTGGGGCTCTTCCAAGGAAATGTGGGTAACACATGGGATAATGCAAAGAAGTACATTGAAGCAGGCAACTTCGGTGGAAAAGGTACAGAGACACATAAAGCTGCTGTAGTTGGCGATACTGTAGGTGATCCGCTAAAAGATTCAGCTGGGCCAGCAATAAACATTATGATCAAGGTAATGTCGGTGTCTTCTTCAGTAATAGTGCCTCTAATACTCTTCGGAATTTAGCTATAGATTTTTTGTCAATCCCTCATTTCACACAATTTTAAACTTGTGGCTTGGCCATACCAATTCAAAGTCTTATGCTGGGTATTTTCATAGCACTTGAATTTCGATGGGGATTTTAACAATTCTTTTTGCATATTTAAATTTTTCATACCTATACCCACAGTACCTACAAACCCCATTACGATCTATACCTAGCTTAATTAATTGACCGCCCTGCCTTACGATAATGGGATTTTTACATGACTTGCAAAACGTTGATGCTACTTCAGCAGAGTCCTCGAGAGGTGCTTGGGCAATTACACCGAGCTCCCTGAGCTTATCGAGTGTATTTAACTTAAGGTTCAAAGAGATTGGCCCCATAAACACCCAGTTGAGTGGCACTGAGGAGGCTCTAAAGAGATCTATTAATTTACCTATGGCATTAATTAAACTTTCGCTACAGCTTTTTGAAGTGGCTATAGCCACTACTTCAACATACTTATGTACAGAAAGTATAGAGTGTAGAAAGCTGTTAATATCATCTGCGCTTTGTTGTGAAATTTCACAGAAATTTGTGTCTACAAACTCTACTAATAGCAAATCAATATAGGGTAAAAACTCTTTAAGATGCGCCATCGAATTAATTGCGTGAAGTACATTTGTCTTCACACCTATAAACCCGTTGTAGCTATTGCGAACCTCCCTTAGTAGTTGTATAGCCCCCCTTACAGTATATGGCTCACCCCCATGAAACATGACGATATCTGGAGAGTACTTATTTATGACCTCTATTATGCTCAGGGGTCTTGCATTTAATATCTCTGCGCTTTTACGACTCAAATTAGCTTCCCAAGGACATATATTGCATGAAAGTGGGCATTCTATAAAGTTAAGATTTAAAGCTATGCCGCCGCTGTAGCAAAATGATAAGGGTATCTTCTCTACATTCACTATGGTAACTGAGGAGAGCAATTCAATCATTCACATAAGGCACCTTCTTAAATTAGTGAAGTGATGCCCCTAATTCATAAGTTTATATCCTTCTTATAATGCTAGTTGTCTAATATGGTGTGGCTTTGTGCTCTTATTACCTCTCTCTGGGGCTCCACAGTCTCTAGTAAATAGCTTGAAGAACTACTGCAGAATGTCTTTAGTCGAGAAGCTATATAAAAGATTTCCTGACGGCGAGCAGTACATCAGAATAACCTCCGATGCCAAAAACGAGGGGGTTGTCGTGGTGCAATCGCTTTATCCTGAGCAGGATAGTAAACTAGTAGAACTATACTTGGCATTAGAAGCTTTGGAGGGTTTGGGTTTAACAAATGCTGAACTTATAGTTCCCTACATGGCTTATTCCAGGCAGGACAAGAGGTTCTTAGCTGGAGAACCTATAAGTGCAAAGGCTGTATATTTACCTCTGCGTTTATTCAATATAAAAAGAGTGCTTACTCTAGATATTCACTCACTCAAAATACCTGAAATTACAGGTCTTGCTATTAAGAACCTTCTCCCCCATTCATATATGGTTAAGAAGGCGGGTATTGAGGTAGATTTTGTCTTAGCACCAGATAAAGGAGCTCTTCATAGAGCACAAGCACTAGCGGAAAGCCTGAGAAAGCCATTTGATTATTTGGAGAAGTATAGGGATAGAGTCACAGGTGAAATAAGAGTTTCTGCACGTGAACTAGGTGTAAAGAATATGCGTGTGGCAATAGTAGATGACATAGTTAGTACAGGTGGCACTCTTGCAAAAGCCACACAGACACTTTATAGTTTAGAAGCAAATAAAGTCTATGCTATTATCACTCACGCACTAATATCTGAAAAAACACTCCAAACTTTAAGTGCATCAGGATTAGACGCCCTCATCACTACAAATAGCATTACTCAACTTACTGCGTTACCAACATGGATACGAGTTGTTGATGTAGGTGAACTTCTATGCCGTGAACTAGAAAGCGCAGCAGAATAAGGTATTATGTGTGATAGGCGTGGATACGAAGGGGGTTTTTGTATTTAGGTTAAGCAATGAGCTTTTTTCACTTGCACTTTCTGAAGTAAAGTCAATTCTATTTGCTGATGCCATAGAATCGAAAATTGTTAATAGAATAGATGAATTTCTATTAATACATACAGATCCTGATAGTGCACTTAATTTGTGTAACAGATCCTCATTAATTATTGAAATGGGGCCTCTCATAAACATAGTTAATGAGGATGATATAGATGAGATTAAAAGAACAATTAAAGAGTTTGTACATGAAGAGAATACGTGTTTATTTCTTGACTCAGTTAGAGGGTTTGGAAAAGATCTTCTAATGCTACTTTTAAACGCTCCTCCACATAGCATTAAGCATAGATTATGGAGAAAATGCGGTCAGCCGCTGAAGATTTCCTTCATCAACGGCTTAGCAGTAATCTATAAAGTTTTGTATAGAAGAAGACAACAAAAATTTGAGTGTAGAGAGCCGCAGAAGAGGCCTTGCTATAGACCAGGGACAATGAAACCACAACTAGCAAGAGCTTTGATTAACCTCTCTAAAGCTTCAATAAAGTCAGGTCATGTATTGCTAGACCCTTTTTGTGGTATTGGGGGGATAGTTTTAGAGGCTTGTTCTATTGGTATTTCTGCTCTGTGCAGTGATTTAGATATTAGAATGTGTTTGTGTGCTAAGAAAAATATTGAGCACTTTCAATGTAGTGATAGAGTTGAGGTTTTGATGAGTGATGCAACTAAAATAGGTTTTAGAAATCATGTTGTTGATGCAATTGTTACGGACCCCCCGTACGGAATACAGAGTATTCCTGTAGGTGCCTCACTTACCAACCTAATTAGGAGATTTCTCGCAACAGCATCAGATATTATAAGAAGTAGAGGAAGGGTTGTTTTTGCAGTACCAATAGAGTTAGAAGTGAATGTAGATAAGTGGTTAGCTGATTATGGATTTGAAATTGAGGAAAAACATTTAAATATGGTTCACGGGTCTTTAACAAGAGTGATTTATGTAGTTGTAAAGCTATGAAAATGGTATTCTTAGGTACAGGAGCTACAGCTCCCTCTCAGGTACGCTACACACCTAGCATAGTTATTTGCGCAACAAAAGACTGCATATTACTTGACTGTGGGGAGGGAGCCCAGATAAGATTACAAGAGGCAGGTATCGATGTTCTAAGAGTAAAATATGTCATAATAACACATACTCACGGAGACCACATTTATGGGCTCATGCCGCTTATCGATAGTTTCACTATGAGAGCTACAAGCCAAAAAATTAAAGAAAAGAAGCTGCATATTTATGCGCCCAAAGACTTCTGCACTACAAACAGCCGATATTTTATGGAGATTATAGAATGTCGTGAAATACCAACTCAAATCACGGAGAATTTTATTGAGACAGAAGAGTTCATTTTTAAGCCACTTCCAATGCTTCATGGAAGTGTAGAGGCTTTTGGAGTTTACATAGCCCTCAAAGATGGTAGGAAATGTAAGACAGACGTCTTTTACTCAGGTGATGGAGTATGTTCTGAAGAGTGCTTGAGGTTCCTTAAGAGCGCCAAACCTTGCGTCATAGTCCATGACGCCTCTTTTCTAGATTATCATGACGATGCTGTAAAGGCTAGAGAAAAGTTTCACGCAACAGTAGCTGATGCTGCAAAGCTTGCTCTAGAAGTTAATGCAAGGGTGCTCATTCTTACTCATATAAGTAATAGATATCGTAATGATGCTTTGAGAGATTTTCTATCCAGAGCTCGTAGAATATTTCAGGGAGACATATTTATAGCCTCTGACTTATCTACAATGTGGTTAGACAAGCTACTATGCGGGTAAATAATGAAGTGATAGAATATTTAAGCCTCTTCTGGTGGAGGGCACTCCCAAAGCGGTCTTCCATGCGATGTTTTTGGCGTTATCCAATCGATTATCGTATTAATATTCCTACTAGAAATGATGACTACTATAGGTCCTAGTGGACTTTCAGAATTTGTCTCGACAAAGCTTATAATGCCCTGGTAAGCTGCTTGCTTATTTAACTTAATCTCAATTACATCACCTCTTAAGTTCTTTAAAAATATGCTTCGCACTGTGTCTAGAATCCTTTGCCTCCTTACAATTTCATACATCTTCCTCAAAGCTTCTATACTATTTTCTTCAACAATTATGAGCTTTCTCTCATTTCCCAGATCCTCTACTTTAAAATTTCTAAATATGAACAAATTTTTTAGAGCTTTAAGCACCTTCTCAAGTTCTTCTGTGGGTCTAACTTCTGCCTCTATTCTTATGTACACCAATCCCTTAGCACCTTAAGTAAAAAGCTCTCTACGCAGTCTATAAACTGTTCAAGCTCACCTTCATTCATAAAAATGATGTCAGCTAATGCAATGACGTTTCCCATGCCCCATGAAAGTTCCTCAAAATCCCTTTTCTCAAATTCTTCAAAATTCTTCGGATCCCCCTGCCTACTCCTGTGCACAATTCTTGTAAATCTAGTTCTTGGTGAAGCATGTATTGCTACTATTAGAAAATGTGCCTCGATATTCTTTTTAAAAGTATCTACTTCTTCTAGGTTGCGAATCCCATCAATAACAATTATACAGCTAGCCGAGCAAATATCCACCACCCTATTTATAGCAAGCTTGGCTATAGCATCTTTACCTAGTGTTCTTCGTAGTTCATTTGCTATAGCCAGGAAATTAGTCAATGTTGGTTCTAGACCTCTTTTAATAACCTCCTCTCTAACTATATCACCAAGTGATACTACTGGGACGCCTTTTTTGCGAGCCACATCTGTAAAAATACTCTTACCAGAGCCCGGCATCCCAGTTAGTAATATAACTACCTTGCACATAGTTCTCCTCGCCGTGTACAAGTTGGAGTACTTTGTAAAACAATTTGGTATTCTAGCATTTCTACTTATATTTTACATCTCATATTTAACAAGCTTGGTGAGGTTAACTTGGACTACAAAGTAAAGGATTTATCGCTTGCCGAGAAGGGCAAAATGCAGATTGACTGGGCTAATAGGCATATGCCTGTCCTGAGTTTTATCTCTAAGGAATTTTCTGAAGAAAAACCCTTAAAAGAAATAAGAATTGCCGCTGTTCTACATGTAACTAAGGAAACAGCTGTCTTAGTTAAAACGTTAATGAATGGTGGTGCAGAAGTTTGGCTCGCTGCCAGTAATCCTATGTCTACGCAAGACGAAGTTGCTGCAGCGTTGGTTACTGAAGGGGTCCATGTTTATGCTTGGAGAGGCGAATCCATTGAAGAGTATTTTAATGCTATAAAAACAATAGCAAAGTCTGAGCCGCACGTAGTCATAGATGATGGGGGGGACTTCCATGCATATCTTCACTCTTCAGCATTAGAAATAGCTGAGAAAATCTATGGTGGTACTGAAGAGACTACAACAGGAGTTGTAAGGCTACGAGCAATAGAGAGGCAGGGTATTTTAAGATACCCCGTCATAGCTGTTAATAATGCTCTAACAAAATTCATGTTTGATAATAGGTATGGCACTGGGCAAAGTACGCTAGACGGAGTTTTAAGAGCTACAAACATACTCTTAGCAGGAAAAGTTGTCGTTGTTGCTGGGTATGGTTGGGTTGGTAGAGGAATTGCTTGGAGAGCTAGAGGAATGGGTGCAAGGGTTATAGTAACCGAAGTAAACCCCATAAGAGCTTTAGAAGCGGTAATGGATGGCTTTGAGGTTATGAAAATGGATAAGGCATGTGAAATAGGGGACGTCTTTATCACAGCTACAGGCAATATCAACATAATAACAAAAAGACATTTTGAGAAGATGAAAGACGGTGCTATACTTGCAAATGCAGGGCATTTTGATGTCGAGATTAGTGTAAGAGACCTTGAAACTACGACTATATCAAAGAGAGACGTGAGAGACTGTGTAACTGAATACACATTACCAGATGGGAGAAGACTCTACTTACTTGGCAGGGGGAGGCTTGTTAATCTTGTTTGTGCTGAAGGGCATTCGAGTGAGGTTATGGACATGAGCTTTGCAAATCAAGCTCTTGCCGTAAGATACATAGTTAAGAATAGAAGCTCGCTTCAGAAAAGGATTTATGATGTGCCTAAAGAAATTGATATGCATATTGCAGAACTAAAGTTGAGGTCAATGAATATAGAGATAGACACCTTAACCGAGGAACAGAAAAAATATCTCGAGAGCTGGATTTAACAAGTGCGATTTATAAGCGTAGGTTTTTAGTTGCACATTGTTAACTTCAGCTATTTAAAATGCCTTTACCTCACTCTCATTAGAAGTCAGTGTAAGTTATTTGAGAACCGATTCTGAATTTGCTGCCAAATTGTGCTTATCCTAGTTTATTTTGGTGGACCGGCCGGGATTTGAACCCGGGACCTCTCGGGTGCGAACCGAGCGCTCTTCCAGCTGAGCTACCGGCCCACTAGCTATTAATGTAGTACTCCTTATTCTTAGCTTAAATCTGTTTTAGATATTTACTCTTCTATTGCTTTATGTTATTGAGAGATTATAACATATTCATAGATCAATTATTGTAATGTAGGGTAACATTAACTATGCAACCAGATGCCATTGATGTGTTAGATAAAATCTTTGCTAACACTTTGAAGTCCAAGATTTTTGTCAATAGAGATGTTCTTAGACAGGATTATGTACCCGATGAGCTCCCTCATAGAGAAGAGCAGATAACGAAGCTCGGATCTATTCTTGCACCTGCATTGAAGGGGGCAAAGCCTAGCAACGTATTTATATATGGGCTTACAGGTACAGGCAAGACTGCAGTCACTAAGTATGTACTTAAAAGGCTTTATGCTAAGGCTTTTGAACTAGGTGTTGACATACTCCCATGTTACGTTAACACTAGGCAAGATGATACAACATACAGGGTCTTACTAAAGTTAAGTGAGTGCATCGACTTAAGACTGCCATTTACAGGTCTCTCAACATCAGAGGCTTATAGAAGGTTCATAAAAGTTCTAGACGCAAAAACAGTCATAATGCTAACAGTACTCGATGAAATAGACTTTCTCATTAAGAGAGCTGGCGATGAAATCTTGTATAGATTGACTAGAAGTAGTGATGATTTATCAGCATCGAAAATAACGATAATAGGTATTACGAATGATCTAAAGCTCGTTGAAGACCTTGATCCAAGGGTCAGGAGTAGCTTAGGTGAAATAGAACTTGTTTTTCCACCTTATAACGCTATTCAGCTGGAAGACATATTGATGAGAAGAGCTAAAATTGCCTTTAACCCTGAGGTAGTAGACAAATCTGTTATTAGTTTATGTGCAGCTTTAGCAGCACGTGAACATGGAGATGCTAGGCGTGCTTTAGACTTACTAAGAGTTGCAGGTGAAATAGCTGAGAGAGAAGGTGTAGAAAAAGTTTCAATAGAACATGTGTATAAAGCTTTAAGAGAAATTGAAGCTGATAGGGTTAGCGAAGTTGTTGCGACAATGCCCCTACATAGCAAACTAGTATTACTAGCCATATCAAACCTTGCAAGAGATAATGAAGGTAAGACAACAACAGGAGAGGTTTACACACATTATAAGGCTTTATGTGCTAGGCTTGGTATTGAGAATGTAACGCAAAGAAGGGTTAGTGACATTATAGGAGAGCTGGACATGGCAGGTATAATAACAACCAGAGTTATAAGCAGAGGAAGATATGGAAAAACTAGAGTGATATCTCTAGCAGTTCCAGAAGATGCTATATTAAAAGCCTTGAGTGAAGACCCGTATGTATCACAACTGCTTTCTGGGCTTAGATGACGGCTACTTCGATATCACTCTAAAAAAACATGCTCATAAAGGAGAGACTTACCTTGTCGCTGTCATAACATGTCCTTGGACCGTTAGTGATATACTCGTTGACTTAATTACAGTAGACGGGCTTGAAGGAACAAAAAAAGCTTTAGAAATGATAGAGCATGCCTTATCCCTATATGCAATCAATGCAGTATTTCTCGATGGGGTAACATATGCTGGTTTTAACATAATCAATCCATTTAAAATTTTCAACGTTCTGGGAACACCTATAATAACGATTTTTAGGCATGACCTTGAATTAGACAAAGTCTTTATGGCCTTAAAAAAACACTTTAATGATCATATGTATAGGTATTCTGTTATCGAGCAAGTGTATAATTTATCACGTGAGGTATTTATTAACGATTCAAAGATTAGATATGCAGCTATAGGAATTCCTACAAACATAGCTATATATATTTTGAAAGTTTTATGTAGGTTCTACGCATATCCTTATCCTCTTCATGTAGCAGATAAAGTCGCTTCCCTTCTTGGTAGAATTAAGTTTAGGTCTTTTAACAAATAACTCGCACATGTGGAAATGCCCTCAATTCGATGTTTCATAACTTCAACATTTCGAGGTTACAGAATTTCACGGTATTAAGGCAAATACTTATCAGGCCTATGAAAGTTAGTAATGCCGAATAATTACATTAACTTAGATAAGTTTATTATGAGATCTAATTCTATTTCAAACAGTGATGTACCACAATGTACTATGTATTTCTATTAGGTCCTGCAGGTTCCGGTAAAAGCCTCTTAACGGCCGTACTCCATGATTGGCTAGAAGAGCACGGAATGTCTACCGTAATCTTAAATCTTGACCCAGCTGCTGATTGGCTTCCTTACACGCCTGACGTTGATATAAGGAGCTATATAACAGTTGAGGATGTTATGAAGAGGTATAATCTAGGCCCAAATGGAGCTCTCGTAACAGCTGTTGATCTTTCACTAAATTATGTTAAAGAGCTCATAGATGAAATAGACGAGATGAAACCTAATTACGTAGTAGTAGATACACCAGGGCAACTCGAGGTATTTGCATTTAGAAAAGCAGGGCCTATAATGATAGATTCTCTATCAAGAAGTTTTAGAACGGCAGTGTTATTCCTACTAGAAGCCTATACCCTCTTAAAACCTTCAACACTCATACCACTCTCCATGCTATCATTGGCAACATCACTATCGCATAGAAAGCCACAAATAACTGTCATAACGAAATCTGATCTCCTGACTAAAGAAGAGAGTACACAAGTACTAAAACTGTTGGAAAATCCCTTAGATTTTTTAGCGACTCTCAGAGGCCATGAGTACTTTATGGTGAGTGAGACACTTTCTGATGAAGTCCTAATGATAATTGAAACTGCTATTAGAAACTCTTTAGAAAATGCTATTTTAACATCAGCTATAATTGGTCAAGGCATTGACGAACTTTATGCTAGTCTTCAAAGAATTTTAGCAGGAGGCGAAGATTTTTATACCGAAGAGCCTAGCGAAGTTTTATAAAAGTAGTATTGCGAGGTAAGATCTTGACACAGACTATTGAAGAGAAACTCTTAGTGGAGCTCGGCTCTTTAAGAGATGAGCTTCAGAACCTAGTGTTAAAGAGAGAAGAGTTAAGGTCAGCTTTGCGTAATGTACGGGAGGAGCTCAACGCTGTGAGGGATGAGCTAAGGAAGAAGAGGTTTGAATTAGCTGATACTAAAATGAAATTAGCTTCGCTTAGAGAAGAAATAGCCAAAGTAAAGAATGATATAAAGAGCTTGAAGGAAAAATTCACAAACGCTTTAAATAATTTTAAACAGGCGTCATCAGAGCTAAGAGCATTAGCTAGGGGTAGCTCTGATAATACTATTGATGAGCTTAGGCAAAAAATAGAAGAATTGGAGTGGAACCTTATTACAACACCAAATATTAGTATTGAAAGAGAGAAACAAATTGTAAGTGAAATTTCTAGACTTGAACAAAAAATGAGAGCTTTAATATCACAACAATTGAAGTATACTAATGTCGTAGAAAATTATGAAAAGAGCAGAAGAGAAGTAAACGAATTAAGAGAGCTAATTAGTAAGAAGAAGGAATATTTAGATGAGCTAATAAAGCAATTGATAGCTTTAAAGGAAAGTAGAGATAAAGTAAAAAACGAAATCACAATACTAATAGACAACATAAAGAAACTCAAAAATAAACGAGATGAAATCAAAGCACAACTCACATCCATAAGCAATACAATTAAGGAAAAAAGGACCCGCTATCAAGAGATACTAAGGGAATTAAGAAGGTTAAAAGAGGAAAGCAAAAGAAGGGAACAGTATAAAGTTCTGAAAGAAAAGAAGGAGCATGTAATGAAGAAAATGAGCCAAGGTGAGAGATTAACTATATATGATCTCTACATAGTTTATAGCTCTGAGAACTCTGACAAAAATACCAGTTAATAACACTAGAATATTTCCCTAGTAGAATCAAACTAAAAACTAAAGGAAGTGACATGTTTTCTACGTACTAAATCACCTATATTCTATACCTAATTAAAGTGTAATCCTGACTTTTAAAATCTGAGACGCATTACTTCATTATTTCTGAAGTGTAAGCAAATGTTATTATTTCATCGAATGATATACCATGCAGAAGCTCTGAAAATTTCTTAAAGTCTAAAAATCATAACTATACTCTCTTTTAAATGTGCTGGCTGAATCTATTATTATGCAGGCTTGTTACTATTATCATCTCATTGAGTGTTTTGCTCTAAATTTATACCTCTTTCCCTCTCGGTGCCAACCCCATTGATAATCTGTGACGAGCTCCTTGGAAATATAGGGTTGAACAGTAATACGATAAAGGTGTACCATCTAATATAATAAGGCTTCAATTAGTCTAATTACTATGTACATAACACATTTATCTATTATCACTACAATCTGAGTTTCGTAGTATATTACCTTCCAAACCTCCTTTCTCTTTGCTGATACGATCTTATAGCTCTGTATAGGTCTATCTTTCTGAAATCTGGCCAATAAATATCACAAAAATAGAGCTCACTATAGGCTATCTGCCAGAGAAGGAAGTTACTTATTCTCATTTCGCCCGCAGTCCTAATTACAAGATCTGGTTCTGAGAAATGGTTTAAGTGTGATGTAAAGATGTACTTCTGCACTAAGTCCTCAGTAATGTCTTCTACGCTTATTTTACCTAGTAGAGAATCTTTTACAATGCTTTTTATAGCATTAATTATTTCTTGTCTACCTCCATAACATAGAGCTATATTGAGAAACCTCTCATTGAATCTCGAAGAAAACTCCTCTATTCTCGACGCAAGTTCCAGAACGTCTTTCTTAGCTAACTCCAGCTTCCCAAAGACTCTAACGTTGACTCTATATTTCTGAATCACACCATCGTCAACTAGCGATTGTAAACCAGATTTAATAATGTTAAAGAGATTATCCTTCTCAGCTTCATCTCTATATAAGCAGTTTTCGTAAGACATAGCATATACTGTTACCACCTTTACTCCAAGATTGTATAATTCCTGTAACACTTCCTTCATCTTTTCGTACCCATATCTATGGCCTTCTTTTGGATCTAAACCATGTTTCTTAGCCCACCTTCTATTACCATCGGGAATTATAGCAATGTGTTGCGGTATTGGACCTCTCAATATCTGTTTATATAAATAACGCTCATAGACAGAATACACTGTATCTATAAATGGTCGAAGAAATCTTTGCATTTTAGGTTTCAACAACAGATCAAAGATTTTATCTATTAATATATCATAAACACTCTTTCTAGCTTCCTCTAAAGTCATAGAATATCACATGCACTTCTACTATGTCACTAAATTGATTTATGCAAGGAAGGTATTAAAGCTTAAAAAAGCTAAGCACAGTACAATAGCAAAGTAGCTGAAAAATCCGTCAATGAGTGGTAATTGGGTGACTGTTTAATGGGTTTTTATCAAGGAAACGATCTTAAGAAGATTACAGGTGGTCGAAGAGGAACGAATAGAAAACCCAGAAAATATGAAATAGGAGGATTTCCTACTGAGACAAAGCTATATGATAAAGACGTTAGAATTTTTGAGAAGGTTTACGGAGGTAATACAAAAGTTCGTTTAAAGTATGCGGCTTTTGCAAACGTCTATAATCCGAAAACAAAGCAAAACTCAAAAGTTAAAATACTTAATGTTATTGAAACACCAGCGAACAAAGAGCTGGCAAGACGTGGTATAATTATAAAAGGAGCTATAATAGCAACTGAATTAGGAAAAGCAAAGGTTATTTCAAGGCCCTCTCAAGAAGGCGTTGTAAATGCAATATTAATTGAGGATCTGAAATCTTCACAATAATTCGTGGCTAGGTGCTGTAGCATTTCTCTAATTATTGCCTTGCTTACAATGTCACAATCTATGGTATAACAACGCCTTTAAACTGAAAGTGTAATAAATATGAGTGTAAGAAGACTGTGGATGCATTATTTTGACTGTTCCTTACCAAGAAAATTAGGACGAAAACTGCCAAAGCATATGTGTATCGAAAAGCCTAAGCTTGATGAGATTTTGGAGGCCTGTAAGGAACTTAGAATATCCTGTGAACCCCTGCCTTCTAAAAAGTACCCCCGTACTTGGTATAAATTGAGTGGGATGATCTTGGCTCATACTAGTGAGAGTAAGTATCAACTAATTAAAAAAATTGCAACTATTGTGTTGGAAAGAAGAGGGAAAAGTAGAGTCATTACCTAGATTCTCTATAACAATCTAGGTAATAGAATTAAAAGCTACTAGCAGGTATTGCCTCCACGGGTTATGCTAAGTCTGTACCTTTAGGTTTCAACTATTTTATCACGCATTAGATGTGCATTTGTTTGCATATAACATGGAGAAGTAATATTTGGCTAATATTTTAAAAATTTGGTATGGCAGTACTGCTTTTGTGGTGTTACTAGCTTGACCACAAAGCCTTTGGGTAGTGTAATACATGTAACTAAGTCAAATTATGTTATTGTAAAGCTATCTGAAAGCCATGAGCTACCACATGTAGGTGTAGAGGTTGTTAATGCAAATAATGAAGTCATTGGCAAAGTTATTGATATAATAGGTCCTACTGCTCAGCCCTTTGCTGTAATCAAACCCCTGAAACATACTGTAACATCGCTTCTCAAACCAACATCCTTTCTATTCTACAGAATACCTAGGAAAAGTGGTAAGAAGGGAAGGAGGCATGAATTGTAGCAGTATAATTGTTGATAACGAGAGAGGTACACTGATATGCCTTGATACTGGTGAGGTTATTGAAGAAAGTAATATAGTCCTTAGTCCTGATTGGCGCGCTTATACATCGGAAGAGTGGTCCCAAAAAGCCCATGCAAGTAGTATAACGCATAAAGTTCATGATTCTGGACTCTCTACAGAAATTGATATATCCGTTAAGAAGTATCGTGAAGCTATAAAGAGCAGAAAGCTTGCCCTTTTGCAGAGAAAGACACGTGTAGATAAGACGGAGAGGAAAATTGTTGAGGCACTAACATATCTTAATCAGATGTCTGCACTAACTACGTTACCTAGTCAAGTTATTGAAACGGCTGCAATAATTCTTAAGAAAATATTTAATGCCATACAACCACGTACTGACAAGTTAAAGACCTTAGCCCTAGCCTCATTAGTTATCGCTTCTAGAAAACATGAAATACCAGTGAGGGTTAGAGAGCTTCTAACACGATTTAATATCGATGAAGAAGAGTACTGGAAGTTTATATCTGATGTGTATTTTAAGGTAAACATTAATGAATTCAAAGCATATATAGATCCCCGTAAATACCTGCCTTCAATTATCACTAACTTAAATCTCTCACAAAAAGCGTATCTGTTAGCTGCAAAGATGATAGAAATAATGAAAAGAGAAGGTCTGACTGAAGGTAAGGACCCTGCTGGAATAGCCGCTGCTTGTGTCTACATTGCCTCTATACTGACTGATGAAAAGAAAACTCAAAAACAGGTGGCTGAGGCGGCTAATGTGACAGAGGTCACTATTAGGAATCGCTACAGAGACATCATAGACAAGCTAAACATTGTAATCTATCTATAGTTTCACTATAGCTGTCTGTCCTTATATTCTCATCCTCTTCACTATGTGTTCTTATTTAGACCCGCGTTTGGGGGCTCTACCTCACAGACATTGCTCTTGGCATCTCTTTGAGGCCTTAGTAAAGCTTAGCCTTAGCATAGTGTAATGCGACATTTCTATACACTCCTACCTTAGTAAAGTAAGAGATAAAACTTGGACATATATAATACATAGAGAAACATTTGTGCAGATCTTTTATCTTCAAAAGGTTGGGGTTGTTCCACTTATAAATCCATATATAGGGATATACAACACCTAAAATTATGCATTTATTAAACCGTTTGCAAATATATAGAGAGGAGATTAGGTGAGTAAAATCACATTAGACGACCTTAGTGATGTAGAGAGAATTGTGTATGAAGTTATCAAGAGAGAGACTGAAACTAATGGAGGGGTTGTACAGAGAAAACTTAAGGAAATGCAAGAGCTGAAGGGTATTAAACCAAGAAAGTTGCAGCATATAGTAAAGAAACTTATTAAGATGAAACTAGTAAAGAGGCTTAAGGTGACAAATAATGGAAAAACCTCATACTTTCTACAAGCAGTTACGACATTAGAAAAAGAAAGGCCTATCGAGAACAAAATTCTTAAAGTAAGACTATCTATTGATGATATAATTGAAATTCCTTGCTTGACATGTAAATACATAACTATTTGTGGTGCTAGTAAGCTATATAATCCAAGTAAATGTAGCCTTCTAACAAAGTACTTGATTTCAAATGCTCTAAAGTCTTCTAATAATTTCAACTACATAAATGAGCCCTAAAATCAATATCCTTTAGAAACACATAGAGTTATTACATCAGCTGGAGCATTTGTATTAATTCCATCGTAATAGTATATACTCATAGCTGCATCATATCCGTGACTTCTTATACACTTTACCACGCTATCCCTTGGCGGTGCATTTACTTTGAACTTTCTTGCCACATATGTTGTTCTAATTGTTGGAGCTAATGCATTTGATTTGCTTAACATTGTAATTAAGTTCATAGAGCTTTTTGTTAGCCAAGGCATTTTCTCTGCAACAATTAATACTTCTTTGATATGCGCAACATTAACTAAATCACATATCCATAGAGGGCTTATATTAATCATATCTCCACTACATAATGGGCATTTTCTCTTCTCTCTTGTATTACTAAGATCTTCAAAGAAACTAAAACTGCATTTAGGACAGTGCCACATACTACCAATACACTTGTCTAAATAAGTGTTGGACTTCAAGGCCCCATCTAAAATTCTAATAAAAATTCTAACATAGTGCTTCATATGATAAGAAAGAACAGGCTCTACATACCTATCGTACATAGCTGCAGACCTTAAGGTAAATGATAGTAATGCCCTTACTGCCACCTCCTTTGATATAAGACTTTTTACACCTCTTATACCATATCTTCTAGACAGAGTGCTAGGGTACTTCCCCTCAAGTACTGCAACGTCTGTGGCAGTAATCCCTACAATGCCTCCATTATTTATAGACTGCAATGCTGCTTGGATGTATGGTACAGGTGTTCCAAATGGGTCTATATCGATATAATTCAAAGCTATTCTTAATCTTTTTAAATGGTACATATGTTCATTTGCATCCATTAGACTTACTTGTGCAAATATGTTATTCAAAGAGCTTACACCACTGATTTTTAAATTATGTTTCATCAACTCCACAGCTACTAGAGATATATCGCCCATGTATATGTTTACTTTCTTGTTACTCTGATCTGCGACCTCTAAAGCAAATCTAATTCCTCTAACACCTGTTGCAGCCATAGGGTCTAAAAAATTGAATTCCCCTCCCCATGAAGTTAAAAAGTATTTTAGCAATACAATTGTTATATCTCTATTTTCGATCATCTCGGGATTATAAAATACTGGTGCAAGTGAAGGTTCGTAAGCACCATTAGGTCCTCTATATAGAGTTTCATCTGGTGCACAAAACTTCGCTAAACCCTCGATCACTAAGCTGAAGCCGTTTGGACATCGCTCTTCCATGATATCACCTTGCCAGTAAAGTTTTAATGTCAAATCTTTTCTTTACATTAAACAAGAAGTTCGCAAAAATAAAAGTATAGAGTAGCATGAATTCATTACTAAGACGACTAGATTTATAATGGAGCATAGAAGACGCTATTCATTGCTTTAATTTTTTGCTCATTTTTCAAAACTAAGCATCTCCTAGAGAACACTTAGCAACGGTCTAGCCAGATGGAATTCGAAGGTATTTATTTGTCTCTTGTTCTAGTTTCTATCTCTTACCATTTCATTATTACCTTATTTAAGACCTCTTCATAAATTCTACCTCTATTCTGCTTAGTTAGCTTTAATATTTCAACACCTTTTTTATTCAATACATTAATAACCTCTAAATCCCTCATATTTCTGTGGAGGATGACTAAAATATTAGTAGCTTCATACAATGCTCGAATAATAGCTTTACGTAAACCATCTATCGATAGCTCCATAGGCCCTATCTCGTCTATTACCAATACTCCTCTCTGCTGATATGTTAATGATTCTTTTCCTACTCTTTCTGCCTCATTTTCTATTACGACATATCTCCCAATTCTCTTCATATAGCGTATGTCGTAGCCTAATTCAATTGCTTTCTCAGGAACTATAGCGAGCCAACCTTGCGCGCCCTTAGCTATATCAATTATTTTGAAGCCTATCCTCCTCCCCATCTCCCTGACTTCTGGGCAATAAAAACCATAGATGTTTATGCCCTTTGATTTTAAGAACTCTACTACTTTCATTAGTAGCGTAGTTTTACCTACCCCTGGTTCACCTGTTATGGCTAAGGCAAACATCTGTCATCTCCTAATCTCTTTAATAATCTCCTTAGCTAAGTCCTCTAAGTCGGTAATCCTCTTGGTAATTCCATATTCTTCAGCACGACTTAATACAGAGTGATCAATATCTTCATCGGCTATGACTATGGGTTTTCCTTCAAATATTTTTGCAAATAAGTAGTTTTCTTCACACTTAATTTCCATTTCATCGTCTTTTAGATCCTCCCCCAAGTAAGATATAAAAAACTTTGTCTGAGCATCGCTTAAAATGGCATCTGATGGAATTGCGTTGTATACAGTTACACCTAATCCATATTCCTTAAACTTTTCAACAATCTTGTATCGTTTATCAATGCCCAATTTACTAGACATCTTTCTAAACACCGAAGCTCTGTGTTCTTCATCCTTTTGAGCAATTCTATCACTAAATATGTCAACTTCTCTTACAACATCTTCAAATTCCCTTCCTAGAACCTCTAAAAATCTATATGCTTTCTCTATACTCATATCTATGTTCTCTCTTTCATATTCTCTTAGAGTCTTTGCGGAAATACCTACCATGCTAGCTAATTCACGTATTCTATATCCCTTCTTTTCTCTTAATTCCTTCAATTTCCTACCATCTATTTTTACATAGAACATCCCATTGTACTCATATACAAATATCTTCTCATCATTAATGTAATGCTTTAGTGTAACTCTCGATAGTATGCCTATACGACTCCTAAGGTATATAATGTCATAAAGAAGCTCTCTATCATTAAATTTATCTGTTACTATGAGAGAATTTACTTTCAGCTCTTCCGATAGCTTTTTAAGCTCTTGATATATCTTGCTTCTTGAAGAAAGTGCCTTAGTGAACTTAACTAATGCCTTCTTATTTTTGTACTCTACAACATAATCCACAGCTCTTTCTTCAGGAGGATACCTTACACCCTGCAGTATCTTAACATTTCCACCTTTAACTAAATCATCTATGAGCGTCTCATTAGGGTTTCCATGTATACTGAGCCTACTTGACACAGAAGTACCCTATCTATTATAATTTACTAAGAAAATTAAAATATGTTTTCAACGTCTCTCGTAAGGCTACTTGTATATTGCATAAACCATTGCATGATCTTTATCGAAAGGCTCTAAGTGCACTACATCTACTATTTTAAATCCTCTCCTATCTAACGTGTCTATCTCTCTTCTGTAAACTTCACTAGGTTCTGCTGTAACATCTATACTCCTAGCCTTTATTGCTAGCAAGAGCCAGCCCCCACTCTTTAAAAACATATCTGCATTATCAGCAACAATGCTTGCTTGTTCAGGTTGTGCGACATCTGCATAAATGCCTTCAACCTCTTCTACTAAAACCCTGTATCTAGCTGGAAACCTAGCATCCTCCAATATCGGCACAATGTTAGGTCTATCGTCAGCTACTACGATAAGCTCTCTCATTACTCGTGGAGCAAATTCAACAGCATATATAGTACCTCTACGCCCTATTAAATCTGATACATGACTAACTGTAGTACCTGAGCCTGCACCTAGGTACAGAACTCTCTGACCCTCTTTTATGGGTAGCTCTTTTAGTCCCTTAATAATTGCCGCCGCTAACTTGCTTCTGTATGCATTCCACTCCCTATATTCTTCGTCCTTCCATTTAAATAAATGCTCCCCATACACCCTCTTCCCTGGTACTAGGTTCTTTGTCGCAAGCCTGCTGCTACCATCTTCAAGTTCTACGACATACACATTACGATATCTCTGGTGCTCATATATATTTACAGGTAATAAGTGTGACATTTGTACTACACCATACCACTTTTTGCTATCGGAACTTTAAATTTTTATTATCTTCTCTCCTTTTTAAACCTAGGTCTCTCCTCCTTCTTCGGAGGCTTTGGATAAAGTTTCTTTATCTCCTCTATTCTCTCTATTAATTTTTGTCTAAGCTCATCACCTACATACCTACCTGTGAAATAATCTATCCTTGCTGCTATACTTAGCTTTGTCGCCAACGCCCTAGCTATCTTGCCCCTTTGCCATTTTGGTGCTTTCCTAATTTCTGGGAATTGAAATATTGCACCATGTTTTGGAGGCCTCCCGCCAGTACGCAAAGCCCTAAAGAGAGCTTTCTCAGCACCGAGAACTTGAACTGTGCTCGCTGGTAGCTTTGCAAGTTCTTCTAAACTACCTGCAAGACTCAAAAGCCTTGCACCTAATAGGGGTCCTACAAGTGCTGTTACATTTGGCGCTACCTCTTTCATAACCTGTGCTATGTAATCTGTAAGTTTCCACCTTAGCTCAAGTAGCTCAAGCCATATATTTGCAACAGTTTGAATCATGGATAAGTCCATTTCAGAGAGCTCAGCCCCTATACTCTTTTTAGCTACTTCTGCTATTTTCCTAGCCCTACCTTCACTAAAATCAAGTTTTGAAAGCGCCTCAGCTGATATATTATCTCTAAATCCTAGATTTGCTACCACCTTTATGTATTCTTCATGCTCTTTAGCAAGGTCGTCTAGCTCTGGAAAATGAATGCTGTACCACTCTCTCAACCTTGTAGCAAGTAGATTTAGCGTTTTGTCAATATCATCTATAGCCCTGATTGCTTGAACAGCTAGCAAATCTCTCTTCTGAGCAAACTTTCTAAGTTTCCTCCTGGTAAGCTCCAATGATACTGCGTGTACAAATTCTCTGTACTCATCTTCAGATCCAAAAAGCCCTAGCTTAACTGCTAAGAGTGGTAACTCTCTACGTATCTTCTTAGCTACCTCACTACCGGCTTCGGCAGCAGTATTGAACCCTTTCTCACTTATTCTTCTCGATAACTCTGAATCCTCAAAAATAAATGTTATGGCTCTTAAATCCCCTTTGCCCTTTAAAGCTTCTAATAGCTGAAGCAATGTATTATTCTCCTTACTCTCACTTAGTAGCACTAATTCCTCTACAACTTTGCCTAACTCCTTTGGATATAACACCTTATCAATTATTTCGCCTGACTCGCGCAAGGCAAATATGCCTATAGGGGTGTCTACAATGTATATTCTCTCACTCATCACTTTTCACCATATCATCAAGTATCATATCTTTCAGAGGAATATATAAGTTAATTATAAAGTGCGAGATATAATAGCAGTCTCCTCTTAAAGCCCTTAGTACACACACCTATTGCTGAAATTACATTGCCACTAAGGGAAATTGCTAAGTGTACATTTCCATCACTTACTAGCATAATGAAGATACAAACATAAACCTTAGATATAGAAAAGCTTTATAAGGCTCAGCAGAGTAAAGAGTTAAACCAGAACGGATTAAAGAGACTTTATAAAACTTTATGTTAGGTGTTATGATATGCCATCACATGGTTCACTAACAAAGGCAGGAAAAGTGAGAAGTCAAACACCAAAAATACCTCCTAAACCAAAGAGAAATCTTGTACCTAGGGTGAGAAATAGACGTGAGTACTGGATTAGACAAAGAAAAGCCCAAGGACTCCCAGTACCTACAATAGTTCCGCCTTCATCTGTGCCTAGAAAATCTGCATCATAAAGCCCTGCAACTTCTAAAACATGAACAGTGGGGTAGTGACTTAAACGCGTGAATGCGGTATTGCCTTGGAAATTGCTTTCAAAGTTTGACCGCATAACATCTTAACTTTTACTAATTGAAGTTTTAGCTTCCTTAGTTTAAAGCTCTCTAAAATTATCTAAAATTAAATTTTGCTATGTTTATTATGATAGTAGGATAGGCAGAAGTGTCAAATAAGTATTAGATGTGATTTGACATGAAGACTGCCATGTCTATACCCAAGAACATTAATTATAAAGATGTTGATTTGAAAGTAGGATTAGAAATACATCAACAACTAAACACTAAAACCAAGCTCTTTTGCAATTGTCCTGTATCTATTGTGAGTGACCATATCCTACCTCACTTAGCTCCTTATGAAAGGTTCTTACGTGCAACAAGAAGTGAGCTTGGAGAAGTTGATGCTGCAGCGTCATTTGAATTTCAGAGGAAACGATTATTTAAATATCTATCACCTCCAGCTACCTCCTGCCTTGTCGAACTTGATGAAGAGCCTCCTCATCCACTTAATGAGGAGGCCCTTGTGACCGCCCTCGCTATTGCACTAGCTGTAGGATCTTTCATAGTCGATGAAGTACATGTAATGAGGAAAATAGTAATAGATGGTTCTAATACAACGGGATTTCAGAGAACTGCTATTGTAGCCCTAGGAGGACGTATAATTGATGAGGATGGTGATGTGGGGATACAGAGCATAGCTGTGGAAGAAGATGCCGCTAGAAAGATGAGTGAAGATATCACCTCTGTTGTATATAGTCTTGATAGATTGGGTATACCATTAATCGAGATATCTACAGCTCCAAATATCACATCACCAGCCCAAGCGAGACGTGTGGCTGAAAAAATTGGTTTAATGCTTAGGTTTACAGGAAAAGCTAGACGCGGTATTGGAACCATAAGGCAGGATTTGAACCTATCTATTAAAGGAAGCCCAAAGATAGAGATTAAGGGAATTCAAAAGCTGGAATTAATACCAAGAGTTATAGAAGAGGAGGTTAGGAGGCTTGTAGGCTTAATTATGATAAAAAATTTGCTTATACAGAGATCTGCTTCAGTTGAAGAAGTAAAAGCGCAACCTATAGTAGAGGTTACAGATATCTTGACTAAGAGCTCTAGCAAACTAATACTGAGTGCTATTAAGGAGGGCGGTAAAGCATACGCTATAAGGTTGCCAAAATTCGATGGTATTTTAGGTGTAGAGTTACAAACAAATAGGAGATTTGGAACAGAATTGGCAGACTATGCAAGGCAGTGGGCTGGTGTTAAAGGCATCATCCATAGTGATGAACTGCCTGGGTACGGAATTGATGTAAGTATTGTTTCAGAACTACGTTCAGCTCTTGGTGCAGGAGACTTAGACGCATTCGTTATAGTTGTAGACAAATCAGAAAAAGCAAGGAGAGCTCTTGAAGTGATTAGAGATAGGTGTGCTATAGCCATAACCGGAGTACCGAAGGAAACAAGAGCGGCTAATGAAGATGGTACAACTAGATATATGAGACCCCAACCAGGTGCTGCAAGGATGTATCCAGAAACTGATATACCTCCGATAAGGATATCGACTAAACTTATTGAAGAGGCTAGGAAACTAATTCCACCGTCTGTAGAGGAGAAGGTGGGTTACTTTGTTAAAGTATACAACTTGAGTTCTGAACTTGCAAAACAACTTGTTTATAGTGAATATATGTCACTCTTTGAACAGCTGGTAAATACCTATGGAGTAAATCCCAAAGTTCTTGCTATTCTATTTACATCATTACATGGCGAACTCAAGAAGAGCGGTATAGACATGGACTTACTTAGTGACAGTAGCTTTCATAAAATAGCTGCTATAATAAAGAGTCTAGGTGAGGTGAGTAAGGAGGATCTGATTGCAGTTATAGAGATTGTCTATAAATATCCACAACTATCTGTGGAGGAAGTGGTTTCTGATGTGAAAGCTCGAAAAACTATTGATACAGACAGATTACGAGAACTCGTAAGGTCTAAGATAATGGAATTTTCTAGTGAAGTCAAGAAGAGAAGGGAAAAAGCCTTTCAATTTATAATGGGTAAGGTAATGAGTGAGGTTAGGGGGCGTATTGATGGGAAAGTGGTCGCTGGTATTGTTAAAGAGGAGTTAGAAGTCTACTTAAGAAATACAGAAGCGTGATGATATCTCCATTCCTCTTTAAAGGGATTTAAATGATTATAAAAGAAGTTGATGAAAAGTTGTGGAGGACTAAGAGAGAAGAGGCTTACAAGAGATTTCTAGAAGATCTTGAAATAGGCTATGTCGATATAGATATCAAGGAGCTTATAGAGCTCGTATTTACAAAGAAAAACATCTTTACCACAAGTTCCTGTAGTGGTAGAATAACAATAGTGGATGCCATTTACCCTTGGTTGAGGGAAGAAGCTAGCATAATATTTAAAAAGCATAGTTCGATTACCGTTGAGGAGATTTTGAGTATCTTAAATCAAAATGCTTTACATAGGTTCTGGCTCATTGTGAGCGGCCCCATAGTGCACTTCAATGTACTAGACCTTAGTACGGCATTTAGGTTACTAACTATTGTAAGAAATGCTGGTTTTAAGCACAGTGGCATACTGTCTATTAGTAGCAGAGGTATTATTGTAGAGGTTGTAAGTGGTGTATGGGTACCGTTTTTATTAAAAGATGGTGATAAAATTGTGGTAAAAGACCTTGAATACACAGTGAGCTTGGTAAATGAAATACTTTATAAAGGTAAAGCTAAATTAGAAAAGCTATTTAAATTTTTAAGAGATGCTGATATTTAATACGGTTAAAGCTATTGAGGTCTTACGAAAATGAGTAGCGATATTATGGGAAAGATAAAACCTCTTACACCTGGACAAGAGGAAATGTATAAAGCTTTAACAGATAAAAGCTATGAAGTTCTGGGATTTTTTGGACCAACTGGTACAGGCAAGTCATTATTTAGCCTAGCATATGGAGTACACTGCGTGTTGACAGGAGAGTACAGAAGATTTATCATAATAAAACCTGTAGTTGATATAACAACAGGCGAAGAAATAACTATTGCCAAGGCGTCTGCAGCATTTATTGAAACAGTCAAAAACTATATGCAGGATGTTTTAGGAGGTATTGTTGAATGGAGCCAGCTAGAGGGTTTACTTGGTAGTAAGGTGATAATAGCGGATTCTCATTATCTAAGGGGAAGAACCTTTGATAATGCTGTTGTATTCATAGATGATATTCAATTAATGAAACCTGAGACTATTATAGAAGCTATTGTGAGAGTAGGTCAAAATAGTAGACTTATTGTAGCTGGGGATCCTATCTTTCAAGCCCTGAGGGATGTTCAAAGCGACCCTGCTGCATTAATTAGAGAGGTTTTGCTAAGTGAGGAAAAATCACATGTAGTAGATTTGGGTATCAAAGACATTGTAAGAGACGGTGCAAAAAGGGGACTAAGATTTTTGCTTGAATATAAGTTGCGCGCTAGGACAATGAATGATGAAGAGAAGAAGACTTACGATATTATTAAAGCAAAAGCACCAGATGCAGATGTTGTCACTATAGTTGATGTAACAGCATACAAGCAAAGTTATGAAGTGTCATCTGAACATGTTCCCGACGCACTTGTAATAGCTAAACAAGGTCATTTAGGAAGAGTTGTTGGAAAAGGTGGGGAGAGAATAAACTTAGCTGAAAAAGAGCTAAATAAAAAACTTAGAGCAGTAGAATTAAACCTAGATTTTAAAGAGCTTGTTAAAGCGTTACATCCAACTGCATGGATTTGGAAGCACATAGAAGAAGTAGACTTCGCAGGTCCTAACCTCCAGCTAAAGATCTATGAGGACGTTATAGGAGCCGCCGTAGGACAGAAGGGTGCCTATGTAAGATTCTTAGACGCTGTAATGAGAAAGCTCTTAGGTATAGGTGTAAGGATAATAGCTATAGAGAGACCTAGAGCAAGACATGAGAAGAAGAAAAAAACCTAATAGACAAAAAGTCTATGCTACGTGATCTAAAATGCCCTCCTTCACGAAGTACTTATTCGTGCAGCCAAGATATGGAAGTCTTAATATTTATTAATGTTAAATTTTGTAGGTACTATGACACGAGGTTAAGCGAAATTATGAAGATTCTTATTGAAGGCCCTAGCATAATTGCTATGAATAGGCAGAAGCCTTTTATTCGAAGCGGCTACATATACATAGATCGAGGTGTTACTGTAGCATATAACGAAGGGGCGCCCCCACCAGAGTTTGAATTTGCTGAATATGTTGTAAATGAAAAGTTTGCTGTTGCACTACCTGGCTTTGCTGTAGGTATAGGCAATATATTAGAATACTTGTTTCAATTTGATATAAACTCGAAAAACCTTGCAAATAGCTTATCGAAGCTATCTAGATCAGAACTTGAGGCCTTAATAGAGGTTGTACTAGCCTCACTTACATGTAGTGGTGTTACCTCAGTTATTTCACTTATTACAAATCTTGAGGAGAAAATAGTGAGCTCATTAGCCATTGCTGCCTCAGATGCCTGGACTAGGCTCAGGATACTATTACCACTTTCCTTACTAGGCTCTTTGCAGGAGCTTGAAAGTATCGTAAAGTCTGTAGTAAGAAGTGTTAAGAATTCAGAAGCACTAAGTAGAGGTATAGTATCACTAGGGCTATTCATAGGAAATGAGGGAGAATTAAATAAGTTTTCAAGTGAATGGATCGACACTATAAATAAAGCAGGTATCTATGCTTACGTACCTGCAGAGCTTTATAGAAGGCGTTATAAAGAGCTTGCAAATGCTAAGAACATAGTAGTATTAGATCCTGAAGAACCTACTGTTCCATGTCTATACACTATGCCTACCCTTTGGAAACCACCATGTGGATTCATTTCTTCAGATATTTCTTTACTTAATCCACGAAAACTTTTGCCAATGCTTCACAACATTGAAAATGGTGACATATATACACCTACTTACATATTGTCTCATTTCAATCCATTAAACAACAAAATTGGTATGCCCTCCATTAATGAAGGTATGAGAACGGATATCGTCATAATTAGTTTTAAAGAGCCCCCTTATGGACCTATACCTATTTCTGAGTATAGCATCCTAAAAGCATTGAGTAATGCTTTTTACAACGTTAAAACAGTGCTAGTTGATGGAGAGGTTGTTGTAGATAATTCCCTTCATTTAAATGTTGGTGAAGAAAAGGTTAGAAGAGTACGCGCACTTATAGAAGAAATAGAACCTCAAAGTAACTGCTGAAGAACCTACATAACTATGCTTAGTAATACTGTGGTGTAAAGTAGTACATTACATTGTTATAGTTATTTTACCACTATTCTTCCATATATTATCAATGCTTTCAACACTGTGAACATAATTTGGTACGTTCACATTATACGACCCTATTCAATATTATTATGATACTTGTGAATTCGCTATCTAGGAAGGCTCATAGAGAACTATACATAACGTTATGTGCCTTATACCATATTAATTTCCATTCAATAATATCCAATATGAGACAGGGAGCAATAGTAAGGTGATGTTTATTGCCTCTAAAAGGCGAATTGTGCCTTAATAGTTTCTGTATGAAGCTACTAATAGATGTTCTTCTTAATTGCTATAGGCAGCAACTTTATGGCTATAATAGCATAGTTAAAAAGTATAATGTTTATCTAAAGCCTTTGCACATAGTTATAAAGAATAGTCTAAGAGGTACAAAAAAAGTTTATTACTATTTTGGTAGATACTGGTACAGACTTGAGGTAGTTAATTCAAAGCTTAAGTGGATTTACTTAGGAAGAGAAAAACCTTTTGACTTTTTACCAGATCCTCCAATTAACCCATTACTCATCATAGAGGTTAAGAGGGCTCAAAGTGATCCTAGTCTACAGTGCATATATGTAAAAAATTTTGGTGAAGTCTCTAAGCATATTACTCATGTCGTGAAGATTGTATATGATTGTTGCCGCGAACCAGTACACTATAGTACCAAGATCTGCGTAGAGAATGGGCTGAAGTGATATGACGATTCTTAGTACCATACAGGCTTTTTTAAGTGTGCACTCTTGTGAAGATCTTATTAAGGTCTTTTTCATAAATGACATTGAACTAGTTGTGAATGCCAGCAAAGAAGCTATTGGTATAACTAAAAGAATTCTGAGTCTCGATGAACCTTCCTCTGTAGAAGTTTTGAAAAGGGCTAGTAGCAGTCATGTAATAGCCTTACTCTTGCTACTTTCACTACATATGCAATATATAGACATCGTGAATAGACTTGTTCATAAGCTTTCTGTAGCTTTACGCCACGACCTTAACAATTACGATGCTGAGCTCTTAGTAGAGTATGCCAGAGCTTTAGACTTGCAATTAAACTTCTCAGAAAGGTGCTTTTTGGAAACAATGTACATTGTGATGAAAAATAAGAGACATTCTGTAGTGAAAACGTGCTATAACTACAAACTTGCGGTTGTTGATTATCTTAAAATTGCGAGACCCTTACTAACGGAGGAAAGCTGGAAATTAATCTCGTTGCCAATTTCAAAAGGCTATGTATACGTGGATAGCAAAATAAAAGTTGCCAGACTTTTGTCAGAGTATTTGAAGCATTTACTTATGTCAAAGTTGCACCAACTCTCATCAAAATGCACAACACTAGCAAATAATAAAGATTTTGTGCAAGTTTTAGATGATTTTAGAAAAGCCCTAGGAATAGATAAGTTTAATCATCTCAATGATTCAAAGAAAAGCCGTATCGCGCTTGTCACTTCTATAAGGAGCTTAAATGAGGCGATAAAAGATTTGAAAGATGTAAACGAGCTTTACAATATATCTAAAAGTTCCTTTCCACCTTGCATAAACAGTATTATTGAAGTCTTAATGAGTGGTGAAAACATTTCTCATCATCAAAGGTTCGCCTTAGCAACTTTTCTAATAAATTTGGGTGTACCTCAAAACATTATAATTGAGTTATTTAAGCGCAGCCCTGACTTCAATGAAAAGATTACGAAATACCAAATTGAGCACTTACAAGGGTTAAGAGGCTCTAGGAAGAGGTATTTGACTTATAGTTGTGATACCATGAAAACCTTGAACATGTGTAAAGGTGAGTGTGGAATTAAAAACCCTCTACAGTATCTCTATAAAGTGGCTTTAAAAAATAGAAACCCTCAAATTTTTGCCGCTAAATAGTATTCTGCCTTTCCGCCAGAAAACTCTGTTGATAGATAGAGAGGTGCTTCAGAACCGTATTTTATGTCAACTATGTTTCCAAGTCGTAGAATGTCAAGCACTTTTGATAGGTATTCACTATCATATGCAGCTGTAACGTTTTCCTTCTTTATGTTTAGTGCTATTAAACTGCCTGAAGCTGTAGCTAATTTATAACTACTCTTCTTAGTATCTAAGTCAACAAAGATTAGAGTGTCTTTAGAAGCTGTTATTCCTATTGTACTTGTTATTGATGAGAGTTCTGAAATAACTGTTCTAAGTGCTGTTGAAAGAGCGGACGCTTCTACATCGTATTGAGGAGATAGCTCAGGTAGCTCCTCACTTATCACCTCTATATTTCTAAACTTGTATCTTCTAATTGACGTCCCCTCAATGAGTATCTCCACACTTTCTTCATTAGCTCCTACAGTAATTTTGTCTCCCTTCTTTAAGTTCTTTAGAACCTTAGACAGGTTTCCCACAGCCAAACCTATTTTAAGTTCCTCTTCAGCCCTGAATTCTTGAAAGGCTTCAGCAGGTATTAATATGTACATCATGGCAGCTCTACTAGGGTCTAAAGCCTTAACACTCAAGCTCTTAGAATCAACTGTAAATAAAACCTCTTCAACGATTTCTGAGAGCACCTTCAAAATATCTGTAAAGTCTTTTGCACTAGGATAGGAGAACACTACTTTAGGTTGTATAGTAAAGGATACACTCAAAGCACTTTACACCTATTTTAAAGTTGTAGCTACAAAATTTTTAAGTAGTTGTCTATATAAAGTTGGCTGGATGATGAGGGATCTCAGCCTGTATGATGTGATGAAGCATATGAATTCTGATTTTCATAGTTTACGAATAGTTTCGCCTCACTCCCAGTGAGTATGAATAGAGCTTTACATACCATTTTATATAGTTTCTGAGGCTTTCTGCTATAAACGGTGACGCGCCACGATATGTCCGTATTGCAACTCAGCAGACATTGCATACGATTTTGAAAGAGGATATGTTGTGTGTAGGGGATGTGGAACAATCATTGACACAATATTTATAGAGCAGTTCATAGGCATTACATATGAATCAGCAAATGAGCTTGCGAAGAGCGTAAAAAATGCTATAAAGTTTAAGAAGGTTCAGGGCTATAGGATGAGACTCAATGAATATAAGAAAGAAGTTAGCCAGTATGAGGATTTTGAAAAGAGATGTAGAAAGAATGTGAGAGTTGACTTGAATGCCATAAAAATTGTATTAAATGGTGGTAAAGCAAGAGTATATAAGCATTTGGGTGATGATGAGCTGATGAGAATTTTAAAAGAGGATGAAATTGCCAAGAAAATTCTGGAGATACTAGATGATGATGCTATTCTATCTTCAAGAACATTCAGAAGTAAGGTAGCCCTAGCACTATTAATAAAAAATCTTCTAATTCATGGTGAAGCTGATTTAGATGAAATAGCTCACAAAACTAAAGTTAGTAAAATACATATGCAAAGACTTGCAAACATATTGAGAACTAGGATGAAGATTCTAAAGCCAAAGTTAATAGAAATGAAAAAGCTGTTGAGCTCTCCAATATCTATATCATCATAAAGTAATAACACAAACACTTTTAAGCCTACAAACATAAGATATTAACAATGAAACCGCAATGTAGCGGGGTAGGGCAGCCTGGCAGCCCGCGGGGCTCATAACCCCGAGGTCGGTGGTTCAAATCCACCCCCCGCTACCAAATACTAGTTCTATCAAAATAAAATAGATATTTCCATTTTAGGACAGCGCAATCAGACATCCTATGTGTTAAAATCTGCACCGTGTTATGTTTGGGTCACCTTGTCAATGTTTCCCATAGTCTTAAATACTGTCTGCCAATAATTCTATTTCAAATCAGAAGAGTGACTATAACTCTCCAAAGGCTTTGCCAATGGTATGCAAGGAAAAGTTTATTATACTATATTTAGCTTACTATTCGAGGCCCCGCCACCTCACGTCTCTCTGAAAGACCCGCAAATGGTTATGGAGATGTAGAGAGATCGGTTAGGCGGGGTACAGCTACTGATTTATCATGTTTTCAGAAGTTGCCTGCCCTGAAAGGCCTTGGTCATATTTAATGGGTGTATTTGTTATAGTAGCGTGTTAGGAATATAAATATATAGGTGATACTGTGTCTTATCTAATTTTTGTTTTGATTAAATTGATGTAATCTTCTACACTCATTTCTTCTCTATGCTTTAAAAGTTCTACTAAAAAGACCTTGTTATCTTGAGTTCTCAGAACTCTTATAACATCTTTATCCTTATATCTATAGACGTCTAGTTGCTTTAAGCCCAGTTTTTCTAAAGCTTCTTTATACTTCTTATAGTTAGTCATATAGATCAACTCATTGATTTGATTTTGTTTTAGGGCCGCGGCCGGGATTCGAACCCGGGACCTCGGGATCTCTGCGCACTGCTGCGCCCCACAGTCCCGCGCTCTAACCAGGCTGAGCTA
>Ga0185307_1000048_pt1 | contig 82517 bp, 73 predicted proteins | sample LHCtaG_FD_128010 | JGI IMG/M metagenome (GOLD analysis project Ga0185307, IMG submission 128010) | Hot spring microbial communities from Little Hot Creek, USA to study Microbial Dark Matter (Phase II) - LHC4sed_matched (SPADES... | ecosystem: Environmental > Aquatic > Thermal springs > Hot... | reverse complement strand
GGTATAGGCTGATATCCGAGGCATGCATGGATGGAGCATACGATTCATCTAAGACCTATGCTCTGCTCAGAGAGATGGGCATAAACCCCATCATTAAGCCTAGAAAGAACGCTAGGACAGACCGAGGCCCTCCTGAAAGGCGTAACTCAGCCATTATGTTCAAGATGCTTGCTGAGAGGGAGTGGAGTGGGAGGATGGGTTATGGTAGGCGGTGGGCTGCTGAAACAGCATTCTCAACATTCAAACGCCTATACGGAGAATACTGCATGGCTAAAAACATGGAAAACATAACTAAGGAACTAGCAGCTAAAGCATACATATACAACATGCTAATAAACCTAGAAAACTAAATCGAAGGCAGGCGGCTAAAAACTAGGAGAGGAACCCAAACCAAAAGAATTAAACCACAAAGCTAAATTTTTAACATTTAAATAGGAGAACAGTTTCAATCAATCAGTTGCTTCCGATCTTTTCTCATGCTGAAAAACGCGTGCAATTATTTAATGATGAAGCAGGTCAAATGGATATTTAAGCATTAAAGATATAAGTATCCAAGAATTAAAAATTAAGAAGAAATATGGTTGAGAAGTGAGATGGCTTATGGAGAAGACGGTTCCAGCAGTTAAGGTTGTTGATGTTCATAAGGACTATTACCTCAGAGGCGAGGTTGTTCATGCCCTACGTGGGATAAATCTTGAGGTGCCGCGTGGGGAATACCTATCTGTTATGGGTCCTTCGGGTTCGGGTAAGACAACCCTATTCAACATGGTCGGCGGCATAGACCGCCCAACGAAGGGCGACATATTTATCGATGGGATAGATTTATCAAAGATACCGTCAAAATCTATGGCTTGGCTTAGATGTAGGAAGATAGGGTATATTTTTCAAACATTCAACCTTATACCCGTCCTAACAGCTAAAGAGAATGTTGCCCTACCAATGGTTTTCCTCGGCGTGCCTAAGGAGGAGCGGGAGAAGAAAGCCGCTGAGCTCCTGAACACCGTTGGTTTGGGAGATAGGCTTAACCATCGACCAACCGAGCTCAGCGGGGGTCAGCAGCAGCGTGTAGCCATAGCCAGAGCCCTAGCGAATGATCCGGCCATTATACTTGCAGATGAGCCAACTGGAAACCTAGACCTTAACACCGGCTTCGCAATAGTTCAGCTGCTTTACCGCTTAAAGGCTGAGCGTGGCACAACAATCATATGCGCCACCCACGACCTAAAAATGATTGATATAAGCGACAGAGTTGTCTTTCTAAGAGACGGCGCCATAGAGAATATTGAGGAGAGAAGAGGTCTCATCCTGACAGCCGAGGAATTCTTTGCGGAGGAATAAGCGGGGAGGTGTAAATTTTGAGTAAAGAGATTGAGAAAATTCAATGTCCCTGCGGGAGAATAATAGACAGCCCTGAAGAATATAAGGTGCTCTACTTGAAACATGAGTTAAGAGAGATAGATATTCTCTGCCCAAACGACTCATGCTACCTTAGAGAGCTCGGATATATAAAATTTGAAATTAAAGATGGAAAAGCCGTATTTAAGGAGGCATCTTTCTATCCGCCCTTTGTAACGTGGAACGCTGGACGCCTCGGCTTTGAAAATGCTGAGAAAATTCTTAAGTCTCATCTGAAAGAGATTGCTAAGAGAGTTGATTGGGTTAGATTGGGCAGATAAAAAGATGCGAAGGATATTAAAGTGTTAATTTACTGCTGAAACATATTAGAAATATACTCATAGGTCCAACCTATGCCTAACTCTTCTAGCTTAGCCCTTGTGGGGATGCCCCTGCTATCCCAGCCCATCATTCCATAATATAATTCAATCGCTTTTCTTAGGTTTTCAGCATCCAGCGAAGTCTTCGAGAGAGCTCCGTCCCGTTTTGGGCTAAAGAATCTTTCAGGAAGCCAATCATCGACCTTTGTGAATCTCTCCCTTAAATTGAATATCCTAGCCATCGTTGTTATTCTTTCACCAGCCTTCATTAGATCCCACATTGAAGTGTTCCAACCCGTTACAGCCGTAACAATCTCGGTTTTCTGATTGAAATCCCAAGGTAGGAAGCTGCATATAAGTAGGCTATTATCTAAAACTCGCCAATTGACATAATATATAAAAGCTCTAATCTTGCTTGGTCCAAGATCCTCCAGCGGCATGGGCTCCAGAATACCTAAACTTGAAAGGTGGTTAAGCATCGGTCCGGCGCTTACCAATCCAGTATCATGCATATTATGCATATGGTCTGCGCCAGTTGGGGAAACCGCGTAGCCTAAGCCGAGGGCTCTTTTAAGCCTAGGCTCATGCATCGGTATCTCTAAACCCTTCACATGCATCGCGAATTTTTCAGATCCCCTGCCTATAATTTCAGAGGCCCTCTTAACGCCCTCAGCCAAAATTTTTCCCATACCTTCGCGGTGGGCTATTTTTTCAACCATTTTAACCATGGCTTCAGCGTTGCCAAATCGGAGATCTAATCCTTCAGTTTCCTTCATATTTAATATGTTATTTTCGTAGCATTCCATTGCAAACGCTATTACTACACCGGTTGATATAGCATCTAAGGAGTACCTATTGCATAGCTCGTTTGCCTTTGTAACCGCATGGAGATCATCTATTCCGCAGTTTGAACCGAGTGCTGCTAAAGCCTCATACTCCGGCCCACCGTATGAGGGGTCAACATTCCATGGCTCGCCGATCTTAACGATTTTCTTACATCTAATTGAGCAAGCGTAACAGCCTTCCATGCCTATGCTTATTGTTATTTTTATTGTCCTAGCATCCAAATTCTCATAACCTGCGAACAATCCATCCCTAAAGTTTCTAATAGGTAGATTTCCAGAGGCAACCCCCGCATCCATACCCGCCCCTGTACCGTAATTGTGGAAATTGTATACGAGCTTATCCATGTTTTGATTAAGCCATCTAGTCAGATCTACCAGTTTCTCAGGATTATAAACCTTAACTTTCTCTCTTCCCCTAACGGCTACAGCCTTAAGTTTCTTTGAGCCCATAACTGCGCCCATGCCAGTTCTTCCCGCTGCGTCGCGGAGATCAACTATGACGCATGCAAATCGAACAAGATTTTCTCCTCCAGGCCCTATTGAAGCAACACGAACAAGTTTATCGCCTAATTCTTCACGTATTATACTCTGGGTCTCACCGGTCTCTTTACCCCATAAATGTTTAGCATCCCTAATTTCAGCTTCACCATCATGAACCCATAGATACGCTGGCTCATTGGCTTTTCCCTCAATTATTATAGCGTCGAATCCAGCCCGCTTAAGCTCAGCTCCCCATGATCCGCCAACCTCAGACTCGCCGAAGCCGCCTGTTAATGGAGACTTCGCGCCTACGCTGTTTCTTCCACATCCGGGTATCGGCGCGCCGGTTAATGGACCAGCTGCAAATATCAGCTTGTTTTCAGGCCCAAGGGGATCTATGCCGGGTTTAACTTCCCTCAGCAGATAGTAGGCGACAAAACCTTCCCCGCCTAAATACATACGATAGAATTTTTCATCAGGCTTCTCAACTGTTACATGTTCATTGGAAAGATTAACCCTTAGCACTTTGCCATTATAGCCGAAGGGCATTCTTCATGCCTCAGCCTAATCGCTTCTCTACTATTATTTCTCGCACCCTACATAAACTAATTAATTAATGAATGCGCCGCTGGCTTTCAGTTTGTCTTAACTTATGTTAACGTTTACTCCGATACTCTCACATACACTTCTGCTCTAGTCTCGTATCGGTCTACGCGTCCATCACGTAAGTAAATTATTCTGTCACTGACATCGATCATTTTTAGGTCGTGGGTGGCTGAAATGACCGTTACGCCTCTTTCTTTGTTCATTTCCCTCAAGAGGGTTATTATTTCGAGCCCAGTATGCAAGTCTAGGTTTCCAGTGGGCTCATCTGCAAGTATGATTACGGGATTGTTCGCTAGGGCTCTGGCTATGGCTACACGCTGCTGCTGACCCCCGCTGAGCTCGGTTGGTTTATGGTTAAGCCTATCTCCCAAACCGACCATTTCGAGAATTTCCCTTCCCCTTCTGAATCTTTCCTCACGTTCCACGCCGGCGAAGATCATGGGCAGCATAACGTTCTCTATGGCTGTTAGGACGGGTATAAGGTTGAATGTTTGAAAAATATACCCTATCTTCCTGCATCTAAGCCAAGCTAGCTCATAAGCATCTAACTTGGCAATGTCAACGCCGTCGATATATACTCTTCCCCGGGTTGGGCGGTCTATGCCGCCGACCATGTTGAATAGGGTTGTCTTACCCGAACCCGAAGGACCCATTATGGATATGTACTCGCCGCGTTTAATCCTTAAGTCAACGCCATCTAAAGCCTTGACTGTTACGGGGCCCATCTGATAATACTTGGCTAAATCCTCTGTTTCAACAACGTATTCAAAGCTTATATGTCATTCCTCCCAAATGCTAAATCTTGACATTAATATAAAGCAGCACCTTCTTATAAAATTAACTTTATTCGCGCAATTATAAACATCATTAAATGGTTCAGAGAGCATTTAGTAGAAAAGTATTAGGGAACCATGCGCACTGAAAGTTTAAAGTTGAGAATCATTTATAAAGCATAACTCTTGTTATAAAAATTTCAATTTTAACGTCTGCCAAAAGCCCGTCAATAGGCTAAAAAGGATCGTTGCTAAACCCTGAAGCCCTTCAATCATAGAAATCCACATGGACTTCGAATAAGCCCTGCTCATCTAAAGCTGAAAATATACCTATAGGGGGTATCGTTTTTAGCTTGAAAATTCCCTTAAAAAACAATATTGAATGTCATTTTTTGACGCCTAAACAGACGTATAAAATCGACGCTTAAAAGCTTCTTATAAAATTAACAATTAACTTTATTTGGCCAATTTACGGGTCATATGTGAAAAGCCTTTTAAATTTCTCCATATATTGGGATGGTTGAGGTGTCGTCCGCATGAAAAGAGTTAAGGTTGGTGTTGTTGGTTCAGGCGGAATTTTTCAGGGCGCCCATCTCCCAGCTTATCCGGATATCGCTGAGGCCCATCTGGCTGCTATATGCGACGTTTCGGAATCCGCTTTAAAGAATGCTGAAAGAAGGGTTAGAAGCCTCTATCGGGAAAGGGCTCAAAAAGCCCTTGAGGAGGGCAATTCGGAGCTAGCTGAGAGACTAAATGGAGACGCTGAAGAATTAAAAACATACCTAAGTTTATCTGAGATGCTCTCAAAGGAAGACCTGGATCTGGTTGACATATGCACCCCAACCAAGTTCCACAGCCAAATAGCCATCGAAGCCTTGAGGAGCAACGTAAACGTTATGTGTGAAAAGCCCATGGCTAGAACATATATAGAATGCCTAGAGGTTATTGAAGCCGTTGAGGATGCAAAAAAGCTTTATCAGCATAATGAGAACTGGCTTTATCATACCCTCTGGTACAATGCAAAGAAATTTATTGAAAGCGGCGCAATAGGTGAGCCCCAACTAATATTTCTAGCAACAGCTCACGGAGGGCCGGAATGGGCATCATGGTTCTGGGATCCTGAAATAGCTGGAGGCGGTTCCCTGCTAGATAATGGCGTGCACGCAATTACATGCTCATGGTTCCTAAGCGGTTTTGATAAGAAACCCGCCATTGTTAAGGCCGCTGAACCCTATGGTATATGCATACGCATGAAGACAAGGTTTATACAGGGAATGTTCAGGCGCTTCGAGGTTGAGGATGACGCGCATGTCCTAATAAGGTTTGATGATGAAGGTGGCAGATGGGTGACAGCGCATGTTGAGGGCTCATGGTCCCATAGGGACTCAATGGATACGGCTATAATTGGAACCAGCGGTGAAATAAGGCCGGAGACCAGAGGTGAAGAAACAAATCTGGTGATACGCGATGCTAAGGGTGATAGGAGAGAATTTAATCTGGGCAAAATATCATGGGTTCAAAGCTTCGCTGGGGAAATAAGGAACATGTGTAACTGCATACTCAGCAATACGCGTCCAATATGTGATGAAAAGATAGGCGCCGAAACAACAGCGATTGTTCAAGCAGCGTATCTATCTCAGAAGAGGGGGATGAAGCCGGTAACCATTGAAGAATTCAAGAAGTATGCGTTAGAAATAAGAGATAGGGAGGGGAAGAAAGCCTCGGATTTTCTGCTAAAAGATCTGCTAGGAGGCATAAGAAAAATTTAGCCTTAACTCCCAATTTTTGCGTATAGCCGCATTTAATGCAAGTATTTTGTGATTCTCTCCTGATATAATGCGTCTTTAAATAGCACGCTTGTTTTTATCCATTCGTCAATGCTGATTGAAAATTTCGAGTTTATATATGTAAGAGCTTCATTAAGTGTATCGAATTTTTCGCATTCCCGCTTTAGAGCCTCGCGAACGCTCTCCCTATTAATCCATACCCCTAGGGGCATGATGAAATTCGGATGAATCTCCCTCATAGCTATTACGCCAGCCTGCCTGCGTTCCCTCGCCAGAGCCTCTGCAACCGCAAGCCTAACTGCGTAGTAGCATCCGCCTAAAGATGCATACGTTGTTCTACCATGGTAGCCCTCCCAGTCGCTTCCCATAGCTATGCTTTCACCATGAGGGTTCCATAATGTCCCCGGATACCATGCTTCAATCCATTCATACTTCCATTTAGACGGCATAAGGAGGATTACGAATCTGTTTCCTAGATAATTGAAGCTGTAAACTCTATATTCATTTATCACCGGCTTATCTTTTATTTCATCTTCTATTAAACGCCTAGAGATTGATGAATCAACGGCTGTTATGCTCCACCTTGTCGGCACAAGCCTTCTCTGTATTTTTACGCCAAAAGCACCCACGCTAAAGGCTCTTTGAATCCTTGAAACTGGAACTTCGCTCTTATAAAGAGCGAGGATGGCTTCCTCAGCCTTAAGATCTGGGTCGCTGTATGCCTTCTCAATCCTATGGTCAACCTTAGCGTTTTCAACATCAATTTTTAGCAGGGGGGCTGATGGACCCATAGGTTGAACCTCATCATCGAATAGGAATCTTCCAAACGGCTTCTTCTTGAAGACTGCTTCTGTGTCCACAGGTTCTCTTGATAGGGCTATCTCAAGGGTTCTGCTCAGAAACTGCTCATTAGCGAATGGCTTCTTAACGTTAGCTCTAAAATTTCCGCGGATCAACCCGGTCCTGAAGTTAATTATTTCATCTATTGTTCTCCCAATCCACATTTCAGGCATATCAAGAAGGGATGTGTCGCCCAAAATAGGTGGGATAAGCGGACCAGCGTAAACATATGGGTATCCTATCCGACCAATGAAGACCCCTGGAGGGGATGAGCCGAGGACTCTCTCAGCATCTATTAGACTCTTAACTCTTAAGAAGGAGTAGAGCCTAACCATCGCTGGGCATCTTGTTTTTCCACAGAGCATTCTGCTGCCTCTGCAGAAGAGGCAGAGGCTTCCCTCCCTAAAACGAAATTTAAGCTCCGGCTCCTGCTGGGGGTTTAAATCTCCTGCAAATTTATCATCGCTTATAATATGTTCTAGCCATGGAATTTCCCGCTGAACCTTCCTTAGGATTTTTCTACCTAATATCTTCAACATTAATCAGCCTAAGCTAGAAGATGCCTTCGGGCAATATCCAAAATAATAATAAGAAAATGATGCATATATATAAAAAAATTTTGGAGGAAAATGCTTTGATTGGAAATATGAATCCTACTCTATCTTTATCGGCTCCCCTTTTGGGGCTTCACCCTTCTTTTTTGGGAGGGTAACCTCTAGTACACCATTCTTGTATACTGATTTAGCCTGTTTTGGATCAACCTTCTCAGGCAGCTCAATCTCCTTATAGTATTTGCGCTTCGGCGTATCAACATCTATCGTCAACATCGTCTCTGTGCCATGAAGCTTTATATCCTCCTTCTCAACACCCGGTATTTCCGCTATAACCTTTATCTCGCCGTCGGTATTGATTATGTCGACCAGCGGTTCACGTTCCTCCCTAATAGATATCGATGGCCTGCCCAGTCTTCTCTCGCCAGGTTTTATGTTGCCGAACTCTCTGATCTCCGGCTTCCCATCGGGGCCAATTGTTATGCTGTATCCATATACGAAGGGCCCCCACTCCTGCACTTTTGTCCCATCCGGCAGAACCCTCTCGCGTATCAGATCCCTCGGGGTTCTCCTTGATAACTCCTCGAACTCTCTTTGGAACATTCGCTCTATTTCCCTAAACATTTCATCCATATCCTCGAAGAAACTTGAGAAGGGCCATCGGCGCCTTCTGAACCATCTGTCCCAAAACTCATCAATACCTGACATGAGCTTTCACCAAGAAATAATATTGCACAAAGATATTTTAAAACATATCTGTTTCTCCAAGAGATCTTAATATAAACATTAACATTTTAATATCCTCCCTCCGAATCTTGAATTCCTCCTTATGAGGACAAAATCCGTCTAATACTGCTTTACGCTCCCTCAAGCTGTAAACCAGCGGATATACGCGGCAGCCGTATGGTCTATGCTCATATATTCTGCATCTTGCCCCATTAAGAAAGAAGCATTTCCCATCGATATTTCTTAATCTCCATCCGCAATTAGTCTTTTCGGCGAAAACGTTCACTTTATAACCCAACTTAACTATTCTGTTAATGTCTAACCTTGTTAAAGGTATTCTCGTATTGTAGCAGCATAGCGCGCAATCATATCTTACGCATGGCTCTCCGCTCTCTAAGGGTTTACTGCCCATTGAAAGCGCCAACCTATACTTTAAAGCATTTGCGCAAATAATTTTTATAAAAGATAATTTATATATGGTTCCCCTCCTTAATCTTGCCTTTGATTCGCTGGAGGTCGGCTTCAGCATGCATAAGGCGTTCGGCGTTCTAATTAGGGCGCGCACTATTGCGGAGGCTTGGGAAAAAGCTGTACTAACATGTTGGAGAGATGGCATTGAGGTTCCAACAGAGTACGGCGAGGGATCTAGGGAGATTTTAGGTCTACTTATAGTTATTGAGGAACCATTCAGTGAACCAAGGGTTCATAGGGGCGATATACATGTTGCCGTAAAGGGTTCATTACAGAAGTATATCGATGAAGTTTTGGAGGGAACGCTTGACCGGGCTGTCAGAGATGGAAAGATCCATTACACCTATCATGAGCGGCTATTCAATTATCCCCCTAAAGGGATTGATCAAATAGGCTATATAGTTGAGAAGCTGAGCAAAGTTGGCTTCTCAAGAAGGGCTCAAGCGATAACATGGATTCCGGAGAGGGACATGTGGGTTGAGTCGCCGCCGTGCTTGCAGAGGGTTTGGTGCACAGTTAGAGATGGCAAATTAGTTATGCATACATCTTGGAGAAGCAGGGATATATTTAGAGCCATGCATATGAATATGCTCGCCATGACTGAGCTACAGCGGAGAATCGCTGATAAACTAGGCGTTGAAGTTGGTGCATACCTAGACTTCTCTAACAGCGCCCATATATATGAAAAGATCTATGGCGACGTTGAACGCTTCATAAGCGTTCTGGAAAAAAGAAGGAATGAACGTATCTAAGGCGTTCTCATTCGCCAATTATATGCACCTGAACAGTGCGCGTCTGCGGTCCATCCATCTCAATAAATAAGATGGACTGCCATGTACCTAGCATAATTCGGCAATCTTCAACTGGGATAGTGACGCTTGGCTTAATTAAACAGTTCAGTATATGCGCATGTGCATTCTGCTCGCTTGGAATCCAACCATACTTAGCGTTGTGTCGATAATCTCCCTTTAGGGGTACAAGCCTCTCAATCGCTGCAAGGATATCCTCCCATAAATCTGGGTCATGCTCATTTACCGCTATCGCTGCGGTTGTATGTGGAACCCACAGGTTGACAAATCCATTTTTTATTCCAGCACGCTCAACTATTCCGCTTACCTTGCTAGTTACATTTATGATTTCCATCCTCTTTCTGCTTTGGACGGAGAACTCTGAAGAGTGAAACCTCAAGCAGCATCCCTTCACAATTATTCTATTTAAGCCTATTTCAGATTGAAAGGGAACTGCGCAAAAATAAAGATTTTGTTTATGACGCAATTAGGATGAAGCCTGTCATAAACGCTGGAAGATCCCCCGACTGAAGTCGGAGGCTCAAGATACGGTTAACTTTAAATATTCCATTATTTCCTCATTAATTGGCGTGGTGAACGCTTTGGAATGGCATTAAAATCAGATTATTCATGCTATATCTTGGAAATATTTAAGTTGCCACGCACTCTTTCAGCCTGCTTATCAGATTATAGGAGGCTCAGCAATGTCCGATAACAAGGATGACGGCAAATCCCTATTAGATCCCTTTGGAACAACCCTCATTGAAGATTACGAGAGACTTTACACCGAGTTTGGCATACAACCCTTCAGGCCCCTGCTGCCTCAGATACCTAATCCATCCGCGGCTATGCGTAGAGGCGTCATCTTTGGGCATAGGGATTTTGAACGTATACTCGATTCTATGAAAAGCGGCAGAGAGTTCGCTGTCATGAGCGGCATAAAGCCGACCGGCGAATTTCATCTAGGAACATTGATGACTGCTCGTGAAATCATATATTTCCAGCAACAGGGTGCGATTGCCTTTTACTGCATTGCAGATGTGGAAGCCTATGAAGATAACGGGATACCCTTCGAGGAGAGCGAGAAGATAGCTGTGAACAACGTCGCTGACCTTTTGGCTCTAGGCTTTGATCCTAATAGGGGATATATTTACCGCCAGTCGAAGGAGGAGAGGGTTAAAGATCTAGCCATAATGTTCAGTAGAGGCGTAACTTTGGCAACAATGAAAGCAATTTACGGCGAGAGGCATATAGGCCTATATTTATCAGCCCTAATACAAGCCGGAGACATATTAATGCCGCAGCTCGAAGATTTCGGAGGGCCAAAACCGACAGTTGTGCCTGTTGGAGTTGATCAAGACCCGCATATCCGTCTCACCAGAGATCTGGCTGACCGATTTTATAACAGATTCAAGTTTATTCCGCCCTCATCAACTTATCACAAGCTAATTAAGGCTTTAGATGGAAGCTACAAGATGAGTAAGCGTGATCCAATGAGCTACTTTACACTCGACGAGGAGCCGGAAGTCATAGCCAAGAAGATCTTTTATGCTTTCACCGGTGGTCAGCCGACAGTTGAGGAGCAACGTAAGCTTGGGGGCAATCCAGATGTATGCCCAATCTTCGACCTATATTTATTCCATTTCTTTGAGGACGATAAAGACGTTATTAACCTCTACAATGATTGCAAATGCGGCAATATTTTATGCGGCGAGGATAAAGCTCGCCTAACAAAAATAGTCACAAAGTTTGTTGAGGAACATCAGCGCAGGAAAAGCCGTTGCATTGATAAAGCAAGGGAAATCCTAAATACGGGATAAAGGAAAGCAGCCTTTAAGAGCCAACATGCTTCCTAGATGGATATTCCATGTAATCATTCATTTTGACATTATATGCTTTTTAAATTTAATGAGCTTGCGGGCTCAAAATAAATCTTTAAATCCAGCGGAGGTGCTTGCCGAGAAAGAATCTTGAAAAAAGGCGAAACAGCAAATGAAAGTTTATCCGGCAGAGAAGCGCCGTCAGCCTAAATCCTCAATTGTGCAGCTATGATTTCTCCGTCCCCCTTCTCTCTATTCATACTTCGAGTAGTAAAGTTCTATTATGTTTTATGGCGCACTCGTCTAGCCAGAGTAGCGGATCCAAGGAATGAAAGCGCTCCTCCGCTTAGGTAGTACATTAACCCTATAAATGAGGTTGTTGTTTCACCGAAAAATTTGACGGTGTAGGTTCCGAGAATCGTGAATGAGGTTGCTAAGCCTATTAAGAGCAAAAACAATCCTGGAATTAGCATCGCCAAACTAAATGTAACTTTTGGCATGTCATCAGCTAGGCTATGAACCCTAACCTCCTCCGGCACTACTGATGGGAAAGCTGAAGCAGCAGCCCTAATCAGCGGTGGCGTTACAAGAAGGGTGAAGGGGAGCATTGTTGCAAACCACCAAATGGTTAGACCAATTGAAAGGTAAATCAACGCTTCTAGAGGAAGATTTAGGGCTTGAAGATAAAGAACCTTGAAGACAAAAATATAAAGAAAAGCAACAATCAGGTTTGCGACAGTAAGCGTGATTAAAGAAGCGGTGATGAAACGTGCCCAGTTAAATTTCTTCTTCAAAATATAACCAAAAATGTAGAAGCCTATAAAATTGCCTGGAACAGCAGCTATTAAACTGCCCATATACAACTGGCCATGCTTAATCGAGTCAGCTATTAAAGTTCCAATAGCTGCTCCTAACGCTGCGGGTAAAGGCCCAAAAATAGCTGCGAAAAAGGCGGGAATTATAACTGCCGGTCTAAATTGCCCGAATCCCCAAGGGGAGGGAATGTAGGCTGTAACATAACAGCCAACAGCATAGAGGCCAGCGCACATAGCCGTAGCTGTCAGAAGCAGAGAAGGAGAATGAATTCCCCTAGGCATCAATTAATCCCTCTTGACTTGGATGGGAGTCCAAAAATTAAAATTTTCCCTACAAATTGTTCAAATCAGTCAGATTAATATAAACAATAGTACAGATTTAAGGGTTAGCGAAGCTGACCGTGTTAGTAGGTCTACGACAGCGTCATTCTCCGTTGTTCATATATGCCAAGAAAGCGAGCGAGACGAATTCGCTGATAAATTAAAGGGGGGTGATGTTAGCCAATAAATTATGCATGAGTGGGCTCCCTAGGTGGTTCCCAGGAATTTTGTGCCAGCCATGTCCCCCCTAAGCCGGTATGAATGTCCCAAGTCGCATCTCTAGTTTGCTAGAAGGAGTAACGTTCACTAAGCAAGCGTTTCTCATTAGAGTTCTCAATATTCATAGATTCGTGTTTCTGTGGAATGCTTTTTATTTACATGTTCCAAAATATTTGTTGGTGTTAGAAATGTCTAGAAGAACCCTTAGGGTTTCAAAGATTAGAGACGGCACTGTTATTGATCATATAAATAAGGGGCATGCTTTGAACGTTATAAAGATTCTGGGAATTAATGGGCGATCTAACGGTGTTGTTACAATAGCCATGAATGTTCCAAGCCGAAAGCTAGGCGTTAAAGATATCGTGAAGATTGAAGGGCGAGAGCTAAACCCTGAAGAGGTCAATAAGATTGCGCTTATAGCTCCGCATGCCACAATTAATATAATAAGGAATTTTAAGGTTGTTGAAAAGGAAAGGGTTAAGCTCCCATCAATAATACATGGAATAATTAAATGCACAAACCCGCCGTGCATATCCAACAGCGAAAACGAGCCTGTTAAACCAATCTTCTATGTTGAGAACGAAGAGCCCTTAAGGCTGAGATGCCACTACTGTGGGCACATAATGGGTAAGGAGGATGTGCTGAAGCAATACTGAACATTAAGTGTTAATCTGGTGCGTGAAAAATTTTGAAGCAGCAGCCCCGCCATATTTTCCTAACAGGTCCACCTAGAATTGGAAAGACAACAATAGTGTTGAAGGTTGCCAGCGAACTTAAGAATATGGGTCTTAAAGTAGGCGGCATGATAAGTCAGGAAATTCGCGAGGGAGGGGTTAGGGTCGGCTTCAAAATAGTGGATCTTAATACCGGCGTGGAAGGCATATTGGCTCATATAAATCATAAAGGCGGGCCCTCAGTGGGCAAATATAGGGTCTGCTTAGAGGATTTAGAGAACGTAGGTGTTAAAGCAATATTGAACGCATGTGAAGAATCAGATTTAATTGTTATAGATGAGGTTGGACCGATGGAGCTTCACTCTGAAGAATTTAAGAGGGTTGTCTTAAAAGCCCTAAACAGCGGAAAGACGGTTCTTGGAACAATACATTATAGGGCTAGCTCCCCATTCATGGATGCGGTAAGAAAAAGGGGAGATACGGAAATAATTGAGGTTACATATGGAAACAGAGACAGCCTGCCTAAAATGGTCATCAGAGAGATTTCTGAAAGCGCACGCTAAGAGAAGCATGGTGGATAAACTTGTTAATCTGCGGGATCGACGATGCCGGACGCGGCCCAGTCATAGGCCCGCTTGTCATAGCTGGAGTTGTCGTTGATGAGCATGGCTTATCAAACCTGATTAATATTGGTGTTAAGGATTCAAAAACCCTATCGCCTAGAAGAAGAGAGCATTTGGCAGCTGAGATATTAAGGATCATTAAGAATTATAAAATAGTTAAAGTTCCACCGTCGGAAATAGATCGCGTCGTTGAAACTGGGAAAAAACTTAACCGCTTAAATAGGCTTGAAGCCCGCGTTATGGCGGATATTATAAGAGAACTTAAGCCTGACATAGCCTACGTTGATGCTTCAGACGTACTGCCGGAAAGATTTAGGCAGCATATAGCCCAGGAAATCCCATTTAAGATTGAAATAGTTTCAGAGCATAAAGCCGACAGGAAATACCCCGTTGTTTCAGCAGCATCAATAATAGCGAAGGTGGAAAGGGATAGGGAAATTGCGGAGCTAAAAAAGAAATACGGAGACTTTGGATCGGGCTATGTAGCAGACCCAAAGACGATACATTTCCTAAGAAGATGGATTGAAAATCACGATTCCTACCCGGACTTCGTTAGGAAGTCATGGAAAACAATAAAGACGCTGATGAAAAATAAGGATTATGGGCATCAGAGAAGCCTAAAAATATAAAGAACACAAAAGGCTAAAGAGCATCCTTAACTAAAAATATTAAATGGGTGTAAAAATCTCCAATGGTCAATGAGGACGACATCATTAATTTTCTAATAGAACATGATGGAGAAGCCACATTAGATGAGGTTTCATCAACCTTAAAAATTCCAAAGTATGGGCTAAACTCCGCATATGCATTATTATACTCGCTCAAATCTAAAAACATTGTTGAGAGAAGGGGTGATAAATGGGTCCTGATCGAGCGGAGAAGAACCCCTACAACCTCTCCCCCTAAACCCATTGAGGAAGCTATGAAAGCAGTGGCAAAAACCTTTGAGGAAGCATCTCTAATTCAAGGTCAATTTTCTCCCACACCGCTGGATCTTCAAGTTGAGATTAAGCCGGAGGAACATTTAGCTCCCGGCGTAATCAGCCTAATGAAGCCTAATAAGCCCTATGGAACGCTTAAAAACCTTAAAAGTCTGGAGAGCGGAACGGTTCTAGACATGCTTTTTCTTAATCCCAACGGCGAGTCCCTCGGAGGGATTCCATCCTCAGGACAATTCGCTATTATTGGGCCCTTAGGCGCTGGCAAGAGCCTAATTGTCGGCGAAGCAGCTCTTAGGGTCTCTGACTCCGGATTAAGAGTTCTCTACGTATCGCTCGATGATTTTTGGAGATTTGAGTCTCAAAGGTTTGATCTTCAATCCCGCATGTTTCTTATGGCTAAGATTCTCGACTTAAATTGGGATAAGATAAGTGAAAATCTATACGTGCTGGATCAGCGATTGATAAATGAATCCTTTAAGGAAAACTATAAGCGGCTGGTTAATGATGAGAAAATCTCGTTGGCAATATTTGACTCGCTGGATGGGCTTAAATCATGCATTAGGGAAACAAAAACATTTCATGAAATATTAAGAGATATTGTTCAAACCAATAAGACTTATGGAATTACCGGGATATTCACCGCTCATTTAGATCCGTCACGCTTTGATTTGCATATCGCAAATGAAGCATCCATTTTCCCAGCGCATTTAATGGATGGCGTCATTGCGGTTGCAGATGCACAGATAAATGCTCCGGGTTTAAAAACGAACATTAAAGGGTTTAAGAGGCTGAAGGTTATATGGGTCTTAAACTGTCAAATCTGCGGTTTTGAGGAAAGCGGCATTTTGATCTGCATAACGCGTGATGGACTTATTCGATTGATTGAGCCTTAAATAGAGCCTATTTCAAGACGGCTTAGGCCTCAAGTACTCGATTCTCATCTGGATTCTGGATTTTTCCTCAGTGCAACCCCTTATCTTCCTTTCTATCTCGTTTTTTCTAGACTCCAATTCTCTTCTTCGCCTTGATATAGCGTTAAATTTCATCTCCAGCTGGCTATACCTATATGGGTCGCGGCATCTCCTCATCTCATCAATTATTTTATTCTCCTCATCTAGGATGGCGGAGTATGCTTCTTCAATCTCTTTCCTCTGAGCCTCTAGTTGAGCTAAGGTTTCATCGATCATCCTTAATTCTTCTTTCAGCTTCTCCAGAATGGTTGTCTGTGACATATTTGCGAAAATTTAATAACATATTAATAAATCTGTCGGATTTCTATTTCTTTGAACCCTGCTCCAGGATTTTCTCAAACCACTCTATATCTTCATCCTCAATCCGCCTGTATTCGGCTATTATCCTATCTATGGTCTCCACTTCCTCCTCGAAAATCTTTCTAAGCTCCTCCTCGAATTTTGCTGGATATTTGTATGGCTCTTGAATCGTTAAGTAGAGCAGCCCGGACATCAGCCTACCGATTATTGAAATCAGGTAAACCGTCATCATGGACTCTTCAAAACCTAGACCCATACCCATGCATAGGTCGAGCATGTAGCCCCCAGTTACTGAGCCGAGGAAGCTGAATGATCCAGCTACGGCGTTATATATGCTTATATGTGAACCTCTCATGCTTCTAGGCGAGATGTCCAGAAGATATGCTGAGAGAGCAACATCTGAGGAAGCCATCAGTATGCCGACAATAAAATTAACTATTATTAACTCATTCACTGTTCTCGCGATAGCATATATGAGCGGTATTAGAAAAAGCCCTGTTCTGCCTAATACTATAAGCGGCTTCCTTCCAGCTCTATCGGCTATTCTACCCGTAAACCTGCGAACTATTATCGCTGTTGAAGCGCTGACAACGTTAAGGAGGGATATTTGAAACATGTCCGCCTTAACAACCTTTACAACAGTTATCGTAAATAGGGGCCAGGCTAAACCCATAGTGAAACCCTGTATTGTTGAAAGCATGCATAATCTTTTAAAATAAGGGTTTGTTCTAAGGGCTTTAGCCCAGCCCCTAATGGAGAACGTCTCCTCATATGAGGGTTCACCTTTAATTTTAAGCGTTATCAATGCAGCGGTCAAACTAAAAATGAAGCATAAAATAATAGGTATCCTATACATTTCTCTAACTTCTCCCCCAACCCGATAGAGAATGTAGCCAGAGATTATCGTTGCAGGCATGCTTCCCATAGACGCCATCGCATTAAGCTTAGCCAAAGTTTTCCCTCTGCCAATCCTGCTTGAGTAATCGCCTATAAGGGAGTTTAATGCGGGTGCAGCCATCGCAGATAATACGTAGGACAAGAGAATAATTATGATGAACTCAACTACACCGCTCACCTGCAGCAGCAGTAGCAATGCTAAAGCATAGAGGAGGCTGCCTAAAAATAGGAATGGTTTTCTCCGCTTAACCCTGTCTACAACAAGCCCCCAAGGTATCTGTGCCATGCTGGGTGAAACCGAGTTTATCGCTTGAACTAATCCTATTTCTGAAGGTGAGGCGCCGAGCTGGGTCGCGTAAATCGGTATGAAGGGACCTATGAGTCCGCCTCCAAAGGAGGCTAAGAAGGTCCTCCTGTACAGTATTTTTAAGCCCTGATCCGCATCATCGTCAAATTTTTGTTCGCTCATTTTATTCAAAAATGATTCGCTGTCTCCTATAAATAAATCTTCATGAGAAGCAAGTATATGAAACTGAAAATGCGAAATTCTCTCCACGATTGAAGTCGGGGATCTCCAGCCTTTCCCCAGGTTTAGGCTTCACAAGTCGCCCTCACAGCCTGTTTTGTTGGAAGCACGCCCTTACGGCGCGAGGCTCCAGCGTTCGCCGCGAAGTTTTGCGCTTCTTGGTCACATCCGCTGGTTCAGGGGCGCCACTATTTCTCTATCCCTTGTGGACTCGTGGAAGGCGCTTTCTAAACGATTAGAGGCTAGGAACGGCTGAATCGACGCCTTAAAAGTTGAAGTAGTCCGGTTGCAAAAATCTTATTTAAGAGCGTTCGGTTAATCTATTTAAAAAATAGTTGAATCTAAGAAATTTGCCGAAGTTTAGAATCTAAATGATTCCTATAATGGAGGCGGGCTGCGCTTTGAGGGAGGAAATCGAGAAAAGGGTCTTAAGGATTTTAATAAATACGGGCCTAATGATCCTAATAGGGTTAGCGCTGAGCTTCTTAAATATAAGCCTCCCCTCTGTGCTGACCATAATACCGACTGGAAGTTTTTCATTAACGGTTTTCATATCTCTAATCATAATTATAGTGCTATTTTTTACGGCTCTAAGAATCACATTAGACTTAATAAGGCTGATGGACGCTGCCTCAGCTTCATTCCTGAGGCGTATACCGGGCTTTAATCCCGAGAAGAGTCCCTCAATAATTAGGGCGCTAAAGGAGTTGTTAGCGGTCTTCGCCGTAGCCATATGTATGTCGCTCTCTTCACCATTAATTTCATCCATTCCTAAAGTGGGCGGATGGTTAAGCCTAGCGCTTTCAATAGCTGCATTCGCTTTCTCAGCAATATTAATGTATGATGCTGGCAAAACCATATATGCTGCTTTCGAATCCTCGATACAAATTTTAGTTGACCATATAGTTGCACATATCAACGGTGATGAAGCAAAGAATATGAAAAACGATGTAAGTAAATCAAATCGTGGGCGGGATTAAAAATGGACCTGGACGATTTTTATTTTCGATTCCTTCCAGTTTAAACGGCGCTATTCAACATATATTGCTGGTTTATATGGCCTGGCTTGCTGCGCTTTCCCCCTCGGATCATACTTCTGCTGGTCTTCTTCGCTATAAACGATTACTTCAGCGTTAAACTCTTTTTCTAGGAGAGTTTTTGCATAGTTTATTTCAGTTATCTCATCAATTATGCCGGCCTTCAAAAGCCTATCTTTCCTATCCTTAGGAAGCGTATTGATCTCCTCAATCAGCCTGCTTACGAATGGCGCTAGGCTTTTAGCTACGCTTCTCAGCTCATGGTCTTCCATTAAGGTCTTCATCGCCTCTCTCATGTCCACCATTTTAGATGCTGCAGCCTCTAAAATCTTCATGTAAGCCTTCCATTTCCATTGCGCCGCAGTATAATAATAGATCCTCTTCGGCTGCGTCTTCATCAACCTCAGAATATTTATTGTGTCGCTTATTAGATTTTTAATGAAGACCTCGGTCTCCTCAGCTTTTAAGTCTATTTTAGATTCATCGTATTCCGGCCATTCGGCAAGCGACACGAAGCCCTCGTTTCCAAGCATGCTCCATATTTCCTCACATATGAATGGCGCGAATGGCGCCAAAAGCCTAACCCATATGTTAGCGATGTCCCTAAGGGTCTTCGGGTTAGGTTTATCTCTGCGCCTAAGATACCATCGCACATCATTCCAAATCTCATAGAGGGCTATTTCAGCAGCGGTTCTTGTCTTAAGATTTTCTATGGCCTCCGTTACAGATCGTATCCTACCCTGCATCGTTGAGAATAACCATCGATCTATACTTTTAACTTCCTCATCGCCGTCCATCTTTGCGATCTGCTCCATGAACGCGTAGAGCGCTTTAAGTCTGGCATCTATGCTTCTGGCATTTTCTTCACGCCAATCCGGATCATCCATTTCCTCAGCTGCTAAAGCTAAAGTTAACCTAACAACATCGGCGCTGAAACGGTTTATAGCATCCCTTAAGGTTAGAAAGTTCCCCTTCGACTTAGACATCTTTTGTCCCTCAATTGTTAGCACACCGTTTACGCCTATTGCTCTTGGCCACTGCTCCCTCGGGAAGAGCGCAACATGCTGGAATATGAAGAATGATAGATGGTTTGGAACAAGTTCCTTAGCTGACACTCTGAGATCAACCGGGTACCAGTATAGGAACTCCTCACGCATTTCACGTATTACTGAAGGGGCGATTCCAGACTTCCCAGCCACAGTCTCTAAATCTCCCTTTCCAAAAAATATGTAATCAAAGACTTCCCTCAGCATCTGCTCCGGCTTAATATCGCATTGCCTAATATGCTTAGCTATCGTGTAGAAAGCCATGTAGATTGTTGAATCGCTTAATGTCTCAACTATCCATCCGGGGCTCCAGGGAAGAGGTGTGCCTAAGCCTGTTTTTCTAGCGCATGCCCAATCCCTAAGCCAATCGATTTTGTCATGGAAGTATGCTCTTGCGCTCTCAGGGAAAATCTTAGCTGAGTCAATTGCTTCATGAGCCATCTTCTTCCATTCAGGATCGGAATAACGTAGAAACCATTGGTCTGAAAGTATTTTAACAATGCATCTTGTTGTGCATCTACATATAACCTTCTGGGGTAAATCATACATTGAATCCGCTATATTCTTTCTCCTAAAGTCTTCTATTATTTTGGTCTTCACATCTTTAACTATTTTGCCAGCGTATTCGCCGCATATGGGCTTTAAAATGCCTGTGTGAAATTCCTTCCTATATATTATTGATGTTGCTTCCTCAAGCTTAGGGTCAAATTGATCTTTAATTTTAAGCTGCTCAACTATTTCTATGGCTGGATAATCGCCGAAGCCATCGATGCTTATCAACGAGATGGGTTTAATCCCTTTAATCGCTTCGGCTGAAATGCCGAATCTCTCCAAAGTCTCCGGTTTTTCTATTAGGTCTTTAAGAGCCACCCAATCTGCGGGCGCATGCGCTGGAACGCTGTAAACGACGCCGGTTGCAGCTTCCGGATCAACGAACCATCCGGGAAGTATAGGGAGCTCTCTGCCGCCGATGGGCTCCTTAAAACTTTTACCGATCAGTTCTTCACCTTTAAACTCCCTTAAAACCTCGACCTTCTTAAGCTGCTCAGAGAGCTTCCGCGCAGCCTCTTTGCTTATAATCCATTTTTCACCGTCAACTCTGGCTTCAACATATGTTGCATCTGGATTTATGAACATATTTGTTACGCCGAAGATAGTTTCAGGCCTAAAGGTTGCCGCTGGGAGATATCCATCGCCAAATATGAATTTTATTAATGTATATTCTTCCGGAAATACTCCCTCACCTTCCAAACGATCATGATCCCCGGTTGGACTTTGGCAGTTTGGGCACCAAACCACTGGATGTGTTCCCCTAGTAACATAGCCCTTCTCGCGTAGGGTTTCATACTGCCACTCTATGAAGCGGCTGTATGTCTGTTCATGGCTTGTTGTGTGAAATTCCCTACGCCAATCAACTGAGAATCCCATTCTCTTAACAACTTCTCTACTCTCACGGGTGTAGTAGCTTGCCATGTAAACCGGATCAACAAACTTATCAAGCTCCTCTTCTGGAACGCCGTCAATCTCCCTTAAAGCTCTTATTAATTCTTTATCGCCCATCTTCAATCTTAGCGATGCACCAACTATCGGCTCACCGGTCCAATGCCAAGCCCATGGGAAAAGCGTGTTGTAACCCTTCATCCTCATGAATCTGGCGTAAATATCCACGCGGGTAGCTGTGAAGCCGTGTCCCATATGCAGCGGGCCATTCATGTATGGGTAGGGGAATGTCGCGAAGAATTTTTTACGTTTCGGATCGGGATCAGCCTCAAATATTCGGGCTTCCTCCCACCTTCTTCGCCACTTTTCCTCAATCTCTCTCCAATTTATCGAAGCCATCTTCACTTCCCCACAATTCTATAAATAAATTCTTTAGCTTCCACTAAAGCTTTAGCGGCGTTTTCAACTCTTAATCCGCCGGCTTGGGCAAAATCTGGTTTTCCGCTTCCACCTCCGCCAAGAGCTGAGCCGATTTTTCGAGCTATCTCCGACGCGTTGACGCCGGCTTTTATTGCTTCCTCACCGGCTCTGATGACGGCTCTGGCTTCATTATTAACGCATATAAACGCAACAATGGCTCTGGGATTCAATTTAACAATTTCGTTCGCTGTTTTAATAAGCAGATCCACATTGGCTTCCTGCATGTTAACCACTCGCGAAATAAATTTTAAGCTGCCAATATTTAAGGCTGCAGCGGAATATTTTTCAGCCATTATCTTAGCGATCTTCTCGATGAGGCGCTCCCTCTCACGGCGTAGCTCTTTATGTTCGTTCATAATCCTTTCAACTGTTGCTTCAACCTTCTCGATTGATGCTTCAAGAACCTCGGCGATCTTAAGCATCTTCGTTTCTGTTTCCCGCGTTCTCCTTAGGGCCGGTATCCCCGCGCTGAAGATTATTCTTTCGACGCCGTCCTGTATTCTCTCGGTTCGAACTATTTTTATTAAGCCCACTTCGCCGGTTGATTTACAGTGTGTTCCTCCGCATGCTTCAACATCCCAATCTCCAGTCTTAACAACCCTTATCTCTCTACCTGGAACAACCCCTCCCTGATAGAGCCTGAAGCCGTATTTTCTCTCCGCTTCCTCCCTGGGCATCCAGAATATTTCAACGGGCATGTTCCTTAAAACAGCCTCGTTGGCTAACTCTTCTATTTGAGCGATCTCCTCCCTGCTTAGCCTTTTCGGATGAGTTATGTCAAGCCTAGATTGCTCAGCGTCTTTCTGGGCTCCAGCCTGCCAAACATGTTCGCCGAGTATTCTCCTAGCTGCGCCCATAATTAAATGGGTGGCTGTGTGATGCCTCATTAGGCTTATCCGCCTATTCCAATCTATTACGCCTTTAACCTCTTCACCCTCCTTCGGGACCGGTCCATCGACAAAGTGAACTATAATATTGCCAACGGTTTTCCTCACATTGTAAACTCTAGTTTTCACGCCGTTAAATTCTAGAAAGCCATGATCAGCCGGTTGCCCACCGCCCTCCGGATAGAAGGCGGTTTTATCCAGTATTACGCGGTTTCCGGAAACCCTAAGAACCTTAGCGTTAAACTCCCCAATGTAGGCATCTGCGTAATATAATGGGTAAGTTTCAGGAAGATCTGAAACATCTATGCCTAGATCCTCAATTTCTTCAGCGGCTTTAAATGCCGGCCTTGAGGATGCCACATGCTTCTCCGCTACGAAACTATAAAATCCCTCAGGAACGTTAACAAATATGCCCTCGGATGAGGCAACTTCGCTGACAACTTCAGGTGTTAATCCATGAGAATCGTAAAGTTCAACAAGTTTTTCAATCGGCATCTCCCCTTCACCCCTCATCTTAACTTCACGGACAATTCTCTTCACAAGATCTCTTCCCCTCTCAAGGGTCTGCTCATACTTCTCAAGTTCTATCTTTAGTAGCTCTAAAATTTCATCGCGCATCTCCGTTAAATGCGGGAAATCAGCCGACCAATGGGAGATCTGCATGTCCACTATGTCCATCATCATATTTTCAATTGACAGGTTCTTAAGCAGCCTATATGTTCTCCTAATTAATAATCTGGCTAAATAGCCCTCCTCAACGTTTGATGGAACAACACCCTCAGCGAGCATAAAAGCCAAACATTTAGTATGGTCAGTTACGGCGAAAGCGTCAACTATGGGGTTCACGATGCGCTGCAAATCATCCACATCAAAGCCTAGGTTAGACGCTATTCTCCTCCAGTTCTCAGCCCGACTTACAGTTTTAGATATACTTATCAAACCTGAAGCCTTAGAGAATTCCACTAAAATTTTCTCATCTACGGCGCCTATTCCAGCCAACCTCATGATCCTGTCGAGCAGAGCGCCGTAAACCGCATGGAAGCAGCTTAATGAGCCTTGAGAAAGCCACGTGAACCTCTCTATCCCATAGCCGGTGTCAACCGTTCTTATTGGCAGCTCGATCAGCTCATCGCCCACAACCTTATATCTCATGAAAACTAATGTTGCAACCTCCAATCCGCCAACCACGCTCTCAACATCTGGACCGGCGTTTCCGCCGCCTGACCATATTCCCTCCTTATAAATTACATATTCCGGTTTAATGTGGAGAACGCTCGTTAAGAATTCATGGTGATATCTTAATGTTTCATCCTTCCAGTAAACCTCCCTATCTGGATAGTTAAACGCATGGTGACCGCCCATCTCGAAGATCGTTAGATGCCTCCCAAAGGTTGGACCTACATTTTCCAGATCAGGGAATCTTATGCATGGTTGACTTATGACGAGCGGGTTGGCCGGAGGCGGAATCAGCCCCTCAGTTACATATGGCTGGAAATCAATTATGCTGGCATTAGTGAAGTATAGGTCGTCTCTCCATCGGGCAACAATAGGGTAGGGTTTAATGCGCTTATGGCCTCTCTCCTCAAAAAAAGATAGGAAAGCCTCCCGCATCTCGCTCAGAGTGTAAAATCTCCAAACTGGAGACTTACCGATAAAGGTGTATGATCCGCAGCCGTAAATATTAGATTCTCCGCAGAAGGTTTGATCGCTATTCAATGTCCAGAAATACTCGCCGCATTTTGGACAAAGCTTCCTAACATAACCGTTTTCCAGAAAGAATGGTAATCGATATTCCTCCTCAGGAAACCGCATTAATCTCCTCCTCAAGCAGTTATTAAAGTAAGCGGTAAAATTAAGAATAATTTGGGAAAGCGCTTAAATAAGTATCGCTGTGGCAATAAAATAATTAATAATCAATCTATCCAAATAGGGCCGCGAGTCCCTCCAGAGCTTCCTCTTCCTCTTTCTTCTCCTCTTCCTTCTTCTTTTCTTCTTTAGGCTTCTCCTCTACAGGCGCAGGTGCAGGGGCAGAAGGCGCAGCTGGCGCAATCATTGGCATAAATGTTGGCGCAGACTTTAGAGCCTCATCAATGTTTATTTCAGATAGAGCCGCAACTAAAGCCTTAACCTTTATTGGATCCACATTTATACCCGCTGCATGTAGAACCCTAGTTAAATTTTCCTCATCTATCGGTTTACCGGCCCTATAGAGCAGCATCGCGGCATGTATATACTCCATCCTAAATCACCATCCTCATTTATTGGCTTTTTTACTCAACCTTTCGAACATAGCTAATCTACTACTTAAAGTTTCCGCTAAAGAAAAATATTTAAGCTTACTGGGAGAAATTAAGCGGCGAAGAGATGTTGAATGATTTCCCCGCATTTTAGGTAAGATTATATGTTTCTACCATAACATTATTTAAATACAATCGTAAGATTGTATCTGAAGCATGCATATGGAGGTTGACGTTCAATTGCTGGTTGAGGTTCGTTGGCACGGTAGAGGCGGCCAAGGCATAGTTACAGTGAGCCGTATGCTTGCTCAAGCAGCGCTGCTTGACGGCAAATATGCGCAGGCTTTCCCGGAGTTCGGTCCTGAAAGAAGGGGCGCTCCAGTTACTGGATATACGAGGATATCTGATGAGCCGATTGTGATCCACAGCCAAATATATAATCCCCACGTTGTGGTTGTTGTTGACCCAACGCTTATAGGCAGCGTCAATGTGACCAGGGGGCTTGCACCTAAAGGATTAATTGTGGCTCATTCTGATAGAAGCCCTGAAGATTTAAAAAAGATCCTGGATGCGTATGAAGCGAAAGTTTACACTGTTAACGCCATGAGGATAGCGCTTGACATATTGGGCAGACCAATATATAATACGGCTATGCTTGGGGCTCTACTAAGGGTTACGCCGCTGGCAAGATTGGATTCGCTTATAAAGGTCATTGAGGAAAGGTTTCCAGGACCTGTTGGTGAAAAAAATGTTGCTGTAATAAAGAGGGCTTATGAAGAGGTGAAGGGAGCTGAGTGAAATAAAATTGGGATGGAAGTCTCTTCCAATAGGCGGTTTTCTGCTGGAACCTGGATCAGCAATAAAATATAAAACCGGAGATTGGAGAGCTTTTAAACCGGTTATAGATCAGAAGAGATGCGTAAATTGCCTTTTATGCTGGATCTACTGTCCAGACTCGGCTATAATTAGACTTGAAAAGTTCGTTGATGTAAACTACGATTACTGTAAGGGATGCGGTGTCTGCGCAAATGAGTGCCCGGTGAAATGCATAACAATGGTGGAGGAGAAACGTTAAATGGCGAAAATAATTGGTTTAACTGGAAATGAGGCTATAGCGTACGCTGTTAAACAATGCGATGTTGACGTAATAGCTGCGTACCCAATCACCCCGCAGACGATAATGGTTGAGCTGCTCAGCGAATACGTTTATAATGGTGAGATTGACGCCGAGTTTGTATGCGTGGAATCGGAGCATTCAGCCATGTCTGCCTGCGTCGGCGCAAGCCTAACAGGCGCTAGGGTTTTCACCGCAACAGCAAGTCAGGGTTTAGCCTTAATGCATGAGATGCTTTACATTGCTTCTGGGCTGAGATGCCCAATAGTAATGGGTGTTGCAAATAGGGCTTTATCCGCTCCGCTTAATATCCATGGGGATCACTCAGACATGATGGGTTCAAGAGACTGCAGCTGGATACAAGTATATGCTGAAAACGCTCAGGAAGCATATGATTGGATAATTCAAGCGTTCAAAATAGCTGAGGATCACAGGGTTCTGCTTCCAATAAGCGTGAACATAGATGGCTTCATAATTTCACACTCAATGGAGAGGGTTGAAGTTTTAGAGGATGAGGATGTTTCAAGGTTTCTTCCACCTAGAAAGCCCATTATAACGATTGATCCAGCAAAGCCGATAACCGTTGGGGCTCTATGTTTACCGGACTATTACTTCGAAGTGAAGCGTCAGCAAGTTCAAGCCTTAAATGAATCCCGCAATGTTATACGTGAAGTTAACAAAGAGTTCGAGTCTTTCAGCGGCCGGAAATATGATTTGCTGGAGACATACGGAATGGGCGACGCTGAGGCGGCGATAATCTGCCTGGGAAGCACGGCTGGAACAGCAAAGGCTGTTGCGATGGATCTTAGAAGTGAGGGTAAAAGGGTTGGGGTTATAAAGCCCTGGGTCTACAGGCCCTTCCCGGAGGAGGACTTGGTTAAAGCCGTTGGAGATGCTGAGGCGCTGGCTGTTCTCGATAGGGCTTGCAGCTTCGGTGCGCCCTTCAATGCGCTCTGCAGCGATGTTATTGCAGCGCTCTATCGCCATGGAAGAAGCGATGTGAAAGTTTTCAACTGCGTTTACGGCTTGGGTGGAAGGGACATAACGCCCGCCGATATAAGGGCAATATTCAACGAAGCTCTTGAAGCGGTTCAAACTGGAATTGTGAAGGAGCAATTAAAGTTTATAGGGGTGAGGGAGTGATGGTTAGGCTTAGTGAACTGCCGGTTGAGGAGCTTTTCACATCGGGGCATAGGCTCTGCGCGGGATGTGGAGCTGGAACAATAATGAGGATGACCCTGAAAGCTACCCGTGGACCGACGGTTGTGGTGAATGCAACCGGATGCGTTGAAGTTGCCTCAACAATATATCCCTACACTTCATGGAAGGTCTCATGGGTTCATGTGGCCTTTGAGAACGCTGCGGCTGTAGCGTCTGGAATTGAGGCAGCTTATAAGGCGTTGAGGAGAAAAGGCTTATGGGATAAGCATGTGGATGTAATAGCCATAGCCGGCGACGGGGGAACATTTGACATCGGCATACAGGCTCTTTCAGGAGCCTTAGAGAGGGGACATGACTTCCTATATATATGCTACGATAATGAAGCCTACATGAACACTGGGATTCAGAGATCGGGGGCAACGCCCCATGGGGCTGCAACAACAACCAGCCCGGCTGGAAGGAAGGTTCCTGGCAAACCAGAGTTTAAGAAGGATTTAATAGGGATATGCGCGGCTCATGGAATAGAATATGCTGCTACAGCTTCGCCGGCATATTGGAATGACTACATAACGAAGGTTCAGAAAGGCCTGGAGGTTGAGGGTCCAGCGGTTATTCATGTTTTTTCACCATGTCCATTAGGCATGAGATTTGATTCCTCTAAGAGCATGGAGGTAGCTAGGTTAGCTGTTCAAACACGCTACTGGCCTGTATATGAGGTTGAGAAGGGCAAATACAAACTTAACATTAAGGTTCCGCAGCCTAAGCCGCTGGTTGATTTCCTCAAGATGCAGGGAAGGTTCAGCCATCTATTCCAGCCTGAATTTCAGCATGAGATTGAAGCCCTGCAGAGATGGGTAGATGAGAATTGGAAGAGAATATTGAGCCTCTGCGGTGAGACAGCGTGAAATCAGTTTTCCTCTAAAATCCACTCTTATATTTTTATGAGATTCTCGTTAATTTTTTCGGCTCACTAAATCTTGGGATATCTCCTTGGCTTTCCTCATAACCTCATACTCATCCACGGTATTTACGCTTCTATCTTCCATGATGATTTTTCCATCAATTATAACCGTGCTAACATCGCTTCCACGCGTTGAATACACTAGCGCCGCATAAATGTTATGCAGGGGGGTTAAGTGGGGCTTTTTAATATCTATCAATATTATATCGGCTTTCTTGCCAACTTCAAGCGAACCCACCGATCTATCGAGTCCAAGGGCTTTAGCGCCGTCTATTGTAGCCATCTCAACGACTTTTCTGGCTGGGAGAACGCGCGGATCCCCATATTTAGCCTTTTGAAGCAGAGCGGCAATCTTCATGGTTTCAAACATGTCGAGGCTATTATTGCTGGCCGGGCCGTCCGTTCCAAGCCCAACTTTTACGCCCGCATCTAAGAGATTCTTAATCCTAGGTGTTCCTGAAGCCAATTTCATATTAGATATCGGATTATATGCGGCTTTAACGTTGCGTTTAGCCATTAACGCCATATCCAAATCTGAGATGTGGATGCAGTGCGCAGCCAGCAAATTAGGCCTAAGGAGACCTATTTCATCCAATAATTCAACCTCACTTTTCCCATAGGCTTCCTTGATATTAGCGGAGTCGCTTTCTGACTCAGCTAGATGTATATGTACGCCAACGTTAAGCCTTGCAGCTTCCCTACCGATCTTTTCAAGCAGTTTAGGGCTGCATGTGTATACGGCGTGAGGCCCAAGCATAACGGATATTCTACCACCTAAGCTTCCATGATATTTCTCGGCTATTTTCACGGCTTCTCTAAGAAGCATTTTACCAAGAATCTTATGTCCAGCCTCAATTATTCCGGGGGACAAGACGCATCTTAAGCCGACCTCGGCAACAGCTTTAGCGACAGCGTCTTCATGGAAATACATGTCTGAGAAGCATGTTGTCCCGCTCTTAATCATCTCAATGCAGCTGAGTAAGGAGCCATAGTAAACATCCTCAGGTCTCAGCTTAGACTCAAGGGGCCATATTGTCTCCCTCAGCCAAGTATTCAAATCTTTATCTTCCGCTATGCCCCTGAAAAGCGACATTGCGGCGTGAGTGTGGCAGTTAATCAGCCCCGGCATCGCAATCTTGCCTTCCCCGTTGATAACCCTATCAGCCTCAAAGGTTGGCGCCTCAACCTCTCTTCCAACATAAATTATCTCCCCATCCCTTAATGCGATTAGCCCCCGCCATATTACACCTTCAGCCACCATGGTGAGAATAGCGCATCCTCGAATAACGACATCCGCCTTCAATTAAGCGCATCCTCCGCAAAGAAACGGTTAGACATGATTAATCGATTTATAATCATACTGATATGAAAATTTTAATTTCACCCCATTTTTGTCTAATCGTAAAATATATGTTAAGCCGGCGTCATGGCGGTTTTTCCTAAACTTTTAAATATTTCTCAAATTATGTAATTATTGAGATCTTTAAGGAGCCAAGGTCAACATAATGGTTGATATTTGTCCGGTATGTGGGCTTCCAAAATACCTCTGTGTTTGCGGGGAAATAAGTAAGGAGCAGCAGAAGATTAAGATACGTTTAGAGACGAGGAAATTTCGGAAGGCAATGACCCTCATAGAAGGGATTGATGATAAAAACGTTGATTTAGGTAGGTTAGCTCAGAAAATGAAGGCTCACTGCGCATGCGGCGGCACAGCGAAGAATGGCCAAATCATGCTGCAGGGCGACCAAAGAGAAAAAGCATATCAGTTTCTTATCCAAATGGGTTATCCTAAGGAGAACATTGAAGTGCAATGAACGGTGGCGATAAAGGATCAGATGGATAAATAAGATTCGCTGGAGAATTAAATGGAAGCCGACGGCTCAAAGCAGAGATAGCGTTACGGTTTGCCCTAGATGTGGAAGCCTAAATATTCATCTTTCCAGCAAATTTGATGCATGGCTTATGCCGAAAAGATATTTTTGTGAAGACTGCGGATATATGGGTCCATTAGTTTTAGAAATCGACAAAGAGAGCTGTGAAAAAAATAAAGAGGGGAATAATTTATGAATCAATCAGGTATTTCTAGATGCAGCTGCCTCTTTAAGGTTTTATAGCGGTTTCTAACGGTAACCTCAGTTACGCCAGCAGCCTCAGCGATATCCTTCTGGGTTCTTTTTTCACCAGCCTGGTAGCATGCGATGTAGAGCGCTGCAGCGGCTAAACCTATTGGGTCCTTGCCGGCTGAAATATGTTTCAGTCTAGCTTCGTTTAGTATTCTTAGAGCTGCTGTTTGAATATGCCCTGAGATTCCGGCTCTCTCAGCGATTTTTGAAAGGTAGACAACTGGGTCAGCGATGGGCATGGTTAGGTCGAGTTCACGTAGCAGAAGCCTATAGCATCTTGCCACATCCTTCCTGCCGACTAGACTGGCTTCAGAGATCTCCCTGAGATTTCTCGGTGTACCAGTTAATCTGCATGCGGCATAAAGCGATGCTGCAGCTATAGCCGCTATTGATCTTCCCCTTACAAGTCCCTGATCCAGCGCTTTACGGTAGATCACAGCCGCCTTCTCCTTCACTGCGGATGGTATTGAGAGCTTATCCGATAGGCGGTCAATCTCAGTCATTGCTTGAGCGAGGTTTCTATCCATTGATGAGTGAACACGGGATCTTATATGCCACTTTCTTAATCTCCACATTTGAAGCCTCGTGTTCAGCGGAAGCTTACGTCCGAGGGCATCCCTATCGATCCTATCGATCGCTGTGGATAAACCCTTATCATGCACGGAAAATGAGGTTGGTATTCCCACTCTGCTCCTGCTTTCCTTCTCCTCCTGGGTGAAAGCTCTCCATTCCGGACCCTTATCCAGAGCAGTCTCCTGGATAACTAAACCGCAATTACTACAAATAGTTTCACCAGTATCAGGATCACTAATAAGATTTGTGCTACCACATTCCGGACACTTATCTAACATTACTACTTGAGTTTTTACCTCGAGGTTTTCCTCCTCTTCCATACTCTTCCCCCCATTACCCATATATTGTGGGGTAACCCTTAAGGACGGGATAACCTCTCAGAAGCGATTCCTCATAATAATCGGAACCGGTCTTAGATCATCGAACCCGTTAATAGCCCGTAAAAACGTTTAAAGGAACCTTCTAATATATAAATCTTTCGATTTTTGAAGGGCTTCTTCAGATTTCTCTCTGATCAATAATTATCTTTAAAAAGAAATCTTGAAAGCATGAAGTTTCTTGATTTTTCAGCAGGACAAATGTACGAAAATTATAAATAACACGCTCAATATTAAGATATTCTAATTTAAAGGGTGAACTGGTTGAGCGATAGAGGTCTTATTTGGATTTACAGGAACTATGAAGATTGCAGCGGATGTAGAAGATGCGAAATTGCCTGCTCGCTGAAACATGAGGGCAAGATATGGCCGGAAGCCTCAAGGGTCAGGGTTTTCATGCTCGTTCCCGGAATCGAGGTTCCGCATCTATGTGTTCAATGCTATGACTATCCATGTGTTGAAGCATGTCCAGTTGGGGCTCTCTCAACAAGCAAGGAAACAGGCGCTGTGCTAACTGATAAAGATAAATGCATAGCATGCGGTAAATGCATAGAGGCCTGCCCGGGCAAGGTTCCGTTTATACATCCAACTGAAAACTATGCTGTTATATGCGACCTTTGCGGTGGAGATCCGGAATGCGTTAAGGTCTGCGGTAAAGGCGGATGGAACGCCCTTCAGCTCATCCGAAGATGGGGAAACGAGCTTGATATAAAATTGTATGCGAAAACCCCTGAGAAAATAACTAAGGATCTCACCGCGAAACTTTACGGTGAAGAAGTAGCGGAGGGCGTTTAAAATGAGAGGCTACGCTGGGAAATTTCTTGAAGTGGACTTATCATCTGAGAACATTAAGGAGATAAAGATCGGCGAGGATGTTCTGAGGCAGTATATTGGCGGACGGGGATTAGCCGCAAAGATTCTTTGGGACCGTTTAGGGAAACAATGGGAGGATGTGGATCCTCTAGGTCCGGAAAACATGCTGCTGGTGCTGACCGGACCATTAACCGGGTTTATGCCCGGCGGCAGAATATGCGTTTCAGGAAAGTCCCCGCAATGCAACGGCATAGTTGGATCAACGGTCGGCGGGGAGTTTCCAATAGAGCTTAAATGCGCAGGGTATGATGGGATAATATTCACTGGGGTTTCAGAGAAGCCTGTATATCTGTTTATTAAGGATTCTGATGTCGATTTAAAGGATGCTGGACACTTATGGGGGAAAAACGCTAGGGAAACAGTGTTAACATTGATTAAGGAATGGCGGAGAGATTTTGAGAGCCGCTACTCTAGGCGGGGGCTACTGAAGGAGCCTGCGATGTTATATATTGGACCTGCCGGTGAAAGAATATGTCGAACGGCGGCTGTGACGCATAAGTGGGCGCATGCAGCCGGTTACGGTGGATACGGCGCGGTTATGGGCTCGAAGAAGTTGAAGGCAATTGTGGTTAAGGGAACAGGGCCGCTTCCAGATGTTCATGACATGGAGAGAACGGTGGAGATTCACAATAAAATTGTGGATGCTGGATTAAGAATGGATCTTTTTAGGCGTTGGGGCACAGCCTCAGCGGGATATTCAACGGGCGCCGAATCAAGCTCCGAGCCCATTATGAACTGGCAGGAGGAGTGGCATAACGAGGAAAGCTTCGGCGTTAACGAGTTTGAAAGGTTCTGGGTTAAAAGGTTTTGGGGAGACTACGGTTGCCCCATAACATGCTTGAAGGTAGCCGTGATCAAATCTGGACCATTTAAGGGCGCGGTAACAGATAATCCGGACTATGAGAACCAGGCGTATTTAGGAACAAACCTTGGGATCTTTAAGCCTGAGGGAAACATCTATCTAACCGCGTTAGCGGATGATCTGGGCTTCTGCGGGATTCAAATTGGGAATCTGCTCGGCTTCGCCGCTGAACTTTATCAGAGGGGCATATTGACTAGGGAAGATTTAGGGGGCATAGAGCTAAAATGGGGCGATGCTGAAGCGTTCGCAGCCTTAATGAAGCTGATCGCTGAGCGTAAGGGGATAGGCGACATACTTGCTGAGGGAACCTACAGGGCGGCTTTAAAGATAAGCGAGATTAAAGGTGTTGATACCTTGCAGTATGCTGTTGTCTCTAAGGGCATAGGGATAGGTGCGCATGGAATAAGAAGCGAGAAGGATTATCCGCATTACGTGTCATATGCCTGCTCAGTTCAGGGCGGCGACCACACATCGGTTGCATATATACCGATCGATCATGGAGGCAGCGAATTGGCGGCAATGATCTACGATTCAGGCGTATTCTGCATGTTCACATTCTTCAGCCCTGAAACCCAAAATCTCCTATGGGATCTCCTAGAATCCGTCACAGGCTGGAAGATTACGCCTGAAGAATGGTATAATACTTCAGCGCGCAGAATACTGCATATTCAAAGGGCGGCTTTACTCCTAGGCGGTCCAGACATCAGATGGAATCCGAAAATCCATGATGATGTGCCTAAGAGATGGTATGAGCCGTTAAGTAAAGGCCCGTTTAGCGGTAAAACCGTTGATGGAAAGAGGATGCGTGAATCAATAAATGAATATTATAGAGCCGTAGGTTGGGATGAAAATGGTGTTCCAACCTCTGAGGAGCTTAGACGTCTAGGGCTGGACGATGTTGATGAAAAACTTGAGGAGATCAGGAGATCCTTAAGGTAATCCGATTTTTCCCTTAATTTTTTGTCGGCGCCCTGACCTTTAAAACATCCTTATTGACAAGGTTGGGTGGAATTCTGCCCTCAAGTATTGCGATCATGTTTTCAGCGGCCATCATCGCCATCTTTGTTCTTGTCTCATAGCTGGCGCTTGCTATATGCGGCGCCGCAGTTACATTTTCCAGCGATAGGAGCGGATTATCCGGATCAGTCGGCTCCCTCTCCCAAACATCTAATCCGGCGGCCCATATCCAGCCTTCCTTAAGAGCCTTATATAACGCTTTTTCGTCAACCACAGGTCCGCGCGATGTGTTTATTAGGCAGGCTGTTCTCTTCATCAACCTGAGTTTATCCTCGTTTATTAGGTGGTATGTCGCCGGCGTTAGCGGAACATGTATCGTCACGAAATCCGCTTCTCTAAGAAGGGTCTCTAAGTCAACATATTGGGCGCCTATTTCCCTCTCAGCAGCATAGTTTCGGTAAACATCGTAATAGAGGATCCGCATATTCATGCCCTTAGCCCTCCTAGCGACGGCTGTGCCTATTCTACCCATGCCAATTATGCCTATGGTTTTGCCCCAAACATCCTGGCCTAGAAACATTGTTAAGCCCCACGGTATCTTCCATTTACCCGATCTAACATATCTGTCTGCTTCAGCAACTCTCCTCGCGGTTGCCATTAATAGGGCGAAGGCGAAGTCAGCTGTTGTTTCAGTTAAAACTTCAGGCGTATTAGTTACGTATATGCCCTTTCTTGTTGCAGCCTCAACATCAATATTATCGTAGCCCACCGCAACCTGGCTTATGCCCCAGAACTGTGGTCCAGCAGCATCGATAACTTCGCTGTCAACCTTCTCGGTTAACATGCAGATTAAACCATTAACATCCCTAACCTTCTCGATTAGAATATTTTTCGGCACAGGGCTTTCATAAGGCCAAAACTCAACTTCAAATCTGGCTTTTAACATATTCGCAGCTTCTTCAGGCAGCTCTCTCGTAACGAAAACCCTTTTTCTTAGGGAACAGTTCTCCATGGGGAATCACTATTACCTTATTTCACGAAGAAGGAAAATAAAATATTTATCCCAAAAATTTCTTAGCAGATATTGTGGTGGGAAAGTTGGATAAGGCTTCGATGGAAACCGCTAAAAGGCTCCTTATCGAGTTTAAGGGGGAAGATTACGCCTTTGGGGATGAAGCCCTAAAACAATTTGATAGATACGTTAGCAGGGTTGGAGATAGGGTTGCCATCGTATCCGGCGGAACAGGCGTGAGAACAGGCATAGTTGACATAGTAAGTGAAACCCTCAAGAGGAGAGGCTGCGAGGTTTTAGGGGTTCTTGAGGGTGCCCGCCAGAACACTCCGAAAGAGGATGTTTACAGGCTTGCGTATCAACTTTTGAAGTTGGGATGCACCGGCGTAGTGGCGGTGGGCGGAGGAAGCATTCTTGACGGGGCTAAGGCATCCCTGGTTTTAGCCCTATACGGCGGCGTAATCGACGAATACTTTGGAACTGGAAGGGTTTCAGCGAAGTCTAGGGGGAAGAGAATACCCCTAATAGCCATACAGACTGCCAGCAGCTCAGCTTCGCATTTAACTAAATATTCAAATGTAACGGACATTATGGCCCTCCAAAAGAAGCTTATCGTTGACGATTCAATTGTGCCTAAGGCATCGATTTTCCAGTATGATGTTACAAGAAGCATGCCGCCGGAGTTAACCAAGGATGGTGCGCTCGATGGGATATCCCACTGCTGGGAGGTTTGGATGGGCGCAACTGGAAAAGAGAACTATGAGAGAATAAGCGAGGTTGCTTATACTGGAATAAAGCTTATCGTTGAAGCCCTGCCTAGAGCCCTGGAAAACAGCGAGGATCTGGAGGCTAGGTACGCCTTAGGGTTGGGAACCGATTTAGGTGGATACTCAATAATGCTTGGCGGGACAAGCGGGGCTCATCTTGGAAGCTTCTCGCTTGTCGATGTATTAACTCATGGTAGGGCATGCGCGGTTCTAAACCCATACTACACGATACTATTTTCGCCAGTAATACAGGATCAGCTTAAAATGTTAATCAGGATATATGCCGAAAACGGCTATGTGGATATGGGGAAAACGAAGCTGAGGGGTAGGAAGCTTGCGGAAGCCGTTGCTGAAGGCATGCTGGAGTTTGCGAGGAGAATAAAGTTCCCAACAACGCTTAAGGAGGCCGGTGCATCTGAGAAGCATATTGAGAGGATGGTGAATGCCGCTAAGGATCCGCAGCTAAAAATGAAGCTGGAGAATATGCCCATACCGATGAGCATCGATGCTGGAGACATAGATAGATTAATGAAGCCAACTCTGGAAGCCGCCTACACAGGCGACTTCACGCTGATCCCTGAAGTTAAGCCAGCCTAGGGAGAAATGATCCGCGCTAACGGATCAGGTTTCCAAGAATATCGAACCGCATCTCCTCCAGCTCGCCTAATATTTCTATGCGCTCGGAGAGATCCCTATCCCGCTTTACGGCTTCAAGCATGCTCTCGGAGATCCACATGTGTTCCAACTCCAACGTATTTTTAATTCTAACTATTCTCGCCCTTGAAGGATCTATCGGCCCGCAGCAGTGCAAAGCCATCATTATCGCGTCCCGATCGTTAGGTAGGAAAGGCGGTATTTTGCCCAGCTCCGGCCATGTTCCGGTTAAACAGTTCATGAATGTTGCTTCAAAATCTATTTTAGACACAAGCCTTTTCGTCGTTATGTCCGCTAAGCCTATTCCAACAGCGTTTCCATGGGACTCCTCAGATAAATCTAGCACGACGATTCTCCTTATCTTCGGCGTGTCAGTTTTGTATCCTTCAGGTATTGCCCAAAATCTGCCGATTACGTTGGTATCCATTCCCACCCCGCTTATGTTCTTACCCATCTCCTCAACTATTAAAACATCTATCTCATTAAACGGTATCTTCGCCACAAGGCTCTTTGCTTCTTCTAGAAGCCTAGGTTCTTCCCCCTCGATTTCCTCGGGTTTTAAGGCTCTTATTTTCGCTATCTCATGATAGGCATTTTCCAATATTGCTATCCCCATTATTATTGGGGCTTTCCTCATGATTAGTTTAGCCGCTTCAGGGATGAGTTTAAGGTATCCCTCCATTTGATATTTATGTATTGTTTCAGCGCCCTTCTGCTTCCCAAGCCCTATCGCCATCATCTTCATTAAGCCGCTCTCTATTCTCCCCTTAAAATCTGTATGCGGCTTCACCCTATTAACCACTATTATGCCGTCGGATTTTAATGCGATCCTATCCACATAGACCGGTGCGCCATTATCGAGCCGGCCAACCTCCTCAACCTCCATGGAGGCGTAGATTGGTGCGCCGATTGACTCAGACGTTACACCTAGACTCTTAAGCACAGCTATCTGCCCCTCAGGGGTTGCCCCACCATGGCTTCCCATAGCTGGCACTAGAAATGGTTTTCCACCTAGCTTCTTAACTTCATCAACTATGGTTGCCAGAATCTCGCATATATGCGCTATTCCACGGCTTCCAGCGGTTATAGCTATTCTTGAGCCGGGTTTAATTTTCTCCCCTAAACCTGCCTTCCTCATTTCCTCCCTTAAAATGGATGTGGGATCATCTATTTTTGGGGCGCATATTTTTTGGCGGATCTTAACCATTTTTGGCAGCGACATAAATGAGAATTCGCCATTTCATAATTTAAGCTTCTCGCCCTCTTTCGCCATGAAACTTTGCGGCTTCTCCCTAATTTTTCTCATTCATTTATAGAGGAAGCTGAATATTTTGTCAATCAGTTCAGGGCTTAGCTTCTCGTAGGCTTCTGTGCTTCCAACATCGTACCAGAACGCATCAGTTATGTACCCGTAAACTCCCCTTCCGCTTTTTATAAGGTGGGGTATTACATCCCCCATTAGATCCAGCTCCTTCCTGCCGCTGGCCAGCCTGTCCGCCTCCATCAGCGCTTCACCGTTTAGGGCAGCTATCGCTATGCTGACCGGCTTCTCTATTTTAGGCTTCTCCTCGAAGTGTCGGATTTTCCCATCGCTGTCTAGTTCCGCCACACCGACCCTTACTGTGAAGCCGCTTGATAGGGCAACGGTGGCTGTGGCTTTTTTCTCCCTATGAAACCCTATGAAGTCCCGCATGTTCATGTTGGTTAAAATGTCGCCGTAATAAATTAGAAGCGTATCCTCAGCGTTTAAGACCCTTCTTCTATAGGCGTTAACTATTGAGCCGGCTGTTCCCTTAAGCGCCGGATCATCGTAAACATAAGTTATGTTCACATTGAATCTTGAACCGTTGTCAAAATAATTTATTATCTGCTCAGCCTTGTAATCGACAAGAAAGGTTAAATCTTTTATTCCATAAAATCTTAGGAGGCGAACCACATACTCAAGCAGAGGCTTCTGCATTCTACCTATGGGGATCATTGCCTTCTGGAAGTAATACGTAATGGGTCTAAGCCTTGTGCCTGGGCCTCCGCATAAAACAATTCCCCTCACATTATCCATTTTGGTCCCACCATTAATAATAAGGAAGATTGAGAAAGGATTTAATACTTACTCAATTCAGAGTTTTCATTGCCCAGTTTCCCGCTCAGCGCCCTCAGTTTTCTCCGGTTTACGTTCCTCTTCAATTTCCTTTTCAATCTCTTCTATTGGCTTTGGCGGCGGGGTTGTCGCCATGGTCCATCCGATCCATGCCCCGATGAACATTACCGCCAAAAACGCTATAAGCACAATTATGGCAACAGCCCAGAAGCGGACGTCACGCTCACTTAAATTTAATGGTCCGGCTAATATTCTTGGAAAAGCAAGCACAGCAATATAGCCCACGGCGATAAGTAAGCATAGAACAAATATAAGCGCGCCCACAATCTGATCTTTGCTCACCATTAATCATCACCAAACAAAATTAGAAATGATCGATAATACTTAAAAATCTTGCCATAATCTCTTCATCGGCATATATATTACAAAAATAGAACTTGAGTTCATAGGCTTGACATCATCCCCGCCAACCCTAAGCCTTCTTCTTAGGAGGTGATCCGGCCGCAGGTTCCCCTACGGCCACCTTGTTACGACTTCTCCCCCCTCGCGAAGCCTAGATTCGACGCAGCCAGGAGACTACGCCTCATCTAGGCCTCACTTGGGTGGAGCGACGGGCGGTGTGTGCAAGGAGCGGGGACGTATTCACCGCGCGTTGATGACGCGCGATTACTAGGGATTCCATGTTCACGAGGGCGAGTTGCAGCCCTCGATCCCAACTGAGGCAGGGTTTAGGGATTACCTTCCCCTTTCGGGGTCGGAACCCATTGTCCCTGCCATTGCAGCTCGCGTGTGGCCCGGGGGATTCGGGGCATACTGACCTGCCGTAGCCCGCCCCTTCCTCCGCCTTATCGGCGGCAGTCCCCCTAGTGTGCCCGACCCCCTCCCGGGGTGCCGCTGGCAACTAGGGGCGCGGGTCTCGATCGTTGCCTGACTTAACAGGACACCTCACGGCACGAACTGGCGACGGCCATGCACCTCCTCTCAGCTTGTCTGGCAAGACCTTCAATCTGGCCTTCATCCTGCTGTCTCCCCCGGTAAGGTTCCCGGTGTTGACTCCAATTGAACCGCAAGCTTCACCCCTTGTGGTGCTCCCCCGCCAATTCCTTTAAGTTTCAGTCTTGCGACCGTACTCCCCAGGCGGCGGGCTTAACGGTTTCCCTGCGGCACTGGCGCGACTCGTGGCCGCGCCAACACCTAGCCCGCATCGTTTACGGCTGGGACTACCCGGGTATCTAATCCGGATCGCTCCCCCAGCTTTCGTCCCTCACCGTCGGGCGCGTTCTGGCCGGCCGCCTTCGCCACTGGTGGTCCTCCCGGGATTATAGGATTTCACCCCTACCCCGGGAATACCGCCGGCCTCTCCCGCCCCCTAGCCTAATAGTATCTCCCGCAGTCCAACGGTTAGGCCGTTGGATTTAACGGGAGACTTATTAGGCCGGCTACGGACGCTTTAAGCCCAATAATCGTCCCCACCACTCGGGGAGCGGGTATTACCGCGGCGGCTGACACCCGACTTGCCCTCCCCTTATTCCCCCAGCTACTTACACTGGGGAAAAGCCACCCTTAGCGGGCGGCACTCGGGGTAGCCCCGTCACGCTTGCGCGCATTGCGGAGTTTTCGCGCCTGCTGCGCCCCGTAGGGCCTGGGTCCTTGTCTCAGTACCCATCTCCGGGCTCCCGCTCTCACGGCCCGTACCGGTTATAGGCTTGGTGGGCCGTTACCCCACCAACTACCTGATCGGCCGCAGCCCCATCCTCAGGCGGCGTCGGAAGCACGGTTCCGGCGCCCTTTCGGTGAGGAACCATTCCAGGCCTCCTCACCTATCGGGAATTAGCCCCAGTTTCCCGGGGTTATTCCCGTCCTGAGGGTAGGTTGGCTACGTGTTACGGAGCCGTCCGCCGCGCCCTCCCCGTCGGCTGAGGGCGCCAACTCGCATGGCTTAGTCCCACCCCGATAGCAGTGGGGTCCGGCAGGATCAACCGGAGTTGGGAGTGGGTCGCGGGTTGGCGGGGGATAATGTCAAGCCAGCCTTAGACCTTAGCCCTTTTTTGCCGGCTAAGGCCCGCATTAATTGTGTCCGCAGCTGGAGGTCAATGCTTCATTTTGAGGCTGATCGCCTCGCATTGTTTATCCGCATTGACGCCGCCGTCGCGCTGCGGGCCTCAATATATTGTTTCGTTTCTTCATACATAAATACTTTTTGGCTTTGCTGGTAAAGCTTATCAGATGAGAGGTTTATATTTCTAAATATTGCGATGTATCTTGTTAAATGTGGGAGGTTAGGGTTGTGTTTCCTGAAAGGTTTCGCGGTGCTTTAGAATCGTTTATTGAGGATTTGAAGGTTCGTGAGGTTGTTTCGGGGATAGGTTTATTCGGAAGTTGGGGTCGCGGCGACGCTGTTCCAAGCAGCGATGTGGATTTTCTGATCGTTGAGGATAGAGATTTCGATTACGAGTATGCTGAAAGGATCAATTTAAGCGGTTGCCCCGTTGATTTGAACTATGTGCCTAAGGGCTGGATAACCTATAGGATCCCCCCTGAGGTGGATCAGAAGCTTTATGAGTTGAGGGTTATATTCGACCGAGACGGTTCTTTAACCAGAGCTAAGGATCTTATGTCTAAGGTTTTTTGGAGGTCTGAGCGTGTTGAGATTAGGTCTGAAGCCTATCTTGTTGAGGCTGATGCATATTTAAGCCGTGCAAGGTCAGCCTTCAGCAGGGATGACTTTCAAAGCGCTAAGGTGAACGCTGTGAGAAGCTTCTGGGCTCTCATGAAGATTCTGATCGAAATTGGAAGGAGGCCCGTGCTGAACAGCCACTTCATTAGGAACCTTGATTCCTCATCCAGGAGCATAGATATGTATGATGTTTATGAGAAGTATGTTGGTCTGATGGGTTTAGATAGGCTCAGTAAAGCCGATGTTAGGTTCATGCTTGACTCGCTCTCATCAGTTTGGGGTGAAGCAATAAGCTTTGTTGCCGCCAATCCCCCATCTAAACCTGTCCATCCAAGGGCTATCGCCAAAATCAACTATTACGGGAAGAAGGATTTCCTGAACGGTTTTGTTGCACGTGTAAGCGCGCTTATAGATGAGAACGCCCTGGTTGAGTCCGCGCATTACATGTTTCACGCATTAGCCGACATGATTGAAAACTACGCCTACCTAGTTTCCATCGTTGAGAACATAAAGTTTGACTATGCGGCGATATTCAGATGCTTGAAGGAGTCTAAAAAATCGCCCTCCGGAATATATCAGGGAGCCCTTAAAGTTTTAGGCGCTGGAGAAGTTACAAGCAGGGAAGCTGAAAAAATAATTAAGGAGACAACGGACATAGCCATGAGCATAAGGCAGAGAAGGAAAGATTTAATATCCCGCTTCATAGGCTAAGCGGACGCTAAAAGCACCAAGCCCTGAAGAAGCATATTTAGAACAAAAAGGAAATAAACCCCTTACCACAATAATCTAACCCCGAGGGAACACTCTGCCCCAGAAAAGGGGGGTTAGCGGCGCCGGATGAAGCCCGGTGGTGTAGCGGTCAAGCATGGCGGGCTCTGGACCCGCTGACGAGAGTTCGAATCTCTCCCGGGCTACCACTCCAGGGGCTTCGCCCCCTAGGTTTCCCCCATTTCTGCCTTTTAAACCTAAAATCCGCTCTATTTCTTGTTTTAGGGCTTCCTCACATATCCTGGAAATGTTTAAGCCTAGTTTCCGGGCTTTTTCAAGAACTTCAGGCGTTAGGTTTATTGAGACCCGGCGCTTTAACCTACCCATGTGCGCACACTCCCAAACTAATGTACGCACACTAGGTAAGAGAAGCAAAACTAGAAACCGCTTTTCATACAAAAAATTAATGCGATAGATCCAGAAACAGAAAAAGAAGGGGGTTTTAGGGGTTTTTATGGATCTATCTGCTCTTTACTTATTCCGTATCGCTTTAGGACTTCTTCTTGGTCGCTATACAAGTTATCCAGGTCCGCTTGAACCTGCAGCTTCACACAGGCTTCAACATACTCCTTAACACTAGGGTAGCCGCCGAATCCGTAAGGCTGCAGATGGTCCTCTATAAGGCGAACCAAGGATTTAGGAACGCTTATCGTGATTTGAACCGCCTCATCATTCTCCATTTTGGCTCTTTTCCTCCTCGCCGGCCAGGCTTGCTGGAGCCGGCCTTAAGGAGGCGGGCGTTTAAATGTTTAAGGTCGCTGTACATGCGGGCTGGAACCTTCACCTGCCTGCCGCTCCAAACAAAAATAACAGTGATTGTTCTCTCCCTCACTTCTCTATCCCTCCCTTAACTGTATACATGAGTTTAAAGCGGCTAATGCTGGAGCCTGCTTTTTTCGCCATTCCTGAAATTCCCGATCAGCTTTCCAAATCTTCTCCTCCCACTCCCCCTTTTCAAGCCTTTTCAGACGGGACGCCAAAAATTTCACCACCATAAAAATGAAGGGGCGAATGATGAATTTTTAAGGCTTCTTAAGCGTCAAAGGAATGATGTTCAATTTTAGCTTGAATTTTCAGGCTAAAATTGATACCCCCTATAGGTATTTTTCAGGCTTTCCTCCGCAGTGTTCCCCCTTAAAGCCGCATGAAGAAACTAAAAAGAAACTAAAAGGGTGCCTCAACTAGCTACGCGCAGCATCATAATGGATGGCGTGCGAATGGCATTAGAAGGGTTTTAAGTTTGCGGTGCTTATGCCATATTATGAGCGTCTATATTGGTTTGGATGTTCATAAGAATTGGACTTTCGTCGCCGTCCTCGATCAGAGGCGTCTGCTGAATGAGTATGTCCCCAGTTTCCTTGAACCGTTTAATGTTGAAAAGCTTTAACTGGAAGATCCTATAAACCTACGTATGGGCGAAATATCATGAGAGAAACATATGTTTTTGAGCAGAATCGGTGTCTCGGCAGAGGTGTAAATATTCTGGGGTACGATCCGGTTTGGAGGTTGCCCTCTAGAGCAAGGATGAAGGATAAGCATTTCGCTTTAATTAAGCAGGCTGGATTTAACAGTGTACGTATCCAATTGCATCCTTTTCGAGACGATGGGATCGATGAGGAAAATAGGCTAAGGGAAGGATGGCTTAAAGTCCTGGACTGGGCGATTGGAGAAGCTCTCAGCAACAACCTTATGGTTGTACTTGATTTCCATGAGTTTATAGCCATGGGTAAAGATCCGTTGGGCAACAAAGATAGGTTTCTCTCGGCATGGAAACAAATGGCGGAACGTTATAGGAACAGCTCGGATAATGTTATTTTTGAAATACTTAATGAACCTCATGGGAAACTGACGCCTGATCTTTGGAATAAGTTTCATCATGAAGCGTTATCCGTTATCCGCGAAACAAACCCGGAGAGAACAGTTATCATTGGACCTGGAAACTGGAACGATATTGACTTTCTGGATTATCTTGAACTGCCGGAAGATGATCGGAACATCATTGTTACTGTTCACTACTATCGCCCTATGGATTTCACCCATCAAGGCGCAATCTGGGCGGGAAGGGGAGATAAGGTTGGCGTTGAATGGAGAGGCACAGATGAAGAGAAGCAGGCGATCGTTAAAGATTTTGAGAAGGCGCAGGCTTGGTCTGAAAGGAATGAACGCCCCCTGTTTCTTGGGGAATTTGGAGTATACGACAAGGCAGATATGGCTTCACGCGTCCGCTACCTGAACTTTGTAGCGCGGCTGGCTGAAAAGATGGGGTGGAGCTGGGCTTACTGGCAGTTCGACAGCGACTTCATCGTTTATGACGTAAATAATGATAAATGGGTTGAACCCGTCCTTAATGCTTTGATCCCGCCTGAGGAAAGACCGCCCGAATAGGGCAAACCGACCTTCGATAAATAGATGGGAAATATTCTGCCCCTAGAAATTTTCTGAACGAATACAGCGTGCAATATGGGAACAGGAATCCAACGGTTAAATATTATAAGGATTGATACTTTCAGGAAAACCATTAAGCATTTATGAAGAAGATTTCCCCCTAAAGCCAATCTTAAAATTCTTGAGATGAAATTACCAGATTTCGGCATATGTTATGGGCATCAACTATTAGCTCATATGGAGAGGGGGACTTGTAAGATCATCTAAAAAGAGGGAATACTGCTTTACAGATCAAAATCTCTGAGGAAAATTATGGGTTGATGCAAACTTTTAATCCGCGCCTTGAAGAAACCATCTCGAACGCTTTAGGCGTCTCCTCCAGCGGGAGGCGGCTCGTTATGAAACGTTTTACATTGAGCATGCCGCATTTGACGAGATTTAATGTTTTATGAAAGTCATAAATTGATTGGGAAGAAGAGCCGAAGACTGAAATTTCTTTATAATGTATTAAGTTTGTGTTTAATGGAACTGTTTCTTTGCCGGCTGGAAGCCCGGCGAAGAGAATTATTTTACCGCCTCTTGCAGCTATTGATAGGGCTTGCTGCTGTGCTATTGGCGATCCTACAGCAACTATTACTACGTCCGCCCCATGCTCACATGTGATTTTATTAACCTTTGAAGAGAGATCCTCTTTCAGCGGATTAATTACGTGGTCTGCTCCGAAGTTTACAGCCTCCCTTAACCTTTCTTCTTCCACCTCGCTTACGATGACTTTGGAAGCGCCTAATGCCTTCGCTAAAATAACATGCATTAGCCCTATTGGCCCGGCCCCTATAACCGCCACTATATCGCCAATTCCTATTTGGGCGATGCTTTGCCCATGAAAACATGCTGAGAGGGGCTCGATGAGCGCTGCCTCCTCATATGAGAGGCTGTCCGGAATCTCGCATATAGCGCCTGTTCTAAAGGCTTCGGAGGGTATTCTAATGTATTCCGCCAATGCCCCATCAGCATCAATTCCGAGGGCGTATCGTGAAGCGCAGAGCTCATGCCTACCACTAATGCAGTATATGCATCTTCCACAATACATGTTTGGGTTGACAGTCACCCTCACGCCGATTTTAAAATGGCCCCTCAGGTTTGCGCCAACTTTTTCAATATCCCCGGCGAATTCATGGCCCAAAATTCGCGGCAATTTAACGCGGGGATCGCCATACGTATAAATTCGAACGTCAGTAGCGCAGATAGTTGCAGCCCTAACTCTTACGAGAACCTCGTCCTCGCCAATCCCCGGCTCCTCAACCTCTTCTAAGCGCAGATCTTTTACGCCGTGAAGCCTTACAGCTCTCATAATTTTCCTCATTTTACTTTTTTAGTGCATAGATAAAACTTTTCTTTATAGGCAGAAATTAAACCGGTAATTCTGCCGCCTACATGAATTAGACTTCGCTAAAACAGGGCTATTACATGTTTAGATCAAGCTGATCCATAGAGGGTTTTTCATTTTCGCCCGTCAAGCGAGAAGCCGCTAATGTGGCATGTTCTTTTTAATCTAGCAATCTGCTATGACTTGTTCATCAGTCGGTTTTCTCAGTGTTCGTTGACGCTATTAAGGTTTTTGAAAAACTCTTAAATATTTAAGTCTGATCAAAAATGATCAAAGAAGCTGGCATCCATTATGCCTTTAGGTTCGATCAAAATTACATTTAAGAAGACCATCGCTTTAATTATGACTTTAATAGTGATTTTTGCCGCCGCTGCTTTTATGATGAATATGAGGGAGCCTAAACTTGATTTTTACTGGAAGAACATAGAGATTGAGGAGGAAAATGTTTTCGTGATCACTTTTCCATTAAACTTGATCAATATTCCAGAAAGAATAGCGGAATTTTCCAATGGCGTAGAGAGACAAGTGGATTTATACGTTGGTTCTGGAAAACTCCTGTTTGATGGGAGGGGGGAAAAATACTTTTTCATGTACATAACTGTTCCAATAAATGATTTCAAAGCTGGGCCGAAAAAATCAGGTTGGAGCAGATATACGCTGGCTTTCATGAGCAACAGTAGCTTACTAAATATGATCGCTGAGGATTATGGGTTCCCGCATCTGTATGTGAATGTCTATGCGCATCAAACGATAAACGCTTTCATGAATAAAACCTATTTACGTTTTGAAACGATAAGAGGGGAAACGATAACTGAGATATCAGTAATGATTAGGGTGAGCGGTTCTCAAAAAACCAGCTCATTAGAAGAATGCTTATGCTACCTAAACGATCAGAGGTTAATTGCCCTTTATCTGGTTGGAAATTCAACAACAGTTACCTTTCAGCGGTATGATCGGGAGGGAGCCCACGTTAATGCAACCTTTACGGAGAATAGCGAAATATTAGAGTACCTAAATTGGAACCCCTACTTGTTTAAAACTCCAATTCAATTTATCTATTCGATGAGGAAGTTCAACGGGAGGATCGGGTGGGCCGAATGGTCTTAAAAAATCTTTTTTCCAGGATGAAAATTCCATTTTTCTCTCTCCTGCTTCTCATGGCATTAACAAGCATTTCACCCGTTAAAGTTAGCGGCCAAGATAACATTAGGATTTTTGGCAAAGTAGTAGATAATTTAACTCAGCAGCCGATACCTTACGCGAAGGTGATTTTTTGGAGCGTTGAGAGGACGCCTTTAACGGTGGAAGCCGATGAAATGGGCTTTTACAGCGTTGAAGGCTTGCCTAAGGGTTTCTACACAATAATAGCCTATTGGGATGATGCCGGCACCCCAGGCTTTGATTACGTGCCATCTCAGATAAGATTGACAATTGAGGAGGAAAGAAATGTTACATTCATGCTTACAAGAGGCTTCTCCATAAGGATTGAGGGAAGAATCGATAGAGATTTCCGCGCTTTTGAATCTATGGAAATGGTTAGAGCCATCCTATTTAGGGTTATTGGATCTCATGAAGAAAGCGGATCCATCGTTCATTACGGTCCGGCTTACCTAGCGAATAGAATTCTAAATATCAGCATCCAGTACTACTATACCTCAGTAATTCTTCCCCTCGGTTTACCCACGGAGATTGAGGTGCACATGTATTTTTATGATGGCTCTGAAAAGATCTTTACGATTGATGGCGAAAGGTTTTCTAACGCCAAACAGGGCGAATTAATTCTTCTAAATGCGCGGGACTTATATTTGGAATATGAAGCTACTCAGGGTGGCATTTACCAGCGGCTCGCTGAGGTTAAAAAGATTATTGAGGAGAATAGGGCGTTCGGCTTCTACGTCTCTTATGAAGAGAATAGGGTGGCGTTAACTGAGAAGTTAATTGAGATGGGACATGAGGCTTTAAGCCGCGGCGATTACGATGCTGTTTTCGCCTCTCTTAGAGAGGCGCATCTAATTATAACGGATGTAAAAGAAGCATTGCTGGATATGCGGAGAAACTCTTTATTTGCAGTCTTCTTTATAACCCCATTTTTGGCTTTTACAGCAATATTGCTTTCCCAAATCTTTCTCGATGAAACTAAGCGCCGGATAATTGTGAGCTTACTAGCATATGTCCTACTTTTCTCCGCATTATACATTTTTCACCCTGGCTATAGCATATTTCAAAAAACTTTTCATGACTGGTTGCACTCCTCATTTTTAAGCGCTCTCCCAACAGCGCTTTTATTTGCAATTTCATTCTCAGCGCTATATTTCCTCATATTTTCTTTACCTTTACTTTTCAGAAGCGCCAAGTCTGATCAGGGGTTATGTCTAGTTGACGCCTTAGCGGCAGCCTTCTCAATCTCGGCTAGAAATTTGAGGAGGAGAAAACTACGATCTGCTCTCGCATCGCTATCCCTAGCGATATCAATTTTTTCCTTCATAACATTAACATCGTTCTCCCTCGAAAGAGGGTTGGCGACTTCTCCAGTGTATGCTAAGCGGATCCCATCCACGGATGGGGTTTTGCTACGTAGCCCAAGCGGAAACGAACTTAACCCTTACAATTCGATCGATGGCAACATAATTCAATGGCTGAGGGAAAGATCCGAAGTAGCCACCATAGCGCCGAAGGTTGAAAATATCCCTCAACTAAACCCTATCGGCACATTGATAAACCCGCTTCTAAAATTAAACTTCACCATCCAGGGGCTTATTGGGATTCTCCCAAGCCAGGAAGCCTATGTCACCGAGATAGACGAAATTTTGCTTAAGGGGGATATGCTTGACGACATGGATTTAAGTGGGATACTGATAAGTAGTGAGGCTTCAGAAGCCCTTAAAACAGGATTGAATGAGACTGTAACTCTTCTAGGTCGGACTTTTATTATTAAAGGCATTTTTGATGGCACGCGCATTGAAAATGTAAGGGAATTCGACGGGAAGAGTTTTGTTCCTTCACGTTTAATCCCAGCTGGATCTGGAGCTATGGTTGATTCCTGCTCCGGAGGCAAGGTGGTTATAATGCATTGGGAGGCTGCGTGCACCCTTAGTCAAACGATTATTTCAAGGATATCATTTAAGGCGTCAAGCCCTGAAGAGATGGCTCGTTTAGCAGTTTTAAACTGGCCGAATATAGAGGCTTACGTTTGCGCAGGTGGAGGGATAATTAAAATATATGTTGGGCAGTATTCAGTATTCAGCGGTTTCGCATTAATGCCCGTCACCTTAGCCCTTGTGGTTTTAAATATCGGCATGGTTTTCTTATCTTCAGTCTACGAAAGAAAACGGGAGGTTCTAATACTATCAACTATTGGATTAAACCCTGTGCATATAACATTAATCTTCATCGCAGAAGCTGTCACGATAGGCGTAGCTTCAGGAAGCGTAGGCTATCTTCTTGGCTTGTGCAGCTACCGGATTATGAGCATGCTCGGCGCGTCATTAGGTGTTAAAATTAAAGTTGAAGCTGGATGGGCAATATTGGTCCTATGCCTCTCCATCGGAATAGCGGCTCTCGCCTCATCTCTACCAGCCAGTAAAGCGTCAACAATAGTTACACCTTCCACGATGAAGAGATGGAAAATTGAGAGGGAACCTAGAACGCCGGAAGACCCGTGGGTTTTAACGCTTCCGCTGAAGATTCCTTATGAGAACGCTAGGCAGCTTTTCACTTTTCTGCTCGATAGATTTCGCAGCTATTCTGAGGGTGTATCTGAGAAAGTTGAAGTTGAATCAGCGGAATGGAAGAGGCTGGATGAACCGATGATTTCTTCTAGGAGAGAAGTATGGCGAATAAGGTTTACACATGCTCAGGGAGAGTTAAGAGTTGCCACAGACAACGATTTAATATTTGCGGAGAGAAGAGACGAAAAACACATGTGCGATTTAATTCTCATTTCTAAAAGCAAAGTTAGGGGAAACCTGTCGAAAGAGAAGTATGAAATCCATCAAACAGCCTCCTTCATTCGACGATTAGTTCTTGAATATACTGCCCAGCAAAAACATCTAGGATCCTCCCACCGCTGAAGGTGGCATCTATTTACGGTATTTCCCAAAATTAATCTTTGTGACATATTTCATGTTAGCCTTAACGGTAAGATGGGTTAATGACCCGTTGAATCCGTAGCTGAATGGACATTTCACCAATCTGCCACTGAACCATCTTCGTGATATAGGCGCGGGGTTTCCCATTCGCCATTATAGATTTTCTCCCTTATAAGATCCTCATCTATCTCTATTCCAAGTCCCGGCTCCTTCGGAACATCTATATATCCATTTTTTAGGGCGAAGGGTTTCTTGAGGTATCCTTCGCCAAGGGTCACCTGCTCCTGTATTAGAAAGTTTGGTGTGCAAGCATCTAGCTGAATGCATGCTGCCAAGGCTATTGGACCAAGTGGGCAATGAGGCGCAACTGCTGCATAATAAGTTTCAGCCATAGCGGCTATCTTTTTACATTCCATTATCCCGCCTGCGTGCGATACATCCGGCTGGAGAATTGATGCTGCTTGTTTCTCGAGAACCTCACGGAATCCCCATTTAGTGAATAATCTTTCTCCCGTGGCTATCGGGATCGATGTTGAGCGGGCGACAGCAGCCATTACATCAACATTTTCAGGCAAGCATGGCTCCTCAAGAAACATTGGATAGTAGGGTTCCAGAGCCTTCGCCATTCGGACAGCCATAGCTGGACTTAATCTGCCATGGCAATCTACGGCTATATCAACATCGTCTCCTACAGCGTCCCTAATTGCCTTAAACTTTTCAACAGCCTTCTTCACTATGCTTAAGGAATCAACGGTCCTAACAGCCTCAAATAATCCCGTTTTTAAAGCGGTGAAGCCTTCTTCCATCCTACTTAAAGCTGCTTTAGCGCATTCTTCCGGAGTACGCCCACCAACATGCGCGTAAATCCTGATCCTCTCTCGGCATGCTCCGCCTAAAAGTTGATAAATGGGCACCTTTAATTTTTTACCTAAAATATCCCACATGGCTTGTTCAATGCCGCTTATAGCGCTCGTAAGGACAGGGCCGCCGCGATAAAATGTCCCTCTATACATGGCTTGCCAGTGATGTTCAATCTTTAACGGATCCTCACCTATAAGGTATCTTTCCATCTCTTTCACAGCCATCTCAACAGTTTTAGATCTGCCCTCGAGGGTTGGCTCCCCATAGCCCACCAGTCCCTCATCAGTATACATCTTAAGGAATAACCATCTAGGTTTCACATGCATCATCTCAATTTTAGTTATTTTCAAATCTAACCACCTTCTTTTTACATTTCTCTGTAAAACTTTTAGTTTAAAAGTCTTTAATGAGCAAGCGTTTAAGCGCGCTAATATAGTAAACATTAATTTTCAAAATGAAAAATGAAGTTTAAGAGAAGTGAACTATTTTGACGCATACTGGCGAGGGCACATGTATTTCATGTCCAGTTGGCTCAAGCAATCCTGTTTCGGGGTTTATTTGTAACGACACTACATTGTTGCTTCGCTGATTGGCTACAAGCAGAAATCTTCCGAGAGAATCTATGGTGAAATTACGTGGAACCCTGCCTAAAGTATGCTGATGCCCTATATATTTCAACATACCGGTTCTTTCGTCCAATTGATAAATTACGAGGCTATCATGACCCCGATTTGAACCGTAAAGGAACTTTCCGGAAGGCGTCACATGTATATCCGCCGCATAGTTTATACCCCTAAAGTCATCCGGTAATGTAGGCACTGTTTGTATCTCCTTAAGTGAACCTTCATGATCGTCGCAGACATATGCAACTATTGTTGAGTCAAGCTCATTTATGAGGTATGCCATTTTACCATTAGGGTGAAAGGTGAAGTGGCGCGGTCCAGCGCCGGGTTTAGTTTTAACGTAGGGTTGATTATTGTTAGGCGTTAGTTTCCCTCGGCTTGAGTCGAAATCGTATATCATCACTTTGTCTAAACCTAGATCTGCAACATACACGTGTTTGTTGCTGGGTCCTACAGTAACTGAGTGAGCGTGGGGTCCCTCCTGCCTCTTGGGATTTACGCTTGAACCTTTATGTTGCACGAAATCTACGGGTTCCCCAAGACTTCCATCATCATTTACTGGTAATACGCACACGCTTCCGCCAACATAATTTGCTACGAGAACATAGCGATCTTTTTTATCAATGGAGAGATGGCATGGACCGGCGCCTTTAGAAGATTTGCTATTTAGTAGGGTTAATTCGCCGCTTTTTTCATCTATTGAGAAGGCGCTTACAGAGCCGGATTTTTCTCCAGCGAAAAATGAAATCTCATTAACGGCATAGAGATTGCGTTGTTTAGAATCCACTGTGAGAAAGGATGGATTTATCACGTTCGCTGCTTTCCCTATTCTTTCAAGTCTTCCAGATTCCGGGTCCATGCGGCAAATATATATTCCTTCACCCCCTTCAGAGGTATAGGTTCCAATATAGACGAAAATATTTTCCATATAATCCCTCCCATGTTTACTAAAGTTTCAGCACCTCCCTAATCTTACGTTGCAAATCTTCAGGTTGAGGTGGACATCCCGGAATAAAGTGGCCCTCAAGCCCATTATAAAAGGTTGGAGCCGCGCAGTATCCGCACAGAATAATTACTTCATCTCCCCCTAAACTTTTCTTTAGCTCATCGGTTTTTATTTTTGGACCTATCACGCAAATAATTCTCTTATCTTTAGCTGCGGATTGAAGAATTCTCGACATGCGCCAAACGCTCGTTGAAATCTGCAGGCAACCGGTGCATGCGCCGAAATTTATTATTTTGGAATTCTCCATTCTCTCATTAACGTATTTCACAATGTCCACGGCTTTTCCGAAGTAAGCTTCTTCAAAAGGCACGCCGACTATTTCGATTTGATTTAGGTCCATAGTTCCTAAACCATCCTCCTCAGCCCACTTGAGATATCTTAGAGATGATGGATCCACGCCGAGTATTTTCGCTGAAACTGTTTCTACCGCAACTGGATCAAAACCGGCGATTGTTAAGTTAAGCCTAAAAGTTTCTTTGAAATCTTCTAGCGGCCTAGGACCTAAATGTAACGTTGTATATGTTCCATCAATAACGATTAAATCTGCTCTTCTAGCCTTATATAGATCGACGATTGCTTCTTCAACCCTATTTATGGAGTGATAGAACATTCTGTCTTCCGGCGGAATTAAACCGTACATGTTTTTTATGGCTAAAGTGACGCCGCATGATAAGTGGGTTTTTAGGGTAGGAACATTAATGAATACGTCAGATTCCAGAAGGAAACTGGACAATCTAACTTTATTAAAAAAGCGAGGATTCTCAACGTTTACCTCCACATAGGGATAATTGTTTAACTCTAAGAATTTCGCCCCAGTATCCTTTGCAAGCCTCATGTATCTCTTGATTGTTTCAGTATGTTTCCTATATGTTGGGGTTTCCCCAATAAGCACTTCTGAGGCTCCGGCGCCGAATGATTCTTTAACTAAAACCTCAATGGTTTCAATCTGTACAACTTCACCTGTTATGAATGGAGCGCCATCAACAATGTTCGGCTTTATGAAGACTTTATCTCCTTTACCAACCACTTTATTAATTCCGCCTATCTCCTCAAGAGACTTTTTAGTCCTAGCCTTAATATCTTCACCCTTAGAGATGGCCACCTTAACCATCTGGATCAGCTCTGGGAACCTTCATAAGGCTGATATATTATAATGCATCATATTAAAAATCATTTCTATTGAAGATCAGCAATAATCCTCAATTGAAAAGATGCTCAAAAGGATGAAGGGAGAAATTAAAGCTGTAGCAAAAGGGCGGAATATAATGGCTATTAAACCGCTGAGGTTTTCTCCTCCATATTTTCAATACATATTTTTCATTCTTAACATTCTTATCTGGCTTTTGCCAGAGTTATTTTTTAGAAATTATTTCAGCCTGAGGTTGAGAGGTTATTGGGCTGGCCCTCAGACACTCAATCGATTTCCTTCAAAATCATGGAAGATCTTCAATCATCCGCCAAGATGAAAAAGAAAAATTTGATTTTCGACCTGCATCCTGAGGCAACCTTAATTATTAATTCTAACAGCATAATTACCGATTGCAATAAGGCATTTTTAGAGTTTTGTAGATGTAAATCGAAAGATGGCGTTTTAAACAGATCAATACTTGACTTTATTGCTAAAAATGATCAAACAAAGATCGTGGATGTTTTGAATAGCGGATGTAAACTAACAAATATTGAAGTTAATTTTGTAGCAGAAGATAAACGTGAAATCCCCGCGGAAATCTCTGTAAACTTCATAAGGGATTTAACGGGGAGAAACGCTGACGCCATTTTATCTATAAGGGATATTTCTGAAAGAAAAAGGATTCTGGATACGCTGAAACGTGATCAGCAAATGTTTAATATGTTGATGGACAATATACCGGATGCAATATATTTTAAAGATTTGAATTCACGCTTCATTAAGATTAATAGGCCTAAAGCCATTAGACTCGGTTTAAATGATCCCGAAGAAGCTGTTGGCAAGACGGATTTTGACTTTTACGATGAGAACTTTGCGCGTGAAGCCTATGAAGATGAGCAGAGGATAATGAGGAGTGGGGAAGCGCTTATAGGTAAAGTTGAGGAAGTTAGGAGCAGGGATGGGATAACCCGCTGGGTTAGCGCCACAAAGATCCCAATAAAAGATGAAAATGGAAAAATAATAGGTCTAGTCGGAATTTCAAGAGATATCACCGACCTAAAACTTATGGAAAGAAAACTTGAACATGCAAACATTGAGTTAAAGAGACACATAGAGGAGCTGCAAAGAGTTCAAGAGGAACTTAAGCGATCAAATAGGGAGCTGGAAAATTACACGTACGCTGTTTCCCATGACTTGAAAGCTCCCTTGCGCGCCATAAGATCCTTCATATCATTCCTTCTTGAAGATTACGGTGAGAAGCTAGATGGGGAGGGACTAGAATATTTAAAAAGGATTGATGCTGCCGCAGCGCGTATGAATGAATTCATTGAAGATTTACTTCTTCTTTCACGTGTCGGCCGCAAATTTATGGAGATCGAAAAAGTTGACTTAAATGATCTTTTAGAGGAGATTATTCAAGATTTTAAGCCCATCATTGATGGAAAAAATGGCAAGGTAATCGTTAATAGGCTGCCAGTGCTTCACATACAGAGGGTTTGGATAAAACAGTTATTCATAAACTTGATAGATAATGGTTTAAAGTTTAATAAGTCCGAAGCCCCAATGGTTGAAGTTTCATGTGAAGAGAAAACGGATGAGTATCTTTTCAAAGTTAGCGATAATGGCATTGGAATTAGGGAGGAACATCTCAATAAACTCTTTAATTTATTTGAAAGGTTACATTCAAGCGATGAGTATGAGGGAACCGGCGCTGGTTTAGCAATATGCAAAAAGATCGTTGAGAACTGGGGTGGAAGAATATGGGTTGAGAGCGTTTTCGGCAAGGGAAGCGTATTCTATTTCACCATACCGAAAAAGTTTGGGGTGAAAGATTCTGGTTAAAGATGATTCGTCACATTTCACAATATTACTGGTTGAGGATGACGCTGACGATATCTTAATAACTAGGAGAGCGATGAATAAAGCGAAAATCATAAGCAGATTAATAATTGTCAATAATGGCGAAGAAGCCCTAAAATTTCTTAGAAGAGAGGGTGAATATAGAGATGCCGCGCTACCCTCTCTAATTCTGCTGGATCTGAAGATGCCGAGGGTTAATGGCTTTGAAGTTTTAAAGGAGCTGAAAAAAGACGAGAAGTTAAGGGTCCTACCAGTCATTGTTTTCACATCATCGGAAAGAAATGAGGATATTGAATTAGCATACAGGTTGGGCTGCAATAGTTACGTTGTGAAACCCGTGAAATTTGATGAGTTTATAAAAGTTATGGAGGAAATAAGGCGTTACTGGCTGGAAACATCGGAGATCCCCACTAAATGAGAGCAAGATTTAAGGAGGTGTTAATATGGAGGATCCAAACGAGCCTTTAATAGATGATTCATATTTCAATAAAATATTGAATAAAATTAGAATATTATACGTTGAGGATGCTGAAGATGATCGGGTGATCTTTAAGCGTTTATTAGAGAAGAAGAGCAAAATAAACTTTGAATTAGTAACTGCAAGCGATGGATTCGATGGGCTAAGAAAAGTGAATGAAGATAGCTTCGACCTTATAATTTTAGACTATAAACTTCCAGGGATGTCTGGACTTGAGTTTCTTGAAAGGCTGAAGAAACTAAATATTAAAACGCCAGTTATACTAATTACTGGAAAAGGCGATGAGCGGGTCGCCGTTGAAGCCATGAAGCGCGGCGCAAAAGACTATATAATTAAAGACGAAGCTGACTTTGACAGGCTAATAAAGGCTATAGAAGAGACGGCGTTAGAAATCAGCCTCCCAAAAAATATCAATGTTGAAGCTGCCCTAAATATAGCTGAGCTTTTCTCAGCGCATGAGGCGCTGAGCGCTGATGAAATAGAATATTTATCGGAGCAGAGTCATCATCTTCATTTTGAAGAGTTGCTCTCGGCACTGGACGAGCTGGTTAAGGCAGGTTTCGCTGAGGCCAAACCATTATATTCAGCATTGGCATGTCCATACTGCGGCTCATTAAAACCGAATCTTCTACTCCAATGCCCTCAGTGTGGAAGCGGTAATCTGATTAAGGGCGAAGCCATGGAGCATATGAACTGTGGAGGGGTAGACTTCAAATTTAACTTCGAGAAGGATGAGGGAGCGCTTACATGCCCCAAATGCGGTAAAAAAGTCAGACAGATGGGCGTTGACTACAGAAAAGTTGGAATACTATTTAAATGTTCAAGTGGGCATTTATTCAGTCTGCCAACATTCAACTTTAAGTGTTTAAGCTGTGGAAAAAGCTTTGAAATTGATGAGGCAAGCCTTAAAACGATTTTCCAATATAGGTTAACGCGTAAAGGATACGATCGCCTATCATTAGTATTCAAAATCGGTAGGCCGAGCGCTGTTAACTTTAAAGGGAATTTTGAGAATGCCTCTAACGTCATTTTTTGAGAAAAATAATCGTATAAGGGTGGTCAATAGTAGTATTCCAACATTAGCGCAGCGCTCTTCAGCCATTATTTATATTTGAGGCGCAATTCCCAATGCTCTCCCCGGCGGATTTCCTCTCCATCCTAAACCCTTTTATTGATGGCTTTAACACTTGGCTTCACAGCTTAACTCTCGCTGATTTCTTTATGATTTTTTGGCCCCTAATAATTTTCGATTTTACGCGTTCAATTGGCAAATGCCTAATCCTCTTACTCCACTCATTGTACCGTAGGATCAAGCCGGGATGCCATGTTACTCGAGACTTTTCACCTAAGATTTCGCTGATAATACCGGCTCATAACGAGGAGAAGATCATTGTTAGAGCGATAGAGGCGGCTTTAGAGGCTGATTATGATAATAAAGAAGTAATAGTTGTCGATGATGGATCAAGCGATAGAACATATGAGCTAGCATATTCATACGCTAAGAAAGGTTTAATTAAGCTCTTCCGCCGGGATGTTGCAAGCGGATCAAAAGCTGGAGCGTTAAATTTCGGCCTACTTTTCGCCACCGGGGACATAATAGTGACCGTTGACGCAGATACTTTAATTGAGAGAGACGCTTTAAAGGAGATAGTTAAGCCCCTAAGCGATCCAAGAGTCAGCGCCGTCTCAGGAAATGTTATGGTTCTGCGGGGTGAGCATGGAGCAAACAATTTGCTGGTTAAACTGCAAGCTTATGAGTATCTAGTCTCGCTTGAACTTGGAAGACGCTTCAACGCGCTAATAAATACTTTGCTCATAATTTCAGGCGCTTTCGGATCCTTCTGGAAGGAGCATGTTGTCTCGCTTGGCCAATATGATAGCGACACCATAACCGAGGACTTCGACATAACATTGAAGGTTAGGAAGCTAGGTAAAAGGCTTGCATTTGCCGATAAAGCTGTTTCATGGACATTTACGCCTGAAACTTGGCGTGACTGGAGAAGGCAAAGGACCAGATGGTCTAGAGGTCAGATAGAAAGCCTATGGAAGCATCGAAACATATTTTTCAGTAGGAGATTTGATCCGATGTTAATCTTAGCCGTTTATGACATGGTCATTATGGATATACTTCTCTTATTCATACGCCTAGGCTGGTTCATCTACATATTTATTTACATGCAACAAGCCCTGCTATACATTATGCTCCTAAGCGTCACTATTTATCTGATAATAGAATTGATTATGGTATTAGCGGCTGAAGCTCTTTCGCCGAGAAAAAGGCTTCTAAGAAACATATACTTAGTTCCAATAATGACTCTCATATATAGGCCATATTACTCAATGATCCGTCTAAAAGCATATTTAGAATGGATCACACAAAAAAGAAGCATCTGGTAGAATAACCATCTGAAAGAAGACTTTCAATGAAACATATAAAATTTCTTTGCGCTAATGAAGTTATTTCGCTTATTTCATAAATCCTCAGGAGAATCGGGTTTCATCATTAGCTTCATATTCATGAAAAATAAGAAGCGACTTAAGCCCTGAAAATTGAAGCCCCGGGCGGGATTTGAACCCGCGACCCGCGGCTTACAAGGCCGCTGCTCTAACCGCTAAGCCACCGGGGCTCTTAATATTTTCGCTTTTCATTATCGAAGTATTATTGTGTTAAATTGGGGAAATATATTTGTTTGTCCATGGTTTCCTGAACTTACGCTTAAATTTAATTTATAAATTCATAATTTTTAAATCTGATCTCCTCAATAATGTGTTTGGGAAAAATATGTCGTCCTGTATCTCTGTTGCTTTAATGGTGTTTCTCATTCTGGCTTCGCAATCTATGTATGGCGATGCCTTTTTTATTCAAGAGGCTACTTTAACCATTTATAGGGATGGGGTTGTCCATGTTAAGATTGTAGCGTTAGTGAATGAGACGGAGGCTTTAATCACTATTCCACTTTTATCTTCCCGAAGTAGCGATCTTTTAGTTCTTGATGAGGCTGGAGATCCGCTCGATTATGAGGTTGAGGGTAACAACGCGATTATATACAGTTTGGGCGCAACCAAAGTTACGCTTGAATATTACGCTGATGACTTAACATCGAAGGAGGCTGGGCTTTGGACAATCACTCTCAGCGCCCCATTCGACTTATCAGTTGTGCTCCCTGAAAATGCAACAATAATATACCTAAGCGCGGTTCCATCAGCCATAACAGTTGAGGGGGATCTGATAAGGCTCGATCTTTATCCCGGAGATTGGGAGATAAGCTACGAACTGCCAGCGCAGCCTCCCCCATCTTCTCCACCGCCTTCGCAGCCTCCTTCAGCAGCGGGATCTTCAGCATATTACTATGTGCTTGCGGCAGCAATAATATCCATAATAGCGGCTTCAATGCTTCTGCTGGTTAGGCGGAGAAGCAGGATTAGGGATTTAAGAAGCGAGGAGGTTGAGGTTCTCCGCTTTCTTAAGGAGAGAGGTGGAAGGGTTCTTGAGTCGGAGTTGAGAGAAAGGTTCCCGGATATACCTAGGACCAGCATGTGGCGGCTTATAAGGAGGCTTGAGAAGCAGGGGATTGTACGTGTTAGGAAAGTTGGGCTTCAGAACCTTGTAGAGATGAAATGAGAAAGTGGCGCATTAATATGCGAGAAAGATATACGTGACCAGCTACATTATGAATATATAGCGCGATTTGGCGTTTTCGGAAAGTGATCCGGATTGGTTGAGGAAATTAGAGAGGGCGACCACGTTCTTCTCTACCTGGATGATAAGAGAAGCTACATGGTTAGGGTTGAGAGCGGGAAGGTTCTTCATACCCATAAGGGCTTCATAAATGTCGGCGATCTTATAGGTAAGAGGTTCGGCGCCCATTTGAAGAGCAGCATGGGAACAGAGTTTATCGCGTTTAAGCCAAGCATAAGAGACCACATCTTCAAAACGTCCAGGGGGACTCAGATAATATACCCAAAAGATATCGCGCTCATAATACTCTTCGGCAATATAATGCCTGGAAGCAGAGTTGTTGAAGCTGGAACGGGAACAGGCGCATTAACAATTGCTTTAGCAAGCTATGTGAAGCCCTCAGGCAGAGTTTACAGTTATGAGATCAGGGGTGAACTTTTAGATATTGCACGTAAGAATTTAGAAAGAGCCGGCGTTCTAGACTACGTTGAGTTAAAGAATAGGGATATAACCCAAGGGATAGATGAGACGGATGTTGACGCAGTCGTTTTGGACATGGCTACACCATGGCTTATTGTGCCCCACGCCTATAAAGCCTTAAAGGGAAGCGGAGCGTTCATATCGTTCAGCCCAACGATTGATCAGTCTGTGAAAACCGTTGAGGAGCTTAAGGCAAACAATTTTGTAAATATAGAAACATTTGAATGCCTCGTTAGAAAAATCCGCGCTGAAAAGGGTAAAACTAGACCGGAAACCTTGATGACTGGGCATACTGGCTACATAACTTTTGCAAGAAAAACCATAATTGAATAGTTGACCGCAGCAATTCTCATGTAAGGAAAATTGATATATCCTTGGATGCTGTTAATAACATGTTACGGAGCGCTTGAAATTGGGAAATAAAGAAGGCGTTGACAGCACGTTAATGGGAAAACTTAAGGATTTATGGAATAATGGATTGCTTAGATCAATCTTTATGCTTTTCATATTAGTGTTGGGAACATTCGCTTTCCAAAGGGTTCTTATACTAGTCTTAAGAACCCCCTATCCGCTACAAACACCGATATCCAACAGTATGTATCCAACGTTGAAAGTAGGCGATCTGCTTATTGTTCAGGGCGGGCTGAGCGGTTTAAGCGTAAACGCTGACCCGAAAAATGGCGACATAATAGTTTTCAGACATCCCTATAGTCCCAGCGAATTTGTTGTCCACCGCGCCATAGAAAAATATGAAAGAGGCGGCCTCTGGTATTTTAGAACGAAAGGGGACAACAACCTATATCCGGACAGCTGGATTATCTCTGAAAAGGATCTGATCGGAAAGGTAATCTTCGTGATACCATATTTAGGATACATTAAGATTTATTTAGGCAATGAGATTGGGCTTTCAATAATAATTGTTCTTCTCATAGCGTTTATAATATTTGAGAATCTGGACTTTTTAAAGAGGAGAAATGAGAAAAATAAGGGTGATGTGAAAAAGCTTAAGATCTCAAGTTAAACCATTAAAGATATAAATGTGCCTTTATAAATATTTTTAAGGTATATTATGCTTATATTTACGTGGTTGATGGAGGCTTATACGAAATGTCTCAACCGCAAAGCCAAGTAAAGGTTAAAATAGAGAATGTTGTTGCATCTGCAACGTTAAATCAGAAAATAGACTTAAACGCTGTGGTGAAGGGTTACCCAAATGTGGAATATCGTCCGGAGCAGTTTCCAGGGCTTGTTTTCAGGCTTAAGAGACCTAAAACCGCAACTTTAATCTTTAATTCTGGTAAGATGGTTTGCACCGGAGCGAAATCCGAGAAGGAAGCGCGTAGAGCTGTTATGAGGGTTATTAAGGAGCTAAAGAGAAGCGGCATAGTGATAGTTGGCAAGCCTGAGCTTAAAATACAGAATATAGTTGCCTCAGCTAATCTAGGCGGAATAATTGACTTAGAGAAGTCTGCATACACTCTGGGTAAAACAATGTATGAGCCGGAGCAGTTTCCAGGATTAATTTATAGGATGGATTATCCGAAGGTTGTTATACTTCTCTTTGCAAGCGGGAAACTTGTCTGTACAGGCGCCAAGAAGGAGGAAGATGTCTATAAGGCTGTGGAAAACCTGCAGAAGAAACTTGAGAAAGAGAAACTGATTTATTATGGTTGATTCTCAAATCATCCGGTGAAACAAAGCTGGCGACCATAGAATACTGCCATCATATGGTAAGGGAGATTCTGGAGGAACCATCCGCGCTTAGAAAGACAATCTCTGAGGAAGAGGGGAACATAAAGAAAGTCGCCTTTGAAATTGAGGCTAAAAAATATGACATAGTGTACATAACGGGCAGCGGAACCAGCTATCATGCTGGACTAGCAAGCCAATACGCCCTTTCAAGCCTAACAGACTTGATAGTAAGCACAATACCTGCCTCGGAATTTCAGCGCTGGATCCCGGCTGTCGTCACAAGAAAAGCCCTTTTAATGGCTATATCCCAATCCGGCGAAAGCACTGATGTAGTTAACGCCGCTAAAGCCGCTTTGAAAAGAGGCATAGATCTGCTTGCAGTAACAAACACGTCTGAAAGCACATTAGCAAGCCTAGCAAACTACGTTATTTCTCCTAAGTCAGGCAGGGAAATAGCTGTTCCGGCAACAAAAACGTATGTTACGCAGTTGATGGCTATCTTCATGCTCTCCCTCGAGATAGCTGCGCTTAGAGAGCAAAAATCAAAAATTGACAATGTTAAGAGGGAGCTTTATAATGTGCCTCAAGCCATTGAAAAAATATTTAAGTCCTCCAGGGAAAATATCCGTGAGGCTGCTGAGAAATATAAGGACAAAAACCCAATGTTTATTTTGGGCAGCGGGCCAAATTATGCCACCGCTTTGGAGGCAGCATTAAAGCTTAAGGAAACATGCATGGTTTTCGCTGAGGGTTTTGCTGCGCGAGAGTTTCTTCACGGACCAATAAGGCTGGTTGATGAGAAAACATTAATGATTCTTATTTCCCCATCGGATGAGGTTGAAGAGTATGCTGATTTATCTAAGCGGTTTAAAGGGTTTGGCGCCAACGTTATATCGATTTTGGAAGAAACTGAAGGTTCCAGACCATTAATGGAGGCCTCAGACGGGTTCATCTCTATACCCGCAGGTTTCTCTAAAATTTTCTCTCCAATTCTATTCATTGTCCCCATCCAGCTATTTACGTATTATGTGTCTGTTTTTAGAGGTTTAAATCCAGATAATCCTGAAAAACTCGTTAAGGTGGTGAAATGATATGAGAATTAAGGCGGTAATATTCGATATTGAAGATACGCTGTATGATTCGTCCCTTCAAATGAGGATGGCAAGACTTAACGCCATAAGGGCTATGATTGAAACTGGGCTCCCGACGGATTTAGAAACTGGATATAGAAGGCTTGAGGAGGTCGTAAGCAAGTATGGTCCACATTATAATAGGCATTTCGACAAGCTCCTTGAACATCTAGGTTTAAAATGGAACCCAAGAGTTATAGCCGCCGGGGTTGTCGCATATCGTGAAACAAGCCAGGCATACTTAAAACCGTTCTCGGATACTATCCCAACTTTGATTAAACTTCGTGATCAAAAATATAAGCTGGGCGTTGTCTCAGACGGTATTGCTGTTAAGGAGTGGCAGAAACTTATACAGTTAGGTGTGCATCACTTGTTCCATTCAGTAGTAATATCGGAGGAGTGCGGAGCAATAGAATTAACTAGCAGACCGTTTGAAAAATGCCTAAAGGAGTTAAATGCTAAGCCGGAAGAAACGATCTATGTAAGCAGCCGAATTAATAGGACGATGCCCTACGCAAATAGGCTTGGCTTAATCAGCGTTAGACTTAGAAGAGGGGATCATCGCGCTGAGGAGCCTGAATCCCCTGACGCTAAAGCAATGTATGAAATAAATAGTTTAGCGGAAATATTTGAAGTGTTAAAAAGCCTTAAACATTAGATGAGAAGAAGATTATTTAAGGTTCAATAGAAGCATGGTATGTAATCCCTAGCCCTAAAGTTAACGCCTAGCTGCAACGCTAAATTCTGAATTCTTGAAATGTCAATTTCGGGTATTCTTACGGCAGTTACCTCAATTTCTAAATTTGCCCTCTTCGCCTCCGCAATGAAAAATAATACGCTTTTATAGGCATCCTTAAAGGATGGTTTGCAAACATGCTGATATGTTTCCTCATCATGACCATTTAGGCTTACAGTTACAGCGTCTACCCCCGCTTCCCTAATCTCTTCCACCACTTTTCTTTCGGGGTTAAGCAGATAACCATGCCCGTTAGTGTCCAATCTAACCCTCATATCGGGATGATATCTTTTAATCCATCTTGTAACTTCAAGTATGCAGTCAAGCCTCATCGTTGGCTCGCCGAAGCCGCAAAATACAACTTCCTCCCATTTTCTCATAGGCATATATCTTTCTAACTGCTCAATTATCAGCTTGGGGTGAGGTTCCTCCTTAAGTTTCAAATAAAAACCAGCTATACCTCTTAAATAATGCCTAAAACAGAAGTAACAATTATTAGAGCATCTGTTAGTGATATTTAAATAAAGCGAACTGCCTAACCAGTACACAACATCTTGATTCATCGGCATCGTTCCCTAAAAACCTATAGAATAAGAAATTATTAAAGGTTAAAATCCTCCGCCTTAAATGGTAGACGAGACTAGCAAATTTAACTAATAAAAAAGAAAAGGGAGAGAAATTATCTTCTAATCAATTTTGCGTCTTCAAGTTTAAGGATCACTCTATACCCAATCTTTTTGTTGCTTTCACTATTAGGAAAACCACAAAGGCTACTAGGATGAACGTTATTAAAGCGCCTATAAAGTGTCCTATGCGGAAGGGACCGACCGTTAGAACCTCCCACTCCACATTTGGAAGGATCAATGTTATTATCGGCATGATTAAATCATCAACAAGGGCTTTAACGAGAGCACCTAAATATAAGCCAAGGATGAAAGCTACAGCCATGCCTAGAACCTTATATTTCGATATGAAGTCTAAGAATTCCCTCCAAAGTCCTTTTGGCGGTGGCGGCGGTGGAGGAGATGGTTTAGGTTCCAGCAGCGTCTTAATTTCCTTCAAAACCTGCAATATTTCCTCATCTGTTTTGGACATAACATCACCATCAAATAATAATTAAATATTTATTATTTTAATGATTTTTGGAGAATTTAAATGATGGCGATATCTAAATATTTATCGGCGCGACGCTTAGAAATTATTGCCGTGAATAAGAAAGAGGCTTGCTAATATTAAATTTGCCAAGTTTTAAAATTAAAATTCCTGTCGCCATATAACATCCTGAACATAAAAAGAATAACGGTTCAAAACCTAAGTAGCTCACTATCAACGCGGCGATTAGGGCGGCTATTGACCCGGCGATATCATATGCGGATTCAAAAATTCCAAGCGTTAAGCCCTTCTTACCCTGCTCGCTTATCTCCATAATTAATGCTAGGCGTGAAGGTCCTTGAAGCGCATAGGATATTCCAAAAAAGAACTCTATGAGATAGAGATGTATGATGTCAAAAGCCAATAAATAGGCGAAGGTGCCTGCGGCGCTCAATATAACCCCGACGAAGAAGACCCTTTCCTTCCCATACATATCGACAAGTTTACCGGCCGGAGCCTTAAAGAACGCTGAGACAAGCCCGAAAATTGTTACCAGCATTCCCACATCTAGCAGAGATGCGGAGAAACGGTTAAGAACAAATATGGGATATATCGAGCCAAGCAGACCCATCCCTAGAGAACTCATAGTGCTTAAGATAGCTATGAATGCTATTCGTGTCCTCCGCATAGGCTCTACCCCCAAGGGGTAGAGTGGAAACATTAGCGGCTGCTACGTACCTAAGTGCTAACATTTCCAGGTCTGCTTTCCTCCAAGAAATTATTATATTGCCCGGGTTAAAATAAACCTTACGGAGCCAGCGCGCTGCGTTTTACTCCAGGCAATGGAAAATGTAGAAATGTTTAAGTTGAGATGAAGACCATTATGGATTAGAGCATTCGGGCTCTTTTAAAAGTTTAACGCATGGATTGTTTGACCATGAGTGGTGTTGAGAGAGGCTCCGGAACGCGTCAAATCCGCTGGGCGCTTTTGACCCTAGCAATCATCATTGTTGTCCTAATTCTTTTTCTCAGCCGTGAAATCGTGGTTTTCTGGCTTAACGTTCAAGAATTCGGAGATTTATTCTTAAAACCTATATATTTCGGCTTATTAGGCGGGATCACGCTTGCATCCTTCACCTTTTTTAGGTTAGACTTCAAAAATAGGAGATCCATAATCTGGTACCTCATCAATTTAACAGTTAAATTTATCCGTTCAGGGGGAGACATGGAGAGAATTTCTCCGGTATGGATTGACTTTGAAAGCTTTAAAATGTCCCCCGTAAAATTTTTCGTTTGGCAAATCACTAAATCCCTCATCGGATCGGTCTTTTTCATTAACATCATGTTCGGCATGGCCATAGATGCAATCATGCGCGGCTGGAGCTCAGGCGTTGAGATGCTTCCTCAAATCTTCAGCCTCCCCTTTATAACGCCGCCGATCGATTTATCCTACGCTGAATTAAAGGTTTCCCCTTTAATACCAGTTTTAACATTGTTAATTCCGCCTTTACTTAGATCTTTATGGCTGCGCCTTGCGCTTCTGGTAGCATTAACACATATTATTCGGATAATTGTGCCCTTCGTTGCTGCGTATCTATGGAATCTAGAGACGCCCAGTTTAAGAAGGTTCATACCGACCATGCAGATGCTAGTAGCGGTCTTCACCCTATGGTATATGTTCACCATGTTCTTTGCATCTTTCATAGATTATAATACTAAATACCTGATTTTGGGATTTCTCTCCATCAGCGCCGCTTTTATCGCCTTCGCAATAGCGGATTGGAGAAAACCTGAGGTTCATTTCAGCCGCCGAGAGATTTATCTCCGCTTAGCAGTTTTAGCCGCGATCAGCCTGGTTATGGCATCAGCAATTTTACTTAATAATAGCATTGCAGACGTTAGAAAGCTAGATATGCTCGGCCCATATATTGCTCAGCTGATCTCTGTGAATCAGCATCTCGCCGACCTTGAAAATATCAGGGAGATCCCGTATGAATTTGGTTCAACATCTATTTCTCCCGATCAGATCGATGCTTTCATTATACAGAATAGGGGACTCCTGGAGAGGGTGCGCCTCTGGGATCAGCAGGCTTCGTTCGACAAGCTTAGGCCGGAGATAGGTTTAATACCGTACATAAACTTCTCCGACGCAGATATTTTGCGCTTCAATGACACCCTTTACTGGAGCGCCTCAATGGACTTGATTGCGCCTCAGACGGTTCGGCCTGAAGACAGATGGTACGCGTTACATTTCGTGTACACGCATGTGCCTAATGGTTTTCTCATGCTTGACGCTCATAATGGAAGGATAGTGGAAGCTACTAAATTCTTTCCTCAAAGAAGAATCTATTATGGTGAAGGCGGGCTTTTCCAGGAAACTTGGATCGCTTATCCGGCTGAGAGAACCTCTAGCGATGAAATTGGAGGCTACTTTTATGATGGCAGAGGCGGGATAGATGTTCCGCCGCCATTAAGCTGGATTTTTGAACCTAACTTTATGTTCTCTTATCCCACAACAACAATGCATATCATTAGATACAGGGACATTCATGAACGTATGAAGCTGCTTTTTCCCTACTTTAAATATGAGATTAGAGGGCAGCGAATAGACATATGGCCTGTAACCGATGGTGAACAAACATTCTGGGCAATGCCCCTCATGGTTTTTCTGAACGCTGAAAATGTGCCCTGGAGTGATGGGAACCCCTTTGGGAGGCTTGTTGGATACGCTTTAATAAATGTTTACCATGGAGATATACATTTAATAATCACTGGAAGCGACTTCTTCAGCCAACTTTTCAAAACGGTCTACGCTGAATATATATCTACGGAGGTTCCGGAGTGGCTGAAGACGCAGCTGAGATACCCTGAGGAACTCTTTGAGTGGAGGGTTTCTATGTACAACATATTTCACGTAACAGAGCCATCCGCATTTATTGCTGCCAAGGAATTTTATAAGGTGCCTGATGGCATAGACACGTACTATATTATCGCTCAGCCGCATGGATTTGAGAAGCCCGAGTTTGTGGGACTATTATCCCTAGAGTTGCGGGGAGCATTAGGGGAAAACCTCGCCGGCTACATCATTGTTAGAAACGATTATCCCTACACTGGCGAAATGATCTTCTATAAAGTGCCGCTGGGAGCGGAGAAAAAGCTACTCGGACCATCCGCGATAAATGAGGCTTTAGAAAGGAACCCGAGCTTCGCAACGCTGAAGACCCTCCTAAGAAACCCGCGTATTGGAAACCAGATCTTTTATAGAATCGGCGGATACGATGTCTTCTTCATACCTGTTTATACAGCGCCGGGAGGCGGGGTTGTCACTGAGATCGGGACGATTGCAACTATAGGTGCAGACTTCACCGGCGAATACTATGTCGGCTTAGGTTCCACAGTTGAGGATAGCTTTAGAGGATTCTTGATTAGGATCGCAGGCGTCGAGTTTCCTCCAACGCCGGGATTAAGCGAAGAGGAGAGGATCGCTAGGCTGGTTAGAATCATTGAGGAGGCAGGGTTCAAGGTTTTAAAGCCTGAAAGTCTCAACCCACATGTATCATTCATTGAGGGCAGCGTCAAGTTTACTTCTGAGGCGGATTGGGTTAAAGTTCAAAATTTAATTATGGAGTTTCTGGAGAAATGCGGGGAATATCAGGCTTCAAGAATATTTATGTGGAGGGCTGATGGAAAAATGAATATTGGGATTATGGTATCAATTGAAGGAGTAATTGAGCTTCACTATATAACCATCGAGCTTTAATTGAAAATAATGGGAAGTGCCGCTTAATGAGGCGGAATGAAAAAGAAACTAACGATCTTTTCAGGAGCATACTTCTATTGCTAAGCGCTTCAGCGCTGGCTTCGCTAGTAATATTGCTCTTCAAATTGAAGGGTGGAGTGCAAGGCATAATCGTTGGGGCAATCGTAGTTGCAGTTCTAATTTACTGGCTAATAGAAATAAACAAAATCTTTAAGGAGAGTAAGAAGCCTCATCCGCCAAGCGGACATGAATTGTTTTACGACCTATTTGAGGACGAGGAGGGCATAACTATTTTAGTAAGGATGCCGGGACGGTTTAATGATGTTGAAGTGAAGGTTTCCGGAGAAAACCTCGAGATAAAGGGTGATGGAAAACTTATACAGAGGCTGCAGATACCGAAGGAGGCGAAATTGAAGGAGAAATCATACGTCAAAGGGGTTCTCCAAATAAGGCTTCAAAAGGCGGCTAAATCGGACAGGAAAATATCTGCATACAAAGTTTAGCGGGCAACCCATTTTAACATTTTTAAGCCACGCTCCTAAAATGCTCCCAACCCCTACCCTCAACAACCTTTGTCTCCCCATTAATCCTAACTTTAATTTCCTCCTCCTCAATAACCTTGCCTATTCTTATTAGCGGCGTTTTGAATCCGCTTAAAACCTCCCTTGCCCTATCCCAAAGCTCCGGCTTAACAGTTACAACAAGCTCATATTCTTCTCCACCGTAAAGGCTCAGATCTACCGGATCCAAAGCATACTTCTCAGCGAAGACTTGAACCTCCGGCGCCACTGGAACATTCTCGATCATGAAGCCGACGCGGCTCGCCTTCGAGAGCTCATGAAGGCTCCACGCTAACCCATCGCTAGAATCTATCGAGGAAGTTACGGCGCCAATCTCCGCCAAAGCCAAACCCTCCCTGAGCCGAGCCTTAGGCATGAGAACCGACTCCACCAGGGGCTGCCTTAACTCCTCAGGTGGGGATAAACCATTCAGTAGAATCTTAAGTCCGGAAGATGTCCTCCCAAAATATCCTGTCACCGCAACTATGTCACCTGGCCTAGCTCCGCTGCGCCTCATGAGGCTCCCCTTTTTGCAGAACCCTATGAGAGCGCAGTCTATAATTAGGTCTGAGGATTCATTCGTGTCTCCGCCTATCACGTAAATTTCATATTCCCTAGCGCCATCATTCAGCCCTAAACCTATCTGCCTAACCTCTTCCTCGGTGAAATCGCTTGGTAAACCAAGGGAGACTAAAGCAGCGACGGGTTTTGCGCCTTTAGCTGCGAAATCGCTTACATTCATAACTATGGCTTTCCTAGCCGCCTGCCTCAAGCTCATGCCCGGAGGCACATCGGTTTTGCCAACAAGCATATCCACCTTTACAATAATCAGTTTCTCGTCAATTTGAATTGCTGAAACGTCATCTCCGAAAGGGATTGGCATATTTGGCATTGAATCTAAAAGCTCCAGAATAATCTCTATAGCTTTTCTCTCGCCGAGATCTTTAAGCGTCCTCAAATGTTATTACCCTATTTCTTATCTGCATAAGGCAGAATAAATAAGTTAACGGCTGGAAAATCGCTCAGAATCTATGGTAGAAAAGTTCTGTACGTTTTAATTGTTTCTGAAAGAACCAGGCCTTGAAGATCAGTCTCGGGATTATCAATATTGTAAATTCTTAAGTATGGATTTCTCCTCAGGATATTAATTTTTTCCGGATATTCCCCTCCAGGAAGGAGGAATATAGCTATTTTATGTCCGAAATCGGCGATTCTCTCCAATATAGGTATGGCCTCATCAATGTTTTGCCATCCTCCATCGGTTATCACTATAATGAAGCAGCTTCCGGGTTTGCTGGAAATCAGCCTACTAACTTCATATGCTGGAAAAACGGTGTATTCATTAAAGCTCATTGAAAGGGCTATTTCCTTAAGGTCGTCCGGTGAATCCCAATCTGCTGAGAAATACTTCGTTGAGAATGTTATTGCCGAGGTTTCCCCTCCGGCTTTACGCGCACTAAGATATGCTATAAAAGCGGCTACGGCTGCATCATCATGTATCTTTGACATGCTGAGGCTTGCATCCAAAATTGTGATTTCCGATGGAACAAATCCGGTGACTAAGGACTGGCCTCGGAAGGTTGGCTCCTCAACCCATTTTAACGTTGTAACTTCCGGTATTAATGGACCTTCGTCGAGGCTCACGTCTATATCTAAGTCCTCGATTTCATCCTCAATATACCAGTCATCGGGATATTTAACAACCGCCCAAACAGGTTTCTTAGAGGGGTTTTCCGACAAGTAATGCATAATTATCCTTTCAGCCCTAGACCTATACCAGTATCTTTTCCAGAAAGCCTCATTAAAGATGCGGGAATCAATTTTCTCGTAAGGTTTTGAGAGCGATGTTGGTAAAAGCGGCTCCTCTAAACCCTCATGAAGAGGTTTTTCAGGAAAACCTTTACCGCCTTTACCCTCTTCTCCATCATGCGCCTTTCTTCCCTCAGTTTGCTCAGATTTTTCCCTGCCCTCTTCGGCCTTTCTCTTCAGTATCCTCGCCTTCTCTTCAATAGCCCTCCTCATTTTTTCCTTCTCTTCCAGCGGCAATCGGGGTTCAATCCACTGTTTAAAAAATTCCTTCGCATCTGAAGCGTCGGAGATCCTTCCGAAAATTTCCTCAAACATTTTCAGCGAGTCCGGAAGAAAATCCTCCCTCACCCTGAGAACGCTTCTCCGGATATGCTTCTCAACCCTTCTATCGGATAGGAGATTAGGGTAAAACGTCCTCATCTTGTTGAGAATTATTGCCAATATTTGAACCTTTGAATGCCACGGCTTATCAAGCAGCATAACTGCAAGAATCTCCTTTGCGATGTTCTCAAGCGTTCTGTCACTTGACTTAGAAATCGGATTTATGAGAAAATATACTTCTTGAAGCAGCTGCTCCAAAAGCGATAGGCGCCTGCCCTTTAGAACCTGCATAAAATATGGGATTTCGCCGAATCTCCTTGGAAGATAATTTATGTTAACCTGCAGATCCGCAAATAAATGTGTTGCTAAGTAAGCAAGATCCCAGTCTCCCAAGATATCATGAGCCGCTTTCTCTAGACTGTAGGCGGTTCTAAGATCGTAGGGGCAATGATGCACATGAGCAAGCTCATGACGGAAAAACCATAGCAGATACTTCTGTGGATCGCAGCCCCTAGGTATAACCTTTGACCCGAGTCGAACTTCACCGTTTACGGCGGAGAAAGCCGCATGATTTTCGAAGCCTCTTCCATGTTTTTCATCTTCAATCTTAAGTGTAACCGGTGGACAATGCAGCTCCATCCATGCTTGATTAAAAGTTTTAATTATCTCCTCCATTTGAACTGACATTTACCTTGATCTCCAGTAGTTGTATCCTTGCAGCCGCCAACCCATCTGCGTCGATATGTCTTCTCCGCGCTTCATAAGTCCCTCGCCGATCCATTTTTCCTCCATTTTAATCAGTTCCTCAGCGAATGTTACATCTTCAACGGCTGCGTCCCTCGCAAGCCTATATATTGATGGATTAAAGCCCTTTATGAGTTCATTTAGCAACGTCCATTGCCTTCTCAACCGTCTATCTTCCATCTTGACCCTTTCCCTTTCAAGCAGTTCCTGTATATCGCTTAGGATATTCCTCATTCTGATCAGGTTTAGTCTATGCGGAAAAATCCATAGGGCCATTTGGAAGATGTCATCTATGCTGCATTTTCCATAGAGCCATTTTACCGCCTTAGCTAGGTGCGTTAACACTACTGTGGCTCTCTCGCTCACCGGCTCCTTTATCATCCCGCATACGTCGCGTATAAAGTGGCATCCCTCACATAGTGTTGGCGGTTTAACCTCCGAGCTTTCTTTTCCACGTATGCATGATTGAAAATCTCTAACTAGCAGATTGATGTATCCGATTAAGTCTGGATCCAGCTCTACCTCCGCAACCTCTCTTCTAACCTCCTGAAGATCCTCGAATGAGAGCACCTGCGGCATAGATTCAATAAGGTTCCCTTCATATCTATCTAATAATTCTTGGAGTTGAAATTTTTCGCTTAAAGTTAATGTTCTGAGGAAGACGCATATATCGAATCTGTCATAGAATGGCGGCGGATGAACAAATGACGTTGCGTCTGATGGGTTTTCATTTGCGATTAATATGTAATCCTCAACCTTCGATTGCTGTCCATAAGCCCAAACTTCACCGAACTGCATTAAATGATGTATGTTAGCTGTCGTGTAGGGGTTCAGCCTGTTAAGTTCATCAATACCTTTCCCTCTGCTCCTAGTGAATGCAGCCCATAAGACCCGTTCAACACCCTCTTTCTCAAGAGATGGAATATGCAGTCTGCCGACAACCTCGCCTCTCTTAACCTCGGAGGCTCCGGATATGACAACGAAATCGTCGCCCGCTATGCCCTTAAGTAACAGAAGCATAAGCGTTGATTTGCCAACGCCGCGTGGTGCACGTATAAGCGTTGCTGAACGTGGATGCAGCTGATTTAGCACTATCATTCTGATGGCTTCTTCGTTCCCAACGAAACGAGCCATTATTTCCTTCTCTAAATCCATTACCTTATTTTGCAGCATATTAATCCCCCTATAGGGGCATCATTAAAGGTTCGGCTTGAACGATGGCTATAGCCATGAGAAAAATTATCAATATAAGAGCATACATTATTAGCCTCATCAGCCTTACGCGTTTATGAAGCCTCATGTTCTCCTCCTCCAACCCTCTTAGGCGCTCCTGAAGGATCTTTGCAACTTTACGGTCAATCACAACGGTCCTCGAAGGGTCATTGCCAAAATATAACGAGTCAATTATGTCAGATGTCCCCTTCTCAATCGGAGCTCTATCCACGCTCTCCCCCCAAGAGATCCAGAAGCGCTCCCTCATATCGGATTGCTTCTTCTCTAAGGGGGCTTTCTTCGACTCTATCTCGAGGAACTTTCTGTATTTTTCGCTTTCCATAACACTGGTTGCCCTATTTTCGATGCCTAGTATTAGAAGGTTAACCGATGGATTTTAACTTTTCCTAATGATGAACAATAAATTTTTGATTTGATCCAAAAAATTATTCATTGGTGGTTCGGGAGATCATGAATTTGAAAGTGTCCGATTTAATAATTAAATTTCTGGAGAAGATAAATGTGAAACTTGTTTTCGGCATACCGGGCTCCCAAACATGTCCATTATATGACAGCCTTTACTCTTCATCTATTAGGCATATACTTGTTAGACATGAGCAATCAGCATCCTATATGGCGGACGCCTACGCAAAGTTCACAGGTAAACCTGGAATATGCGATGGAACAGGAGGTCCGGGAGCTACGAACCTATTAACTGGCGTGGCGACTGCGTGGACTGACAGCAGCCCGATCATTATTTTTACTGGACAGCAACCTATAGATTATTTAGGAAGGGGCGCTTTCCAAGAGCTTGACCATGTAGCCCTGTTCACGCCAATAACAAAATGGTCAACACGTCTAATAAAGCCGGAGAAAACAGTTGAAACTTTAAAGGAGGCTTTTAAAGCTGCCACATGGGGCAGACCTGGACCTGCACATATCGATCTGCCCCATGATATTCAAATTCAGACTGTAGAATACGACGATGAAGCGCTTTCAAAGGAAACGCTTCAGGTTCTCTCTCCGCCTAAATCATGCGGCGACCCAAAGGCTATAGATTTAGCCCTAAACCTTATAGTTAAAGCTTCAAAACCAATCATAATAGCCGGCGGAGGCGTACATTATTCCAGCAGGGCGCATAGCGAGCTTAGGGATTTAGCTGAATATTTAGAGATTCCGGTGGCCACAACCTTTAACGGCAGAGGATCATTTCCCGAGGATCATCCGCTATCGGTTGGCAGAATCGGTGCTCACGCGCCGTACTTCAACGATAGGATCCTTGCCGAGGCTGATCTCATATTGGCTGTTGGATGCAGGTTTGCAGCCTTAAGCACTAGGTGGTGGACTAATGTAAATCCTAATGCGCTATTGATCCATATCGATGTGGATCCGATGGTTATTGGCAGAAACTACCCGGTTGAAGTGGGCATTGTCGGCGATGCGGGAAAGATTTTAGCAGAGATTGTTGAAAGGGCGAAAAGCCTTCAAGATCTTGGGAAGAATCTGCGAAAAGAATGGCTTAAATTCATAGAGACTGCAAAGGAGGATTGGCGGAGATCCGAGTGGTATAGAAAAACATTTTCTGAGGAATCTCCTTTGAAGCCTCAGAGAGTTTGCGCTGAAATTCGCAGATCATGCGATAGAAAAACCGTTTTCACCTTGGATGCTGGAAACAATAAGCTTTGGGCTTCAACATTCTTAGAAATCTATGAGCCATATACATGGATACAATCAGGATGCTTCGGCCCGATGGGATACGCATTACCGGCAGCTATAGCCTGCAGACTTGCAATTAGCGGGGAGGATAGACGCGTCGTGGCTATATGTGGTGACGGCGGCTTTTACATGAGCATGCATGAGCTCTCAACAGCAGTTCAGGAGGGAACTCCTGTGCTAATATGCATATTTAATGATGGCGCATTAGGAACAATAAAGCATCATCAAGAAAGCATTTATGGCGGAAGGCTAATCTCTGTTAGCTTAAAGAACCCAAGTTTTGCGGACATAGCTGAAGCATTTGGATGCGTAGGTATCAGCGTAGATAAGCCGCAGCAATTTAAGCCGGCTCTTGAAGATGGATTGAGGAATGTTAGAAAGGGAGAAACCGTAGTTTTAGATATTAAAATTGATGGGGAGGAAAAATTGCCTCCATAGCGCGGCTATGCCAAAAACATGCGAAATCATTTTTATTTTAAAGGTTACAAATATGATTGTTGGGTGAAAACTTATGAATTTAAGCGTATTTATGGGAAAAATCTACAGCTTTCAGCTACCTAAAAAGATCATTTTCGGTACGGGTTCCTCAAGCACGGTTGGTTTGGAGGCTAAAGCTTTAGGGGGGAATAGAGCTTTACTAATCACCGATGATAACTTGAGATCTAGCGATCTAATGAAAAATGTGGAGGAAAATCTTCTTAGCGAAGGCTTAAGCATAGACTTTTTTAGCGACATCAGATCGGAGCCAAGTCTGGAAGTCGCCGAGAAAGTTGCCGAAAAAGCTAGAGGGGGAGGATACGATTTAATAGTTGGGGTTGGCGGGGGCAGCGTCCTAGACATGGCTAAAGTGGCATCTATAGCGGCGACAAACAAGAAATCTATGAGGCAGTATCTCGGCGTGAACCTTGTGGAGAAACCTGGGCTGCCGAAGATTCTTATGCCAACAACTGCCGGAACAGGGTCGGAGGTTACCCATGTGGCCGTAATAACATTGCTGGATGAAGAAGCCAAATCGGCTATAATAAGCCCATACTTGTTTAGCGACGTATCTATAATCGACCCTAGGCTAACCTATTCTATGCCTCCTAGAGTAACAGCCTCAACGGGTTTGGATGCTTTAAGCCATGCATTTGAGGCTTTAATGGCGGTTAACGCCAATCCAATAACTGACGCACTGGCCCTTCAATCGATCGGAATCATATTCAAGTATCTGCCTAGGGCTTACGTAAGCGGCGATGAGGAAAGCAGATTCAGTATGAGCTTAGGCGCTTTAATGGCCGGTATGGCTTTTATAAATTCATGGGTCTGCTTGGGACATGCTCTCGCTTACTCCTTCTCCGTAAAATTGGGGGTTCCACATGGACTCTCATGCGGGCTTTCCCTACCCTACGCCTTCAAATTTAATGCTCCAGCAATACGACACAAGCTTCCACAAATAGCTGAAAAAATAGATGTCAACTATAGGGAAAAGATAAGTAGCCCGGATGATCTGGAAATATTCATTTTTAATAGGATCATGAGGCTCCTAGATGAATTGAACGCGCCTAAAAGGTTAAGGGAGATAGGGGTTTCAGAAAACGACCTTGCGAAAATTGCCAGTAAAGTTCTTACGTTTACACGTCTAATAGAGAAAAACTCAAGGCCCATATCTGAGGATGACGCGCGTAGAATCGTTATGGATATGTGGTGACAACCATTTAAGATAGTTCTAACAACCTACAGATTTATTTTAGGTGATTCCTGTGCGGAGACACCGGATAATCACGTTGCTTTCAGACTTCGGTTTAGTGGATTCTTACGTTTCTGAAATGAAGGCGGTTATACTTTCAATATGCCCGGAAGCATGCATAGTTGACATAAGCCATAATGTTAGAAAATTTGATGTTAAAATGGGCTCCTACATTCTTCTTCGAGCCTCCCGCTTCTTCCCAAAGGGAACGATTCACTTAGCTGTTGTTGACCCCGGGGTTGGCACTGAGAGGCGGCCGATAATAATTGAGACTGAAAGAGGCTTCTATGTTGGACCGGATAATGGGCTCTTAATACCCTCATCTAAAATGGATGGAATTAAGCATATTCATGTTATCTCTAATCCAAAGTATATACTTAGCAAAGTATCGAGGACATTTCATGGACGCGACATATTCAGCCCAGCGGCAGCATACTTAGCTAAAGGCGTTCCAATATCGGATTTCGGCCCAGAAATATTTGACCCCATCATTCCAAGTTTCTCTGAAGCCAGGGTTTATGAGGGGCTTATTGAAGGCGAAGTGGTCTACATCGATGATTTCGGAAATCTCATTACCAACATAGCGCAAAGCAACCTTGCCTCTGCGGGGATTTCAGAGGGAGACATATTGCTTGTTAAAGTACGGAATAGAAATTTCAGGCTAAGGCTTTGTGAGGCTTACGGGCGCCTTCCAAAAAATGAGTTACTCGCCATAATTGGAAGCGGTGGCTTTCTAGAGATTTCGGTTAATCAGGGCAGCGCCCTAAAACTGTTAGGCGCTGATGTCGGCGAGAAAATAATTATCAGAAAAGAAACAGGATTTTAAAAGATTGAAGCATACCGTTAGGATTAAATCTAAAAGATTAGGGGTTCAGGGACAATCATTATTGGAGAGGAAAAAGCTAAGGAAAAACTGAAAAATCCATTCATAATATGGATGCTATCCCATTATGTTCTCAGATTATTACCGGCTTTATTCCCCTCTTTTCCGATAAAACAGCGATATGCCAAGGTTGAGTTCTAAGGGAAATTCTTAAAAAATTGATTAAATAAAGATTAGTTCATGATAAAAATACAAGGTAAAAACAAAGTTAATGCCGTACCCAAACATGGGGAAGCCTTATATCGCGACCTTTTCTGCGCAAGCTTAAAGGATAGCTCAAATAAGGATCCTGAAAGCGAATGCCTCCAAACCATGTGGAAATGCTGGATAACTACTGTGCCAGCCGGCGTTAAAATAGAGCCCCATGCTCACAAGGATCATGAGCAGATATATTACATAATTAAGGGTTCAGGGACAATCATTATTGGAGAGGAAAAAGCTAAGGTTAAAGCTGGAGATTGCATATATCTGCCAACAGATATGCCTCATAGCTTCATAAATGATGGTGATGAAGAAACCGAAATATTCTGCGTTGGAGCGAACATCTTTAGACCCTGGATAAATAAGTGAAAGCGACAGTTGACAGTTTTGCCTAAACATCATACTAGAGCTGAATCTATTGAATGAGATGAAAGCATTTGATCCGTTAAATATATCAGCGCAAAACGCAGTAGAGGGCTTAATTTATCAGTTAGCGTGAGATTCATCCTATTCATATATCCGCCGGTTTATTCTTTTTAGCGGCGATCGCTCTCTCCGCGCTTCTGCTGCAACATTTAAGGCTAGATGAGGGAAAAATCTAAAGGCAATTTAGGCTTCTTCATAAATGCTCTGCATTTAGGTATCTAGACAGCCCCTGCTATTTAGAGGATGGTTGAAGGTTGATCCTGCAAGGTTTATTCAAAGTAGGCTTCACCATCCGTAAGGTGTTTCCTAGCGACCTTCTCGTTTATTTCCACGCCTAGTCCCGGATTTTCTGGAACATTTATGAATCCATCTTTAATTATCGGCTTATCAATACCTTTCACTAAATCATCCCACCAGGGCACGGCAACCGCATGAAACTCGACGGCCACTAGGTTTTCAGGCATCGCTGCGGCTGCATGAACATTAGCCATAGCTGATATTGGTGAGCCGGCGCAGTGGGGAGCTATTGATAAACCATACAGATTTGCCAGCCAGGCAACCTTCTTGTTTTCCATTATTCCACCATTTGTCGCTATATCTGGGGCAACTATATCCACAGCTCTCTCTTCTATGAGCGGTTTGAACCCCACCGCAGTATATACATCTTCACCTGTTAGTGTGGGAGTTTTAATAGATCTAGTCACTATTTTGAAGCCCTTCGTATCTCTCCAGTCGATTACGTCCTCAATCCAAATTAACCCATAGGGGTCAACTGCTTTGCCAAATCTGACAGCGCCTTCCACGGTGCCTCCTTGATAGGAATCAAGGGCTAATGGAAAATCTTCTCCAACAGCCTCTCTTAATGCTTCAACAACGGAAACCTCATATTTGATCGCTTTATCGGTTGGAATATTGCCTATAAGAGCGTCTTTCCCCGCGTATTGAGGATGCAGATCAAATTTTAGGATCGTGAAGCCCATAGCCTTAATTCTCTTAGCGGCTTCAGCGTATGCTTCAGGTGTATAGAACTCTTCCGCCCCCTCGAAGGTGTAATCGGTCGCTGCATCGCTTATAGCTCTGCCCGCATGGCAGTCGCAGTAAATCCTAATTTTACTTCTAAATTTGCCGCCGAGAAGCTTATAGATGGGAACGCCGAGAGATTTACCCAAAATATCCCACAGAGCTATTTCAATTCCGCTAACGGCGCCGCCGAAACGTCCCTCCGCACCATATGCTCGAATCTTCGCAAATAAGCGTTCCACATTAGTTGGATCTTCACCAACAATAACTTTTTTAAGGCGTAGAATCTGCTCTTTCAAAGGTACTGCGTAGTGATGTGCCGGTGAATAATCTCGGGCTTCGCCTAAACCGCTTATCCCCTCGTCAGTATCCACTCTCACAATCGGCCAGCAAAAATTTCCCCTAATCACAGCCACCTTAACATCCGTGATTTTCATGAAAGTCACCGAGCATTATTTTTTTAACTCTCCGCTTATAGCATTTAATGTAAAACTTGCTTCCGCATATTTGACTTAAAACTTTCCCTGCTTACTTGTCCTTTTTCATCGGCGTTTCTCCAATTCTAAAAGGGCTTCTTTAGCAAAGTGTCTAATGTCAACGGCTGGATCATTAAGCATCATTTTAAGTTTTTCTTTCGCCTCTAATCCAGTGGCAATCTTTAAATATGAATCTAAAATTTTCTCGTTTATTTCGCCCTCTTTCGACAGTGCAGCCACGTTCTCCTCGAGCTCCATTATGCTGTTCACTGAGGGAACAACCGTTGAGATCTCTGGAGACTTAAGTATCCATCGGAGGCATAGTTGAGCCGGCGTGTATTGGCTTTCCCCCTCCCCTTTAACCGGCCCAAACTTTGTGAACGGTATACCATAGTAGGGCCAACAGAAGGGCTTCATGACCACTACGCCTATTTCTAATGCTTTGCATAACGGGAAAAGAACTTCCCTAGCCTCTTGCAGATAATAATTATATCTGACCATAACAACATCAAAGCAGTCGTATTTTCTTATGAGTTCCGCCAAGAAACGGGGATCATGACTTGAAGCGCCAACCCACCCTATTTTGCCCTCCTCCCTAGCTTCCCTAAAAACATCTATGATCAATTTAAGTTTCTCCTGCGAGTAATTGTCTTCCGGCATATGTAGATTGAATACGTCAACATAGTTAGTTTGCAGCCATTTTAGAGAACTTCCTATTCCATCCCAAACTATGTCCCGCCACTTAGATTTAGGGTTCTCCTCCATCTTTCTAAATGGGAAAACAATCATGGCGGCTATGTGAATATTCTCTCTCGCTCCGAGGGACTTTAAGGCTGAACCCAATGACATAGCTTCCTCCATACGCGTTGTATCAAAATAGTTTATTCCAAGATCAATCGCCCTTCTAACAATTTCATTCCTCACCGGCTGCGTTGCAGTAAATTTCTCAAAATCCAATTCTCCCCATCGGCCGAGGGTTGTTGGGAGAGGACGTCTATATTCGTGTCCGCCGAGCCCTATCTCAGAAATCTTCAGTTTGGTTCTCCCCAAAATGCGATATCTCATTCTTACACCCCTAATCAGACAATATATAAATATAGAATATTTTAAAAAATATTTGATAATTTTAGTCAGCGTTCTCTTCTAACAATCTTCGCTCCATCCCCGGGCTTCGCGCATATCGGAAGGCTTTTTACGCCAACCTCTTCGAATGCTTCCTTCATTGCAAGCGCAACGTCTCTCGCTTTCGCTTTCTTAGAGTCCACAAGCGCTATTACTGATGGCCCGGCTCCGCTTATTGATACGCCTACAGCACCGGATTTCAAGGCTTTTTCCTTAACATGATTTAATCCTGGTATAAGGCGCGCCCTAGCGGGCTCAACAACGGCATCCACCATGCCCTTACCCATAACTTCAACGCTGTTCAAGGCTATGCCGGCGACGAATGTTGCCGCGCGCCCTACATTATGAACCATACTTCCGAGATCAACGCTTCTTGGAAGAACCGACCTCGCTAATTTTGTATCCAACTTTATTTCTGGTAGAACAATTGCGAACTCAACGTTATCCGGCATCTTTATTTTAAAAACTTCTAATGGCTCCCTAGAGGCTATAATTATGAAGCCGCCTAAGATTGCAGCCGCCACGTTATCAGCGTGGGGTGCACCGGCTGAAGCCATCTCCCCAAGCGCGGCAAAACCTATAAGCTCGGTGGGGCTAAGATTAATGCCCAATAAATCATTTATGGCTATGGCGGTTGCAGCTGCGCTTGCCGCGCTGCTTCCCAAACCGCTACCCGGCCTTATTCCCTTAAGAATTCTTATTCTTAAACCTATTTTTTCCCTTGAGAGCTTCAGAAGCTCATTTGCAACTATTCCAGCCGTATTTTTTCCGGGCTCCCTTGGTATTGACTCGGAGCCTTCACCTTCCACTTCTATTTCGATTTTCCTCCCCTCTGTTCTTTCGACTAGAACTCTGTCTGATAGAGCGTCTAAGGCTACGCCGAAAACATCGAAGCCTGCCCCCAAATTTGCTGAGGTTGCTGGCGCAATGGCTTCAACAATTGAGAAAACCATCAGCGTCACCTAAACAGCATATTTTTGTTATTTACGCTTAAATGCTTAATGTTTCCACGTATTTCGGAAAACCTTTAATTTACTTTAATAAATAAGTTTTCATTATTTCAAAAATAAGGTGAAAATTATGGATTTGTTTGAAACTATTTTGGGCAGGCGCAGCATAAGAAGATATTTAGATAAGCCTGTTGAGGAGGAGAAAATCCTTAAATGTCTTTACGCCGCCACTTGGGCTCCCTCAGCCCATAACTCCCAGCACTGGAGCTTCATTGTGGTCAGAGAACTTGAGACTAGGAGGAAATTAGCTGAAATTCATAGGTGGGGAAGGTTTATGGCGGAATCCCCCGTGGTCATAGTTGTTCTAGGCAACCCGTTAAAATCGAGCTTCTGGCGTGAGGATCTAGGCGCAGCTGTGGAGAACATGCTGCTGGCCGCCTACGCTTTGGGCTTAGGGACATGCTGGATGGGGGTTGCAGACACACCATATGAGGATGAGATGAAGAAAATATTGGGTATACCGGAAAATCTGAGGATATTATGCACAGTGTCAATGGGTTATCCGGCTGAGAAGCCCATTAGGGGAAGGGAACCGCTCAGCCGCAAGATACATTGGGAGAAATACGGCGTGCAAAGGGAAATTAAAGAGCCAACGTTAACCAGCAGTTCTTAGGCTACTGAATTACGCGTTTCAACATGGCGCTGAATAGAAGGAGAGCAACACATTATCTAATCACCCTAATTTTCCATTTACTAGAAGCAGTATTTTTCAGCCTTATTCTTTAAACCTTAAATGGTTAATCTGTGATCCTTCCAATTATGAGTCCCACGCCATCCTCACCGGCTATTCTCCTCATTCCCTTAGCCACATCTCTTTTCGCTGTAAGTATCACTAGGATTTTCTTGGGCTCCCTAGGGTATTTCGCCCTAGCCGCCTCAGCCTTCCCGTTGGGTCGGCGTAAGAAGCCTGTTCTCGCGAATTTATCCCCGGATTTGGTTTTGGAAGCCCGCGGTAAAGGCTTAAATTTCTCGAAAATCCTGGAAAATGCCCTTAAAGAATATTTACGGCGCCTAAACGATTCTGAAAATGAGAAGGAGGCTGAAAAAACAGTTTCCGAATTTGTGGTGCGGCCGCCGGGATTTGAACCCGGGTCGCCGGCGTGGCAGGC